>Ga0209783_1000011_pt1 | contig 113907 bp, 111 predicted proteins | sample WorMetfiPIANOSA1_FD_187395 | JGI IMG/M metagenome (GOLD analysis project Ga0209783, IMG submission 187395) | Marine gutless worms symbiont microbial communities from Max Planck institute for Marine Microbiology, Germany - Olavius filocauda... | ecosystem: Host-associated > Annelida > Digestive... | reverse complement strand
AACGCTCCTCGCCCCATAGACGGAGTCTGCCCGGAACACTCACAAACCGACCAAAATGGCGAAAGAAACGCCCAAATCCAAAGACTGCCAGCCCGACCAACCTTCAACAGCACCTTCGACCAACCCCTCGCGGCGATTCCGCAGAGGTCTCCCGGCGGGGAGAAGGGACCAAAAACCACTCAGTCTAGATCCTCCGACAGCGCCGCGCGGGTCTGTTCCGACAGGACCGTCATGTGCGCATAGCCCGGATGGGCAAAGCCCAGCGTCACTTCCGCGTTCGGCGTCTTGAACTTTGCCGCCTGTTCCGGGGAAAGCGGGAAATGCACGAACTGGACGCTGGAGGCCTTTCCGTCGGCGGTCGTGCGGTCCACATCCTCTTCGGGCCGGCCGGTGATCTGCTCGCCGTCGAAACGCAGGAACATGGTCTCTTCGATCCCGCCCAGATTGGCCAGCAGCGTCTTGCGCCGGACCGGGTCGTTCACCTCGAACATCACGGTGCAGACCAGTTCGCTGCCGTTGGGAATCAGCGGATTGTAGGCGCTTAATTCGTCCTCGATCTGCTCGTCGCCGCCGCGTTCGATGAACAGCATCTCGTGGACCTGGTGCCACATGGTCTCGTAGGATTCGAAATAGCAGGTGGCGTGGGGACCCAGCGGCACCCGGCGCGGTTCTTTGTGCGCCAGAAGCTGCGGCCGCCGCTCTTTGCGAACCTTCGCATACTCGTCGATCGGCATGATGTCGCCGCGTCCGATTTCCTTTCGGTTGGCCATCGCCTGGGTCTCCATCGCTTCGGTGTCCTCTCGTCCGTCGTCTCGTCAAACAGTCATGCCGTAGGCGCGCGCCATCAGCACGATCGGGTGCGGCACAAGTTCGGGCTGGGCTTCGTCATCCTTGGCGGCCTTTTCGATGCCCTGGGCGATGTGCAGGCCCGCCAGCGGGCATTCCGAGGCGATGTAGCGCACGTCGTCCTTCTTCATCTGCCGGAACACGGGCCGGCCGATTTTCATGCCGACCTCGAAGTTCTCCTTCATGATGCCCCATGACCCGCCGTGGCCGGAGCAGCGCTCGACCACGTTGACGGTGGTCTCGGGCAACAGCTTCAGCATTTCGGCCGCCTTCTGGCCCATGTTCTGGGCCCGCGCGTGACACGCGATATGGACCGAGACGCCGCCGTCCAGCGCCGTCATCCCTTCGGCCAGCCCGTGGCGCCGGTTGAGGTCGATGACATATTCGCTGATGTCGAAGGTGGCCTCCGACAGTTTTTTGATCGCCGGGTCGTTCGGCACGATCAGCGGCCACTCGAACTTCATCATCAGGGCGCAGCTCGGCACCAGCGCGACGATGTCGTGGCCCTGGTGGATCAGCGGACCGAGTTCCGCGGCGACGCGTTTCGCCTTGTCGGCCACGGCTTCGATATCGCCCTGTTCAAGCTGCGGCATGCCGCAGCATTCCGGGCAGACGACCTGCGTCTCCACTCCGTTCTTCGCCAGGACGGCGCGTGCCGCCATGCCGATCTGCGGGTTGTTGTAGTTGGCGAAGCAGGTCGCATAGAGCGCCGCCTTGTGGCCGGCGGCGGGACCGTCCGGGTTCACCGGTTCGGCTTCGGCCTTGGCGCGCTTGACGAAGGTCCTGCCGTGGAACTTCGGCAGTTCCGCGTCGCGGTGGATGTCCGCGGTCTTTTCCAAGAGCGGCCGCGTCGTCGTATTGCCGCGCTTCGACGCCCAGTTCGCAAGCCCTTCCACCGCGCCGGCCAGCCGGCCGTTGCGGTCCGTCTTGGTAAGCTGCGTCTCGGCAAATCCGCGTTCGCCTTTGCGGTACTCGATGGCCCGCGCCCGCAGCATCAGGTGAGGGAAATCCAGGTTGAATTCGTGCGGCGGCACATAGGGGCACTTGGTCAGGAAGCACATGTCGCACAGGGTGCAGGCCTCGATGACCGGCTTGAAGTCCGCCGAGTCTACCGAGTCGAGCTCTTCGGTCTCGGACTCGTCGATCAGGTCGAAGAGCCGGGGAAAGCTGTCGCACAGATTGAAACAGCGCCTGCAGCCGTGACAGATGTCGAACACCCGCCGCAATTCTGCATCCAGCTTTTCCGGATCGTAGAAGTCGGGCTTGTTCCACTCGATGGGATGGCGTGTCGGGGCTTCGAGGCTGCCTTCGCGCATTTGACCGGTACCGTTTTTCGTTTTTCGGGATGGCCGCTGGCCGACCGGGGGCGTCCGGACCGGGCCCGCCAGCGAGGGCGCGCCCGGCCTTTCGCCTTTTCGTCTAGTCGAGCGTGTCCAGCGCCTTCTGGAACCGTCCGGCGTGGCTCTTTTCCGCCTTCGCCAGCGTCTCGAACCAGTCCGCGATCTCGTCGAAACCTTCGTCGCGGGCGGTGCGGGCCATGCCCGGATACATGTCGGTGTATTCGTGGGTTTCGCCCGCGATCGACGCCTTGAGGTTCAACTCGGTGCCGCCGATCGGCTCGCCCGTTGCGGGATCGCCGACTTCTTCAAGGTACTCCAGATGACCGTGGGCGTGCCCGGTCTCGCCTTCGGCCGTCGACCTGAACACGGCCGCCACGTCGTTGTAGCCCTCGACGTCCGCCTTCTGGGCGAAGTAGAGGTAGCGACGATTAGCCTGGCTCTCGCCGGCGAATGCGTCTTTGAGGTTCTGCTCGGTCTTGCTCCCTTTAAGGGACATGGTCGTCCTCCTGGCTCGTTCGTTGCCTGCCAATGCACACGGATGGTCCGCGAAACCACCGCAAACTTCGCCAGAACCGGCACGGCGCCGGACCGGACAACGGGGTGTTCTGGACCGAAAACGACGCGGTCACGCCGTCGTGCAGGACTATATGGCTCGCCCGGAGGCCGAGTCAATAACTTGGATCAATTCTAAGGAAAGAAATACGGCCCTGAAGGCTAAGTTTATTCAGCGGCCTTGTTGACGCGGATAATGACGTCGACCCGGTCGACCGAGGTGCCGTCCGGCGGCGCTGGAATGGCTCCGAGTGAGATTGATTCGTCGGTGATATCGATCAGTCGGCCGTCGCTCTGGTCGAAGAAGTGGTGGTGGTCGGCCGTGTTGGTGTCGAAGTAGGAGCGGCCGGGGTCGACTATGACCTCGCGCAACAGGCCGGCATCGACGAACTGATGCAGCGTGTTGTAGACCGTCGCCAGCGAAACGCGCACCGATGCCTTGCCGGCCTCGCCGTGCAGTTGCTCGGCCGTCACGTGGCGGTCGCCCGCATCGAACAACAGCTTGGCAAGCGCCATGCGCTGACGGGTCGGCCTCAGGCCGACCGACTTCAGCTTTTCCAGCACCTTGGTGTATGGGCGTTCCTGTTCCATCCGCTTCCATATAGCGTCTGTGTCGACGATTTAAAGAGCGAAAACCGTACCCAATGCAACATTTTTGAACAATACCAGAAAACTGGTTAAGACTTCCCAGGCGGGGACCGGCAACAACATATTACGCGATTGAACAAGCAAACCGCTATATATTGTAATATGGCCCAGAGAAAGAAAACCGCTTCCCGCAAGCCCGGCACCCGGCGCAGCAAGGCCCGCCCGGCCCGGCGCCGCACCGCCCCACGGCGCCGGCGGCCGCCGCGGCGCGGCGGTTCCGGCTTCTGGCGCCTGACGCGGCTGACGCTGACCACCGCGATCTGGGGCTCAATAGCCGCTGCCGCGGCGCTGATCTGGTTCGCCTGGGACCTGCCGGACCTGGTCGATCTGGACGCCGCCTCGACACGGCGGCCGACCATCACCTTCCTGGCGGCGGACGGGTCGGAGATCCTGCGCGCCGGCGACGTGTTCGGCGACCCGGTGACGTTGGAGCAGCTACCCGCCTTTCTGCCCCGGGCGGTGCTGGCCACCGAGGACCGGCGCTTTTACCGGCATTTCGGCATCGACCTCGTCGGGATCGCACGGGCGATGGCGACCAACCTGCGCGCCGGCGGGATCCGCCAGGGCGGCAGCACGATTACCCAGCAGCTGGCCAAGAACCTGTTCCTGACCCCCGACCGCACCATCAGGCGCAAGGTGCAGGAGGTCATGCTCGCCCTGTGGCTGGAATCTAATTTCAGCAAGGACCAGATTCTGACGATCTACCTGAACCGGATCTACCTGGGCGCCGGGACCTTCGGCGTCGACGCCGCCGCGCGCGCCTATTTCGGCAAGCCGGTGCCCCAGGTCGGCCTGTTCGAAGCCGCCGTCCTGGCCGGGCTCGCCAAGGCGCCGACGCGACTCAACCCGCGCGCGGCGCCCGAACGGGCGGCCCGGCGGGCGAACACCGTTCTGGACAACATGGTCGCGGCAGGCTGGCTGGACCCGGCCACCGCCGACGCCGCCCGGCGCGACCGGGTCGCCACCGTGCGGCGGATCGCCGGCGGCGGGGCGGCGGACCGGTACTTTACCGACTGGGCGATGGCCCGGGCCACCGACCTGGTGGGGCGGATCGACCGGGACCTGGTGGTGCAGACGACGCTGGACCCGCGCCTGCAGGCCGCGGCCGCCGCCGCCACCCGGCAGACGCTGGACGAAGCGAAAGGACACAACATCAGCCAGGCCGCGCTGGTCGCCCTGAAGCGGGACGGCGCGGTCGCGGCCTTGGTCGGCGGCCGCGACTGGCGCGCCAGCGCGTTCAACCGTGCCACCCAGGCCCGCCGGCAACCGGGATCGGCCTTCAAGGCGGTCGTCTATCTTGCCGCACTGGAAACCGGGTTTACGCCGGACAGCCGGGTCCAGGATCTGCCCCAGTCGGTCGAGGGCTGGTCGCCGAAGAACGCCGGCGGCGAACACCGCGGCGCCATGACCCTGCGCGAGGGTCTGGCCCGGTCCTCCAACGCCGTGGCCGTCGCCCTGGCCGAGGAACTGGGCCGCACCCAGGTGATCGACATGGCGCGCCGGCTCGGTTTCACCGCCCCGATGGATCCCGTGCCGTCGCTGCCGCTGGGTGTGTTCGAGACCTCGCCCCTGGAACTGGCGGCGGCCTACGCGATCCTGGCCAACGAGGGCCGCGACCTGCGTCCCTATGGCATCGTCTCGATCGCCGACACGGCCGGCACCCGGTACTACACGCACCAGGGCGAACCGGGCACCCGCGTGGTCGAAGCCCGGCACGTGCGGGCCTTGAACGCCATGCTGTGGGCCGCGGTGAGCTGGGGAACAGGCAAGAACGCCAAGCTCGACCGGCCGGCCGCCGGCAAGACCGGGACCACCCAGGATCATCGCGATGCCTGGTTCGCCGGCTATACCGGGGCGATGACGGCGGTGGTCTGGATGGGCAACGACGACGGCGCGCCCATGAAGGGCGTCACCGGCGGCTCGTTCCCGGCCCACCTGTGGCGCCGTTTCATGCTGGAGGCGGCAGGCACGCGGCCGGGCGGCCCGCTGCCGGGCGTCGCGGCGGGCGGTTGACGGGACGTCAGCGCCAGGGCCGGAGCGTCAGGTAGAGCGCGGCGCCGGCGAAGCTGGTCGCGCACAGGAACAGGCCCAGCGGCCGGGCGCTGGCGTCGTAGGCCACCGCGGCCAGCAGGCTTGTGCTGGCGCCGGCCGCAAACTGCAGGAATCCCATCAGCGCCGAGGCCGATCCCGCGACCCTGGGAAACGGCTGCAGCGCCGCCGCCATGCTGGAGGGCAGCAGCAGGCCGAAGCCGAAGGTGAAAAGCGTGAACGGCCCGATGACCCGCGCCACCGACAGGACATCTGCGAAGGCCAGCATCAGCACGCCGGCCAGGCCCGACAGGATCAGACCGGCCGCGATCATGCGGTGCGGCACGACCCGGCCCGCCAGCCGGCCGCTGACGAAGGCGCCCGCGGCATAGCCGGTGACATGGAACAGCGTAAGCAGCCCGAAGGTGTCGGGGCCCAGACCCAGTTCGTGCACGAACAGATAAGGCGCACTGGCGGTAAAGGTCAGCAGCCCGGCAAAGGCGCCGACCCCGGGCACGATGTTGCCGACGTAACGCCGGTTGATCAGAAGGTCACGGTAGATGCGCAACAGCCGGCCCGGCCGCAGCGCGTCGGCGATGCGGGCATGGTTCGATTCCGCAAGCCGGGACCGGGCCAGCGCCATCAACGTCACCGCGAACAGGGCAAGCACCAGGAAGTTCGCCTCCCAGCCCAGCCAGACCTGCACGACGACGCCGGCGATCGGACCGATTGCCGGCGCCAGCGCGATCGCCGTGCCGATGAAGGCGAAGGCCCGGGCGATGTCGGGGCCGTCGAACAGGTCGCGGACGATGGCGCGTCCCAGAACCGGACCGGTGCAGGCCGCCGCGCCTTGAACGAGGCGGGCAGCCCACAGAATCTCGATGCTGGGCGCCAGCGCGCAGGCAAGGCTGGCCAATGCAATGCATAGACGGTCAGACCGCCGAACAGCACCGGCATCCGCCCGACCATGTCGGATAGCGGGCCCAGAAACAGTTGCATTCCGGCGAACCCGACCAGGTACCAGGTGATCGTCGCCTGCACCGCGGCCGGCGAGGCGTCCAGCGCGACCCCGATTGCCGGAAGCGACGGAATGTAGAAGGAGATCGAAAGCGGCCCCAGCGCGACCAGGGCCGTCAACAGCGAGATCAGAGCGAGATGGGACCGGCCTGTCGCTGGCGCAGGCGCCGGTTCAGCCATACCGGTGCAGCGTGTTGCCGTTCGTTCTCAACCAGGCCCGGCCCTGTTCGCGGTGGGCGGTCAGCCGCTCGACCAGGGACCAGAACGCCTTGGAGTGGTTCAGTTCGACCAGGTGCGCCACTTCGTGCGCGACCACGTAGTCCAGCACCGGCTCCGGCGCCATGACGATGCGCCAGTTGAAGGACAGATCGCCCCGCTCGCTGCAGCTTCCCCATCGGGTCTTCTGGTCGCGGATGCCGATCCGCCCGGGACGCTTGGCCAACACCGCGGCCTTTTCGTGCACCAGCGGGTCGATGACCCGGCGCGCCTCGGCCTTGAACCAGTCGCGCACGCGCCGCGCCAGATGCTCGGGCGCGCCGGCAACGTTGAGGACGCCGTCGTCTGCCCAGACGCCGCCGCTCAGCCGGTCATGATGGCGGATCGCATGCGCCCGGCCGCGCACCGGCACGACCGCGCCGTCTGCAAACGCCACCCGGGCGGGCAGCGCGTTCAGTTTGGTGGTCACCCAATCGGCTTCTGTGCGGGCGAATTCCAGCGCCTCGGCAACACTCGCGCCGCGCGGCACGACCAGTTCGATGGCGCCGGCGCGTTCGTCAACCTTCAGTGCGATGCGGCGCGCGCGCTGGCTGTGCCGCAAGGTCAAGGGGATCCGCCGACCCTGGTGATCGATGGAGTAACGCAGTCCCATGGCCCTTCCCTGATAGACGCTGGCCGGCAGGCCCGCAACGACGAAACCGCCCGCCGGGCCAAGCATTTGTAATCGGTCACTCTTCGGCAAACGGATCGCCGCCGGCATTGAGCCATTCGGCGACGAAATCCTCCGGATCGCCCACCTCCGATTCGGAAAACACCCGCCCCTTCACCGAGATGCCCGCCTCGTGCACCGTGTCGGGGCTGCCGGAAACCAGCGGGTGCCACCAGTAGAGGTCCTTGCCCTCGGCCACCAGCCGATAGGCGCAGGTGCGCGGCAGCCAGGTGTATTGCGGCACGGTTTCGGGCGTCAGGCGGATGCAGTCCGGAACATGCTTGAACCGGTTCTGGTAGTCGCCGCAACGGCAGTCGGTGAGGTCCAGCAGCTTGCAGACGACGGTGGTGAGGCCGATCTCGCCGGTGTCCTCGTCCTCGATCTTCAGGCGGCAACAGATGCCGCAGCCGTCGCACAGGGACTCCCATTCGGCGCTGCTCATCCGGTCAGGCCGTTTGGTCTTCCAGAACGGCGCGTCGGTCATGCGGCGGCCCGGTCGATCAAGTGGATGAACGAGCCGGCGACGTTTTCCGAAACCAGCCCCGCCTCGCCGCAGGCCACGCCCGCGGCGTCGCGGGCACCGAACAGCGCCTTGCCGGGCCCCTCTTTTTCCACCGTCGCATAATGGAAAGCGTGACCGCGATACCGGTCGCCCACCCGGCCCAGCGGCGACGGCTGCGTCAGCGCCGCCTGCCGATAGCCCAGATTGAGCCGCGGCGCCGCGAAAGACGTCTGCAACGGCAACAGCCCGGCCATCGCATGGCGCCGGCCCTCGGCGTCGGCCAGGCTCTCGCCCAGCGCCATGTAGCCGCCGCACTCGCCATAGACGAATGCCCCCCGCCGGGCGGCGGCGGCAAGCGCGCCCAAGAAGCGCCCGTTGCCGGCCAAGCGGCCCGCATGCAGTTCCGGATAGCCGCCCGGCAGAAAGACCGCGTCGCAGTCCGTCGCCGGGCCGGCATCGGCCAGCGGGCTGAAGCAACGCAGCGCCGCCCCGGCGTCCCGCCATCCCTCCAGCACCGCCGGATAGGCGAAACCGAACGCCTCGTCGCGGGCAACGGCAATGGTCTGCCCGATCGGCGGCACGGGCCGCGCGGTGCCGCCCGTGCGCTTCGATCCCGCCCGCGCCAGTCCCTGCAGCGCGTCGAGATCGACGGCCGCGGCAACCGTTGCCGCGGCATGGTCGAGAAACCGCGCCAGGTCCGGATGCTCGCCCGCCTGGACCAGGCCCAGGTGACGGGACGGCAGGGCGAGGCCTTCGTCCCGGCGCACATATCCCAGGACGGCCACGTCGGGGCAGGCCGCCGCCATGGCAGCGGCGATCAGCCTGACATGCCGCGGGCCGCCCACACGGTTGAAGATGACCCCCGCAACATGCACGTCCGCGCGGTGGCGTGCGAGACCCTGCACCACCGCCGAGACCGTCGCCCCCTGGCCGCGGCAATCGATGACCAGGACCACCGGCCAGCCGGCCGCCGCCGCAAGGTCCGCGGTGGAGCCCGACCCGTCGGCCGCGCCGTCGAACAGGCCCATCACGCCTTCGGCAAGCACCAGATCCGCGCCCGCCGCGGCGCGCGCCCGCACCGCATCCAGCGTTTCCGCGCGCATCGCCCAGGGATCGACGTTGTAGCAGGGCCGCCCGGCGGCAGCGGCCTGGAAAGCCGGGTCGATGTAGTCGGGTCCGACCTTAAGCGCGCCCACGGCAACGCCGCGGTCACGCAGGGCCCGCAGCAGCGCCAGCGTGACGACGGTCTTGCCGCTGCCGGAAGAAGGCGCGGCGACGATCAGGCCGGGGACCGGAGCCTCCTCACCCCAACCCTTCTTCCCCGGGGGAAGAAGGTGGCCCGAAGGGCCGGATGAGGGGGTTCGGCTGCCGGGCAATTACACCGCCTCGTCTTGGTTGCGCATTCCCAACGGATCCGCCTCCAGCGTTCGGCCCGACATGGCGCCCAGCCAGTCCAACGCCGGGCGCAACCTGACCACGTCGCCGACCACCACCAGTGCCGGCGGTTCTACCGTGCGGCTTGCCTCGACCGCCCGATCCAGCCGCGTGACGACGACCTGCTGTTTCTCGGTCGTCGCATTGCTGATCAGGGCGACGGCGTCATCCGGCGGCCGGCCGGCGCCGGTCAGTTTCGAAACGATTTCGCCCAGATGCTTGATCGCCATGTAAAAGACCAGAACCGGTGCGCCGCGCGCCAGCGCCGGCCAGTCCAGCCCGTCGGGCACCGCGCCGGTCAGGGAATGGCCGGTGATGAAGGTGACCGCCGCATTGACGTCCCGGTGTGTCGCGGGAATGCCGGCATAGGCCAGGCCGCCGATGCCGCTGGTCACGCCCGGCACCACCCGGAACGGGATGCCCGCTTCAACCAGGGCCAAGGCCTCCTCCCCGCCGCGCCCGAACACGAAGGGATCGCCGCCCTTCAGCCGCAGGACCCGCCGCCCGTCGCGCGCCAGGGCGATCAGGCGCTGGGAGATGTCGTGCTGTTTCGGCGACGGCTTGCCGCCGCGCTTGCCCGCGAAGATGCGTTCGGCTTCCGGTCCGGCCAGGTCCAGCACCCGCCGGTCCACCAGCGCGTCATAGACGACCACGTCGGCGGAACGAAGCGCGTTCAAACCGTGCAGGGTCAACAGGCCGGGATCGCCCGGCCCGGCGCCGACCAGCCAGACCCAGCCGGGTTCGATCGTTGGGAGTGTTTCCGGTGGTGACAAGGACGCCGCCTGCGATGGTTTCGAAGCCGCACCAGTCTAGACCGGCGGACGCAACCCGCCAACGGACAAGCGCCGCGGCTTTCTGCTACCGTGCGGGCGATTTTGAACGAAGCGGCGGATACGCATGAAACAGCATGTGGGCGCAGTCACGCTGGTCGTGCGCGACTATGATGCGGCGATCGCCTTCTACACGCAGAAGCTGGGCTTCACGCTGGTCGAGGACGTGGCGTTGGGCGACGGGAAACGCTGGGTGACCGTGGCGCCGCCTGGATCGGCAGAGACCCGCATTCTGCTGGCCAAGGCGGACAGCGCGCAACAGCATGGGCGCATCGGCGACCAGACCGGCGGTCGTGTGTTCTTGTTCCTGCACACTGACGATTTCTGGCGCGACCACCGCAGGATGTCGGAAGCCGGTATCGCGTTTCGCGAAGACCCTAGGGAAGAACCGTACGGGACGGTTGCGGTGTTTGAGAACCTCTATGGAAATGCGTGGGACCTGCTGCAGCCGAAGTGACGGAGCGCGCCGGCGCGAACGGAGCGCGGCGTGAACGACCGGCCCAGCTTGCGCAAGGGATGGACCACCGGCGCCTGTGCGGCTGCCGGGGCCAAGGCGGCATTCGAGGCCCTGCTGACCGGCCGGTTTCCGGACCCAGTCACCATCCGCCTGCCACGCGGCGAGCGGCCGTCTTTCGCGTTGGCTGAACGGGCCATGGACGCGGGAACCGCCACGGCCGGAATCGTCAAGGACGCGGGCGACGATCCGGATGTCACGCACGGCGTCCTGGTGCGTACGGCAGTTCGCGCCGCGCCGCCCGGCGGCGGGATTGCGTTCGCGGCGGGATCTGGCGTCGGCACCGTGACCCGGCCGGGCCTGCCACTGGCGCCCGGCGAGCCGGCGATCAATCCTGGTCCCCGCGCGATGATTGCCGACGCGCTGCGTGACGTGGCCGAGGCGCATGACGCCCGGGCGGACGTGGAAGTCACGATATCGATCCCCGGCGGCGAGGCCCTGGCGGAAAAGACCTGGAACCCGCGCCTGGGTATCGTCGGCGGCCTGTCCGTGCTGGGAACCACCGGAATCGTCGTTCCCTATTCCTGCAGCGCCTGGATCCATTCCATTCACCGCGGCATCGACGTGGCCCGTGCCAACGGCTTCGACCACGTGGTCGCGGCGACCGGCAAGACCTCGGAACAGGCCGCCCGCGACCGGTTCGGCCTGCCGCTGGAGGCGATGATCGACATGGGCGACTTCGCAGGCGGCATGCTGAAATACCTGCGCCGTCACCCGGTGCCGCGCGTCACCATCGCCGGCGGCTTTGCGAAGATGGTCAAGCTGGGCCAGGGAAACCTGGACCTGCATTCGGCACGCAGCCAGGTGGATTTCAAGCGACTGGCCGACACCCTGGCCGAGGCCGGCGGCAATCGAACCCAGGTGGCGGCCGCACGCACCGCCAATACGGCAGCAGAGGTCTTGGAAATTGCGGGCCCGCTGCCGCTGGCCCAGGCGATCGCCGATGCGGCCCGGCGGACCGCCCAGCAGAATGTGCGCGGCGCCGCAACGGCGGTCGAGACCATGGTCGTCGACCGCAGGGGCCGCGTGCTGGCCCGGTCGCGGGACGGCTGAGCGGATGAGGCTGCTGCTGTTGGGTGGGACCGGCGAATCGCGCGAGCTGGCTGAGGCGCTGGCCGACCGCGCCGCCGGGCAGGTGGACGTGACCCTGTCGCTGGCCGGCCGGACCCGCGCGCCGGCGCCGGGCCCGGCCCGGCTGAGGATCGGCGGTTTCGGCGGGGCGGCGGGACTCGCCGCCTATATCAGGGACGAGAAGATCGACCTGCTGGTGGACGCCACGCACCCGTTCGCCGCCTCGATGTCGGCCAACGCCCGTGCGGCGGCGGATGCCGCCGGCACCGAACTGTTGCGGCTGGCGCGGCCGGGTTGGACCGCCCAGGAAGGCGACCGCTGGACCGTCGTCCCCGACGCCGACGCCGCGGCAGAAGCGGTGACCGCGTCGGCGCGACGGGTTTTCCTGACGGTCGGGATCAACGAGCTGGGCCGGTTCGAGCGCTGCCGCGACGTGTTCTTCCTGATCCGATTGATCGAGCCGCCTGCCGTGCCGCCTGCCTTCCCTGACCATAGACTGGTGCTGGACCGCGGGCCGTTCGCAATCGCGGACGAGGCCCGCCTGATGCGCGGCCACCGGATCGACACGCTGGTCAGCAAGAACAGCGGCGGCGGCGCGACCAGGGCCAAGCTGGACGCCGCGCGCGAACTGGGAATACGGGTGGTCATGATCGACCGCCCGCCGGAGCCCGCCCGGCGGTGCGTCGATTCCGTCGCGGCGGCGTTGGACTGGATCATGGACAAATCGCGCAACAGACCGTAATTCTTGAAAAACGGGGATAAACCGGAGAGGCATTGAACATGACGGCATTCCGGATCTGCGCACTGGGGACACTGATGGTCGTTCTGACGGCACTGACGCTGTCCGACGCGGCGGCACAGGTCCAGCTGTTCAAGAAGGACGATGCCGTCCTTGCCGCCCAGGAGGGCGACCTCGACACCATCCGCCGCCTGGTCGTGCAGCGCCACCGCTTCACCTGGACCGACGAACAGGGCCGCACCCCGCTGGCAATTGCCGCCGCGAACGGCGATCCGGAGATGATCGAAGCGATCGCCGAAGGCGGCGGTCGGGTCGATACGCCGGACCGGTTGGGCAACCCGCCCCTGTTCTGGGCAATCGAATCGGGCGATTACGATACGGTCCAACTGGTCGTGGAACTCGGTGCCGACCCCAACGTCGCGAACGAACAGGGCATGACGCCGTTGATGAAAGCGGCCCAGTTCGGAGATCCCGATCTGCTGCAGATCGTTCTGGACGCGGGCGGCGACGTCGGCCTGCGCGATTTCACCGGCAAGGGACCGCTGGGCTACGCCCGCGAAAGCCGGGGCAGACGTACCGTGCGCATGCTGGAAGACCTGGGCGCAGCAGACTAGGCGGTCTGCGAAGCTTCCCTTCTCCCCGCGGGGAGAAGGTGGCCCGAAGGGCCGGATGAGGGGGTTACAGGCGTCCGACAACGGTAACACCCTCACCCTAACCCCTCTCCCTCCAGGGGAGGGGCTCAACAATCACCCCGCGTTTTTGCGAAACAGGTGCGTGTGGTCCGCGGCGTAGAGCCTGCTTTCGGCGAAATCATGCTGGCCCAACACGCGGCCGACCAGGATCAGCGCGGTGCGGGTGATGCCGGCGGCTTTGACCTTGGGCCGGATGTCGGCCAGCGTCCCACGGACGAAGGTCTCGTCCGGCCATGACACGCGGTAGGCCACGACGACCGGGCAGTCGGCGCCGTAGTGGGGCGTCAGATCGCGCACGACCCTGGCCAGATTGTTGACGCTGAGATGGATCGCCAGCGTGGCGCCCGACCGGCCCAGCGCCGCCAGTTCCTCGCCCGGCGGCATGGCCGACGCGCGCACCGCGGTGCGGGTGAGGATCACGGTCTGCGACACCCCCGGCAGGGTCAGTTCGGCGCCCAGCGCCGCGGTCGCCGCCGCCGTGGCCGTGACGCCCGGCGTGACGTCATAGGGAATGCCCAGATCGCGAAGCCGTCGGATCTGCTCGGCGATGGCGCCGTACAGCGACGGATCGCCGGAATGGACGCGGGCAACGTCCTGTCCCGCGGCATGCGCCGCCTCCATCGCCGCGACGATCTCGTCCAGGTGCATGGCGGCGGTGTCGCGCACCTCGGCATCGGCCCGCGCCGCGGCCACGATCTCCGGCGGCACCAGCGATCCGGCATACAGCACCACCGGTGCCCTGCGGATCAGATCCAGCCCGCGCACGGTGATCAGGTCGGGCGCGCCGGGGCCGGCGCCGATGAAATGCACCGTCATGTGCCCGCCGCCTTTTCCGTGTCCGCGCCGGGATAGCCGCGCGGCGTCGTCATGCGGTCCCCCGACACGGTCGAAACGATCCGGCTTTCGCTGTTGCCGACGATGACGATCGACAGCATGTCGACGCCTTCGGGCTCGAAGGCATCCAGCGGAACGATCTCCACGCTTTCGCCCGGCCGTCCCAGGTTGCGGGCGACAAGCACCGGCGTTTGCGCAGGCCTCGCGCCACGGAGCAAGGCGACAGCCTCGCCCAACAGCGTTCGCCGGCGGCGGCTCTGCGGGTTGAAAAAGGCGGTGACGAAATCGCCGTCCGCCGCAGCGCGCACCCGCGCCAGGATCTGTCCGCGCGGCGTCAGCAGGTCCGACAGCGAGATCGCGCAGAAGTCATGGCCCAGCGGCGCGCCGGCACGGGCGGCGGCCGCCTGCAACGCGGAAATCCCCGGCACCACCGTCACCGCAACGCCGCGCCGGGCGCGGTCCGTGGCGGTTTCCAGCGTCTCGAAGACCAGCGTGGCCAGCGCATAGATGCCGGGATCGCCCGAACAGACCAGGGCCACGTCGTGGCCCGCCGCGGCCAGGTCCAGGGCGGACGTCACCCGCGCCTGCTCGGCGCCCAACGGGAAGGCGTGCCGTTCCGCGCCGCCGAACAGGTCGGCGGCAAGCTCCAGGTATAGGTCGTAGCCGACCACATGGTTGGCCAGACGCAGGGCGCGGACCGCTTCCGCGGTGCGCCAGCCCGCCGCCCCGGGCCCGATCCCCACCACGAAGAGCCGTCCGGGTGGCCGTCCGGGCAGCGCGCCTGCAATCGGCCGGGCCACCCGCGCGATGGCCACGGTGACGCCGTGCGACGCCTGCTTCGGCACGACCAGCGACGCGCCGTCGCCCGCCAGCGCCAGCGCCGCGGCTTCGGCAACCCCGTGACAGCCGACCGTGCGAAAGACCAGCTTGGACGGGTTGCCCAGCCGCGGCGTCTCGGCCTCCAGCATGTCCGGCGCGAACAGCCGCAGCGGAACGCCGAAGGCATCGGCGACCGCGTGCACCGCCGGCTCGTCGGCTTTCACGTCGATGGACCCGACGGCCGCCAGTGCGCCGCGGGCCAGACCGGCCGCCTCCAGCGCGGCGCCTGCGGCCGCCACCGCGGTCTCGGGCGCAACGTCCCGCTCGCAACCGATCCCGAACGCCAGCGTCGGCGGTCGGACGCACACATCGACCACATCAGACAGATCGGTCCGATCCGACACCAGGACCGTCAGGTCGCCGTGGTCCGCAAAGGCCGGCGGCGGCGGCCAGTCCAGGCCGGCATCCCGCTCCAGCCGCACCGGCGCGCCCGCAAGCAGCGCCGCGGTCACGGCCTTGACCCGCTCCGGCGGTTCGACCTTCCAGCCGGGTGGCGGATCGTCCAGCGCGAAGCCCAGGCGACTGTCGCCGGCGGTCGTGACCGCGGCGACGCCGCCGGTCGCCGCCGCCAGGTGCCGGGCCAGTGCGTTGGCGCCGTGATGGCCGCCGATCAGCGGAACGACGGCGCTGCCGTCTTCGGCGACCGCGACCACGGCGGGATCGGTGGCCTTGTGTCCCAGCACGGGCGCGATCAGGCGGATCAGGATGCCGGCGGCGCACAGGCCGACGATCGGACGGCCTTCCAGGAACAGGGCCCGGACATGGTCGCCGGCATCGTCAAAGGTCACGTCGGCGCCTGACGTACGGCCCTTCAGCCCATGCACGCGGGCGCCGGGCAGGACCGCCGCAAGGCGCCGGGCGAGCGTCAGCCCGGCCTCGGTCAATGCAATCAGTTCCGCGCTCATCGCCATGCCGCGTCCCGCTTGTGCACAAGGATCATGGAGAAATAAGGCCCCTGCTCCTGCCCCAAAGCCTTCAACGGCCCAAGCCGCTCGTCGGCCATGGTGGCGTGCTCGATATAACGGGCCTTGTCGGCCAGCCCCAGGCGATCCAGCAGGCGGCTGACCCGGCCCAGGTGCCGGCCGACCTTGATGATGGCGGCGGCATCGACCGCATGCAGGCGCGCGGCCAGCGCATCGTCCGGCAAGGTCGCCGGCAGGACCGCCAGGACATCGTCCAGCGCGGCAAGCGGTGCGCCCAGGGCCGCGGCCGCGGCGGTCATCGACGACACGCCCGGGATCACGGTGACCGGAAAGCGGTCGGCCATGCGCGCGAGAAGATACAGGAACGAGCCGTAGAAGAACGGATCGCCTTCGCACAGAACCGCCACATCACGGCCGTCTGTCAGGTGTCCGCCCAGATGGTCGGCGGCTTCGTCATAGACCGCCTGGACCGGGAACCGGTTGCGGTCGATGGGCATGCGGATCGGTACTTCGATCCTGTCGCCGGCCAGGTGCGGCGCCGCGATGGAACGGGCGAGCGAGTCGCCGTCCAGCGGCGCCGGAAAGGCGACGACGGGGACGGCGCGCAGCACATTGACCGCCTTTATGGTCAACAGGTCCGGATCGCCAGGGCCGACACCGACGCCGTAGAGCCGCCCGCTCACGGTTTCACCGCCGCCCACTGGGTCACCGGCATGTGCGGTTTCCAGCCGTGAAACGCGCCCACCGGATCCAGATGCGAAACGGCGATCCGGCTCATCTCGCCGCCATGGCGCCGGCACAGCGCGAACAGGCGGCTTTCGCCTTCCGCGGTCACCGCATTGGCGACCAGCCGGCCGCCCGGGACAAGGCCGTCCCAACAGGCCTCGGCAATCCCGTCCGTGGCGATTCCGCCGCCTATGAAGATGGCGTCGGGTGCCTCCAGTTGCCTCAGCGCCTCGGGCGCCGTCCCTTGCACGATCTCCAACAGCGGCGTTCCCAGCGCCGCCGCGTTGCGCCTGATCAATTCGGTGCGCGCGGGTTCCTTTTCAATCGCCACGGCCCGTCCGCCCGCCCGCATCCATTCGATGGCGATGGAGCCGCAGCCTGCGCCCACGTCCCACAACAGCGCCTGCGGCTGCGGCGTCAGCGCGGACAGCGTCGCCGCCCGCACGGCGCGCTTGGTCAGTTGGCCGTCATGCTCGAACGCGTCGTCGGGCAGGCCGGGCGCGCGGGAGAGGCGCCGGACCTGCGGCGTCGCGGCGCACAGGACCGCAACGGTGTTGAGGTCGGCACAGGGTGTGTCGTCCCAGTCGTCGGCCGTTCCCGTGCGCCGGGTCTCCTGCGCGCCGCCCATATGTTCGAGCACGGTGATCTCCGATGGCCCATAGCCCCGTTCCCGCAGGCGCGCGGCAACCAGCGCCGGCGTCGCGCCGTCATGCGACAGGATCAACAGCCGCGCCCCGGGGCGGAGATGCAGGTTCAGCAGGTCCAGCGGCCGGCCGTGCAGGGTCAGGCAATCCACCCGGTCCAGCGGCCAGGCCAACCGCGCAGCGGCCAACGAAAAGGCGCCCGGCGCCGGGATCACGCTCACCGCGTCTGCTCCGAACTCCCGGGCCAGGGTCACGCCGATCCCGAAATGCATCGGGTCGCCCGTGGCCAGCACGCAGACGCGCCGGCCTTTCAGGTCGCGGATATCGGCGATCGTGTCGGCCAGCGGCGTCTTCCAGGTGGCGCGCGCCGCCGGGTGCGCGGCGGGCACCATCGCCAGATGCCGCGCACCGCCGATCAGCGCCGCCGCCTCGTCGACCAGCGCGCGGGCCTCGGGCTCCAGCGCGTCGAGGCCCGCTTCGCCCAACCCGACGACCGCGATCCACGGTTTGTTCATGGCGCGGCCCGCGCCAGGGCGTTGACGGCCCCGGCGGCGACAGCGCTGCCGCCCCGCCGGCCGGTCAGCGTCACGAAGGGAACGTCCGTGCCGCTGTCGATCAGGGCCTGCTTGGACTCCGCCGCGCCGATGAAGCCGACGGGAAAAGCCAGCACGGCCGCCGGCGCCGGCCAACCGCCGTCCAGGCGTTCCAGCAACCGGTACAACGCCGTCGGCGCGTTGCCGATGGCGACGACCGCGCCGCCGACCCAGGGCTCCCAGACATCCAGAGCGGCGGCCGAGCGGGTGAGGCCCTGGCGCCGAGCGGCGCCAGCGACCCCGCTGAGCTTCAGGGTACACAGCACGTCGTTGCCGGCGGCCAGGCGGTCGCGCACGATGCCCTTGGCCACCATCTCGGCATCGACCAGGATCGGGGCGCCGGCATCCAGGGCCGCGCGCGTGGCCGCAACCACATCGCCCGACCAGACAAGATCGTCTATCGCCGCGACGTCGCCCACCGCATGGGCGATCCGGCAGGCGACCGGATGCAGGGTTTCAGGCAGACGCGACAGGTCGGCTTCCGCCTCGATCAAAGCGAAAGAGGCGCGCATGATTTCCGCCGGGTCGGAGATGTAGGAATACTTCCCGCTCATGCGGCCGCCCCCGTTACGCCCAGGATCCAGGCTTCTTCGGAGACCACGGCTTCCTGTTCGTCGTCGCTCAGTGCGGGATCGCCCGCGAACAGCGGCGCCAGTGCGTTCTCGTCGTCCAGCGCTGCGAAGTGCTCGGCGAGCGCGCACACCTGACCGGCATCTTTCGGCAAACCGTCAAATACACGCGGTGCGACAAGTGACGGATAGACCTCGGCCAGCACCAGCGAAACGCGATCATCGGCGGCGAGTCCGGTTTCGAAAGGCCAGATGTGCGTCGTCATCGCCAGCCGGGGGTCGCACCGGATCTGCCAGACCCTGGGAATGCCCGTTAGTGCCTGGCCGCAGACGGCGCCGGTATAGGCCAGTTTCCAGGTCGGCTGGGTGCGCGGCATTCTCAGTTCGCACAGGCGCCGCTCGGCAACGTCCTCGGGTCCGTGCGGGCGCCGGTCGCGCGCCTTGAGATAGGGGCCTTCGTGCTTGCGGTCGTGCCCCCAGAACGGAAACGGCTCGCCATACATGCGTCGGTTCAATGTCGCGCCGACGTCGAACCGGTTGTTCGCATTGTCGGCCCCGTCATCCAACAGATCGCTCAACAAGGACCAAAGGTGCCGCCATTTCAGGCCGCGGATGTCCAGAAGATCGCTGGTTCCGGCAGGATAGCCGAAAGGGAAATCGAACCCTGCCAGCACCCGCCGTCCCCGCTCCACGAAACCGGCCAACAGATCGCACAGGCGACCGGTGGCGTCCGCGCGGGTTGCGGGGTTCTCCAACGTTGTCCGATCCAGACCGTTGCGGTTCCGCGCGAAAGCCCCGATCCAGATCGAGTCCCTGCCCGTGACGGGCACGGCAGCGGCGCTCCAGTCGACCATCACATAGGCATCGAACAGGGGCATGGGCCTCAGTCCGATTTCAGCGTGACCGGGCCCAGGGGATGGTCGGCGTGGGGATAGGGGTGGTGATGGTGCCCGTTTTCGTGGCCGTGTTCGTGGCCGTGTTCGTGGTCATGCGCATGGGAATGGCCGGCCGCACCGGTGCCGATGCCCTCCACGTGGTGGTGGTGGCTTTCCTGGGGCAAGCCCACCTGGTCTTCGAAGCCGATCACCTGGGCGCGGTACTTGCACATCTGGCAGTTCATGACGTTGGCGCCCGCCTCGATCTCGTCGATGCGCTGGCCCATCGTATCCAGCACGCGCGGGTGGTCGCCCAGGTAGGGCGCCTTGACGAACTCGATCCCTGGATGCCGCCCGGCGACCCGGTCGGTGGCGTCGTAGATGCGGTTCACCAGGATGCCGGTGAACAGGAAATAGGGAAACACCACGATGCGCCGATAGCCCAGGCGCGCTGCATGCTCCAGACCAGGCTCCACCAGCGGAAAAGTGACGCCCGAATAGGCCGTCTCGGCCCAGCCAAAGCCCATGCCTTCCCACAGCATGCCGGTGACCTTGGCGACGTTGGAATTGGCGTCCGGGTCCGAGGCGCCGCGCCCCACCACCGCCAGCAGCGTTTCGTGCAATGAGACGTCTCCACCGGCCGCCGCCAGCGCCTCGCCGATGCGGTCGCGCGCCGCCTGCAGCATCTTCAGGTCGACGGCCAGCTCGCGGCCATAGCGGATCGTCACATCGGGATGCTCCGCAGCATAGCGGTTCAGCACCGACGGGATGTCGTTCTTGGCATGCCCGGCGGCGAACAGCATGCCCGGCACGGCCAGGACGTCGGTCACGCCCTTTGCGCGCAAGGCGTCCAACCCGTCGCGGATGATCGGCGTCGCGAATTCCAGGAACCCGAACTCCACCGCCTGGGGCGCCAGACGCGCGGCCATCTGTTTGGCGACGCTCTCGAATTCCCGAACGGCGCCGGCATCGCGGCTGCCGTGTCCGCAGATCATGATTCCGGTGGTTTCAGACATATTTGCCCCTGTCCGTCTGTCTTGGGTGCTAATGGGGCCGCAAGGCGCGGCCGGGCCGATTTGCCCCTGGCCCTAACGGGTGCTCATGGGAACGGTTCTAGCACTCTGTGCCTATTGCAGCCATATGCTTCGTGACGCGGCGCTCACGCGGCGCTCCTCAGCATGAGGCAGTTTTGGAATTCCCACACCTCCCCTCACCCTGAGGAGGTCGCGCAGCGACCGTCACGAAAGGTCTGGCTACCAAACGGCACGGCGGCGGGCCCTCATGCGCGCGCCATCCAGGTGCGGTTGGTCCCGGCCGCGTCGATCGCAAAGGCCCATTCCACGCCGAAGGACGCAACGTGATCGAGCTTCAACGGCTCGGACGTCGCGAGCATTGCCGTGGAACAGGCGTCGGCATCGCGGGCATTCCGGGCAATCACGCTGGCCGACGTCAGGCCGCGCGCCGGCCGGCCCACGGCGGGATCGAACAGATGATGGCGACGCCCATGCGGATCGAACACGGTTCCCGTCACGGCCGATGTGGCAATGGCGCGGTCGGTGAGGTCGACCTTGTCCGCCAAGGCGGCGGCATCGTGCGGGTCCTTGATTCCGACCTTCCACGCACGGCCGGTGGGATGCGCGCCCAGCGCCCGGTATTCCCCGAGATTGACCAGCGTGTGCTCGACGCCTTCGGCCCGCAGCAGATCCGCCACCCGGTCGGTGATGTCGCCCTGCGCGATGCCGTTCAGCGTCACCGCCATGCCGGGGCGCGCAAGGCGAATGCGCGTGGGCGAAACCGCCACGGCGCGATAGTCGACCAGCGCGCGCCGCAGCAACGGCGGCCTTGTCCGGGCCGGCCGGGTCGGCGCCCGGCTTTGCGAAGTGATCGCGGTAGAGCGCCCACAGCGGCTGCACGGTCACGTCGAAGGCGCCGTCGCTGGCCTCGCTCCAGGCCCGCGCCCGCGCCATGAGCTGCACCAGTTCGGCCGGCGGGTTGTCGAGATAACCCTGGGCGTTGAGGCGGGAAAGGGCGGAATCCGGCTGATAGAGACTGTAGACCGCCTCAAGACGCGCAATTTCGGCACGGGCGCGTTCGACAAGGCGCTTGGCGCGGCCCGGCTCGGGCGCGTGGATCATGAGGCGCGCCTCGGCGCCCAGTGCAATGCCGTCCCAGCGGTACAGCGTCGAACCGTCGGCGCGGTCACGCCCCAGAAAAGCTCCCAGCGCACCGGCAATGCCGAGGCCGGATGTCGCGGCGAAGACCTGCAGAACGCGGCGGCGTGTGAGTGGTGGTTGCATCGCCGTCAATCAGGTTGCGGAAGTCGGCAGGATACACCGACCGCGCCATGCCTCATTGACCGACGTTAAAAGCGGCTTGGACGCGTTTGGCAAGCCGTCGGCCGCGGTTTAGTTTCGCGGCGCGTGCTTGTTGAGGATCCGTTGCAGCGTGCGCCGGTGCATTTTCAGGCGCCGGGCGGTCTCCGAAACATTGCGATTGCACTGCTCGAACACCCGCTGGATATGCTCCCAGCGCACCCGGTCGGCCGACATCGGGTCTTCCGGCGGGGGCGGCAACGGGTTCTTGGTTTCGGTCAGTGCCGCATAGATCTGGTCGGCGTCGGCCGGTTTGGGCAGGTAGTCGATGGCGCCCGCCTTCACCGCGGCCACAGCAGTGGCGATGTTGCCGTAGGCGGTCAGCATGACAATCCGGATGTCCGGGCGCGCCTCGCGCAGGGCCTTTATGATCTCCAGGCCGTTGCCGTCTTCCAGCCGCATGTCCACCAGCGCATAGGCCGTCGCCGTATCGGTCATGGCGTGCAACCCTTCCGCCACCGAGGCGGCAGTCTGGACCACGAAGCCGCGCGCCTCCATGGCCCGTGCCGCGCGGTTCCTGAGCGGCGCGTCGTCGTCGACGATCAACAGCGTCTTTTCATGCAGTGGAGATTGCAAGGCTTCGGCCATCACCATTGTCTGCCATCCAGCTTCCTGAGTCGTTTGTTCGGACCGGCCCGAACATAACGAGGTCAGTCCGACATGGCCAGAAATCTAGGCTTGGGCCAGGTGATGACAACCGCCGCCCCGCCCTGGTTGCGGAACTCCAGGGCCGCGCCAACCCGTTCCAGAAGGGTCTGGGCAATAAAAACGCCCAATCCCATGTGCTGGCCGCTGCCCGCCCGGGTCGAGACGTATGGCTCACCCAACGCCGTCAACAGCCAGCCCGGGAACCCGCGGCCGTCGTCCTTGATGGTGATCCGGACGATCTCGTCGTCCCAGTAGAGGCGAAGTTCCACCGCCGAACGCGCAAACTGCACCGCATTCTGGACGAGGGTGCCCACGCCGTGCAGAAATTCGGCCGAACGCTGAGTTTGCGGCTCCTCACCGACGACATCGTCCTCCACCACGATGTCGAGCTCGATCTCGTCGGTCTCGTACGGTACGGCCGCGGCCTCCGCCAGGGCGGAAAGTCCAAGCTGTTCGTATGGCGCGCCGCCCCAAACCTCGGGACTGGCGGCCAGATTGGCCAGGATATCGCGGCACCGCTCGGCCTGGCTGACCAGCAGATCCGCATCTTCCGCCAGCGCGCTGCCGGGCGGCACCTCCTTTTGCAGCTCCTTCGCCGCCACGGTGATCGTTGCGAGCGGCGATCCCAGCTCGTGGGCCGCCGCCGCGGCCAGCCCGCCCAGGGCCGGCATCTGCTGGGCCCGGGCCAGCGCCGCCTGGGTTGCGACCAGGGCCCGGACGTTGCGCCGGGCCTCCTCGGCCATCGACCAGACATAGATCGCCATGAACACGGTTGCGACCGCGATGCCCGTCCACATGCCCATCACATAGGGCAGCGGCACGACGAAGCCGCCGGGTTCGCTCCAGGGAAGCGGCATGTGGTAGAAGGCAAGGACGGTGTTCACGAACAGCGAAAGCACGCACAGCGCGATCGTCGCGCCACGGGACAGGATCGTCGCGGACACGATCACCGGCGCCAGAATCATCACCGAAAAGGGGTTCTCCAGGCCGCCGGTCAGGAACAGCAGAACCGACAACTGGATTAGGTCGAAGGCCAGCACCCGGGCGGCGTGCCGGTCTGTCAGGCGCGCCCGTTCCGTGCTGTCGCGCATCAGGAACAGGTTCAATGCGGCGGAGACGCCGATCGCCCCAAGACAGGCCATCAGCGGCAGTTCGTATTCCAGGCTGAAATAGGCGGTCAGCACCGCCGCGCCCTGGCCGAGAATTGCGACCCAGCGCAACAGAACCAGGGTGCGCAGGTTCATGCCCCGGCCCCGTTCCAACCGCATGTCCGCGCTGCGCCGCGACGACGGCGCTGACAGGTCGCGGTCGGTGGCGCTCATCGAACGCGGTCCTTCAGGATCGATGTCATCGGCGGATCATACAGCACCCGGGGCGGGATGCGGTTCATGCCGGTTCGCGTGGCACTCACGTTTCGCTGACGCCCGCCTCGTCGAAGGTTGCCATGCCCAGATGGCAGGCAACCGCACCGCGCAGCACGCCGAGCGCAAGCGCCGCACCCGACCCTTCACCCAGCCGCATGCGCATCGTCAACAGCGCATCCTTCCCGATCGCCTCCAAAAGCCGCGCATGCCCGGGCTCGGTCGACAGATGCCCAACCAGGCAATGGTCCAGGGCCGACGGGTCCAACTTGTACAGGACGGCCGCCGCGACGGTGCAGGCGAAGCCGTCCAGGATCACCGGCACCCGTCCCATGCGCGCGGCCAGAACCGCGCCGGCGATCGCGGCCAGCTCGTGCCCGCCCAGCCGCGCCAGCAGGTCCAGGGCGTCGGCATCGCCGCCGTTGTGGCGTTCGACGCCGGCCCGGACCATGGCGATCTTGTTCTCCAGCGCGGCGCCAGCCACGCCCGTGCCCGGCCCGGTCCAGTCCGCCGCATCGCCGCCGAACAGCGCACAGGCCAGCGCCGCGGCGCTGGTGGAGTTGCCGATCCCCATCTCGCCCAGGCACAGAACGTCGATGCCGTCTTCGACCGCCATCATCCCGTAGGCCATGGCGCGGGCGCATTCCTCTTCGGTCATTGCCGGCGTTTCGGTGAAGTCGGCGGTCGGGTGTTCCAGGGCCATTTCGTAGACACGCAGTTCCGCGTCGACCGTGCGGCACAACTGGTTCACCGCGGCGCCGCCCGCCTGGAAGTTCTGCACCATCTGCGCGGTAACCGCCGCCGGATAAGCGGACACCCCGCGCGCGGCAATGCCGTGGTTGCCGGCGAAAACCGCCACCCGCGGCCGGTCCAGGCGCACCGGGTCGCGGCCCTGCCAGACCGCAAACCAGGCCGCCAGATCCTCCAAAACGCCCAGCGAGCCGGTCGGCTTGGTCAACCGCCCCTGCCGCGCCAGCGCCGCCGCGCCCGATTCCGCATCGGCATCGGGAAGCAACGGCAACAGCCGCCGCATTTCGTCCAGCGTGGCTTCGGGCATCGTCGGCTCGGTTGGCATGGCGCGGATCCGGGATGGCTGTGGGGTCGATTAGGATGGCAGGATGGCGCACAAGCGAATAGACAATTCCTGGCATGACCGACAAGAGCGAAAGTGACGCGGGGCGCATCCGTCCGCTGCGGGACCTGCAGACGGCATTCGGCTTTTTGACCCGGCTGCCGGTCGGGCATGGCGACCGGCCGCTGCACAGGACCGCCTACCTGTTTCCCGCGGTCGGTATCGCCGTGGGCGTAATCGGCGGTGCGGTCTACTGGGTCGCCGACGCGCTGGGCCTGGGGAACTGGATTGCCGCCTTGCTTGCGGTGCTGGCCACCTGCATCGTCACCGGCGGGCTGCACGAAGACGGCCTGGCGGACACGGCGGACGGGTTCGGCGGCGGCGCGACGCCCGAAAGGCGGCTGGAGATCATGCGCGATCCGCGGGCCGGCGCCTTCGGTGTCCTGGCCCTGGTGTTCGCGACCGGTTTGAAGGTGGCGGCGCTGGCCGGCGCGGCAAACGCGTTTCAGGCGGCAGCGATGCTGGTTGCCGCCCATGCCGGTGCGCGCGCCTGCCTCCCCGCCGTGATGTGGCGAATACCGACCGCCAGCGCCCGGGGCCTTGCAGCGGACGCCGGCAAGCCCGACGCGGCCGGCGCCGGCCTGGCCCTGGCGATCGGCACTGCGGTCGCCGTCCTGGTGCTGCCCGCGGCGGCGCCCGCGATGATCGTCGCGGCCGTGGCCGTCGCCTGGCTGCTGTGCCGGCTGGCCCGGCGCCTGGTGGGCGGGTATAACGGGGACGTCCTGGGCGCCATCGAACAGGGTACCGAGATCGGGATTCTTCTGGCGGCCGCGGCCGTCCTTCGGGGAACGACATGACTGTTGAGATCACGCGCTGGTGGTGGGTGCGCCATGCACCGGTTACGGCAAACGACGGCCGCCTCTACGGCCAGCGGGACCTGCCGTGCGAAACCGACGACAACGTTCGGTTCACCGCACTGGCCGGGCACCTGCCCGAAGAGTCGGTCCTGGTCACCAGCAACCTGCAACGCACCACCCAGACCGCCGCGGCAATTGCCGATGCGGGGCTTTCCATGCCGAACCCGGTGGTCGAGCCGGATCTGCGCGAACAGAGCTTCGGCGACTGGCAGGGCAAACTTTACGAGGAGATCTGGCCCGACCGCGATCTGTCGGGGCGCCGGCTGTGGCCCGCGCCGGCGCACGAGCGCGCGCCGGGCGGCGAGAGTTTCGCCGATCTGATGTCGCGATCGATCCCGGTGATCGCGCGGCTTTCGGAGGCGCATCGCGGCCGCGACATCATCGCGGTCACCCACGGCGGCACCATCCGCGCCGCCGTCGGCTTCGCGCTGGGCCTGGATCCGGAGACTGCGCTGAGGCTGTCGATCGAGAACCTTTCGGTCAGCCGTCTGGACCATATCTTCACGCCGACCGGGATTTATTGGCGCGTGGTCACCGTCAACCACCTGCCGTGACGGGGACCCGGACCGGTGCCGCCGGACGAAACGGAAAAACTGCGCCAGATGTCCGAGTCCTTCGGCCTGGATCCGATGCTGTTGCTGGGCATCGCGCTGATCGTGGGGTTTTTCTTGATCATGCTGCGGTTTCGGCCGAAACCGACGCTGTACCTGGACCGCCGCGACTTCGCTTACGAATATGTCGTCGAACCCGCGGACAAGGCGAGCCCGGACTTCAGCGCCAAGTTCGGAACGGTCGAAGCCGGCGGCGGGGGACGCATCTACCTGATGCGGATCGGTTTCTTCAATCGCGGGCGCGAAGCCGTGCAGCCCAACGACTTTCTGAAGCCCATGGCCTGCGAATTCCCGCCGACGGCCGAGATCCTGCGCGCGGAGTTCGCCGAATCGGTCAAGCACAAGGGCGACCCGCCGGAACGTCCGCGCATCGACCACAGCAAGGTCGTGTTCCCGCCCTTCGCCCTGGACAGCCTGGGCGCCCTGATCTTCAACATCGTCGTGGAAGGCGCCGACGGACCGGAACAGGTCGAAGGCGCCATCGAAGGCCAGGACGGCGTTCCGCGGTTGGACTGAGGCGATGACACCGAACGAACACGCACTGCCGCCGCTGACGCTGGTGCTGGGCGGCGCTCGGTCGGGCAAGAGCCGCTGGGCCGAAGACCAGATCGCGGCAGGCTTCGAGACGCATTGGAGCGGCGCGCTGTACCTGGCGACGGCCGAGCCGGGCGACGAGGAGATGGCGGCCCGGATCGCCGAACATCAGGCCCGGCGCGGCGAACGCTGGGAAACGGTCGAATGCCCGATCGGGCTGCCGCGCACGATCCTGGAACACACGCAAGCGGGCCGTCCGCTGCTGGTCGACTGCCTGACCCTGTGGTTGAGCAACTTGATGCTGTCCGACCGGGACGTGGCGGCCATGTCCGCCGCCCTGCTGGGGACATTGAACGGGCCGCCGGGGCCGGTAGTCCTGGTGTCCAACGAGGTGGGGCTGGGCATCGTTCCGGAAACCGCCCTGGGCAGGCGATTTCGCGACGCCCAGGGGCGGCTCAACCAGCAGGTCGCCGCAATCGCCGACCGGGTGGTTTTTCTGGCGGCGGGCTTGCCTTTGGTGCTGAAGGACGGCAAACCGTCCGGCAACGGAATTGGGAGTTGAGCGCATGGCCGAACGGATCGCCGCAACGATCATCACGGGCTTCCTGGGAGCCGGAAAGACCAGCCTGATCCGGCATCTGGTGGAGAACAACGACGGGCGCCGGCTGGCCTTCCTGATCAACGAGTTCGGCGACCTGGGCCTGGACCGGGAACTGCTGCTGGGATGCGGCATCGAGGGCTGCGGCGAGGGCGATATCGTCGAACTGACCAACGGCTGCATCTGCTGCACCGTCGCCGACGATTTCCTGCCGGCCATGGAGGCGATCCTCGACCGCGAAGAGGCGCCGCATCATATCCTCATCGAAACATCCGGCCTGGCCCTGCCCAAGCCACTGGTCAAGGCCTTCGAGTGGCCGGAGATCCGAACCAGGGTGACGGTGGACGGAGTCGTGGCGGTGGTCGATGCCGCCGCCGTCGCCGACGGCCGTTTCGCCGACGACCCGGAGGCAGTCCAGCGCCAGCGCCGCGCCGATTCGTCCCTGGATCACGACAATCCCCTGGAAGAGGTGTTCGAGGATCAGCTTTCCTGCGCCGACGTCATCGTCCTGAACAAGGCCGACCTCGTGCCGGACGCCGCGCTTGCAGAGCTGGAGCGGGATCTGGGCGCGCAGGCACGCCCGGGTGTCAGGCTGATGCGATCCGCAAACGCCAAGGCCGACCCGGCGGCGCTGATCGGGCTGGGGCTTGAGGTCGAAAACGACCTGGAGGCCCGGCCGACCCATCACGACAGCGCCGACGACCACGACCACGACGATTTCGACTCCTTCACCATCTCGCTCGACCCCGTCCACGATGTCGGCCAATTGGAAGCGCGCCTGGCCCGTGCAGTGCAGGAACACGACATTCTCAGGATCAAGGGAATTCTCCATCGACCGGGCGCCGAACGCCGCGAGATCCTGCAGGGCGTCGGGCCGCGGCTGCAGCGTTATTTCGACCGCCCATGGGCGCCCGGCGAGACGCGCGCGTCCGGCCTGGTGATCATCGGTTTCGCCGGGCTGGACAAAGGCGGCGTCGAAGCGATCATCCGCGGCAAGGAAACATGACGCTTCGCTACGGGATCATCGGCTCGGGCATGATGGGGCAGGAGCATATCCGCTTCCTGAACCATATGGACGGGGCGACGGTGACGGCGGTCGCCGATCCCGATCCGGGCATGCGGGCCCAGGCCGCGGAACTGGCCGGCGCGGCCGCGTTCGCGGACTATACTGAAATGCTGGGCGCCGGCCTGGCCGACGCCCTGATTATCGCCTCGCCCAACCACACCCATGCGCCCGTGCTGCTGGACGCAATGGCGACGGACCTGCCGATCCTGGTGGAAAAGCCGCTGTGTGCGACGGTCCAGGACTGCGAAGCGGTCGTGCGCGCGGGCGCCCGCCGCACCGCGCCGGTCTGGGTCGCCATGGAATACCGCTACATGCCGCCGGTCGCGCGGCTGATCGAGGAGGTGCGCGGCGGCACGATCGGACGTTTACGCATGCTGTCGATCCGCGAGCACCGGTTTCCCTTCCTGGACAAGGTCGGAGACTGGAACCGCTTCGCACGGTTTACTGGGGCACCCTGGTGGAGAAATGCTGCCATTTCTTCGACCCGATGCGCCTGATCGCCGAAAGCGAGCCGACGAGGATCTACGCATCCGGCGGCCAGGACGTGAACCACCTTGACGAGGTGATCGACGGCAGGAGGCCCGACATCATCGACAGCGCCTTCGTGATCCTGGATTTCGCGAACGGCGTGCGCGCCGCCCTGGATCTGTGCATGTTCGCCGAGGCCAGCCGGGACGAAGAAGAGGTCGCGGCCACGGGCGACAAGGGCAAGGTGGAATGCGGCATCCCGTCTTCGACCCTGCTGATCGGCAAGCGCCAGAAGGTGGAACGCATGGGAACGGCCCTGCCGCTGATCCGGGAGAAAGTCGAGGTCGACCCGGAACTGCTGGAGCTGGGCGATCATCACGGCGCCACCTTCTTCCAGCACGAGCGGTTCCGCCACATGCTGCAATCGGGCGGCGCGCCGGAAGTGACCCTGGAAGACGGCCTGCACGCGGTCCGCATGGGCGCGGCCGCGGAACAATCGATCAAGACGGGCGCGCCGGTCGCGTTGTAGAGGCAGGCGGCACCAAAAGCCCCTCTCCCTGGAGGGAGGGGGCTTTTGGTGAGGGTGTTACCGCTGCCCGATCATTGAACCGGCCTCCCAAAATGAAACTGGCCGCCCCGAAGGGCGGCCAGATAGGTTTTCCGTTTGCGGGCGCCGCTTATTCCGCCTGCGCCTTTTCCCGGCCGCCGCGGCGGTTGCCGCGATCGCCGCGGTCACCGCGATCCGAGTGTTCCTTCGGCAGATCGCCCAGGTCCTCGCCGGCTTCCTGGTCGACGACCCGCATCGACAGGCGGACCTTGCCGCGTTCGTCGATGCCCAGGCACTTCACGTAGACCTCGTCGCCCTCGTTCACCGCGTCGGTGACCTGGGCGGTGCGGCCCTGGGCCAGCTCGGAGATGTGGACTAGCCCGTCGCGCGAACCCAGGAAGTTCACGAAACAGCCGAAGTCCAGCACCTTGACGACCTTGCCGCGATAGATCACGCCCGGCTCGGGCTCGGCGACGATGTCCTTGATCCAGTCCACCGCCTTCTGGCCCGCTTCCGAATCGACCGAGGCGACCTTGATGGTGCCGTCGTCCTCGATGTCGATCTTGGCGCCGGTCACCTCGCAGATCTCGCGGATCACCTTGCCGCCGGTCCCGATCACTTCGCGGATCTTGTCGCGCGGGATCTCGAAGGCGACGATGCGCGGCGCATTGTCCGACACGTCGTCGCGGCTCTCGGAGATCGCATCGGCCATCTTGCCGAGGATATGCAGGCGTCCGTCGCGGGCCTGGGCCAGCGCGGTGCGCATGATGTCCTCGGTGATGGAGGTGATCTTGATGTCCATCTGCAGCGAGGTCACGCCATCGTTCGTGCCGGCGACCTTGAAGTCCATGTCGCCCAGATGGTCCTCGTCGCCGAGGATGTCGGACAGGATCGCAATGCCGTCCTCTTCCTTGATCAGGCCCATGGCAATGCCGGCACAGGGCTTCTTCAGCGGAACGCCCGCATCCATCAGCGCCAGCGAGGTGCCGCAGACCGTGGCCATCGAGCTGGAGCCGTTGGATTCGGTGATCTCCGAGACGACCCGGATGGTGTAGGGGAAATCCTCCTTCTCCGGCATCATCGGACGGATCGCCCGCCAGGCAAGCTTGCCGTGGCCGATCTCGCGGCGGCCGGGCGAGCGCAGGAAGCTGGCCTCGCCGACCGAGTAGGGCGGGAAGTTGTAATGCAGCATGAAATGCTCGCGATACTCGCCTTCCAGCGCGTCGATGATCTGCTCGTCCTGGCCGGTGCCCAGCGTGGTCACGACCAGCGCCTGGGTTTCGCCGCGGGTGAACAGGGCCGAGCCGTGCGCCCGGTCCAGCACATGGACCTGGCAGTCGATCGGCCGCACATCGCTGGTCGTGCGCCCGTCGATCCGCTTTCCGGTTTGCAGGATGTTGCCGCGCACCGCGTCGCTTTCCAGGCTCTTGAACAGCTTGCCGGCCAGTTCGACGTCATGCTCTTCGCTTTCGATCGTCGCCAGGGCCTGTTCCTTCACCTGGGCGACCGCCTCGACCCGCTCCTGCTTGACGACCTTCGCATAGGCCTCGTGCAGGGGCGCGTCCGCGATCTCCTTCAACCGCGCCTTGACCGTCTCCTCTTCCGGGTCGGCCTCGGGCATGTCCCAGGGTTCGTTGGCGCAGTCCTCGGCCACATCGATGATCAGGTCGATCACCTTCTGGAACTCGCGATGACCGAACATCACCGCGTCCAGCATGACCTCTTCGGACAGCTCGGATGCTTCGGATTCGACCATCAGCACGCCTTCGCGGGTCCCCGCGACAATAAGGTCCAGCGCACTGTCGGGAAGCTGGTCCATGGTCGGGTTCAGCACGAATTCGCCGTCGATCTGGCCGGCCCTGGCGCCGCCGATCGGGCCCAGGAACGGTACGCCTGAGATGGTCAGCGCCGCGCTGGCGCCGATCATCGCGACGATGTCGGGGTCGTTCTCGAGGTCGTGGGCCAGCACGGTGCAGATGACCTGCGTCTCGTTCCTGAAGCCCTTCGCAAACAGCGGGCGGATCGGTCGGTCGATCAGTCGCGACGTCAGCGTTTCCTTTTCGCTGGGCCGGCCTTCGCGCTTGAAGAACCCGCCCGGGATCTTGCCGGCGGCGAACGTCTTTTCCTGGTAGTTCACCGTCAGCGGGAAGAAGTCGACACCGACGCGCGGCGCCTTCTGGGCGACCGCGGTACACAGCACCTGGGTGCCGCCGTAGGTCGCAAGGACTGCGCCATCGGCCTGGCGCGCGATCCGGCCCGACTCGAGCGTCAGAGTGCGGCCGGCAAGTTCAATCTGTTTCTTGGTGATTTTGAACATCAAATCTCTCTTTCGTCACCTTCATGCGGACATCCACCGCACGGCCCTCATGGCCGCGCGCGGTCGGCGACGACGCTGGAAAAAGCCCGGACTGTTTCGCTTGCCCGGATGCAATCTGCTGCAGTTTCCGTTGAAAGGTCTCTCGTCGCCTAATGAAACGTGGCGCCCTCTTGTCGGCGCCCCGGCAAACAATGCTCGTCTAACGTCTGATGCCAAGTTCCTTGATGAGGCTCTCGTATCTCTCAACCTTCTTGCGCTTCAGATAATCGAGCAGCCGCCGGCGTTGACCGACCATCAGAAGAAGTCCCCGGCGGGAATGGAAATCCTTCTTATGGGTTTGCAGATGGGCGGTCAGGTTCTTGATGCGCTCTGTCAGGATTGCGACCTGGACCTCGGGGGATCCGGTGTCGCCGGCCTGGTGCGCGAACTGGGTGATCAACTCGGTCTTGCGTTCTGCCGTAATCGACATGTCTTCTCATACTCCTCGGCATCGCATGTTCATCAGATATTCAATACACGCATCGGATGTACCTCGCCACGACTGTAACGGGTCAGGGCGACCGGCTGGCCCGCATTCATCGCCAGCACGGTGTCGCCTTCGGACAGACCCGCTATCCGCGTGAGATCAACCTTACGCAACAAGGAGACGGCCTGCCCGTTTCTGAGGCGGCCCGCTTCTCCTTTGGTCAGACTGAGCGCCGGGATGCCGTCCAGCGCCGCTTCGACCGGCAGCAATATTCGCTGCTGTTCAGCGGGTGTATGGCCCAAATCGTCAAGCAGGTCCAGCGAAATTGCATCTTCCTCGGCAAACGGTCCGGCGGCGGTCCGGCGCAGCTGGACCAGGTGCCCGACCGTGCCCAGCGCTTCGGCCAGGTCCCGTGCCAGGGCCCGGATATAGGTGCCCTTGCCGCACTGGACCTCGAACCGAGCCTCGTCCTTAGAAACCGCTTCCAGCAGCCTGAAGACATGGACCAGAACCTGGCGCGGCGCCAGATCGGGCTTCTGCCCGGCCCTGGCCAGGTCGTAGGCCCGCTCGCCGGCGATCTTGACGGCCGAGTAGGCGGGCGGGATCTGCTCGATCGCGCCGACGAAGCCGGCCAGCGCGTCTTCGATCGCCGCAACCGTCGGTCGAACCTCGCTGGTCCGGACGACGGCGCCCTCGGGGTCGTCGGTTTCGGTGGCGATGCCCCAACGCACGGTGAAGCGGTACGATTTCGGCCCTTCCATCACATAAGCCACGGTCTTGGTCGCCTCGCCCAGGGCAACGGGCAGCAGACCCGTGGCGAAAGGGTCCAACGTGCCGCCATGGCCGGCCTTGGCTGCATCGAAGGCCCGCTTGACGCGGCCGACGATCGAGGTCGAGGTGGCGCCGGCCGGCTTGTCGACCACGACCCAGCCGTGAACCGTCCGGCCCTTGCGCCTACGACCCATCGGTCTCGCCGTCCTCGTCGTGCGCGACGAGATCCTGGGCGACGTCGGGACGCCGCAGCAGGGAGGCGATGCGCTCTGCCTCGTCGAAGCTGGTATCGCGCTCGAACGTGAGGTTGGGGGTGTAGCGCAGGTGCACCAGCGACCCCATACGGCTCCGCAAGTAGGGCCGCGCCCGGTGCAGCGCCGCCAGCAGTTCCGCATCGTCGCCGCCGCCCAGGGTGCTGACGAAGACGGTCGCGTTTTTCAGGTCGGGGCTGGCGCGAACTTCGGTCACCGTGATCGGGCGCGCGGCAAGCGCCGGGTCGCGCAGGTCGCCGTGCGCAAAGATCGATGCCAGGGCGTGGCGCAGTTCCTCGCCGACACGCAGTTGGCGCTGAGAAGGCGGTCGTCGTCTGCTCATGGTGGGCCTATGGCACCCTTTCCCGCGTCAAGGGCGGTCAGGCTACAGCGCGCGGGCCACCTCTTCGACCTCGTAGCATTCCAGGATGTCGCCGGCCTTGATGTCGTCGTAGTTCTCCAGGGCCATGCCGCATTCGTAGCCGTTCTGGACCTCGCGGACGTCGTCCTTGAACCGCTTGAGTTGCTTGAGGTTGCCTTCAAAGATCACGACGTCGTCGCGCAGCAGGCGCACTTTCGCGCCGCGCATGACCTTGCCTTCCGTGACCATGCAACCGGCGACCTTGCCCACCTTGGAAATGTTGAAGACCTCGCGGATCTCCGCATAGCCCAGGAACTTCTCGCGCTGTTCCGGCGCCAGAAGGCCGCTCATCAGCGCCTTCATGTCGTCCATCACGTCGTAGATGATGGAATAGTAGCGGATATCCACGGCGTCCCGGCGCGCCATCTCCCGGGCCTGCGGGTTGGCGCGCACGTTGAAGCCGATCACAACGCCGCCGCTGGAATGGGCCAGCGTCACGTCCGACTCGGTGATGCCGCCGACCGCTCCGTGCAGGAACCGCACCCGCACCTCGTCGGTCGAAAGTTTGTCCAGCGCGCCACGGATCGCTTCCAGTGATCCCTGGACGTCCGCCTTGACCACGACGGCAAGTTCCTGCGCCTCGCCCGCCTTGATCTGGTCGAACATCTGCTCCAGCGTGCCACGCCCGACCGCGGTGATCTCCTTCTCGCGGAGGCTCCGCTGGCGGTATTCGGCAATTTCGCGGGCCCGGCCCTCGTCCTCCAGAACGAGAAAATCATCGCCGGCCTGCGGCGTTCCCTGAAGTCCCAGGATCTCCACCGGCGTGGACGGGCCCGCACTCTTGATCTGCTGGCCGCGATCGTCCAGCAGTGCGCGCACCCGACCCCATTCGCTGCCGGCAACGAAGATATCGCCCAGTTTCAGCGTGCCGTTCTGCACCAGAATGGTGGCGACCGATCCGCGGCCGCGTTCCAGCTTGGCTTCGACGATGGCGCCCTGGGCCGTTCGGTCCGGATTGCCCTTCAATTCCAGCAGTTCGGCCTGCAGCAGGATCGCTTCTTCAAGCTTGCCCAGGTTCGTCTTCGCCATCGCGGAAACCTCAACGTCCAGGACGTCGCCGCCAAGTTCCTCGACCACAAGCTCGTGTTCCAGAAGCTGGTTGCGGATCTTGTTCGCGTCGGCGTCCGGGCGGTCGCACTTGTTCAGCGCGATGATGATCGGCACCTCCGCAGCCTTGGCGTGGTTGATGGCCTCGACCGTCTGCGGCTGTACGCCGTCGTCCGCGGCGACGACCAGGACCACGATGTCCGTGACCTTGGCGCCGCGCGCACGCATGCTGGTGAAGGCCTCGTGGCCCGGCGTATCCAGGAAGGTGATCATCTGGCCGCCGGACATCGTCACCTGGTAGGCGCCGATATGCTGGGTGATGCCGCCGGCCTCGCCCGCGACCACGTCGGTGGCCCTGAGCGCGTCCAACAGAGAAGTCTTGCCGTGGTCCACATGTCCCATGACCGTGACCACGGGCGCCCGCGGCAGCAGCTTCGCAGGTTCGTCTTCAGGACCGACCAGCCCGGATTCCACGTCCGCCTCGGACACGCGCCGCAGCTTGTGCCCGAATTCCGCCACCACCAATTCCGCCGTGTCGGCGTCGATGGTGTGGTTGACGCTGGCCATGGCGCCCAGCTTCATCAGCACGCGCACCACGTCGTTGGCCCGTTCGGCCATTCGGTTTGCAAGATCCGCGACCGAAATCGCCTCGGGCAGCACGACTTCGCGAATAACCTTCTCCCTTCGGCTGCGTTGTTCCTGGCCCTGTTGCCGTTCCTTTTCGCGCTGGCGCCGAAGCGCCGCCAAAGACCGGCCCCGGCGCAGATCCAGATCCTCGTCTTCGCTTTCCAGTGCCTGGGAGATCGTCAGCTTGCCGCTGCGGCGCCGCGGCTCGTCGCGCAACCTCAACGGCTTTTTCTGCTCGCCGCCCTTGCCGCGGCCCTTGCCTTCCTCGCGGCCCTTTTCCTCTTCCTCGATCGGCCGGCGCGCGGGCTCCTCGGCCTTGCGGCGCCGCTGCGCCGGTTCGGACGGCACGGCCTTTGCCTGTTCCTCCGCCTTCTGCTTGGCCTCTTCCTCGGCGACCCGGCGCGCCTCTTCTTCCTCTTGCTTGCGTTTGGCCTCTTCCTCGGCCTGCCGCTCGGCTTCCTCTTCGGCCTTGCGTGCCGCCTCGGCCTCGGCGACCTTGCGCAACTCGTCGTCGTGCGCCGCATCCTGCAGTGCCCGCAGCCGCGCAGCGCGCTCGCCCTCGGTAAGATTGCGGAATGTGCGTTCCACCTCTTCAGGCGTCGGCGCCAACTCCTCGCTCAGATGGGGTTGAACGGCCTCCATCTTGCCGCCCTTGCCGCGCTCGAAGGTACGCTTGCACTTGACCTCGACGGTGACCGTCTTTGAGCGGCCGTGGCTGAAGCTCTGCTTGACCTGTCCGGTCTCGACAGTCTTCTTCAGTTCCAGGCGCCCAGGCTTGCGCAGCGTCAGCTTGCTATCCTGATTCTTAGTCTCGCTCATCACTACCCTCGTCACGCAACCGCTGACCGCAAGCCGGCAAGTCTTGCTGTCTCAGCCTTCATTCTCTCGGCCAGTCCGCCGGCCGCCAACACTGCATGGACGGCGGAATCCCGCCCGAACGCCCGTCCGATCTCAGCAGTCTCCAGCACCGACACCGCCGGAACGGATCCCGCCAGGGCGCGGATCTTTCCCACGCCGCCCGGCGCGCCGTCCCTGGCACACAACACCAGAACCGCCCGGCCACCGGCCAGCCAGCCCTTTACCTTCTCAAACCCGGCCACCGCCTGGCCCGCACGACGGGCCAGCGACAGCGTGTCGACGCACCGCTTCGCCAAAAGCGCCTCGACCTTGTCGGCAAGGTCGGGCGGCACGGACACCGAACGCCGCGCCGCGCGGGCAAACAAGTTCTTCTTCGCTGCCGTATTAATGTGAACCCGGTTCGGGCTCAACCACATTCCACGGCCCGGCAGCCGGCCGGCAACATCCGGCACAACGGTTCCGTCCGGCGACAGGACGAATCGGATCATCGCCGTCCGCGGACGGCTTTCGCCGGTGGCCAGACAACGCCGCATCGGCGCCTGCGCCTCTAGCGTCGCAGGGTCGTCCTGCTCGTCCCGTTTTGCCGCCACCATAACCGTCATGCGATTCCTTTATCCCTGCGCCGCCCGTTCGGCTTCCATCTGGGCAAGGTCTTCGGCGGTGAACCATCCCGCGGCGACGCGCGCCGACATGATCAGCGCGTTGGCGTCGTCTGCGCGCATGTCGAACGACCGCAAAAGACCATCCTCCGCGATGCTCAGTTCGTCGCCGGCCAGGTCGGCAAAATCTTCCAGCGTCTTGACGCCACCCTCGCCCAGGGCGACCAGCATGGCGGGCGACAGGCCTTCCAGGGTCGAAAGTTTCTCCTCGACGCCCAGTTCCTTGCAGCGTTCGGTCAGCCGCGCGTTTTCCTCGTCCAGGAAGGTGCGGGCGCGCAGGCGCAGCTCTTCCGCCACGTCGGCGTCGAAACCTTCGATCGACGCCAGTTCCTCGACCGGAACGAAGGCCACCTCTTCGACGGTCGTGAAGCCTTCCGTGACCAGCAGCCGGGCGATCACGTCGTCGACGTCCAGCGCTTCGATGAACCGCGCGCTGCGGGCGGCGAACTCGGCCTGACGGCGCTCGGATTCCTCCTCCTCCGTCAGGATATCGATGTCCCAGCCGCTCAGCATCGACGCCAGCCGAACGTTCTGGCCGCGCCGGCCGATCGCCAGGCTGAGCTGGTCGTCGGGCACCACCACCTCGATCTTTCCGCTTTCCTCGTCCAGCACCACCTTCGTCACCTCGGCCGGCGCCAACGCGTTGACGACGAACGTCGCCGGATCGTGCGACCAGGGAATGATGTCAATCTTTTCGCCCTGCAGTTCGGCGACGACGGCCTGGACGCGGCTGCCGCGCATGCCGACGCAGGCGCCCACGGGATCGATCGACCCGTCGTTGGAATGGACGCCGATCTTGGCCCGGCTGCCCGGGTCCCGCGCGACCGCATTGATTTCAATGATGCCGTCGTAGATCTCCGGCACCTCCTGGGCGAACAGGCGGGCCATGAACTGGGGATGGGTGCGCGACAGGAAGATCTGCGGCCCTCGCTGTTCCTGGCGCACGTCGTAGATATAGGCCCGCACCCGGTCGCCGCGCTTGAAATGCTCGCGCGGGATGATCTCGTCGCGCCGCATCACAGCCTCGGCGTGTCCGAGATCGACGGTCACGTTGCCGAACTCGACCCGCTTGACGATGCCGTTGACGATCTCGCCGACACGGTCCTTGTATTCCTCGAACTGACGCTCGCGCTCGGCCTCGCGCACCTTCTGGACGATGACCTGCTTGGCCGACTGGGCGCCGATCCGGCCGAAATCGATGGGCGGCAACTCGTCGATCAGGAACGTTCCCACCTCGGCGGCGGGATCGCGGCGACGTGCATCCTCCACCGTCAGCTGGGTAAACTCGTTCTCGACCTCGTCGACTACCTCCACATAGCGGGCCAGGCTGATCTCGCCGGTCTTGCGGTCGATCGTCGCGCGGATGTCGTGCTCCTGACCGTATTTCGAACGACCCGCCTTCTGGATCGCCTGTTCCATCGCCTCCAACACCTGGTCGCGGTCGATCCCCTTTTCGCGGGCAACCGTGTCCGCCACGTGCAGCATGTCCGTTCGGGTCGCTATGCCTTCCATCGAATCCGTTCCGTCTCGCAGTATCAAGCGGGCGGCAATGCCCGCGTTAGCTTTCCACGGCCGCCGCGGACGCGCGTGTCGTCGCCGCAAGCAGCTTTTCGTTCATCGCCAGCTTGGCGTTGCGGATCGCCTCGATCTCCAAGGCAACACGCGCGCCATCGCACTCCAGTTCGACCTTGCCGTCGTCGATCCCCAACAGGGTGCCGCGAAAACGGCGGCGCCCGTCGACGGCATGGTCCAGTTCGATCTTTGCGTCGAAACCAGCAAACCGCTCGAAATCCCTGGCCCGCGTCAACGGCCGGTCGATCCCGGGAGAGCTGACCTCCAGGACATAGGAACCCTTGATCGGATCGTCCACATCCAAGAGGGCAGAAACCGCATGACTGATCTCCGCACATTCGGCAACCGTGATGTCGCTGCCGTCGGTTCTTTCGGCCATGACTTGCAGCGTCGGCCTGTTGCCGCCGGTCAGCCGCACGCGAACGACGTCAAAACCCATGTCCGCAAGCGACGGTCGGATAATGCGCTCGACCACTTGCGCTGGTTCCATGATTCGCAGATCCCGGCCGGGTCCAATACCCGACCACTAAAAAGGGCGGGCCGATGGCCCACCCCCAGACTATTCTCACCTCGCACTCTCACGAGGCAACCTATGAACGAGAGTTCGCGTTTGTTTACGGGATTTTCCGGCCAATCTCAAGCGATTTCGGCGGTGTTCCGGGGTCCCGAAATGCCGCTTCAGGCCCGCTGAAAGCGCAGATAAACCGGATTCAGCCCCTGGGACCGGGCCTTTGCGTCATAGCGGGTCTGCGGCCAGTCGGCGGGCCTGCGGCGCCAATCGTCGGGGTGCCGCGCAATCCAGCGAAAACGGCCGTCCGCGCGCACATGGGCCAGCATCCAGGCGATGTAATCCGGGTGATCGCTGGCCAGGCACAGGGCGCCGCCCGGCTTGATGATGCGGGCCAGGCGCGGCAGGTTGCGCGGCCCGACGAACCGCCGCTCCCTGTGCCGCCGTTTGGGCCAGGGATCCGGAAACAGGACATAGACCCGGTCGAAGGTCGCGTCCGGCAGGGCGTCGATCAGCGGCCGCGCGTCGTCGGGCCAGATCCTGACGTTTTCCAGACGGTCTTCCTCGATCCGGGCCAACAGCCGGGCGACACCGTTCACGAAAGGCTCGCAGCCGATGAAGCCGGTGTCCGGTTCGGCCTTCGCCATCGCCGCCAGGTGTTCGCCGGCTCCGAAGCCGACCTCCAGCACCATGCGGGCGGGCGGCGCGTCGTCCCAGCCGGGAATGACGGGATTTCCCCCATCCAGCCTGACGACGACCCGGGGAAGCAACTCCTCCATCAGGCGTCGGCGCCCGGACCGCAACGGCCGTCCCTTGCGTCTGCCGTGAAAGCGTTCGCTGATTGGATCTTTCATTGCGCGGCGGCCACCTGGCGCGGCCCGACAGGTCAGGTCAGGGCGGCTTTCAGGGGTTCGACCAGATCGGTCTTTTCCCAGGAGAATCCGCCGTCGGGCTCGGGATCCCGGCCAAAATGACCGTAGGCGGCGGTGCGCGCATAGATCGGACGGTTGAGGTCGAGATGCTGGCGAATGCCGCGCGGGCTCAGGTCGATGACCTCGTTGATGGCGCGGGCCAGGGTGTGTTCGTCGATCTTGCCGCTGCCCATGGTGTTGACATAAAGCGACAGCGGCTTCGACACGCCGATCGCGTAAGACACCTGGATAATGCACTTGTCGGCCAGGCCCGCGGCGACGACGTTCTTGGCGACATAGCGGGCGGCATAGGCGGCCGAACGGTCGACCTTGGTGGGATCCTTGCCGGAAAAGGCGCCGCCGCCATGCGGCGCGGCGCCGCCATAGGTGTCGACGATGATCTTCCGGCCGGTCAGACCGGCATCCCCGTCGGGTCCGCCAATGACGAACTTGCCGGTCGGATTGACGTAGAATTCCTCCTCCGGGCACATCCAGCCGTTGGGCAGGACCTTTTCCACGTGGGGCCGCACGATCTCGCGCACCTCGGCCTGTTCCAACCCGTCCACATGCTGTGTCGAGACCACCACGGACGTCGCCCGCAACGGCCGGCCGTCCTCGTACAAAAGCGTGACCTGGCTTTTCGAGTCCGGGCCCAACGGAGAATCTGCGTCGGCGTGGCGCGCGTCGGCAAGGCTCTTCAGGATGAGGTGGCTGAAATAGATCGGCGCCGGCATCAGAACCGGTGTCTCCCGGCAGGCATAGCCGAACATCAGGCCCTGGTCGCCCGCGCCCTCGTCCTTGTTGCCCATGGCATCGACGCCCTGGGCGATGTCGGCGGACTGTTCATGGACGAAGCATTCCACCTTCATGGTTTCCCAATGGAAGCCGGCCTGTTCGTAGCCGATGTCGCGGACCACGTCCCTGGCCAGCGCTTCCATGCGCGCGCCGTCGATCGACGAAGGCCCGCGCACCTCGCCAGCCAGAACGACCTGGTTGGTCGTCGTCAGGGTTTCGACCGCAACCCGGCTTTCGGGTTCCGCGCCCAGAAACTCGTCGACGATGGTATCGGAGATGCGGTCGCAAACCTTGTCCGGATGCCCTTCGGACACGGATTCGCTGGTGAACAGATAGGTGCCGGCAGACATTCACAAAATTCCCTTACCCGTCGGCGCCGGAATGCGCCGGGAAAACGCGCCAAGCTGGCGCTGGCGGGTGCCCCTCGAGATAGCGCCACGCTTCATGCAATTTTCTGCAGTAAGCCGTCAACATAATAGAAACAGACCGCCGTCTTTTAGGCCCGGGACCGCAACGTCCGGCGCGACCCGGCCGCAACCGCCAGCGCCATCGCAAATACCAGTATAAAGAAGGGCACATCCCCGATCCGGCGGTAGGCCGTGATCCCGGGCGCCGGGGCCGGCAGGCGTGCATCGATGACCCCTTCCCCGTTCAACGGCAGTGTTTCAAGGACCCGCCCGTAAGGGTCGATCACCGAGGAAATCCCGGTATTGGCGGCCCGCACCATCGGCACCCCTTCCTCCAGTGCCCGCAGCCGCGCCATCGCCAGGTGCTGGTGCGGGCCGGCACTGCTGCCGTACCAGGCGTCGTTGGTGAGATTGAGCAGCCACTGGGGCGGATCGTCCCGGTCGGCCACTGCGCCCGGAAAGATCACCTCGTAGCAGATCAGTGGACTGAAGGGTGGCACCCCGGCCAGCGTCAGCGTCCGCGGTCCCGGACCGGGCGTGTAGTCAATGCCGCTTGCGGCGATCGCCGGCAGTGGCAGCACCGAACTCAGCGGCACGTATTCGCCAAGCGGCACCAGATGGAACTTGTCGTACGTCGCAAGCACGCTGCCGGTCTTGTCGATCGCGACCATGCCGTTCCACAACGTCAGCGGTCGGGTTCGCCGCCGCGGCGTCCCGGTGATCAGCACGCCCCCTTCTGGCAGCATCTCCGCCGCCAGCGCCCGCGCAAACCGGTTCTCTTCGAAGAAGAACGGCGTTGCCGTTTCCGGCCAGATCACAACGCTAACCCAGTCCGGGCGGTTCCGGGTGCTGAGTTCCAGATGACGCCGGAAGTTACGCTCCCTGAGTTCGGAGACCCATTTCTCCTTTTGCGGCACATCGGCCTGCACAACGCGCAGGCCGATGCCGGGGTCGGACCGGTCCGCCGCATCCGCCGCGGACAACCGTACCGCGCCCGCGACGAAGGCCAGCGCCGGAATCGCAAGCGCGGCGGCAACCAGGCCCAGGCGCATCCAACGCGACGCGCCCTGCAGGCCGGCGGGCAGTGTACAGGAAACCAACGCGGCCAGGCTGGTCCCGTAAAGGCCGATCCAGGCCGCGGTCTGGATCATGGCATCGCTGAAGACCCAACTGTGGCCGATCAGGTTCCACGGAAAGCCGGTCAGGATGTTGCCGCGCAGCCACTCCATCGCGGCCCACGCCACCGCCAGCACCAGCGCCCGGGCAACCGTGCCGCGCGCGGTGGCGGCAATGGCCGTGGCGGCGCCGCCGAAAACGCCCAGCACGGCCGGAAATCCCAGCCCGATGAGGGGGACCATGAACCAGTACTGGCCGGCAAAGACCAGAAAGGCGTTGTTGATCCAATAAAGCCCGATCAGGAAAAAGCCGAAGGCGAACGCCCAACCGACGCCGAAGGCCGCGCGCCGGCGGTCGCAGCCGGCAAGCATCCAGACCAGGGCGGGAAAGCAGATATAAAGAACGGGAAGCAGGCCGACCGGCGGCATCGCCAGCGTCGCCACGCAGCCCAGGACGAAACTCGCGCCGATGCGGCGCCAGCCGGCAAGGCCACCAAGCCATGCGGCGGCCCTGTCCAACGTGTCGCGCCCGCCCGAGAACGCGGCGGATTGCTGTGTCATGTCTGCTGCAGGTCGTAGGGCAGGTTGCGGAGTTTCAGTTTCTTGATTCGCCGGGGGTCGGCGTCCAGCACTTCAAACTCGATGCCCGTGCCGACATGCTTGATGAGTTCGCCGCGCGCCGGAACCCGCCCGGCCATCGTCGCCACCAGCCCGCCGACGGTATCGATGTCCTCTTCCTCGCGCTCCTCCCGGAACAGGGGACCGAACCGCGTTTCCAGTTCCTCCAGCTCGAGACGGGCATCGGCGATATAGCTTCCGTCGGCGCTTTCGGCGATCTGCGGGCCGGAATCCACGTCATGCTCGTCCTCGATTTCGCCAACGATCTCTTCCACCAGGTCTTCGATGGTGATCAGGCCGTCGATGCCGCCGTATTCGTCGACCACCAGCGCCATGTGCGTTCGGGTCATGCGCATCTGCAACAGAAGGTCCAGCACTCGCATGCTGGGCGCCACGAACAGCGGCCGGCGCATGTAGTTGCGGATGGAGAACGCTTCGCGCGGTTCGTTGGTTGCCTTCAGGACGTCCTTGATGTGGATGAATCCAAGGACGTCATCCAGTGTGTCGCGATAGACCGGATAGCGGGAGTGCGGTTGCCGGGTCACCATCCCGACGATCTCGTCCAGGCTGACGCCGATCTCGATCGCGTCGATATCCGCCCGCGGCACCATGACATCGACGCCGGTGACCGTTCCGACGCGCAGGATGTTGTCGATCAGGCGGCGCCCGTCGGTGTCCAGCGGCGTTTCGCTCTCGGCGTGTTCCTCGATCAACTCTTCCAGCACGTCGCGGACGTTCGAATCGCCGTTGCGGCCGGCTGCCAGCGCCTTCAGGCGCGTCAGCCAGGACTGGCGACGCCCCTGGTCGCGCGCGCCGTTGGCGGCTCTGTCGCTCGGAAGGTGATGCGTGTCCTCTGCCATCGATTCAGTGCCGCGTGCCGGCTTCCGGTTGATAGGGATCCGCAACACCAAGTCCGTCCAGGATGCGGGCCTCCAGCCGTTCCATCCGTGCGGCCTCCTCGGGCGCCTGGTGGTCGAACCCCAGCAGATGAAGGACTCCATGCACCGTGAGATGCGCCAAATGGTGGCCAACCGGCTTGCCGAAGCTCTCCGCCTCGCCCAGCACGGTTTCCAGCGCCAGGATCACGTCGCCCAGATGGCGCGCCCGCCCCGGCGCACCTTCGTCGTCGGTCGGGAAGGACAGAACGTTGGTCGGCGAATCCTTGCCGCGCCATTCGCGGTTCAGGTCGCGCACCCGACGGTCGTCGGCCAAGACAAGCGACAGCTCCGCCTGTTCGCCTCCGCCGGCGTTGCTGTATGCCGCCTGCGCCGCGCGCAGGACGACGTCTTCCGCATCGTGCACCGCGTCGCCCCAAGCCGGCGCGTCGACCGTCAGGTCGATGGCGAGACCGGCGCTCATGACGACGCGGCCTCGCCGTCCGTCGCCTTGCGGCGGGCATCGTCGCGCTTGTCGTACGCCGTCACGATCCGGGAGACCAGCGGATGGCGAACCACATCGACGGCGCTGAAGCGGATGGTGCGGATGCCCTCGACCCGCCTGAGCGTGTCCAGAGCATCGGTCAGGCCGGATTTCGCGCCCGTCGGCAGGTCGATCTGGCTGAGGTCGCCGGTCACCACCATCCGGCTGTTTTCGCCAAGTCTGGTCAGGAACATCTTCATCTGCATCGGGGTGGTGTTCTGGCCTTCGTCCAACAACACGAAGGCGTTCTTCAACGTGCGGCCCCGCATGAAGGCCAGCGGCGCGATTTCGATGTCGCCGTTGTCCAGCCGGCGCGTCACCTGATCTGCCGGCAACGTGTCGTAAAGGGCGTCGTAGATCGGCCGCAGATAGGGGTCGACTTTCTCGCGCATGTCGCCCGGCAGGTAGCCCAGCCGCTCGCCCGCCTCGACCGCCGGGCGCGACAGGATGATGCGGTCGACCTTTCCGGCCAACAGCATCGCGACCCCGAAACAGACGGCAAGATAGGTCTTGCCCGTCCCGGCGGGACCCAGCCCGAACACCAGGTCGGCCGTCTGCATGGCTTCGATATAGTGGGCCTGCATCGGCGTTCTGGCTCCAACCTGCCGCCGGCGCGTCTGGATCACGGGCTCCTGCTCGCCGAACAGATCGGTCGGCGACGTGGCCATGCGAACGGCGCCGTCAACCTCGGCCGGGTCGATGCTCTCCCCTTCTTCCAGCCGCTGATACAGCCGCGACAGCGCGGCGCGGGCAATGTCGACCGCGTCCTGGGGACCTGACAAGGCAATCTGGTTGCCCCGGCTGACCAGCGACACGCCCAAGGCCTGCTCTATCTGCACAAGGTGGCGGTCATGTTCGCCGAACAGCAGCGGCAACAACCGGTTGTCGTCGAACTGGATGTAGAGCGGCTCGCCCGGTGCCGGAGACGTGTGCGCGGTGCTCAAGCGAATTGCCCCGCAGCTTCGGTTTGCGACGCATCGGCGGGACCGCCCGCGGGCACGGCATCGCCTTCGTCGGCCAGCGCGCCGCCGAGGCTGTGCGGCAGCGCCACGGCGATGCGCACCGGACGGATCGAGCCGATCAGTGCAGCCGGGCCCTCCACATGGACGGCCTGCAGGTAAGGGGAACGCCCCCCGATCTGGCCGGCATGGCGCCCTGGCTTGTCGAACAGAACCGGCATCACCGTGCCCACGCAGGCGCGGTTGAACGCCTCCGCCTGGGCCGCGAGAAGCTGTTGCAGCGCCGCCAGTCGTTCGTCCTTGACCGGTTCCGGGACCTGCCGCTCCACCGAAGCCGGCGTTCCGGGCCGCGGGCTGTACTTAAACGAGAAGGCGCCGGCAAAGCCGATCTCGGTGACCAGGCGCAGGGTCTCGGCAAAGTCGCTGTCGGTTTCGCCGGGAAACCCGACGATGAAATCCGACGACAGCGCCAGATCCGGCCGCGCGGTCCGCAGCCGGGCGACGATCCGGCGGTAGTCGTCGGCCGTGTGACGCCGGTTCATGGCCTTCAGGATCGCGTCGGAGCCGGACTGGACCGGCAGGTGCAGGTAAGGCATCAGCTGCGGCAGGTCGCGGTGAGCAGCGATCAGCGCGTCGTCCATATCCAGGGGGTGACTGGTGGTATAGCGGATCCGCTCCAGCCCGGGGATGCCGGCGATCCGGCGCACCAGGTCGCCCAAGCCGCACTCGCGCCCGTCCGGCCCGCGGCCGTGATAGGCATTGACGTTCTGGCCTAACAGCGTGATCTCGCGCGCGCCCGCGGCGACCAGCGCCGCGGCCTCGCCGGCAACCGCCTCGACCGGGCGCGAGCTTTCGGCGCCCCGGGTGTAGGGCACGACACAGAAGCTACAGAATTTGTCGCAGCCCTCCTGGACCGTCAGAAACGCGCTGATCCCGGGCGATTGCCGCGCGCCCGGCAGGCTGTCGAACTTGTCTTCAAGGGGAAAGGCGGTATCGACCACCTTTTCGCCCGCCGCCCGCGCCGTGCGGGCCACCATTTCGGGAAGCCGGTGGTAGGTCTGCGGGCCGAACACCATGTCGACCTGCGGCGCCCGGGCGATGATTTCTTCGCCCTCGGCCTGGGCGACGCATCCTGCCACGGCGATCAGCATGCGGCCGCCCGCGCGGGCCTTGTCGTCCTGCAGCTGCCTGAACCGGCCCAGGTCGGAATAGACCTTCTCCGCCGCCTTTTCCCGGATGTGGCAGGTGTTGAGGATCACCATGTCGGCGCCGTCGGGATTGTCTGTCGGCCGATAGCCAAGCGGCGCCAGCAACTCCGTCATCCGCTCGGAGTCGTAGACGTTCATCTGGCAGCCGTAGGTCTTTATGAAGAGGGATTTGGTCAAGTGTCAGCCGCGCAGCGCTCGTCGGGGCCCGTGCCCGGTTCTCACAGCCGCAGTTTCCGTCGGCGTCCGTTGGTGTTTGCTGTATCCGCCTAGCAATATCATCACGGAATTCGGGTTTTCAAGCGACGCCACGCGTCATGTAAAAGCTTACCGTGAATAAGGTTAATCAGTCCTTATCCTTCAAGGGCACGGCATACAGCTCCAGCCGGTGGTCGACCAGCCTGTATCCGAGCTCCCGGGCAACCAGTTCCTGCAGTTTCTCGATCTGCTCGTTCTGAAACTCGATCACTTCGCCGCTCTCGATGTCGATCAGGTGGTCGTGGTGTTCGCCCTGCACTTCTTCGTAGCGGGCACGCCCGTCGCCGAAATCATGTCGGGTCAGGATGCCGGCCTCCTCGAACAGGCGAACCGTTCGATAGACCGTTGCGATGGAGATCCGCGGGTCGATGGTGGTCGCGCGCTGGTACAGGGCTTCGACGTCGGGGTGATCGTGGGATTGCGACAACACCCGGGCGATGACGCGGCGCTGTTCGGTCATCTTCAATCCCTTTTGGGCGCACAGCTTCTCGACGCGCCCCGGATCGGCGGTGTCCACCACATCCGTCGTTGTCGTCATCGAGACACGCCCCCTTTTACCTTCCGGCTACGGCACCCGGTATGGTCCCGCCACGCCGGCGCAAACCGCAACACCGCTCCCCATATATAATAGGTTCAAAGCGAGGCGGGCCCAAGTGCCGGCCGCGTTGGGCGCCGAAATACCTACCGGCGGCGGCGCGGCCTGGTTCCCAGACCGATTTGCTTCGCCAGCTTGCTGCGCTGCTTGGCGTAGTTCGGCGCCACCATCGGGTAGTCGGCGGCAAGGCCCCAGCGTTCGCGATACTCTTCCGGCGACATGTTGTAGGCCGTCTTGAGATGCCGCTTCAGCATCTTGAGCTTCTTGCCGTCTTCCAGGCAGACGATGTAGTCGGGCATCACCGATTTCTTGATCGAAACGGCGGGGACAGGTTTGTCTTGAACCGGCTCGGCGCCCTTGGCCGTTGCCGAAAGAGACCTATAGACCTGTTCGATCAACCCCGGCAGTTCGGACACCCCGACCTCGTTGTTGGAGACGTGCGCGGCGACGATCTTCGTCGCCAACTCCAGTATTTCCGCGGAATTCAGTTCCTTGCCCGATGCCCCTGCCATCACTCCAATACCTCTCTTTTGCTTTGCCAAGGCCGCGTCTCGAACACGGCCCGGGCCTCCCCCGGGTTTTGCACCTGCGGTCCGCCTGCCTGTATGGCACCCCAAAAAAACGGTCGCGGGCCTTCGGTACAGTCTCTTCACATACGGTCGCGGCGCAAGTTTGACTGCCGCATTCCGCTTAACACGAACGCGTTTCTTATCGCTTCGTTTTCCCTGGTTTTGTATAGCCGCCCAGGATTTTTACTAATACACAAGAAACGACGTCCTAATAACTTAGCAAAGACTGGATCTCTTGTTCAAGTGGACTCTTATTTTCGACTAATTCGATTCTTCAGTTAATGTGTACGTTGCAAGATCTAAACACATCAAAAGGGCATCCACGCGGCCGTTGGGCGGCCTGCGGTAGTATCCGGGACGGCGGCCGACCGTCTTGAACCCCGCCGTGGCGTAAAGTCTCTGGCCGGCCGGATTGTCGTCGGCGACCTCCAAGAACAGGCGGCGGCACCGCAGCTGCCCGCCTCCCGCAGTACGGCATGCAGCAAGGACCGGCCGAGCCCCCTGCGCCGCAGGTCCGGAAGAATGCCGATGTTCAGGATCTCCAACTCGTCCCGGGCGCCGCGGACTATGCAATACCCGAACGGATCGGGCCCGCCGGTTTCTTGCGCATAGGCAAGCACGCCCCAGGTGCCAGGCACCCCCAGCAACAGGCGCGCCGCCGAAGCGGTCCAGTCCTCCTTGAAACAGGCCTTATGCAAAGCGGCAAGCAGGTCGGCATCGCCGGGCGCCAGCGGCCGAAAAAGCGCAGACTGTCGGGCGCTCACCGGCCCGGCACCCGCACGTCCGGCGCGCGGAGATAAAGCGGGTGCAGTGCCGGGAAGCGGGTCGGATCCGCACCGGCCGACAGCCGCTGGGCGGCCAATTGCGCCAGCACTGCCGCATCCGCCACGTCCGCGCCGCCGACGCGGCGCAGGCGGGCAGCATCCTCTCCCAATGCCGCGATCAGCCGGTCCGCGCCGTCGCCGGCGACCGCGGTCCGCCCGTCGGGCAGGGCATCACGGATGGCCGCCCCTTCCATAGCGCGCGGCACGGCAGCAAGGTCGCCGCCTGCTCCGAAAAGCTGGACATAGTAGTCGGACCGCTTTGTCTCCAGCACGACCAGCAAAGGCGCCTGCGACCGGTGCGCGGCTGCGACGGCTTCCAGCGTCGTCAGGCCAAGCACGGGAATGCCGCGCGCCAGCGCCAAACCGTGCGCGGTCGCAAGGCCGATGCGCACGCCGGTGAAGGCGCCGGGGCCCTGCGTGGTCGCAACCAGACCGATGTCTTTTGCGGCCAGCCCAGCCTCGTCCAGCACATCGGCGATCATCGGCACCAGCGCTTCGGCCTGGCCCCGATCCATGATCTCGAATCGACGCGCGAGGATTTCGCCGCCGCGCGAGACGCAGGCCGAACAGGCGGACATCGCCGTGTCAAATGCAAGAATGAACTCGGACATGAAGCAAGAAGTTATCGTTGTGTTAATTGAAATAGTGGCTATTGCTTCATTTGCCAAGACAAGAGACTTGTCGAACTCTTTGAACATGAAGTAATCTTCGCTGCCATGATCACACTCCGTAGACTGCGTGCATATGCCCGGCCGGTTTCCGCTGCGGCTCGGCATGTGATTTCGGCCATGGCACTGTGCTTGCTGTTCGCCGGCATGGCGCCATCACAGGCCGCGGATTCCGCCGTGGTCCTGATCTACCACCGTTTCGGAGAGGACGCGCATCCCTCGACGAATGTCCGGCTGGAACAGTTCGAGCAACAGATCGCCCTGTTGCGCGAGGGTGGATACACCGTGCTGCCGCTGGCCGAGATCGTCAGCGCCATTCGCAGCGGCGCAGCCTTGCCCGACAAGGCGGTCGCGATTACCATCGACGATGCCTACCTGTCGGTCTACAGAGAGGCTTGGCCCAGGCTCAAGACCGCCGGCTTCCCGTTCACGCTGTTCGTCGCGACCAACCCGGTCGACCGAGGCGTCGGGGGCTACATGACCTGGGACCAGATCCGCGAGCTGCGCGATGCCGGCGTGACCATCGGGTCCCAGACCGCGACCCATCCACACATGGCCGCGCAGAACCGAGCCCGCAATCTTCGGGAAATCAGCGTGTCGAACCGCCGGTTCGTCGAAGAACTGGGCGCGCAGCCCAACCTGTTCGCCTATCCTTACGGCGAAGCCAGCACCGAGGTCATGGGTCTTGTCGCGGAGGCGGGCTTCTCCGCCGCGTTCGGCCAGCATTCCGGCGCCCTGGACCGCCATTCGCCGCAGTTTTATCTGCCGCGCTTCCCGGTCAACGAAACCTATGGCGATGCCGAAAGGTTCCGGCGCGTGGCGAACACGCTGTCGATTCCCATTGAAGGCATAACGCCGGCGAACCCGCTGGTCGACGAGGTCAATCCGCCGGCATTCGGTTTTTCGGTGGTGCGCGAGATCCCGCGCCTGGAGGAATTGGCCTGCTACCATTCCCAGGCCGGGCAGGTCGCGGTCCAGCGCCTGGGCGCGCTGCGTTTCGAGATACGGTTCAAAGACCCGTTTCCGACCGGCCGCTCGCGTCTGAATTGTACGGTCCCGGCCGCGGACGGCCGCTGGCGCTGGTTCGGGACCCAGTTCTACGTGCCGCGCCACTGAGCCGCCGCCGCAGACACCGCCGCTAGACCCCGCTGCCCGCCCGCCTGACCGGCGTCAGTTGCGCCGCGTTCAGGTTCTTGAGCTTGTTGAACTGGATGATGTGCCGGACCAGGTCGACATATTTGTCTCCCTTTTCCGAATAGGCCTTCAGTTTTGCCGCCAGCGTCATACCGCTGAGCGGCCGGCCGTCCTTGCGCATCTTGCCACGTTCCTCGCGGAACCCCCGGTAGGCCGGGTGGGTGTTCAGGTTCTTCATGTAGGACAGGACGGCCTCCAAGGGCGCCTCGAAACTGCGCACCTTGTGCCGCATCCCGGCTTCCCGCTCGGCCGGGACCATGCCGTTGCCCCGTTCCGTGGTCCATTGTCCGAACAGCGCATTGCCCTCGCGCGCAAACCGGGACGTTCCCCAGCCGCTTTCCACCGCCGCCTGGGCCAGGGCCAGCGACGTCGGCACCACATCGACCCGGGCGATCAAGGTGTCGATATCGTCGCGCCTGGCACCATAGTCCTTGCTGATCAGCGCCAGCCAGGCCTTGTCCGGCGCCGCCAGGGATCGGCCGGCATCCAGGTCCGCCTTGATCTCCAACAGCCTGGCCCGGTCCGCCGCGATCCGCTCGTTGGCGCGCAGCACCAGGGGCAGCATCATCTGAAGGAAGACCGACTTGCGTTCCTTGACGTCGTTCATCTCGCCCAGATCGCCCGGCACCGCAGCAACCAGCACCCGTGGCACCAGCGACCCGTCGCGCCGGACCGTGTCCAGCGAGTAGGACCGCTCCTGGAAGAACGCCTTCAGGTCGGCGACCGAACGGACGTCGACCATGACGAACGACGGACCGATCGGCAGAGCCGCCATTTGCGGCACGTCCTGCGGAAACGGCACGGCCTGCCGCGGCACCGAAACCGGGACCGCCACCGTGTGCGCAACCTCCTGGTTCCACCACACGGCCGCGATGGCACCCATGCCGACAATGCTCAAAGCCAGCCACGACTGGCGCAGCCGTTCGACCACAACGGTTTTTTTATCGACCGGCATACCTAAGACCCCTATGCCAGCGCCTGCAACGCTTCGCTCTGTCCGCTTCAACCGTTCTGGTTCGGCGGATCTTGTTAGCCGTGCGGTTTCTCCGCCCGACACTCGTGGCAGGGTGTTCGACCATCTGCCCCTTGACCGCCCTTTTTATGACTTTTGTGTCGGCGACCTTACCGCTGTTGCGCGGTTTCCCTGCACCGCTGTCCCAACTGACTCCGAGACACCGGCCTTTGTTCTTGTCCGATTTGCCCTCTCGTCATGAGGCCGTAACCTCCGACCGCCCTGGAATGGCGACCCTCGGTCCCGGCCCCTTCAAATCGGTCCCTCTTGGCTGAGCCTATTATATCAGGCGGTGGCCCGAACCTCCACCACTTCGGGGATATAATGACGCAGCATATTTTCAATCCCCATCTTCAGCGTCGCCGTGGAACTGGGACATCCGGCGCACGCACCTCGTAACGTCAGCGTAACAATCCCATTTTCGAAGCCGTGAAAGACGATATCGCCGCCGTCCTGCGCCACCGCCGGGCGCACCCGGGTTTCCAGCAATTCCTTGATTTGCATGACGACTTCGTCGTCCTGCTCGTCATGGACCGGCTCGCCCACGGCGGCGGTCTCGCTCATCGCCGGCCGGCCGGCCGTGAAGTGCTCCATGATCGCGCCGAGGATCGACGGTTTGAGGACATACCACTCGCGGTTTTCCTGTTTCGTTATCGTAATGAAATCGTGTCCGAAGAACACACCGGAAACACCCTCGACATCGAACAGGCGCTCGGCCAGTTGAGAGCTTCCGGCCACCGAATCCGCGGAAGGAAAATCGGCCGTTCCGGCCTCCAGGATCACCTGTCCCGGCAGGAACTTCAGGGTCTCCGGATTGGGGGTCTGCTCGGTCTGAATGAACATTTCTTGCTCCTTAGTGCCGCGTCGGACCGTTGCGGCAAGTCACAAAATGGTCGAACCCGGCCGCGCCTTCAAGCCCCCGGCGGCGCTTTGGCCGCAGACCTCAGGTCAGCAGCACGATCTCCTCGTCGCTCAGCGCGCCGGGGACGACGGTGAAGGGCACGCGAATGCGCTTGGTGATCCTGGTCAGCATATAGTTGATCACCGGTCCGGGGCTGTCGTTTTCGGTGCTGGCGGCAAGGATTACGATGGAGATCGACGGCTCCTCCTCAACCAGCCTGAACAGCTCCTCGCCGCGGCCGCCCTCGCGGACATATAGCATGGGAATGCTGCCGGCCCATTGCTGGACCTCGGCAGAGAGTTCCTGCAGGCGGGCTTCGGCCTCCTCCCGCCGTTCCTCCCGCATCAGGCCCTCGACCGCCATCCAGTGCTGGAAGTCCGCCGGCTCCTGCACATAAAGCAGGGCCACCCGGCCACCCGTGTGTTTTGCCCGCAAACAGGCGAAACGCAGGGCGACGCGCATTTCGTCGCTCTCGTCGACCAGCACCAGAAAGACCCGCTCGCGCAGCTCGTCGGCCCCTGCCGGAGGTTCGGGATGCGTCATGACCGCCCTTCTTCCCAGATTCGCCCGTTCGCGACCGTCGCACCCGGCAGCATGCCACCAGGAACCGGCCCGGTGCAATCTCCTGTCACTTCAGAAGGATGTTCGAGATTTCCTTGAGCTGGGTCCGCGCCCGCAACAGATAGAAACCCTGCGCGGCCAGGTGGCTCGGCAGGATAACGCTGTCCGGCGCCCCGTTGATGACCAGCAGCGGGTCCATCAGGGCCGCGGCCCGCAGCGATGCCAGCATCTCGGCCCAGACCCGGCCGAGCTCGCGCTCGGCCAGAACGTTCTCGAAGTCCTGACCCAGCGCGCCGAGCACCATGTAGACGGCATAGAGCTGTCCCTTGTTGCGATAGAACAGGTCATCGACATCGAACGAGAACGCGCCCAGGTCGTTCAGCACTGCGTCGATATCGGCGGACGCGGCGCCCATGTCGCTGGCAAGACGTTCGATCGTATCCTGAAGATTGTCGGCGCGCCGTTCGAACACGGCCTCTCCGGCAACGAGACGACGGTTGTAGGACTCCAGCGCCTTTGCCGCCGCGACGTAGTGGGCCCTCGACGTGGTGGTCGGTGCAAGCGACGTCCTGAAATCGAAAACCCAGACATCGCCCTGGAACTTCAGGTCGCTGACCGCCTTTTCCAGATCCGGGTCCTGCTTGCTGGAGCCCCGGGCGCGGCCGATCTGATCCTGCATTTCGATCGAGAATCTGGCCAGCGCGGAGATGATGCCCTGCTGATAGTTCGGCATGTTGTCGAGCCAGGCCGAGGGCATGAAGAATGGATCGCTGGCCGTCCAGCGATGATCCTCGGTCTCGCGCCGGATCAGCGCCACGGCGGCGGCAACCGCCTTGCTGGCCCCCGCTTCGACCGGGGTTTCCATCTCGACGCTGTCGTCGATCTTGTGGACCACGATGCCGCCGACGCCGTACCACAGGACGGGCACCACCACGACAACCACCAGCGCGGCCCAGCCCAACAGGCCAAGCCGCTTGCCGAGAAAGCCGAACCGGCCCCTGCTGCCTTCGGATGCGAATTGCTCGCTCATTTCCCTTACCTGTGGACCCTGCCGTGCCAAATCAACGGCAAATTTCGATCCCGCTAGTCGGCGATCAGCCCGACCACCTCGCGCACTTCGCGCATCACCGGCGCCGACAGTTCCCGTGCTCGCTCGCCGCCGGTCCTCAGGATCCCGTCGATTTCGGCCGGATCCGCCATCAGACGGCGCAGTTCCTCGCTGATCGGGCCAAGGGCGGCAACGGTCAAGTCGGTCAGGGCCATCTTGAATTCCGAAAACGGCTTGCCGCCGAAATCGCTCAACACCGATTCGGGACTGCGGTCGGCCAGCGCCGCATAGATCCCGACCAGGTTCTCCGCCTCGGGCCGGCCTTCCAGGCCCTTGGTCTCGCTCGGCAGCGGCTCGGGATCCGTGCGGGCCTTGCGGATCTTCTGGGCGATCGCGTCGGCGTCGTCGTCGAGGTTGATGCGGGTCATATCCGACGGGTCGGACTTCGACATCTTCTTCGACCCGTCGCGCAACGACATGACCCGGGTGGCCGCCCCGAAGATCAACGGCTCGGTCAGCGGAAAGACGTCCTTCTTGAAGTTGTGATTGAACTTCTGGGCAATGTCCCGGCACAGTTCGAGGTGCTGTTTCTGGTCCTCGCCGACGGGCACGTGGGTTGCCTTGTAGGCCAGGATGTCGGCGGCCATCAGGTTGGGATAGGTGTACAGCCCGACCGAGGCGTTCTCCCGGTTCTTGCCGGCCTTTTCCTTGAACTGGGTCATCCGGTTCAACCAGCCCAGGCGCGCCACGCAGTTGAAGATCCAGGCCAGCTCCGCATGGTCGGTATTGCTGCTTTGGTTAAACAGGATGTTCCTCACCGGGTCGATGCCGCAGGCGATGATGGTCGCGGTCAGTTCCCGGGTCTTCACGCGCAGTTCGGCCGGGTCCTGCCATTCGGTGATCGCGTGCAGGTCGACCACGCAGTAGATGCACTCGTAGTCGTTCTGCAGGCGGACCCAATTCCGGATCGCGCCCAGATAGTTCCCGAGATGGGCGATATGCGTGGGCTGAATACCCGAAAAGATCCGGTTCATGGGGGACTGCGGCTCCGTCTGGATGCGGCGGCGCTGGGCGCCGCTTCTGGTTTCTTGGCTGACGTGACGCGGGTTTATGGCCACTCAGCCGGGCCGGGTCAAGATGCCCTGCGGCGCAGCATGGTCTTGATTTCGGCGACCCTTCCGGCCCCGGTAATCTGCGCCAGGATCCCGAACGCGGCGAGCCCGCCGCCAACCAGCGCAACCAGCGCCGCGATCCGCATGGCCAGCGTCCCGGCCAGCCAGGGTTCCACCAGCGCCGTGCCGGCCCACAGCAGTGCGGCCATCAGTACCGAGGCCAGCACCGTGCGCGGCGCCCGCTGTCGCAGGCGATGGTCGATCGCCAGGTGGCCGCGCCGGTGCAGCACGACCCCCAGCGCCGCGGCATTGACCCAGGCCGCCAGCGCCGTTGCCAGCGCGATGCCCACATGCGCCATCACCTGCATCAGCGCGATCGCCAGCACGATGTTCAGCGCCACGGCCACGGCGGCGATCTTGACCGGGGTCGCAGTGTCTTCGCGCGCGAAAAAGCCGGGCGTCAGGGCCTTGATCAGCACATAGGCCGGCAACCCGATGGCGTAGGCGCGCAGCGCCGCCGCGGTGGCCGCCGCCGTTGCCGCATCGAACCGGCCATGCTGGTACAGCACCGTCACGATCGGTTCGGGGATCGCAATCAGCGCCGCGGTCGCCGGCACGGTCAGCAACAGGGCGATCTCGATCGCGCGGTTCTGGCTTTCTGCCGCGGCCGTTTCCGCGCCGGTCCGAAGCTGGCGCGTCAACAGCGGCAGCAGGGCGATCCCGACCGCCACGCCGACGACGCCCAGGGGAAGCTGGTTGATCCGGTCGGCGTAGTACAGGAACGAGACCGCGCCTTCACCGACCTGGGTGGCCAGGATGGTCCCGATCACCAGGTTGATCTGGACGACGCCCGCCCCGACGACGCCGGGCGCCATCAGCTTCAGCACCCGCCTGACGCCCGGCGTCAGCCGCGGCCGGGGCAGCGCGAACAAGGCGCCGGCGCGGTCGGTGGCGACGGCCAGCAACACGAACTGCGCGACGCCGCCGATGCAGACGCCCCAGGCAAGCGCATAGCCGGGCTTGGGAACCAGCCCCGACAGCACCAGAACCAGGGTCGCGATCAGCACCACGTTCAGCAGGATCGGCGCGGCCGCGGCGGCGGAAAACCGTTCCAGGCTGTTCAGCACGCCCGACAACAGCGCGGTCAGGGCCATGAACAGCAGATAGGGAAAGGCGATCCGCGCCAGTTCCACCGTCAGCGCGAACTTCTCAGGGATGTCGACGAAACCGGGCGCGATCACCAGCATGACCCACGGCATCGCCGCCATCACCGCGGCGGTGAAGACCAGCAGCCAGGCAATCAGGACGGAGGCGGCGTCGCCCGCGAACAGGCGCGCTTCCGCCAGCCCGTCTTCGTGCAGCCTGCGCCCGAACAGCGGAACGAAGGCGGCATTGAACGCGCCCTCTGCGAACAGGCGGCGGAAGAAGTTCGGGAATTTGAAGGCGACGAAGAAGGCGTCGGCCACCATGCCGGCGCCCAGGACATTGGCAATCAGGATGTCCCGGACGAAGCCGAGCACCCGGCTACCCGTGGTCCAGCCGCCAACCGTGGCGATCGATCGCAACAGCGCCATCGGACCCTATCGCCGGACCGGAACGCGGCCAGGGCCGCCGCCGGCCAAGAGAGCGTCGCCCATGCAGATGTCCTATTCCGCCGCCGCGGGGGTGTCGCGGCGGCGGCCCCGCCGTTTCTTCTTCGGCAGGCGCGCCGAAGTGCCGGTGTCCGCGGCGCCTTTTCCGGAGGTCGCCGCGGCCTTGTGCTTGTCACTCGGCCTGCACCAGGACGGCGTCAACACCTTGTCCAGGCGCTCCTTGATCTGGTTCAGCTTCTCCGGGTGGTCGATCTTCATCCCGAACGCGTCCTTCACATAGAAGACGTCGACGACCTGCTCGCCATAGGTGGAGATCTTGGCGTTTGAGATCTGCAGCCCCAGGTCGGTCAGCGCGCGGGTGATCTCGAACAACAGGGCCGGACGGTCCCGGCCGTTCACCTCGATCACCGTGTGGGTGTTGGACGCCTTGTCGTCGATCAGCACCCGCGGCGCGACCGTGAAGACGCGCGTGCGCGACGGCATGTCCTGGCGCTTTTCCAGCTCGTCGCGGATCCGGATCCGGCCGGACAGGACCTGTTTCACCAGGGCGGACAGCTTGGCCAGCTTGTCCGGGCGCGCGAACACGCCGCCGTCCCTGTCCTGGACCCAGAAGCTGTCCAACACCGATCCGTCGGTCATGGTCCCGATCTTGGCGTCGACGATGCTGGCGCCGGCCAGCGCCAGCGCGCCCGCCAGCCGCGAGAACAGGCCGGGATGGTCCGCCGCGAAAACCGTCACTTCGGTGGCGGCGCGGTCGGCATCGACCTTGGTCGCCAGCGCAAGATCCTGGCCCATGGCGTGCGCGGCGCGGACGAGTTCGGCATGCCGGCACAGGGTTTCCAGGTCGTTGGACAGGAAGTAGGACGGCCGGCCCAGCGCCAGGAACGCCTGGACTTCCTCCGGCGACCAGCCCGACAGTGCCGCGGCCAGGTCGTGCTTCGCCGCCTCGACCCGCGCCTGGTGGCCCTCGGTTATCAGCCCGCCGGACATGACGTCCTCCGACTTGTAATGAAGTTCGCGCAGCAGGGTCGCCTTCCAGTTGTTCCAGATCTTCGGCCCGACCGCGCGGACATCCGCCACGGTCAGGCACAACAGCAGGCGCAGGCGTTCGGGCGACTGGACCAGCGTCACGAAGTCGGCGATCGTCTTCGGGTCGCCAAGGTCGCGCTTGAACGCGGTCCGGCTCATGGCCAGATGCTCCAGCACCAGCCACGACACCGTCTCGGTTTCGGCCTCCGTCAGGCCAAGTCGTGGACAGACCCGTTTGGCTATTTCCGCACCGATGATCGAATGATCGCCGCCGCGCCCCTTGGCGATGTCGTGCAGCAGCACCGCCACATAAAGGACCTGGCGCGACAGGACCTTGCCGATGATCTCGCTGGCCACCGGGTGGTCCGCCTTCAATTCGCCCTTTTCGACGCGGTGCAGGATGCCCAGGGCGCGGATCGTGTGCTCGTCGGTGGTGTAGACGTGATACATGTCGTACTGCATCTGCGCCACGACACGCCCGAAATCCGGCAAAAAACGGCCGAAAAGGCCGCATTCGTTTATATGCCGCAGGGTGCCCTCGGGATTGTTCTCCGCGGTCAGAATATCCATGAACACCCTGTTGGCGTCGGGGTCCTGCTGCACCGACCGCGTGATCTTGGGCAGGTTTCTCGTGATCCATTGCAGGGCGTCGGGGTGGATGTCCAGGTCGTTGCGCAGCGACACCTCGAAGATCTGCAGCATCTTGACCGGGTCGTCGGCAAACACGACCTCGGATGCGACGGTCAGGCGGTCGCCAACCGCCTTGAAGCCCTCGATTTCCCGGTGGAACATGCCCAAGCGCGGCAACCGGAAAAGCTTCCTGCGCTGGTGCCGCGCCTCGATCGCCGCACAGAATATTCTGGTCAAATCGCCGACATCCTTGGCGATCAGAAAATAATGCTTCATGAAACGTTCGACGCCCGACGTCCTGGCACGGTCGGTGTAGCCCATGCGCCTGGCCAGTTCGGGCTGCACGTCGAAGGTCATCCGCTCTTCGGCGCGCCCGGTCAGGTCGTGCAGATGGCAGCGCAGCGTCCACAGGAAGACCTGCGCCTTGACGAACCGCGCCACTTCGCGCCGGGTCAGCACCCCGACTTCGACGAGGCCCGCGATCGAGTCCACCTCGTAGAGATACTTCGCCAGCCAGTAGAGCGTATGCAGGTCCCGAAGCCCGCCCTTGCCGTCCTTGATGTTGGGCTCCAGCACATAGCGGGAATCTCCCATCCGCTCGTGCCGTTCGTCCCGCTCTCGCAGTTTCGACTCCACGAAATCGGGTCCGGTGCCGTGTGCGATCTCCTTGAAGAGCCGGGTGCGCAGTTCGTTGAACAGCATGCGGTCGCCGATCAGGTGGCGGGCCTCCAGCAGTCCGGTCCGGATCACCATGTCGGCCTTTGCGCGGTTCATGCAGTCGCGCACGGTCCGGGTGGCGTGCCCCACCGTCAGTCCCAGGTCCCACAACAGATAAAGAATCTCCTCGACCAGCACCTCGTGCCGGGCCGTCCGCTTGTAGGGCAGCAGGAACAGGAGGTCGATATCGGACCTGGGCGCCAGCTCGCCCCGCCCGTATCCGCCGACCGCAACGATGCAGAGCTTTTCCGCCTCGGTCTGGCTGGAGGCCGGATAGAGCTTGATGGCCGCGGTTTCGTACATCGCCCGGATCAGCTGGTCGACGACGAAGGCGTTGCCGCGCACCGCAAGCGCTCCGTCCTGGTCCTGACCGAAGCGCCGGCGCACCTCGTCGAACCCCGACGCCAAGGCCTGGCGGTAGCAGGCCAGCATCGCCTGGCGGCGATCCTGGTCGGACTGCCTGGTCTGGCGCGCGGTGTCAATCACGGCGTCCAGTTCCGCCTGCAAGGCGGCCCGGTCGATGATCTCGCGGCGCTTTTTCAGTTTTTCCATGCCGTGGCCTTATACATCACGGCGACCCTTAACAAATCGCTGGTTCAGATTTGGCGCAGGGGCCGGGAAATGCAAGCCTTTGCGCCGGTTCAACCCTGTTCATCCTGCAACCGGGCCTGCAGGTCATAAAGCGCTTCAAGGGCCTGGCGCGGCGTCAGCGCGTCGGGATCCAGCGCCGCGAGCGCCGTTTCGACCGCGCCGGGGGCGGCTTCGGCCGCGGCCGGGCGCGCCAGGACGGACTGGAACAGGGGAAGGTCGTCCACCAGCCGTCCGACCGTCCCGGAATGCCCGTCCTTCTCCAGGGTCGACAGCACCTCTTCGGCCCTGCTCACGACCGCGCCCGGCAAGCCGGCCAGGCGGGCGACATGGATGCCGTAGCTGCGGTCCGCCGCGCCGGCAACGACCTCGTGCAGGAACACGACCTCGCCCTCCCATTCCTTGACCCGCATGGCGTGCGACGACAGGTGCTGGAGGCGCTCGGTCAGCGCGTTGAGCTCGTGATAGTGGGTCGCGAACAGGGCCCGCGACCGGTTGGTTCCGTGCAGATGCTCCAGGCAGGCCCAGGCGATGGACAGCCCGTCGAAGGTCGCCGTGCCGCGCCCGATCTCGTCCAGGATCACCAAAGAGCGTTCGCTCGCCTGGTTCAGGATGGCCGCGGTCTCAACCATCTCGACCATGAAGGTGGACCGCCCGCGGGCCAGGTCGTCGGCCGCGCCGACCCAGGAGAACAGGCGGTCGACAACGCCGAGATGCGCCGCGTCGGCCGGCACGAAGGACCCCATCTGCGCCAGGATCACGATCAGGGCGTTCTGCCGCAGGAAGGTGCTCTTGCCGGCCATGTTGGGGCCGGTGACCAGCCACAGCCGGCTCTCCGCCCCCAGGTCGCAGTCGTTGGGGACGAACGGCTGGCCCTCGTCGGACGACATCATCGCCTCGACCACGGGATGGCGGCCGCCGGAGACCGAGAAGGCCAGCGACGCGTCGACTTTGGGCCTGGTGAAGCGCCGCTCGACCGCCAGCGCCGCCAGCCCGGCGGCGATGTCCAGCGTCGCCAGCGCAGCGGCCGCCCGGGCAAATCGGCTCGCCCTGGTCGGTCACCGCCGCCAGCAACGCCTCGAACAGCTCGAGCTCCAGGGCGAGCGCGCGGTCGCCGGCCTCGCCGATCCGGCGGGCCAGGTCGGCAAGCTCGGTGGTGGTGAACCGGGCCGCGTTCGCCATCGACTGGCGATGGATAAATGCGTCGCCCAGCCGCTCGGCATTGCGGGAGGAGACCTCGACGAAATAGCCGATGACGTTGTTGTGCTTGATGCGCAGCTGCCCGACGCCGGTTTCGGTCCGGTAGGTCGCCTCCAGCTTCGCGATCAGCCGTCGGCTTTCGTCGCGCAGCCCGCGCAGTTCGTCCAGCTCCGTCGAATAGCCGGCCGCGATGAAACCGCCGTCGCGGGCATAGACCGGCAGCTCCGCCGACAGGGCCCGGCGCAACCGGTCCACCAGGGTGCGATGATCGCCCAGGTCCGCCACCGCCGCCGCAATCTCCTCGGCGAGGGGATGCGGGCATTCACCCAGGATGGCGCCCAGCGCCGCCGCGCCGTCCAGGCCGTCGCGGATCGCCGCCAGGTCGCGCGGCCCGCCGCGCCCCACGGTCAGCCGCGACAGGGCGCGTTCCAGATCCGGAACCGCCGCCAGGGCCGCCCGCACCGAATCGCGGCCGTCCCGCCAGTCGACCATCAGCGACACCGCGTCAAGCCGCCGGTTGATCGCCACCGGATCGGTCAGAGGCGCGCCCAGCCGGGCCGCCAGCGCCCGGGCGCCGGCCCCGGTGACCGTCCGGTCGATCACGCTCAGCAGACTGCCCTTGCGTTCGCCCGACAGCGTCCGGGTCAGTTCCAGGTTGCGCCGGGTCGACTGGTCGATCTCCAGGACGGCGTCGGCGCGAATCCGGACCGGCGGCGAAAGCCGCGGCAGCTGGCCCACCTGGGTCAGCTCCACATAATCGACCAGCGCGCCGGCGGCGGACAGTTCGGCCCGGTCGAACGCGCCGAACGCATCCAGCGCGGCGACCTGGAACGCCGACTTCAGCCGGCGTTCGCCGTTGCGGGAGTCGAAACGGCTAGCGGGCAGCGGCACGGCGACCTCCTGCCACTCCGCCAGCGCATCGGCAAGAGCGTCGTCTTCGAACAGCCGTTCGGAGAACAACAGTTCCTGCGGCGCAATCCGCGCCAGCACCGCGCCCAGCGCCTGCGCCGCAACCGCCTGCACCCAGAAGCCGCCGGTGGAAATGTCCAGCCAGGCCAGCCCCAGCGTCCGCCCCGCGACCGCCAGGGCGGCCAGGTGGTTGTGGCTGCGGCTGTCAAGCAGCGTGTCTTCGGTCAGCGTTCCCGGAGTCACCAGGCGCACGACGTCGCGCCGGACGACCGCCTTGGAGCCGCGCTTCTTCGCCTCGGCCGGGTCCTCCATCTGCTCGCAGACCGCGACCCGGTGCCCGCGCCGGATCAGGCGCGCCAGATAGGTTTCCGCAGCGTGCACGGGAACGCCGCACATGGGGATGTCCTCGCCGGCATGGTGGCCGCGCTTTGTCAGCGTGATGTCCAGGGTGCGGGCGGCGGCAACGGCGTCGTCGAAGAACAGCTCGTAGAAATCGCCCATCCGGTAAAACAGGAGGCTGTCCGGATACTGCGCCTTGATGTCCAGATATTGCGCAATCATCGGCGTGCCGCGCGCCGACGACCGCGCCGTGCGTGTGATGCGGCCGGTCATGGGCCGCACAATATCACGGGGCCCCGCGCTCGCTTAGACCGATTTCTTGCGCGCGCCTGAGTTCCAATTCGTGGAAACGTCCTGTTGCCGGTGTTGACAGGCCCTTATAAGGGACGACCAATAACAAGGATCGCACAAAGGTCGCGCCGGGAGAGAAACGGATGCCAGACAAACACTTCACCGACGAAGAAGCGCTGCGCTTTCACGCAGAAGGAAAGCCGGGCAAGCTGGAGGTGACGCCGATCAAGCCGGTCACCACCCAGCGCGACCTGTCGCTGGCCTATTCGCCGGGCGTGGCAGTGCCCTGCCTGAGGATCGCCGAGGATCCTGTCGCGGCCTACGACTACACCAACAAGGGCAACGTGGTCGCCGTGGTCTCGAACGGAACGGCCGTTCTCGGCCTCGGCTCGATCGGCGCGATGGCGGCAAAGCCGGTGATGGAAGGCAAGGCCGTCTTGTTCAAGAAGTTCGCCGACGTCGATTCCTTCGACCTGGAAATCGATACCGAGGACGTGGACGAGTTCGTGAACGCGATCCGCCTGCTGGCGCCCAGTTTCGGCGGCATCAATCTGGAAGACATCAAGGCGCCCGAGTGTTTCATCATCGAGCAGCGCCTGCGTGAAGAGATGGACATCCCCGTCTTCCACGACGACCAGCACGGCACCGCCATCATCGCCTCGGCCGGGCTGATCAATGCGCTGCACCTGACCGGGCGCGACATCGCCAAGACGCGCCTTGTGGTCAACGGGGCGGGTGCCGCCGGCATCGCCTGCGTGGAGCTTTTGAAAGCCATGGGGATGCGGAACGACCACGTCATCCTGTGCGATTCCAGGGGCGTCATCTATCAGGGCCGCGAAAAAGGCATGAACCAGTGGAAGACCGCGCACGCGGCGAAGACCGACGCGCGCACCCTGGAAGACGCCATGAAAGGCGCGGACGTGTTCTTCGGCCTGTCGGTCAAGGGCGCGGTGACGCAGGAAATGGTCGCCAACATGGCGGACAAGCCGATCATCTTCGCGATGGCGAACCCGGATCCTGAAATCACGCCGGAAGAAGTCGGAGAGGTGCGCAAGGACGCCATCATGGCGACCGGGCGGTCCGACTATCCCAACCAGGTCAACAACGTCCTTGGCTTTCCTTACATCTTTCGCGGCGCGCTGGACGTGCGGGCCTCGACCATCAATGACGAGATGAAGATCGCCGCCGCTCAGGCGATCGCCGAGCTGGCGCGTAGCGACGTGCCCGACGAGGTGGCGGAGGCCTATGGCGACCGATCGCTGCGTTACGGCCCCGAATACATCATCCCGGCGCCGTTTGACGCACGGCTCAGCGTGGCGGTGCCGGCGGCCGTCGCGCAGGCCGCCATGGATTCGGGCGTCGCGCGACGCCCGATCGTCGACATGCACGCCTACAACCAGCAGCTCTCGGCGCGCATGGATCCGACCGCGTCTGCCCTGCAGCTGATCTTCGAGAAGGTGCGCTCCAATCCGCGGCGCGTGGTCTTTGCCGAGGGCGAGGAGGAGAAGATCATCCGCGCCGCGGTGCTGTTCCGGTCGTCGGGCTACGGCACGCCGGTCCTGATCGGCCGCGAGAACCGGATTGCGGAGACCCGGCACCGGATCGGGTTGGACGAATCGGTGGACCTCGAGGTGCATAACGCGCGTCTGTCCAAGCAGAACAAGAAATATGCGGAGTTCCTGTACCAGCGCCTGCAGCGGCAGGGGTACCTCATGCGCGACTGCCAGCGCATGGTGAACCAGGACCGTAACGTGTTTGCCGCCTGCATGATCGCGACGGGCGACGCGGACGCGATGGTGTCGGGGACGACCCGCAGTTTCTCAGTCACCTTCGAGGACATCACCCGGGTGATCGACCCGATGGAGGGCGAGCGGGTCATGGGCCTGGCGGTTGTCGTAACGCGCGGCCGGACGCTGTTCATTGCCGACACCAATGTCCACGTGGTGCCGAACGCCGAGGAACTGTTGGACATCGCGGTGGAGGCGGCGGCCTATGCCCGCAGCCTGGCCCAGGAGCCCCGTGTCGCGTTCCTGTCCTTTTCCAATTTCGGCAATCCCATGCGGCCGCAGGCCGACCGGTTGCGCGAGGCCGTGGCGCTCATGGACGCGCGGGGCGTGGATTTCGAGTATGACGGCGAGATGTCGGTCTCGACCGCCCTGAACCACGATATCATGCGCGAGATCTATCCCTTCTGCCGCCTTTCCGGCCCCGCCAACGTCCTGGTGATGCCGGCCCTGCACTCGGCGCACATCGTTATCCGCATGCTGCAGGAGCTGGATACCGGCACGGTCATCGGCCCGATGCTGCGTGGGCTCTCCAAGCCGGCGCAGATCGTCCAGATGGGCTCGACGGTGAACGACATCGTCAACGCCGCGGCGCTGGCGGCGCACGACGCGATTCGCTGAGACTCGCCTATTCCGGCAGTCCCACCTTGCGCAGGCCGTCGAGGTAACGGGCGCGGTCTTCGGCGTGGACGATGGGGACCCACCGCTCGTGTCGGCTCACGGTAAAGCTTGGATACAACTGCATGATCTTGGCGATCGAACTCTCAGCCTCCTCATTCCTGTCGAGTTGTCCGAGCGCCGCAGCCATGACCACGTGTGAAACTACGAAGTCTTGGCGTTCTTCGATGCTGCGCGCAGCGAACCGAACCGCCTCCTCGTCTCGTTTTGCAAGCAAATGCACAAGCGCGTGAAAGGCAGTAAAAGCGAAATCGGTGGGTCCCGGGGGATTGAGTTGCCTGGCGGTGTCGAGTGCCTCGCGCGCTGCCTTGTCTTCGCCGTCGTAGGCGAGCGCCATCCCCAGCACGAAATGGGCATCGGAGAAGTTCGGGTTGAGGGCGACCGCGCTTCGAAGCGCGTCCAGTCCGAGATCGGGACGGCGCGCGAGCGTATGGACGAAGCCCACGGCTGTATGCGCCATGGCATCGTTCGGATCCAGTGCGAGCGCCCGATGCGCCGAGGCCAGGGCTTCTGAGAATGCGTCGGCAACCATCTCCTTGGTGATTTGTTCGCCCCAGCCCTGATAGACGCCCCACACCCTGAGATAGGCGCTGATGCTGTGGGCCAACGCATAGTCGGGATCGAGGCTGATCGCCTGGTCGAACAATGCAGCCGCCGCCCTGAAGTCTTCGAGCGTCACGTTCCACATGCGGGCGGTTCCGCGCACGACGCATTCCCACGCATTCAGGTTTTCGGGCGCCTTGCGCCGCGCGCTCGCTTCCTCGGCGGTCAGAACGCCGGGCGCGATGGCGCTGACGACATTCCGCGTGATCTCATCCTGGACCGCGAAGATGTCGGTTAGGTTGCGGTCGTACCGCTCTGCCCAAATGTGGCTGCCGGTTTCGGCCTCGATAAGCTGGGCGGTGATGCGGATCCGGTCCGCTGCCTTGCGCACGCTGCCTTCCACTACATAGCGGACGCCCAGCTCGTGCCCGATCTCCTGTACATTCACCGACTGGCCCTTGTAGGTGAAGGTGGAATTGCGGGCGATGACCTTGAGCGCGCGAAAGCGGGAAAGCTCGGTGATCACGTCCTCGGTGATCCCGTCGGCGAAGAATTCCTGATCGGGATCGGTCGACATGTTTTCAAAGGGCAGGACGGCGATCGCCGGCTTGTCGGAAAGCGGCGGCGCGCCTGCGGCCTGTGCCGTTGCATCGCCGGCACGCGTCGCGACTGTCGGCCAATACCAGATCCGAACGGGCTGGGCGATGTTTTTCATCGCGACGGTTCCGCCGTCCTCGAAGATGGCATCCGCCTTGTCCCTCACCTGATCGTGGACGATGTCCGAAATGACAACGCCACCCGGCGCGGCCAGCGCCTGCAGTCGCGCCGCAACGTTGACGCCGTCGCCGTAGATGTCGTCGTCCTCGACGATGACCTCGCCGATATTGATGCCGATGCGCAGCAGCATCTGCCTCTCGGGCGGCAGATGGGCGTTTCGTTCCACCATGCCCTGCTGGACGGCGATCGCGCTCTCGACCGCCGCCACGGCGCTGGCATATTCGAACAGCGTGCCGTCGCCGGCCGTGCCGACGACGCGGCCGCCGTATTTTTCCATCTTCGGGTACCAGAGTTCCGCACGGTGGGCGCGCATCGCCGCCAGCGTGCCGGCCTCGTCCTTGCCCATCAGGCGGGAATAGCCGACCACGTCGGCAGAGACGATTGCCGCCAGTCTGCGCTGCGTGGCGTCGGACATGGCGATTAGTCTAGCCGAGGCGCAAGGGTATCGGAACAATATCGTCGCAACGGCGCGATGTTCGGAACGGACGCCGCGCCGAGTCGGGAGGCCTAAACCGTCGCCGCCGCCACCAGCAGCACCACGCTCATCACCCCCGGCTCGTGCGGCGCCGGGCCGACCTTGAAGCCCAGGTTGCGGCACAGGGTCAGCATCGGTTTGTTCTCCGCCAGGACCTCACCGAAGATCTCGTCGATGCCGCGGTCGCGAGCATAGCCGATCAGGTCCTTCATCATGATCCGGCCCAGGCCGCGGCCCTTCATGTCCGACCGCAGCATGATCGCGTATTCCGCGCGCCGGCCGTCCGGGTCGGCGGCCAGGTGCGTCACCCCGATGATGCGGTCCGGGTCGTCGGGCTGCAGCGCCGCGAAAGCCATCTCCGGGGAATAGTCGATCTGCGACAGGCGCGCGGCCAACAGGTCCGGCAGCGCGCGGACCGGATGCAGGAACCGCATGCGCAGATCCTCCGGGTCCGATTCCTCCACCGAGCGCTGCAGCCGCGGCGCATCGTCGGGCCGGATCGGCCGGACCGGAACCTCGCTGCCGTCCTTCAGCGCCAGCCGGCGTTCCAACCGGTTCGGATAGGGCATGATCGACAGCCGGTCGTGCGGATCGCCCGCCGCGGCGGCGACTTTGATGCGGGCATCCAGCGCGATCACGCCGTCGGCGTCGGCCAACAGCGGATTGATGTCCAATTCCTTGATCTCGGCGAAATCGGCCGCGAGCTGGCTTACGCTGACCAGCGCGTGCACGATCTCCGCCCGCGCCGCCGGGCGCACGTCGCTGTAGCCTTCCAGCAGCCGCGCGATCTGCGTGCGCGCGATCAGCGCCTCGGCCAGCGGCTGGTTCAGCGGCACCAGGCCGATCGCGGTGTCGCCCAGCGCCTCGGCGGCCTTGCCGCCGGCGCCGAATACGACCACGGGACCGAACTGAGGGTCTTCGGCCATGCCCACCAGCAACTCGTGCGCGCCCGGCCGCCGCGCCATGCGTTGAACGGTGATGCCTTCGATCCGGGCTTCAGGAAATGCCGCGGCGGTGCGGGCCAGCATCGCCTCGGCGGCGGTCCCGGCGGCGCTGGGCGTGTCGATGTCCAGCACCACGCCGCCAACCGCGCTTTTGTGCTGGATGTCGTGCGAGGCGATCTTTACGGCGACCGGGACGCCCAGCTCGGACGCCGCCATCACGGCCTCGGCCGGGTCGGCGCACAGGCGGGTCTCCACTACCGGCAGCCCGTAGCATTTCAGCAGCGTCTTGGATTCCGCCTCGCTCAGCCATTCCCGCCCGTCCGCCAGCGCCGCGTCGATCAGGCCGCGCACCGCGGCGCGGTCGGCCCCTTCGCCGGCCGGCGCGACCGAGGGTACCTGCATCAGTTGCGCCTGGTTTTCCTGATACCGCACACGGTGCATGACGGCCCTCGCGGCCTGATTCGCAGTGTCGTATGTCGGAAACCCTGCGTCGCTCAGAATGCGGCGTGATTCTTCGACCGTGCGGCCGCCGACCCAGCTTGTGAAGATCGCCTTGCGCGGGCGCGGGCCCAGGGACGCCACGCCACGCGCCGCGTCCGCGCCGTCGCCGATGGCGGTCGGGCAGAACAGGGCCAGCACCGCATCGACGCCGCGGTCGTCGATCAACGCCTCGATGGCGGCGCGGTAGCGCGCGCCGTCGGCGTCTTCCTGAAGATCGAACGGGTTGGACGGTTGCGCGATCCCGAAATCCAGGCCCGCCAGAGCTGCAACCGTCGTTTCCTCCGGCGTTGCCAAATCGCCGCCCAACTCCTGCACCGCGTCGGCGCAGATGATGCCCATGCCGCCGCCGTTGCCGACGATCGCGACGCGCGGACCTGTCACCCGCCGGCTACTGGACAGGGTCTCGACCGCTTCAAACAGTTCCTCCATGGAATAGACGCGCAACGCGCCCGCACGCCGGATCGCCGCGTCATAGACCGCATCGCTGCCGGCAAGGGCGCCGCTGTGGGACCGCGCCGCGTGCATGGTGACGTCCGACCGGCCGGACTTGATCATGATCACCGGCTTCGCCCGCCCGGCGGCGCGCGCCGCGGACATGAACTTGCGGGCCGACACGATGCCCTGCACGGCAAGCAGGATGCCGCGCACCGCGGGATCGGTCGTCAGCCAGTCCAGAAGATCGCCGAAGTCGACGTCCGCCTGCCCGCCGAGCGAGATCATGTGCGAGAACCCGATGTCGCGCGGCGTCGCCCAATCCAGGACCGAGGTCACTAGCGTGCCCGACTGGGCGATCAGGGCGAGATCGCCGGCGGCCGACCAGAGATGGGAAAACCCGGCATTCAGTCCGACGCCGGGCACCATCAACGCGAAGACGTCGGGTCCCAGCACCCGCATGGGCCCGGCCGCTTCCAACAGGGCCTGGTGATCCGCCGGCGTGGCGTGATCGTGATAGTCGGTGGTCAGGGCGGCGGCGGACCGGACTCCGCGCTGGCGCAGCGCGGCCAGCGCACGCACGCGTTCCGCGGGCGGCACCGCGACCACTGCAAGCTCCGGCGGTTCCGGCAGTGCCTCGATGGTTGCGACGCTGCCGACACGTTCGGACGGCGCCGGCTCGCCGACCAGCGTGATCGCGCCGTCGAACCCGCCGGACAGGAGGTTGCGCGCCGCCCGGGCCCGCACGATGGCGGGCGTCCCGTCGGACAGCACAAGCGCAATCGAGGCCGGGCGGAGCAGCGCATCCAGATCCCGGATCGACATGGCCCGGTCCTCAGGCCGGCCGGTCCAGGGCGTCGCGATAGGCCGTGGCGGCCGCGGCCCCGAAGCAACAGAAGATCACCGTCTTCAGCGACGGGTGCGCGGCCGTCTCGGCCCGCACCGTGTCAACCGCGATCTCCGCGGCGCGGTGCAGCGGAAACCGGTAGACGCCAGTGGAGATGGCGGGAAAGGCAACCGTCGCGAGGCCGGCCTCGCCGGCCAGAGCCAAGGAATTGCGATAGCAGGACGCCAGCGGCGCCTCTTCGCCGCGGCCGCCGCCGTGCCAAACCGGCCCCACGGTGTGGATGACATGCCGGGTCGGCAGGTCGTAGCCCTTGGTGATCCGCGCCTCGCCGGTGGGACAGCCGCCGATCGCGCGACATTCCTCCAACAGGCGCGGCCCAGCCGCACGGTGGATCGCGCCGTCGACGCCGCCGCCCAGCAGCGATTCGTTGGCGGCATTGACGATGGCGTCGACTGCCAGAGTCGTGATGTCGCCTTCGCTGATTTGCAGGTCGACGCTCACCCGCCCGCACCGATCGCGCGTTCGATCGAATCCTTGATCAGCTGCAGGGCCTCCGCGGTTTCGCCCCAGCGGTTGATCTTCACCCATTTGTTCTTTTCCAGGTCTTTGTAGTGGCCGAAGAAATGCTCGATCTGGTCACGCAGGATCGGCGGCAGCTCGCGGTAGGACGCGACCGTGGAATAGAAGGGATGCAGGTCGTCGGCCGGCACGGCGATGATCTTTTCGTCCATGCCCGCCTCGTCCTCCATGAACAGGACGCCGATCGGGCGCGAGCAGACCACCGCGCCCGGCACGATGGGGACGTTGCCCACCACCATCACGTCGCAGGGATCGCCGTCCTCGGACAGGGTGTGCGGCACGAAGCCGTAATTGGTCGGATAGTGCATGGCGGTGTGCAGAAACCGGTCGACGAACATGGCTCCGGACGCCTTGTCCAGCTCGTACTTGACCGGAACCGCCCCCAACGGGATCTCGATGATCACATTCAGATCGTGCGGGGGATTGCGGCCGATCGGAATCTGCGAAATGTCCATGTCCCGGTTTCTTCCCTGGTTTCCCGTCCAGATGCCTGACGCCGGCCAGTGTGTCGCAAACGCGCCCCGGGTAAAAGTTGGTTTTTTCCCGGCCGGCCATGCGCCGACGCGCGACCGCCGGCCGGCCCTGATCTCTGTTTCATTCAGGCGAATCAGGTATGTTGCGGGATGCGCGACGCAAAATGCGAAACGGACGGTCGCAACGCACCTCCGGTGCGCGCGGCTGTCGGCGTGACGAAACGGCTGACCGCGCGGCGACCCGGCCCACGCCTCTAGCGCCTGGAGACCCCATGCAGAACTTCGCCCAATCGATGACCGTCTATTTCGAGCGGCGCATGGCCCGCATTCTCCTGCTGGGGATCATCAGCGGCTTTCCCTGGGTTCTGATCGGCTCGAGCCTCAGCCTGTGGCTGAAGGAGGATGGGCTCAGCCGCAGCACCATCGGCTGGACCGGCCTGATCTTCGGCGTTTACGCCTTCAACTTCCTGTGGGCGCCGCTGATCGACCGGATCCGAGTTCCCGGCCTGACCGGGATTTTGGGCCACCGCCGCGCCTGGATCGTGTCCCTGCAGGCGGTGATCCTGGTCTGTCTTGCGCTGTGGAGCCTGATCGATCCGTCCGCGAACCTGGCAGCCGTCATCGGGGTCGGCCTGATCATTGCCATCGCATCGGCCACCCAGGACATCACCATCGACGCGCTCAGGATCGAACAGATCGGCAAGACGGAAGGCGAGTCCATGGCCGCCGGCGCGGCGGTTGCCGTCGTCGGCTGGTGGACGGGCTTCAAGTTGGGCGGCGTGGTCGCGCTGGAGACGGCGGAGCGGTTCCAGAACGCCGGCGTTCAGGATTATTGGCAAACGACCTTCCTGGTGCTGGGGGGCGTGGTCGTGCTGTGCAACATCGGCCTGATGTTCGTGCGCGAGCAGTCGCCGGACGAACGCATCGCCGCCCAGGAGCAGGTCGACCATATGATCAGCGACAGCCTTCACGCGACCGGCGGCGCCGGTCGCATCGCCGGCTGGCTGGGCGGCACGCTGATCGGCCCGCTGATGAGTTTCTTCCGGCGCAACGGCGTCGCGATCGCGCTTGCCGTGCTGGGCTTCATCTTTCTGTTCAAGATCGGCGAGGCCTTCCTGGGCCGGATGTCGGTGGTGTTTTACAAAGAGGTCGGCTTTTCCAAGTCGGACATCGCCCTTTATTCCAAGGGGCTGGGCTGGGTTACCACGGTCACCTTCACGATCCTGGGCGGCCTGGTCGCGATCCGGGTCGGGCTGGTGCGCGGCATGTTCGTGGCCGGCATCGCCATGGCCGCGACCAATGTTTTGTTCTCGGTGCTTGCCTGGACCGGCAAGTCGGAACTGCTGTTCGCCACCGCCGTGGTGCTGGACGACCTGACCAGCTCGATCGCGACGGTCACCTTCGTCGCCTTCATCTCCATGCTGGTGGACCGAACCTATACGGCCACCCAGTACGCCCTGCTAGCATCGATCGGAACCGCCGGGCGCACCCTGTTCGCGGCCTCGTCGGGCGAAATGGTCGACTGGCTGGGCGGCGACTGGGGCACCTTCTTCCTGATCACCGCCGTCATGGTGACGCCGTCGCTGATCTGCCTGTGGCTGATTCGGAACAAGCTGAAGGCGATGCTGGCCGGGGCCGAGATCCGGCTGTTCGGCAAGGGGTCGGAAGAACTCGCGGACAGTCCGGTCTAGGGACCCGAACCCCCTCACCCCAACCCCTCTCCCCTTAGGGGGAGGGGCTCTTCCTTCCCTTCTCCCCGTGGGGGAGAAGGTGGCCCGAAGGGCCGGATGGGGGTTCCGCTGCCTCTTCCTTCAGCCCGCCTCGGCCTTGCGCTGGCGTGCGGCGCGTTTGCGTTCGTGGGGGTCCAGGATCGCCTTCCTGAGCCGGATGTGCTTGGGCGTCACCTCGACACGCTCGTCGTCCTGGATATAGGCGATCGACTGTTCCAGGCCTAAGCGCAGCGGCGTGGTCAGCCGCACTGCCTCGTCCTTGCCGGCGGCGCGGATGTTGGTGAGCTGCTTCGCCTTCAGGGGATTGACCTCCAGGTCCTGGCCCTTGTTGTGCTCGCCGATGATCATGCCGGGATAGACCGCGTCGCCGGGATCGATGAACAGCGCCCCGCGTTCTTCCAGGTTCCACAGGGCGTAGGCCACCGACTTGCCTTTCTCCGCGGAGATCAGCACTCCCGCCCGGCGGCCGGGGATCGGGCCCTTGTGCGGCGCATAGCCGTGGAACAGGCGCGACAGGATGCCGGTGCCGCGGGTCACGGCCAGGAAGGTCCCGTGATACCCGATCAGGCCGCGCGACGGCATGATGAACCTGAGCCGGGTCTTGCCGCCGCCGGACGGCCGCATGTCCTCCAATGCGGCCCGGCGCTCGCTGAGGCCCTCCACGACCGGGCCGGTGAAGGCCTCGTCCACGTCGATCTGGACTTCCTCCATCGGCTCCAGCACAGCGCCGGATTCCGGGTCTTTGGTGAACAACACTTTCGGCGGGCCGATCACCATTTCGAACCTTTCCCGCCGCATGGTCTCCACCAGAACGCCGAGCTGCAGTTCGCCGCGTCCGGCGACCTCGAAGGTGTCGGCATCGTCGGTGTCGGAAACCCGGATCGCCACGTTGCCTTCGGATTCGCGCGACAGCCGGTCGCGGATCATCCGGCTGGTCAGCCGCGTGCCGTCCTGGCCTGCCAGCGGCCCGTCATTGACGGAAACCGTCATCGCCATCGTCGGCGGGCTGACCGGCCGCGCCGGCAGCGCCTCGGTCACCGCGGGCACGGCGATTGTGTCCGCAACCGTGGTCCGGGTGAGACCGGCGACCGCGACGATGTCGCCCGCGGTTGCGCGTTCCACCGGCTCGCGCTTGAGACCGCGAAAGGCCAGCAGCTTGGTCAGCCGCGCCTGTTCGATCGTGGTCCCGTCCATGGCCATGCCCTTGACCGTCTCGCCCACCGTGATGCTGCCGGAATCGATCCGGCCGGTCAGCACCCGGCCCAGGAACGGGTCGGATTCCAGGGTCGTCGCCAGCATGCGGAACGGCCCGTCCGGATCGCAGACCGGCGGCGGCACGTGGGCGACGATTCGTTCGAACAGCGGCTCCAGCGAGCTGCGCGGATCGTCGAGCTCGGCCACCGCCCAGCCTTCCTTGGCGGAGGCGTAGAGAACGGGAAAATCGAGCTGCGCCTCGTCGGCGTCCAGCGCCGCGAACAGATCGAAAACCGCGTCCACCACGGCGTCGGGCCGCGCGTCGGGCTTGTCCGTCTTGTTCACCACCACGATCGGGCACAGGCCCTGTTCCAGCGCCTTCATGGTGACGAACTTGGTCTGGGGCATGGGCCCTTCGGCCGCGTCCACCAGCAGCAACGCGCCGTCCACCATCGAGAGAATACGTTCCACCTCGCCGCCGAAATCCGCATGGCCCGGGGTGTCGACGATGTTGAGGCGGACGTCGCCCCACTCGACCGAAGTGCACTTGGCCAGGATCGTGATGCCGCGTTCGCGTTCCAGCTCGCCGGAATCCATCGCGCGTTCGGCCACAGTCTGGTGCGATTTGACGGCGCCCGACTGCTTCAACAGCGCGTCGACCAGCGTCGTCTTGCCGTGGTCGACATGGGCGATGATCGCCAGGTTCCGAAGCTGCATTGCTGAACGGTGTCCGCGGGCTCAGACCGGCAGCCCGGCCGCTTCGACCATCGCCTTCAGCGAGGTTTCCGGGCGGGCGCCGTAATGGCTGATGATCTCGGCGGCGCAGATGGACGCCATGCATCCGCAAGCGGCAAGTTCGGCGCCCCGGCTGTAGCCATACAGGAATCCCGATGCGTAAAGGTCGCCGACGCCGGTCGTGTCGACCACCCGCTCGACCGGCTCGGCGTCGATCATGTGGATTTCGTCGCCAGACAGGATCAGCGAGCCTTTTTCGCTGCGGGTCAGGCAGGCGATCTCGCAATGGTCGCGCACCTTCTGCAGCGCCTGGTCGAAGGTCCCGACCTGGTACAGCGCCGTGATCTCGGCCTCGTTGGCAAACAGGATATCGATATGGTGTTCGATCAGCTCCAGGAACTCATCCCGGTGGCGGTCGACGCAGAAGCTGTCCGACAGCGTCAGCGACACCTTGCGGCCCGCCTGGTGCGCCTGGGTCGCGGCGTGGAAGAACGCCCGCTTGGCGGCCGGCCGGTCGAACAGATAGCCTTCCATGTAGGTCACCGCCGCCTGCACCACCGCGGGGTCGATGTCGTCGGGGGCCAGCTCGCTGGCCGCGCCAAGATAGGTGCACATGGTGCGCTGTGCATCCGACGACACCATCACCAGGCAGCGTCCGGTCGGCGGGCCTTCGGTGACCGACGGCGTATGAAAATCGACGTTCAGCGCACGCAGATCATGGCGGAAGATGTCGCCAAGCTGGTCGTTGCGGACCTTGCCAACATAGGCGCCCCGCCGCCCCAGCGACGCGAACCCGGCCAGGGTGTTGCCGCAGGATCCGCCCGAAACCTCGACCGCCGGGCCAAGCTGGTCGTACAGGTGCTTGGACTGGTCGGCCTCGACCAGGATCATCGCGCCTTTCGGCAGGTCGTGGGTGGCAAGAAAACCGTCGTCGATCCTGGCCAACACGTCGACCAACGCGTTGCCGATGCCGACGAGATCGTATTCTGACATGCGATCCTGTCCTTAGCTGGTCGGTCCGGTGCTGAAGTCCGGCGTTTACTACACCGCCCACCCGGTTGCAGCAATCCCGCATGGGCCCGGCGCCACAGGATGCTTGCGGCGCACGGTCGCAGAGCATAGATAGCAGGGACGGCACAGCACACTGGCGGCGGGGACCATCGACCATGATTTCAGGCTATCTGTTGGCGCTGGCCCAGCTCGACGATCCGAAGATGCGCCGCGTCGTCTGGATGAGCCTGGCCCTTTCCGTGGCCGTGTTCGTTTTGGTCTGGTTCATTGCCGGCTGGGCCCTGACCGAGGTGCCCTGGGCCGATGTGCCGGTGATCGGCTGGCTGGTCGGATGGACGGGCGACTGGTTCGGCTGGATCGCCGCCTTTGCCCTGGGCGGCACCATGCTGCTTGCCACCTTCGTGCTGTTTCCCGCCGTCATGACCGGCATGGCCGGCATCTTTCTGGATCGCGTCGTCGACGTGGTCGAGGCGCGGCACTATCCGGGCAACGTGCCGGCACGCCGGATCGGACTGGGCGAGGCGCTGGTCAGCAGTCTGCGGTTTATCGCGGTGATGATCGTCGTCAACATTGTCGCCCTGCCGGTCTACGGCATTCTCCTGTTCACCGCCATCGGCCCGCTGATCCTGTACTACCTGATCAACGGCTATCTTGTCGGGCGGGAATTCTACGAAGTCGTCGCGTTCCGGCGCCTGCCGCCCGACATCGCCCGGCGCCTGAGGAAAGCGCATCACGGCCGGGTCTGGCTGTTCGGCGCGCTGACCGCCTTTTTGTTGACCGTCCCGCTGGTCAATCTGATCACGCCGGTTCTGGCCACCGCCGCGATGACGCATTTGTTCGAGCGGCTGCCCCGGCGGCGCGAATACGAGGCTCTATCCACTGGATAAATCACGCATTTTGCCTTAGATATGCCCCATTGGGACGGTGTTATCGCGGCACAAAGGACCCAGACGGCACCACCCGGCGACGGTGGCAAGGAGACGAGCATGGCAGCAAAGGAAAAACAAAGCCCGGCATTCCGGCCCGAGCTGACCCGTCGCGTGGCGGATCTGCCCGGCGTGCCGCGTCGCAGCTCCGGCAGCGGCGGCGAGGAATCGAAAAAGCTGATCGTCGGGCGCGACATCAGCCTGAACGGCGACATCACGGCCTGCGACACCCTGGTCGTGGAAGGCTCCGTCCAGGCCTCGCTGAGCGACAGCCGCATGATGCAGATCGTGGAATCGGGCGTCTTCAACGGCAAGGCGGAGATCGACGTCGCCGAAATCCGCGGCCGGTTCGACGGCGACATGACCGCGCGGGAACGGCTGATCATTCGCGCGACCGGGCGGGTCTCCGGCCAGATCCGCTATGGCGAGATCCAGATCGAAAAGGGCGGCAAGATTGCCGGCACCATCGAGGTGCTGGTGCCCGAGCCGATCGCCGAACCGCGCCTGCCCGAAAGGCGGCCGGTCGAGGTCGAGAAGACCGAAAAGGAAAAGCCTGCTGAAGTCGACGCCTGAAGCGGCGCTTCTGGCGCTGTCCCTGGTCCTGGCCGCCTGCACGCCGGACGCCCAACGCACCGGCGGCCCAAGCGGCGCCGTCGGCGGGCAGGCGGAGATGCGCGCGCCGGCCCAATCCAGCGACGATGTGGCGACCCTGCCGTTGGCGCCGGGGGTGGGAACTGATGCCGACCGTCGGGCAGACCCGGCTATGCGGCAGGAGATGGTTCCGGTCAACGACGACCCGGCCCAGCTGCTGGGCCAGTCCACCCTGCAGGTGCACAGCCTGTTGGGCGAGCCGCGCCTGATCCGGCGCGACGGCACGGCCGAGATCTGGCAGTACCGGGCCAGCAGCTGCATCCTGGATGTGTTCCTCTATGACGGCGGCGCCGAGCGCACCGTGCGGCATGTGGATCTGCGCGGGCCCGGAACGGCCATGCCGGAACGGCGCGCCTGTTTTGCCCGCATGCTGACCGACCGGCGCGCCGCGGCGGGCTGAACGCGGTCGGCCGGACGGGCTGCGGCATGGATTCCCTCACCCAGTTCCTGCTTGGGGCCAGCGTCTCCGGCGCCATCCTGGGACCGCGCCCGGGCGGGCGGGCGCTGCTGATCGGCGGCCTGGTCGCGACGCTGCCCGACCTGGACTCCTTCGTGCCGATGGGCAACGCCATCAACGACATGACCCATCACCGCGGGCCCGGCCACTCGGTCCTGGTCCAGACCGCACTGGCGCCGCTGATCGCCGCGGCGGTGCGCCGGGTGGTGCCGGATACCCGCGCCCATGGAAAGCTGCTGTTGCTGACGGTGTGGCTGTGCCTGGTGACCCACAGCATCCTGGATTCGCTGACGACCTACGGGACGCAGATCCTCTGGCCGCTGGAGATCGGCCCGCCGGTGGCGTTCTCGTCGATCTTTATCATCGATCCGGTCTATTCGGTCTTGCTGGTGGTGGGGGTTCTGACGGCGTTTTTTCTGCGTGCGAACCGGCCGCGGGCGCTGCGGATCAACCGTATCCTGCTGGTCGCCAGCACGCTGTACCTGTGTGCCGGCGCCGCCAGCCATATGATCGTCCGCGCCCGGGCGGAATCGGATCCGGCCTTTCAGGACCGGGCGCTGTTCGTCCAGCCGACGCCGTTCAACATCGTCCTGTGGCAGGTCATCGGCATCGACGGGGAAAGCTACGTCACCGGCCTGACAAGCCCCTGGTCGTCTTGCGGTTTCACCGATCTTGCAACCTATCGGCGCCTGCCCGGCCCGCCGGGCGATTTGGCGCCGTCGCCGGCGGTGCGGCGCCTGGAATGGTTCGCCGGCGGGTTCTACAGCTATCAGGCCACCGGCGACCGCCTGCGGATTTCCGACCTCAGGATCGGCTATGCGCCCGACTTCGTGTTCGCCTTCGATTATGCGCAGGCGAACGGCAAGGGCTTTGAGGCGATCGACCCCGTCCAGGTCGAGCCCGACACCCCGCGGCCGCAACAGGTCCGCGCGCTGTTGGCCGCCGCGGCGACCGGCCTGGAGGATTGCGGCGCCTGAAGCCGGGCGCCGGCTCACATCTCCGGCATGTCCGCCGGGGCCGGCATCTCCGCGAACGCCGGCAGCGCCTGGTCCATATGGTCCCATGACGGTTTCCGGCTGGAATAGACGATCATTTGGGGCTGGAACACCTCAGGATCGTCCAGGCTGGAAGCGCGCACGAACACGAGGCCCGGCATGCCGGAATTGCGGGAATAGACCGCCGAGCCGCAGGTGGGACAGAAGCCGCGGCTGACCATGTTGCCGCTGTCGGCGGGCTTGTCGAAGAACCGGACCTCGCCGGAAAGGCTGAACCCGTCCTCGGGCACGACCATATGCGAACAATGGCCGGTGCCGCCAGACCTGCGGCAGTCGTTGCAGTGGCAATGCCCGCCGCCCTTGGCTTCCTGGCCTTCGTACCTGACCGCACCGCAAAGGCATCCGCCGGTAAACGCCATCGTCCGTGTCCTCCCTGAAAGTCGCTTGCATATCGCAATCAATCTTAGGGACTTGATTGCATTTCGCAAGCTAATTTGCGACAACGGGGCATGACGGGCACGCAACAGGACCGGCGGTCGGGCTGTCCGATCAGCTTTTCGCTCGATACCTTCGGCGACAAGTGGACGCTGTTGGTGCTGCGCGACCTGATCCTGTTTGACCGGCGCCATTTCCACGAACTGGCGGGCATGGAAGAAGGCATCGCCACCAACATCCTTGCCGACCGCCTGAAACGGCTGGAATCCAGCGGCATATTGCGGCGGGAACGCGACCCTGCGGACCGCCGCAAGGTGATCTACCGGGTTACCGAAAAGGGCATCGCCCTGGTGCCGACGCTGTACGAGATCTCCTACTGGGGCGCCCGGCACGACAGCGAAACCGACGCGCCGGCCAGCTTCATCAAGGCGTTCCCCAAGAACCGCAAGGCCATGATCGCCCGGACGGTGGCGCGGTTGCGGGCGGAATAAGGGCCGGTAACCCCCTCATCCCAACCCCTCTCCCCTCGGGGAGAGGGGCTTTTTGTTCCTTCTCCCCGAGGGGAGAAGGTGGCCCGGAGGGCCGGATGAGGGGGTTACCGCCCTCTCAAACCGTCTTCGCCTTGTACCCGCAATACTGCCGCACGACACACGCCGCGCAGTCGGGCTTGCGCGCCTTGCAGACATAACGGCCGTGCAGGATCAGCCAGTGGTGCGCGTGCAGTTTCCATTTCTCCGGCACCCGCTTCAGCAGTTTCTGCTCCACTTCCAGCGGCGTCTTGCCGGTGGCCAGGCCGGTGCGGTTGCCGACCCGGAAGATATGGGTGTCGACGGCGATGGTCGGTTCGCCGAACGCCACGTTCAGAACCACGTTCGCGGTCTTGCGGCCCACGCCGGGCAGCTTCTCCAGCGCCTCGCGGTCGCGCGGCACCGCGCCGTCATGGTTGGCGATCAGCATTTCGCTCAGCGCGATGACGTTCTTGGCCTTTGAATTGAACAGGCCGATCGTCTTGATGTGGTCACGCAGCCGGTTCTCGCCCAACGCCAGCATCGCGGCGGGATTGTCGACCGCCTTGAACAGGGACTTCGTCGCCTTGTTGACGCCCACATCCGTGGCCTGGGCCGACAGGACGACGGCCGCCAGCAGGGTGTAGGGATTGACGTATTCCAGTTCGCTGGTGGGGTTGGGATTGTTTGCGGCCAGGGCGGCGAAGAACGGGTCGATATCGGCTTTTTTCATGGCCCGCACTGTAGGGCGCGGCGCACGACGGGCCAAGCGTCGATCCGCCCCCTTTACCCGCCGGGCGCACGCGTTAGACTCCGCCTCGTGACAACGCACGCGGACTCCATTGAAGCGACGCCGGAACGGGTGTTCCTGGACGCCGTCCTGACCCCGCACCGCAGCCTCGGCCCGCGCGGCTTCCGCATCCTGATGCTGGCCGTCGCTGTGGCATTGTTCGGCGTCGGCGCCGCTTTCTTCCTGATCGGCGCCTGGCCGGTCATCGGATTCTGCGGACTGGAGGTGCTGTTGATCTACGGCGCCTTCCCGCTGAACTACCGCAGCGCCCAGGGCCACGAACGACTGCGCCTGACCGAGCGCGCGCTGGAGATCCGGCATGTGGACCCCGACGGCAGCATACGTTCCTTCGCGCTGGAGCCGCACTGGCTGCAGGTTAGAATCGACGAGCCGCCGGCGGACGACAGCCAGCTCACCCTGACCAGCCACGGGCGGACCCTGATCGTCGGACGGTTCCTGACGCCGGCCGAACGGCTGGAGGTCGCCCGGGCGCTGCGGGCGGCGCTGGACCGCTGGCGCCTGCCGCCCGGCGCGGACCCCGTTCCGTCGACCGCCCGCTAGCCGGCCCGGCCGGCTTCCGACCCCTTCGATGATCCGCTTCGGCAGGCACAAGACCCTGTTCGCGCTGCTGTGCCTGGCGGTGATCTTGAGCACCAGCTTCTCGCTGATGAACCTTGCGGTGCAGTCGATCCCGCCCGCCACGGTGACCGCCGGGCGCATGGTCCTGGGGGCGGCCATCCTGTGGGCGGCCCTGGCGCTGCGCGGCGTCGCCCTGCCCCGGGACCGGCGCGCCTGGATCGGGATGGGCGGGGTCGGCCTGTTCGGCAACGCCCTGCCTTTCTTTCTCATCACCTGGGGTCAGCAGCACATCGACAGCGGCGTCGCGGCCATGCCACTGGTCACCGCGGTGCTGGCCCACTGGGTGCTGGCGGACGAACGCATCACCCCGCGGCGCGGCGCCGGCGTGATGCTGGGCTTTGCGGGGATCGTCGTGCTGGTCGGGCCGGCAGCGCTGGGCCGATTGGGCGACGACCTGGCCGGAACCTTGGCTACGCTGGGCGCGGCGGTGAGCTTCGCGGTATCCGTGGTCCTGGCGCGGCGGTTTCCGCCTCCTTCGCCCACCGCCGGCGGGGCAGGGTCGATGCTGGCGGGCTTCGTTCTGATCCTGCCTGTGACGCTGGCCGTGGACCTGCCTTTCACCGCCGCCCCGACCGTAACGTCGCTGGCGGCGACCGTCGCGCTGGCCGTGTTTCCCGGCGCGCTGGCGGCGTTGCTCTATTTCAGGATCATCTTCGAGGCGGGCGCCGGCTACCTCGCGATGACCAACTACCTGGTCCCGTTGTTGGCGGTGTTGTGGGGTGTCATGCTGCTGGGCGAACGGCTGACGACCAGTGCGATGGGAGCCCTGGTGCTAATCCTGGCCGGGATCGCGCTGGCTGGGCGCCGGGCCGCATGACGCAGGACCGTTGACAACACCGCCGCCGGTCATGCAGCAAGAAGAGGATTATCGCACGGAGGCGGGACGGCATCATGACGGCGATCACACTGGGCCTGGTCGGGATCGGAAAGATCGTGCGCGATCAGCACCTTCCCGTGTTGCAGGACCATCCGGATTTCGAGATCGCGGCGGCGGCCAGCCGCAACGCCACGGTCGAGGGTGCGCACAATTTCACCACCATCGAAGAGATGCTGGATGCGATGCCCGATCTGGAAGCGGTGGCGCTGTGCATGCCGCCGCACGTCCGTCACGCCGCCGCCCGCACGGCATTGGAACGCGGCAAGCACGTGCTGTTGGAAAAGCCGCCGGCGACCACCCTCAGCGAGGTCGACGACCTGACGTCACTGGCCGCCAAGGCCGGCCTCACGCTCTACGCCGCCTGGCATTCCCGCCACGCGCCCGCGGTGGAAGAGGCCAAGGCCCTGCTGGCGGGCGCCGACATCCGCTCGGTGGACGTGCAGTGGAAAGAGGACGTGCGCAAGTGGCACCCAGGCCAGGCCTGGATCTGGGAGGCGGGCGGGTTCGGCGTGTTCGACCCCGGCATCAACGCGCTGTCGATCATGACGCACATATTGCCCAGACCGTTCTTTCTGAAACGCGCGGTGCTGGAGTTCCCGTCGAACCGCGACGCGCCGATCGCCGCCGACCTGCGTTTCACCGACCCCAGCGGCGTGCCGGTCGAAGCCGCCTTCGACTGGCGCCAAACCGGCCCGCAAAGCTGGGACATCACGGTGGAGACCGCGGACGGGACGGTGGTGCCGAGCCATGGCGGCGCCAGGCTGACCCGCGACGGCACGGTCCTGAACGAGGCGCCGGAAGCCGAGTACCGCTCGATCTACGACCGCTTCGCCTCGCTGATCGGCGACGGCCGGTCCGACGTGGACGTGCGCCCGCTGCAGCACGTGGCCGACGCCTTCATGCTGGGCAAGCGGGAGACGGTGGAAGCGTTTCACGAGTGAGGAACGCAAGGACCCCCTAGTTCCCTTCTCCCCGCGGGGAGAAGGTGGCCCGAAGGGCCGGATGAGGGGGTTACAGGACCGGCCGGCACCGGATCGGCCTCACCCAGCCGGCGCTTATGCGCTGTCCACCCTCTCCCCGCCGGGGAGAGGGGGAAACACACTAAAGCCCCAGCACGTCCTTCATGGAATAGAGCCCGGCCTTCCGCCCCCTGGCCCACAGCGCGGCGCGCACCGCGCCGGCGGCGAACAGGTTGCGGGCGCCGGCCTTGTGGGTGAGCTCGACGCGTTCGCCTTCGCCGGCGAACACCACGCTGTGCTCGCCGACGACGTCGCCGCCGCGCAGCACCGCATAGCCGATTTCGCCACTGTTGCGCGGCCCCGTGTGCCCGTCGCGGGCCGCGGTCTTTACCGCCTCGTGGTCGACGCCGCGGCCCTTGGCCGCCGCCCGGCCCAGGCCCAGCGCCGTGCCGGACGGGGCGTCGACCTTTTGGCGGTGATGCATCTCGACCACCTCGATGTCGTATTCGGGGCCCAGGATCTGCGCCGCCTGTTCGGTCAGTGCCATCAACAGGGTGACGCCGACGCTGAAATTGGGCGCCCAGACGACCGGCACGTGGTGCGCCGCCTTTTCAATCACCTCGGTCTCGGCCGCGCCGATGCCGGTGGTGCCGACGATCAGGGCCGCGCCCGCCTGGGCGGCGAGGCGGGCATGTTCTGCCGTGGCCTGGGGCGTGGTGAAATCGATGACGGCTTCCGCATGGGTGATGGCCGCTGCCGGATCGTCCAGGATATGGACGCCGATCTCGCCGACGCCGGCGGCCAGACCCGCATCGGTGCCGATCAGTTCCGACCCCTTGGCCTCGGTCGCGCCGCACACGGCGATGCCGGGCGTGCCGTGCACCTGGGCGACCAGCATGCGGCCCATGCGCCCGCCGCTGCCGACGATCACGGTTTTCATGTTTTCCGACATAACGTCCCTCGCTCGCCCGTTTCGACGCGTTTAGCACATCGCCGGATCGGCGGCGAGAGGCCGGTCACTTCAGCGGCTTGGACGCCTTCAGGGAAAAGGCAAGCGGCAGGGCCGGGTGATGGTCGGGCAGGCGGAACATGCCGTCATCTGCCGGTACCATCATCGGAAAGGCCGGCCAGGGCAGTGTTTCGTGCTCGTTCAACATGTCCAACCTGAGGCCGGCACCCATTAGTGCGCCGATGATGCGTGAGAAAGGATGCGCCCATTCGTAGGTGCGCACGTTTTCCGGTTTCGTCTGATCGCCGGTGTAGGTCTTCCCTTCGTCGAATGCATCGGGCCTTTCAGGGGCGGTCCGCCAGCCGTAGCGGAACGCCAGTTGCCCGTTTTCTTCTTCCAGCATCGAGATGGTGGGATGGGAATCGGCGAGATAGAAGAAGCCGCCAGGCGTCAGGGGATCCGCGACGATCCTGGCCCACCGGTCGAGGCTCGGCAGCCAGATGATTGCGCCCCAGCTGGAATAGACGATGTCGAAAGGGCCCTCGACCACAGCGGGCGCGTCATAGACGTTTCCTTCGACGAACGCCGCATCCAGCCCGGTCTCGCGCGCAAGCGCGCGTGCCGCGGCGATCGCGTTTTCGGAAAAGTCGAGCCCGGTCGCATCGGCACCGAGCCAGGCCAGCACCAGCGTGTCGAGCCCGAAATGGCATTGCAGATGCAGAAGCCTGAGGCCCGTCACGTCGCCGATCTCGGATTCTTCGATCGATGTCAGCCGCGTCCTGCCTTCCCGGAAGGCCTGGACATTGTAGAACCCGGTGCGGTCGTCGAGATGGATCTGAACGCGTTCGTCCCAGCTCAGCCTGTTGGCCTTCAGAAACTCGTCCACGCGCCTTTCCTTTCGCGCCGTCTGCCGCTTATTCGGTCAGGTCGTCCCAGAACTCCTTGACCTTTGAGAAGAACCCCTCGGCCTGGGGGCTGTGCGACTTGCCGGAACCGGCGCCTTCGAACTCCTTCAACAGCTCCTTCTGGCGCTTCGAGAGGTTCACCGGCGTTTCCACCGCCGCTTCCACATACATGTCGCCCATGACCTTCGAGCGCAGCACCGGCATGCCCTTGCCGCGCAGCCGGAACTGCTGTCCCGTCTGGGTGCCGGAGGGGATCGTGACCTTGGCGCGGCCGCCGCCGACGGTGGGGACCTCCAACGCGCCGCCCAGGGCGGCGGTCGTCATCGGAATCGGCACCCGGCAGAAGATGTCCGAGCCCTCGCGCTGGAACAGCCGGTGCGGCCGGATCGTCAGGAAGATATAGAGGTCGCCCGGCGGTGCGCCGCGGACGCCGGCCTCGCCCTCGCCGGAAAGCCGGATGCGGGTGCCGTCCTCCACGCCCGGCGGGATCGAAACCGACAGGGTCTTTTCCTGCTGAGTCCGGCCGGTGCCGCTGCAGCCGCGGCATGGCTTTTCGATGATCCGTCCCCGGCCCTGGCAGGTATGGCAGGTGCGTTCGATGGTGAAGAAGCCCTGCTGCGCCCGGATCTTGCCGGCGCCGTGGCAGGTCGGGCACATCACCGGCTGGCTGCCGCCTTCCGCCCCGGTCCCCTTGCACGCCTCGCAGGTAATCGTGCTGGGCACCTTGATCTCGATCGACCGGCCCTGAAACGCGTCTTCAAGCGCGATGTCCAGATTGTAACGCAGGTCGGCGCCGCGCGAGGCGCGCTGGCCGCGCCGGCCACCGCCGCCCATGAACTCGCCGAACATTTCGTCGAAGATGTCGGCGAAGCCGCCGAAGCCGCCGGCCCCCATGCCGCCCGCGCCGCCCATCCCGTGCTCGAAGGCGTCATGGCCGAACCGGTCGTAGGCCGCCCGTTTCTGGTCGTCCTTGAGGACCTCGTAGGCCTCGTTGACCTCCTTGAACTGTGCCTCGGCTTCCTTGTCGCCGGGATTGCGGTCGGGATGGAACTTCATCGCCATCTGGCGATAGGCCTTTTTCAAGACCGCCGGATCCGCCCCTCGCTCGACGCCCAGGATCTCGTAGTAATCTCTTTTTGCCATCGCGCGTCTTCGGCTGCGACCACCGGCCGACAACATCAGCCCCGGTCGCGCGCGGCGCGGCCGGGGCGTCTGATCAACTCATGCACATCCTGGGCATGGGCTTGTCGTTGTCGGCGATGGCCGCTCAGGCCTGGCCCTTCTTGTCGTCGTCGACCTCTTCGAAATCGGCGTCGACGACGTCTTCCTGGCCCGCCGCACTGTCCGCTTCGTGCGGCTCCTCGGCTTGGCCCGCGCCACCGGCGGCCTCTTCCTGTGCCTTGTACATCGCCTCGCCCAGCTTCATGGCGCTTTGCGCCAGGGCTTCGGTCTTGGCCTTGATGTCGGCCACGTCCTCGCCGGTCATGGCCTCTTTCAGGGCCGCCAGGTCGGTCTCGATCTGGCTCTTTTCGGCCTCTTCGACCTTGTCGCCGTGCTCGGACAGGCTCTTCTCGGTGGTATGGACCAGGCCGTCGGCCGCGTTGCGCGCCTCGACCAGCTCCTTGCGTTTCTTGTCCTCTTCGGCATGCGCCTCGGCGTCCTTGACCATCTGTTCGATGTCGTTGTCGCTGAGCCCGCCCGAAGCCTGGATCCGGATCGTCTGTTCCTTGCCGGTGGCCTTGTCCTTGGCCGACACGTTGACGATGCCGTTGGCGTCGATGTCGAAGGTGACCTCGATCTGCGGGATGCCGCGCGGTGCCGATGGAATCCCGACCAGGTCGAATTGCCCCAACAGCTTGTTGTCGGCGGCCATCTCGCGTTCGCCCTGGAACACCCGGATCGTCACGGCGCTCTGGTTGTCCTCGGCGGTCGAGAAGACCTGGCTCTTCTTGGTCGGGATCGTGGTATTGCGGTCGATCAGGCGCGTGAACACGCCGCCCAGGGTCTCGATGCCCAGGCTCAGCGGGGTCACGTCCAGCAGCAGCACGTCCTTGACGTCGCCTTGCAGGACGCCGGCCTGGATGGCCGCGCCGATGGCGACGACTTCGTCCGGGTTGACGCCGCGGTGCGGCTCGCGCCCGAACAGCTGCTTGACCGTGTCGAACACCTTGGGCATGCGGGTCATGCCGCCGACCAGGATCACCTCGTCGATCTCGGACGCCTTCAGGCCGGCATCCTTCATCGCCGACTTGCAGGGCGCGATCGTGCGCTGGATCAGGTCGTCGACCAGGGCTTCCATCTTTGCCCGGGTGACCTTGATGTTCATGTGCTTCGGCCCGGAGGCGTCGGCGGTGATGAACGGCAGGTTGACGTCGGTCTGGGTTGCCGACGACAGTTCGATCTTCGCCTTTTCCGCGGCTTCCTTCAGGCGCTGCAGCGCCAGCCGGTCTTCGCGCAGGTCGATGCCGTTCTCTTTCTTGAATTCGTCGGCAAGATAGTCGATCAGCGCCTGGTCGAAGTCCTCGCCGCCCAGGAAGGTGTCGCCGTTGGTGGATTTGACCTCGAACACCCCGTCGCCGATCTCCAGGATCGAGACGTCGAAGGTGCCGCCGCCAAGGTCGTAGACTGCGATCGTGCCGGTGCCCTTCTTCTCAAGCCCGTAGGCGAGCGCCGCGGCGGTCGGCTCGTTGATGATGCGCAGCACTTCCAGGCCGGCGATCTTGCCGGCGTCCTTGGTGGCCTGGCGCTGGCTGTCGTTGAAATAGGCCGGGACCGTGATCACCGCCTGGGTGACCGGCTCGCCGAGGAACGCCTCGGCGGTTTCCTTCATCTTCTGCAGCACGAAGGCGCTGACCTGGCTGGGGGCGAATCTCTCGCCGCGGGATTCCACCCAGGCGTCGCCGTTCTCGCCGGACACGATCGCGAAGGGCACCATGTCGATGTCCTTCTTGACCTGGTCGTCGCCGAACCGGCGCCCGATCAGCCGCTTGATCGCGAACAGCGTGTTTTCCGGGTTGGTCACCGCCTGGCGCTTGGCGGGATGGCCGACCAGGCGTTCCTTGTCTTCGGTGAACGCCGCCATCGAGGGGGTGGTGCGCTGGCCTTCCGTGTTTTCGATCACCTTGGCCTGGCTGCCGTCCATGACTGCGACACAGGAGTTGGTGGTGCCAAGGTCAATTCCGATTACCTTGCTCATACAATTAAGACCTCTCTAACGTCAGCAAGCCCCGCCGGCCCGGTTTCTCGGCACCGTGTTCGGGGCTCCTTGCAGGCGATATTGCCCAGTGAATGAACTTTGACGGGTATATAGGCAGGCGGCCTCGGGTCCGCAAGCGCGGAAGGGCCGAAAGGTCGAGGTTTCCGCGGTCGTTTCGCGCTAGAAACGAGGCAGAGAGGTGAAATGACGGGAACGGCGGCAGGCCCCGAGGGGCTCAGGATCTATCCGGGCTTTCTGGACCGCGCCGGGCAGGCGGCGCTGATGTCCCAGATCGACGCGGTGCTGGCCGCCGCCCCGGCCTACCGCCCGACCATGCCGGGCTCCGGCAAACCGTTTTCAATCCGGATGACAAATGCCGGCCCATTGGGCTGGGTGAGCGATAAGGCCGGCTACCGCTACCAGCAACACCGCCCGGTCAGCGGCACCCCCTGGCCGCCGATTCCGCCCGCGGCCCTGGAGATCTGGCGGGCCTTGGCGGACTATCCGGCGCCGCCGGAATGCTGCCTGATCAACCTCTACGAGCCGCCGCGCGGCAAGATGGGCCTGCACAGGGATGCGGACGAAGAGGCGGTCGACGCGCCGGTGGTTTCCATCTCGCTGGGCCACGAAGCGCTGTTCCGGCTCGGCGGTCTCGTCCGGGCCCGGCGCGACCCGACCCGGTCGTTCAAGCTGGGCTCGGGCGACGTGATCGTGCTGGGCGGGGAGGCGCGGCACGCATATCACGGGATCGGCCGTGTCGCGTTCGGCACCTCGACGCTGCGCGCCCAGCCCGGCCGGATCAACCTGACGCTGCGGCGGGTCACGGTGTCGGCGCAATCAGGCTCCTGAATCAATGCATTACGCGGCCTTTCTAAGCAAGTAATAGAGATGTCTGTATTTTGGTATTTGAATCAAATTACTGAGCGGCAACTCTTTGACGGAAGTAGAACAGCTAGGCGCGCAGTACTCTAATATCTCACCTTAAGAAATTACCGTTATCCGTCTGAGTCGAAACCGATTGCGCACTCACGCCCTGGTATCGACCGGCGCGGCGGCTTTCAGCACCCCGATCTTACCGGCGCCGCCTGCCGACGACCCTTTCGGCATTGGCCCGCACACGGATCCGACGGCAATTCCCCCCATCGCCAAGACCGAGAATCGTCCGCACCCATGTAACGCAGATCAAAGCAAGGAATGCGCGCCGGTGGTTAGCTTTCCCTGCTGTCGACAGCGTCTTCAGGTTTCCTGACGGCACCAGTTCAGGGCGGTTCTGATGGTGTGGTCCCGCATTAGGTTCGTTGTCTGCGCATTTATGGTGCTGGGCACGGTCGGCTGCGGCGCCGGCATCACTGCTGAGACGACGCCTTCCACTCCACCGCGAATCTCGATGAAGGTCGGGCTGCACGTCACCCCGGCGGCCCGGGAGTTCGTCGCAACCCTTTATGCCAATACCCTGTACAGCATGGACTTCGACACCGGGGCCTACCTTCGCACCGCCGCCGAGCGCCGGTTTCACGATACCTTCGATCGGGTCGTGTTCCTGTACGAGTTTCCGCCGCATCCCGGAGAGATCAAAGACATCGACAGGATCATTGTTCTCGACAAGCCCGCCCTGACGGTGAAGGACGTTACCGCTTTCGACTACACCTACAAGGCAACTGCCGAGTTTCCTGTTCGAGTCTACGACCAAGACGCCCGGCTTCTGAGCCAGACCAGCCAGACGGCGACCATCGAGATGATGCTGGGATCGCTCGCACCGACCGAAAACATCAGTCTCTGGATGGACGGTATGCGACGGCTGGTCGACAACGGCGTCGTTGCGATCCTGAACGAGTATGCGGCGACGTCTCCGGCGCTTGCCGTGTCGCCGGCAAGGACGCAGCCAATCCGGATAGTAGACGTCGGCACGGGAGTTCCGGCGACGACCGTAGCCGGCGGCATTTTTACCCTTGAGGACAAGATCGCATTCAACACGCTCGGCCAGGTCGCCTTCGATGCGGCTTCGGGAACCGTGACGCTGATCGGCCATTACGACGCCCGTGTCGCCGGCCCGCGGATCCCCTACTTCCAGCATCTCGCCGAACTGCTCGATCATCCTGAACCGGAATTCTCGCTCGACTGGACACCCGAATCGGAGCGGGCGGTCGACGCCTTCCTGCGCCGCATGGACGGCCCAACGCAGATGGCTGCATTGCCGTCCGAAATGGGTGACTGGTTCGACCCGTTCGGCTTCCTGAACGAAGAGGGCCAGCGGAAGCTGCGTACGTTCGGCGTGCAGCCGGTGAAGGACGGGCGCAGGCCAGGATTTCTGGGTGTCAAGCTGGGCGAGCGATACGAGGACCGGAACGGGCTCGAGATCCAGGAAGTCACGCCGGGCTCGCCGGCAGCACGGGCGGGCATCACAACCCGCGACGCCCTGGACATAGTGGACGGCCACCAGCTCTGGCATCCAATGGAGGCGTTTCGCGTCATCGGTCGCGCCGGCGCCGGAACCACCGTCGAGGTCATGATCCATCGCCCCGACGGCATGATCGATGTCATGCACATCACCCTCGACGAGGGAACCGACGCCTGGGGGTGGATGACCCGACCCGATGCGGTGGCGCTGTTGCTGGAGACCGCCGGGAACCGGACGGCTGCCAATGTCGTCGAGGCGATCCAGCGCATGCACCGGCTCGCGCACGGCCCGCACAGCTACGATGCCCTCTCCATGCTCTACCTCACCGCCAACGGCGAGGCGATGGGCTTCCAAACCGCGATCAACAGGTTCGAGGGGTATATCGAGGACTATCGACAGGGCGTGCGCAGCAGCGACGACACCATGCGCATCATCCTGCGGGAGGTCTTCGACGGGATCCAGCAGGGGCTGGACACGCCTTATGGCGCGCTGACATCGGCCTTCGACAGCTCCATCCGGCGCGGCATGGACAACGACACGGCCTACAACGACGCGATCGCCGAGTTCAACCAACAGATAGAGCCGATCGTGGATCGCGCCATGAGAACATTGATGCAGCGGCGGGAGGAGGTCGTTCTGACCGTTTCGGAAGTGGAAGAGAACCTGGGCACCCGGCCAGTCGTGGTGCCCGACTTCATCGGCGTAGATCCCCGCTCGCAGCTTGCCCGTGCGATGTTCGAGGCCGACTATCTCGGCAAATCCCTGTTCTTCCAGCCCGACCTCGCGGCCCGCATACCGGGCTACCAGACCGAGTACGGCTTCTACGCGGACAGGCCCGCCATCGCCTCCGCCGCGGACGAGCGCATGTGGATCTCGATCGATTCCCTCGACCTCGCGCGGTCGCCCGACGGGACCGCGCTGGCGTTCAACGACGTCAAGATGCGCTTCAACATCCGCGACGTCCGGTCAGGGCGCGTTGCAGAGCCCGGGAGCGACGACTATCCGGCGCTCTTGACGTCGCTCTACGACGATCTGGCCGGCGAGTTTCCTGTCCTGCACGAGCTTGAGGAGATTGCGAAGCTCGCGGCCGCCGCCCGCTGGATCAAGGGGGTCGATCCGGGGTTCGCGCTGCCGCAGAGCGGAAGGGTCGGCTGGCAACCGCCATCGCAGGTCTCGGGCATGGTGCACATGATCTGATCGCCGCACCGGACCAAGGTCGTCATGGTCGCCCCCGGCGGGATCTCGCTGAAAATGCCGAAAGGACAGCCGGTCGCAGCCGTCGGAACGGACCCATCGGTGGTCGATCTCCGCGACCTCACCGAGGCTCATCCGACGGTTTTCCAGGAACCGTGGACGAACGTTGCGCTGGGCCGCGTCCTCCGCCGCAAGATCGAGGTGCCGATTCCCCGCCGCATCGGCGAGGTCGGTCGCGCGATGAAAGGCGAGCGTATCGCCGCGGCCATCCGCGTCCCGCCGCCCGGCGCCGTGTGCGATGAAGGTGCGGCGGTTGCGTTGCACGAGGAACTCGTTCGGGCGCGCGCGCTGGCCCTGCGTCTGCAGGGCATCGAAAACGCGATCAACATGATCAACGCACGGAACGTCGCGCGCCAGGAAGCCTTCGAGACGACGGCTCAGGAGCTTGGGCGGGCCCGGGAGGATTTCGTCGACAATCTTTACGATGTTCTGACGCAAGGCCTGATCAGCGCGCACAGCGCGCTAGACGGACGCAAGATCCCCTCGAGCCTGGACGAGATGAACCAGGCAGCAACGGTGATGCGGGAAGCAAAAGAAACACTGGGCACCGTCAAAGACCGGCTCGATCAGCTCAAGCTCGCCTTCGACACAGCGCGCGCCGACGACATGGAAACGCGCAACCGCGTCGCCGGGGAACTGCTGGACCTTGCAAAAGACACCTTCAGCGGCGCCAAGATCACAGGGTCGGGAACGCCGGCAGCCGGCATGCGCGCGGCGCTCAGGACCCTCAACGGGGCGCAGCGGGTGATCGACGTTCTCGAATTCGGCGAGCCCCTGGTGACCCTGGGATTCGCGATGGTGCGTCTTGGCAAGGCGGGTCCCCGGACCGAGCAGGAGCTCAAGGCCCTCACCGACCGGTTGTTGCCCCTGCAGCGGGATCTGTCGGACAGGCTGGACGCAGCGTTGCGTTCGCCTGCCGTCCAGGACTGGCTTGCCGGAAAAGCTGACGTCGCGTGCGGCCCCGCGGCAGAAGAGCCGCCGGCGGATGTTTCCGACCCGCTGGTGGACCTTCGACCGGAAATCCTGGATTGGCTGTTCGACGTCCGGATCCTCCGGGTGATCAGCACCGAGGGCTGCACGATGGGCCAGCTCTACGTAAACGGAGAGCTGGTTTCCCACGCACTGGAGTTGCCGTGGAAAGGCAATGCCCCCGAGATCAGCTCGATCCCCCCGGGGACATACGACGCCATTCTGAGATACGACCACGCGGACCGCTGGCGCATGGAACTGACGGGCGTCCCGGGAAGAACCCATATCCAGTTCCATGTGGGCAATTGCCCGTCGGACACGAAGGGCTGTCTCCTGGTGGGTTCGGCGTCCTACCCGGAGCGGTGCGTCTTGGACGGCGGAACGAGCAGGCCCGCCTACAACAAACTCAAGGCTGCGTTTTACGGCAGCGACGAACCGACCTACACGCCGAACAAGATGATTCGAATTACGATTGCCGAATAGACCTCTTGCGTTGACACCCGGCGCCGATGCCGCGGGCCTGCCTAGACCTCGGTGTCCACGGGATCGACATCCTCCGGCGGCGTTTCCGGATCGCCTTTGGCCACGATCACCATGGCCGGCCGCAACAGCCGGTCGTGCAGCAGGTAGCCGGGCGCCAGCACCTCCACCACCGTACCGGCCGGCTGACCGGTGTTCGGCAGCTCGGACATCGCCTGGTGGTAGTCGTAGGTGAACTTCTCGCCCTTGGGGTCGAAGCGCTGGATGTCGTTCTTCTCGAAACCCTTCAGCAGGGCCTGCTCGGTCATCTCCACCCCGACCAGAAGGCTTCGCAGCGCCTCGTCCTGTTCGACGGCCTCGGCCGGCACCGAGTCGATCGCCCGGCGCAGGTTGTCGATCACTTCCAGGAGGTCCCTGGCCAGAGCGCTGGCGCCGTACTTGGAGGCGTTCTGGCGTTCCTTCTCGGCTCGGCGCCGGGTGTTTTCGACCTCGGCGAAGGACCGCACCAGCCGGTCCTTCAGCTCCGCGACCTCGGATTCCAGGGCCGCGATGCGTCGTTCCGGGGTTTCCGGCTCGGCGGCCTCTTCCACCGCCTCTTCCGCAGCGGCTTCATCCGTCGCGGCGGCCGACTCTTCCGCGGCTTGCGCCTCCTGCGCCTGGGCGTCCTGGTCGTCGGCCGCCGCGGCGTCGCCGGCGGGCTTCTTCTCGTCGTTCATGGGGTTCTTCGTTCCTTGACTGTCAACCGATCAGGCGGCTCACGACCTTGGCCGTGTAGTCCACCATGGGAATGATGCGGGCATAGTTGATTCGCGTCGGGCCGACGACGCCGATGGCGCCGACGATGTTGTCGCGGCCGCCGGTGAAGGGCGAGATGATCATCGAACAGCCGGCCAGCGAGAACAGCTCGTTGTCCGAGCCGATGAGGATCTGCACGCCTTGCGCCCCGTCGGTGGCGTCTAGCAGCCTGAGCAGCGCCTCCTTGGTTTCAAGGGCGTTGAACAGCGCGCGGATATGCTCCAGGTCGGCGAGCGCCGAAACGCCTTCCAGCAGGTTCGCCTGGCCGCGCACGATCAGCGCGCCGGCATCGGCGCCGGCATCGTCGGGGGTGTCGGACCAGACCGCCAGCCCCTCTTCCACCACACTCTTGGTCAGCTCGTCGATTTCCGCCCGCTGGGCAGTGACCTCGCGCCGGATCTCGGCCTGGGCCTCGCGCAGGCTGCGGCCCACCAGTTTCGACGACAGATAGTTGGTCGCCTCGACCAGCACCGACGACGGCAAGCCCATCGCCACGTCAATGCCCCGGTTCTCCACCAGCCCGTCCTCGGTGACCAGCACCACCAGCGCGCGGCCGGGGCCCAGGCTGACGAACTCGATGTGCCGCAGCCGCCCTTCCGTCTTCGGCGACATCACCAGGCCGGCGCAGTGGGACAAGCCCGACAGCAGGGCCGACGCCTCCCCCAGCACCTGGCTGAAGGACCGGCCCGACGCCTTGCATTTCGCTTCGATCGCCTTGCGTTCGTCCTCGGTCACGTTGCCGATTTCCAGCAGGCCGTCGACGAACAGGCGCAGGCCCGCCTCGGTCGGCAGCCGGCCGGCGGAAGTGTGCGGCGCGTAAAGCAGGCCCAGATCCTCCAGATCCGCCATGGTGTTGCGCACCGTGGCCGGCGACAGCTTCATGTTCAGCTTGCGCGACAGCGTGCGCGAGCCGACCGGCTCGCCGGACTCCACGTAACCCTCGACGATCAGGCGCAGGATTTCGCGCGATCTTTCGTTCAGTTCGGAGATCATCTCGCCGCGGAATCTAGGGAGCGGCCGGGGCAAGGTCAACCGAGACCCCGCGGGTTCCGCTCTTCGCTGGACCTCGGCCGACGCAACCGTTAGCTTGCGCACTGCTTTCCCCACATAAGCGCGGTTCCCATGCGTCCCAGCGGCCGTTCCAACGATCAAATGCGTGCCGTGACCCTCGAGACCGAGGTCGCGAAATACGCTGAAGGCTCCTGCCTGTCGCGGTTCGGCGACACCCACGTGCTGTGCGTCGCCAGCGTCGACGACAGCGTCCCGCCGTTCCTGCGGAACTCCGGCAAGGGCTGGGTGACGGCCGAATACGGGATGCTGCCGCGGTCGACCCACAGCCGGATCGACCGCAAGCGCGCGGCCGGCTCGGGCCGGACCATGGAGATCCAGCGCCTGATCGGCCGGTCGCTGCGCGCGGTCACCGACCTGGGCGGGTTCGGCGAACGCCAGATCCGGATCGACTGCGACGTGGTCCAGGCCGACGGCGGCACCCGCACGGCGTCGATCACCGGCGCCTATGTGGCGCTTTACCTGGCGTTCCGGCACCTGCAGACCATCGGCGTGATCGACACGATCCCACTCACCGACGCGGTCGCGGCCGTCTCCTGCGGCCTTTACGAAGGCGCGCCGGTTCTGGACCTGGACTATGACGAGGATGCCGCGGCCCAGGCCGATGCCAACTTCGTCTTCACCGGCGCCGGCGGCCTGGTGGAGATCCAGGCGACCGCCGAGAGCCATCCGTTCTCCGAGGACGAGTTCCAGGCGCTGCTGGGCCTGGCGCGCAAGGGCGTTTCGGAGCTGGTGACCATCCAGAACGCCGCCCTGGCGCCCTGAGACGACGCGCGATGGTGCGCAGATTCACCGGCGACAGCCTGGTCATCGCCAGCCACAACAAGGGCAAGGTGCGCGAGATCGCGGAAATGGTTGTCGATCTCGGCATCCAGGTGGTCTCCGCGGGCGAACTAGGCCTGCCCGAGCCGGAGGAAACCGGCGACACGTTCATCGCCAACGCCGTCCTGAAGGCGAAAAGCGGCGCCGAGGCCAGCGGCCGGCCCTGTCTGGCCGACGATTCCGGTCTGTGCGTCTCGGCGCTGGGCGACGCGCCCGGCATCTATTCGGCCCGCTGGGCAGGGCCGGACCGGGACTTTTCGCTTGCCATTGCCCGGGCCCAGAAGGAACTGGGCGACACGGAGGACCGGCGCGCACATTTTGTCTGCGTGCTGGCGCTGGCCTGGCCCGACGGGCATGTGGAAACCTTCGAAGGCCGCGTCGACGGCACGCTGGCCACGGCGTCGCGCGGCGCACACGGGTTCGGCTACGACCCCATCTTCGTTCCCGACGGCTTTGAGCGGACCTTCGGCGAAATGCTGCCGCACGAGAAAAGCCCGCTGACCCACCGCGCCGACGCGTTCCGCAAGCTGGTCGCCGCCTGTTTCGCAAAGCCGGCGACCCAGGGCTGAACCCATGTCCGGCTTCGGACTTTACGTGCACTGGCCGTTCTGCCTTTCCAAGTGCCCCTATTGCGATTTCAACAGCCACGTGCGCGATGGCATCGACGATGCCCGCTGGCGCCGCGCCTATCTTGCCGAGCTTGACCGGGCCGGCGCCGAAGCGGGCGCGCGCCGGCTGGACACGATCTTCTTCGGCGGCGGCACGCCGTCGCTGATGGACCCGGCGACGGTCGCGGCGGTGATCGAGGCGGCGACGGCGATATGGCCCGCGGCCGACGACATCGAAATCACGCTGGAGGCGAACCCCACCTCGGTCGAGGCGTCGCGGCTGGCCGATTTCGCCGCCGCCGGCGTCAACCGGATCTCGCTGGGCGTGCAGGCGCTGGACGACGATGCGCTCGCCTTCCTGGGGCGCGAGCACGGCGCGGCCGAGGCGCTCGGCGCCGTCGAGCTCGCGGCCGGCCTGTTCCCGCGATACAGCTTCGACCTGATCTATGCCCGGCCGGACCAGACGCCCGCGGCCTGGAAGGCGGAACTGACCCGGGCGCTGGCGTTGGCCGGCGACCACCTGTCGGTCTATCAGCTCACCATCGAGCCCGGCACCGCCTTCTTCGGACGGCACCGGCGCGGCGAGGCCCTGACCGCGCCCGAGCAGGCGGCCTCGACACTCTACGGTCTGACCCAGGAGGTGCTGGCCGCGGCGGGCCTGCCGGCCTACGAGATCTCCAACCATGCCGCCCCGGGCGCGGAAGCGCGGCACAACCTGATCTACTGGCGCGGCGGCGACTATGCCGCGATCGGGCCAGGCGCGCATGCGCGGTTGAGCGCAACCGGCGGCCGGCGCGCGATCAGGCGGATACGGCTGCCGGAGAAATGGCTGGAGACGGTCGAGTCGCACGGCCATGCCAGCGACGAGGACATGCTTCTGCCCGACGAAGCCTGGCTTGAAGAAAGCCTGATGATGGGCCTGCGCCTGAGCGAGGGGGTGGAGATCGCGGCGCTGGAACGGCGCCACGGCGGCCCGCTGGAAAGCCTCGTCGACACGGGCCGCCTGGAGGATCTGGTTGCGGGCGAATTACTGGAACGCAGCGGCGGTATTCTGCGCGCCACTGCCGACGGCCGTCAGCGCCTCAACGCGGTGCTGTCGCACCTGCTGGCGTAAGCTGCTGCGAAGTTGGGCAAGCACCGGTAACCCCCTCACCCCAACCCTTCTCCCCGTGGGGAGAAGGTGGCCCGAAGGGCCGGATGAGGGGGTTACCGCAGCCTGCCGTCGTGTTGACCTGCAACCGGCACGCCCGTGCCCTAGTTCGTGCCCATGTCGAACGCCGGCGGGGCGTCGCGGCGGGTGCGGATCTCGCCCTTGGCGATCTCGTGGATCGCCAGGCCGCGCTCGCTGACGCCTTCGGGTCTCAGCCGGAACAGCCCTTCCACGCCGTAGAACCCCTGCGCGGTCGCCAGCGCCGCGGGCGAATAGTCGGGGCCGCCCTCCTGCGCCGCCAACAGCGCCGCCAGCGCGGTCGCGTCGTAGGCCAGCGAGGCCAGGCGCTGGGGCGCACGGTCGTAGATTTGCTCGAACCGGGCCTGGAAAGCGTCCCGGCCGGATTCGGGTGGCGCCACGTACCAGGCCCCCTCCAGCGCCGTTTCGCGCTTCAGCGCGTCGAACTCGTCCCAGATCTGCAGCCCCAAATACCGCACCACCGGCTGGTCGACGTCGTAATAGGCCAGCAGCGCCGCGATCGTGCGCAGGTTCTGCTCGCTGACCGCCGGGATCAGGATTGCGTCGAACGGGATCTCGCCCAGCGTGTCGCGCCCTTCCAGCTGCTTCAGCGCGCGGCGCGACGGCTCGTCGCCGACTGCCTCCAGCGCCCTGCGGCGGGCGGCGAGCGCGGCCCGACGCGCATCGTAGTTCGCGATCCGTTTGACCTGCTCGCTGAAATCGGTCGCCGTGGGGTCGTAAGTGGCGACCCGCACCACCGACGCGCCGCGCCGGCTCGCCGCCCTGCGCAGGGCGGTGACGACGGCCTCGCCATAGCCGCCCTGGGGCGCGATGACCGCAAAGCGGATCAGGCCCTGCCCCAGGGCGTAGTCGACGATCTCGTCGACCTGCAGGTCCGGCACGTGGCCCAGGATGAAGACGCCGTTGCCGGCGACGCCAACCCGGTTGGAAAAGGCCAGCACGCTGACGCCGGCCTTGCGCGCCACCGGGGCGACCGCATCGACCGCGCCGGCTCTCAGCGGCCCGATGATCAGCTGCGCCCCGGCCGCGACGGCACGTTCGGCCGCCAGCGCCGCGCCGGCGCTGGTGCCCAGGGTGTCGAACGGCATCAGCGCGATCCGGTCGCTGCGGGTTTCGAACAGGGCAAGCTGGGCGCCGTCCAGCAAATCCTGGCCGACCGCGGCGTCCGCACCCGACAGCGGCAGCAACAGGGCGATACGGGTGAGGTCGCGTTCCGCCGGCCGGATCTGCGGGGCCCCGGGCGCCAGCGGATCCTCCCCCGGCGTCAGGACGCTGCCGCCGGGCGGCGGCGACTCGCCGGGCCTGCGCGCCCCGCCATCGCCATTGGCGGCCGGCGAATGGGGCGGGCGGCCGTCCTGCAAACCGGTGCCAGAACCGCGGTTCTGGGTTATAGAAGACGGACCGTCGGGCGTCTCGCAGGTCGCCAGGACGGCAACCAGCGCCGCCGCCAGGCCGAGCGCGGCCGGGAACGAGGCGATGAAACGGTATGGGCGAAAAATCGGCATCGGGCGACGTCTCCGACGATACGGCACGGACCCCCACATTGTCGACCGAGCCTCCCCGGGCCAAACCTAACGACGCGGACGCCGGCAAGCAACTGGCGCCGGGCCTTTATCTGGTCGCAACGCCGATCGGCAACCTGGCCGACCTGACCCTGCGCGCGCGCCGTACTGGACGCCGCCGACGTGATCGCCTGCGAGGACACCCGCACCACCGCACGCCTCTTGAAGGCGCACGGTATCGATACCCCCACCACCGCCTATCACGAGCACAACGCGCCGCGCGCGCGGCCCGGTCTGTTGCGCCGGCTGGCCGGCGGCGGGCGCGTCGCCCTGGTCTCCGACGCTGGCACGCCCTTGATCTCCGATCCCGGCTACAAGCTGGTGCGCGAAGCCGTCGATGCAGGGCACGCGGTCGTGCCGGTGCCCGGTCCGTCGGCGCCCATCGCCGCGCTCTGCGCATCGGGCCTGCCCACCGACCGGTTCTATTTCTACGGCTTCCTGCCCGCAAAGAAACAGGCGCGCCGGCGCGCGATCGAAGAGCTTGCCGCCGTGCCCGCCACATGCGTGTTTTTCGAATCCGCCAGACGCCTGGCCGCGACCCTGGCCGATCTCGCCGATCTGCTGGGCACGCGCGACGCGGTGATCGCGCGCGAGGTGACCAAACTCTACGAGGAGTTCCGCCGCGGCAGCCTCGCCGACCTTGCGGCCGCACTGGCCGCGGAAGGCCCGCCGCGCGGCGAGGTCGTTCTTCTGGTCGGGCCGCCGACCGACGCGGCCGAAGAGTTTTCCGATGCGGAGATCGACCGGCTCTTGCGCCAGGCGCTGGCGGAGGGCGGCACCCGCGACGCGGCCCGGCTGGTCGCGGAACGGACCGGACGGCCGCGCCGGGCGCTTTACGAACGGGCGGTGGCGCTGAAGGACGAGGGTCCCGCGTGAGGGCAGACCGGCGCCGCGCGGTCCGACGCGGCCGTTTCGCCGAGGCCGTCGCGGCCGCATGGTTGCGTCTGAAGGGTTACCGGATCCTGGGCCGCCGGGTGAAAACCCCGGTCGGCGAGATCGACATCCTGGCGCGGCGCGGCTCCGTCGTCGCCGTGGTGGAAGTGAAGGCGCGCCCGACCGCCGCGGCGGCGGCGGAAGCGATCGGCGCCCGCCAGCGCCATCGCCTGGAACGGGCCGCCGCGTGGGTCCTTGCCAGCCGTCCCGCGCTTGCCCAGGCCGACATCCGCTTCGACGCCGTCCTGGTTGCGCCGTTTCGCGCGCCGCGTCACGTGGTTGACGCTTGGCGGCCCGATTTCTGAGCCTTACATATCCAGCCCCGCAACACCCCGACTCATCCCCGGACACGACCCATGCAACGTATCGACGACAAATCCCTTCTCCTCTTCGCCCTTGCCGCGCTTTCCGGCCTGGCGCTGGGCGGCTGCGGCGTCGCCGTGGGCGCTGGCGCCACCGCCGGGACCATGGCGATGGAGGAACGCGGCTTCGAAACCGCGGTCGACGATACGGTCATCGAGGCGAAAATCGGCAAGCAACTTTTCGATGCGGATCTTGAGACTTTCGGCAACGTGGAGATCGAGGTTGTCGAAGGCAGGGTCCTGTTAACCGGACAAGTGCCTACGCGGGAAGACAGAGTCGAAGCCGTGCGTCTGGCCTGGCAGGTCGACGGGGTGCGCGAAGTGATTAACGAAGTGAGGATCGGCGAGAGCGAGGGCTTCGTGGCGTCGGCAAGAGACGTGTGGATCGGCGCAACTTTGAAGTCGAAATTAACGTTGGATCAAGAGATCGAGGCCATCAATTACAAGATCGAAGTCGTGGGCGGGACCGTCTACCTGTTCGGGATCGCCCAGGATCAGGACGAGGCTGATAGGGCGGTGAACCACGCCCGCGGAACCGAGTACGTGCGCAAGGTCGTCAATCATACGCGGCTTAAAGACGACCCGCGCCGGCCGAAAAAGGACGACGAAGAGCCATGAGCCGAAACGGCGCCGAGGTGATCCTTCGCGAGGTGGCGCGAGCCGGAACCGAGAATGTCGGTATCGCGCATGCTGCTTTGGCCTTTGCCCGTCTCGAACGGGAAGGCATCGATCCGGAACCCTACGAGGAACACATCACGGCGCTGGCGACCGACGTGGCGCAGCTGCTGCGCGGCCGCGCGGCCAGCATCCAGCACGCCACCGACGTGTTGAACGCAGTGATGTTCGACGCCTACGGCTATATCGGCGACAAGGACGCCTACGACGACGTCGAAAACGCCGACCTGATGCGGGTGATCGACCGGCGCCGCGGACTGCCGGTGGCGTTGAGCGTGCTTTACATGCACATCGCCCGGATTGCCGGCCTGCGCGCCAGCGGTCTCAGCTTTCCCGGACATTTCCTGCTACGCCTGGACCTGGGCGCGGAACGCGCCGTCATCGATCCGTTCAACGGCGGCGTGCAGTTGCAGGCCGACGGCATGCGCGCGTTGCTGAAAGGGACGCTGGGCGAGCAGACGGAACTGACGCCCGACATGTACCAGCCGGTCGACGACTTCGAGGTGCTTTTGCGCCTGCAGAACAACATCAAACACCGGCTGATCGAACAGGACCGCATGACCGACGCCGCCGTGGTGATCGACCGCATGCGCCTGATCGCGCCGACCGCGCCCGACCTGATGCGCGAGGCCGGTCTGCTGCACACCCATGCCGGCAACCTGAAGTCCGCCATCGCCGCGCTGGAGGGCTTCCTGGCGCTGGAGCGCCTGCCGGGACCCCGGCGCGACGCCTCCATCTTGCTGCAACGCCTGCGCTCCTGCTTGAATTAACCGGCCGTCTGGGCCCATATGACGGATCCGGGACGGCGTCCCGGCATTTCGATTCCACCGGGCAGGGTTGGCCATGGCGCTTTCCGTCGCGATCCAGATGGATCCCATCGAGAACATCGACATCGATGCCGACAGCACCTTCGTGCTGGGGCTGGAAGCGGCGCATCGTGGCGCGGCGCTCTATCACTACCTGCCCGGCGATCTCAGCTTCAACGGCGGCCAGGTGACCGCCCGGGCGCGGCCGATGGCGCTGCGCCGCAAGAAGGGTGACCATGCGGATCTGGGTTCGGCCGAGGCGGTCGACCTCGCCGCGATGGACGTGGTGCTGATGCGCCAGGATCCGCCCTTCGACATGGCCTACATCACCGCGACCCACGTGCTGCAGCACATCCATCCCAGGACTCTGGTGGTCAACGACCCGGTCGAGGTGCGCAACGCGCCGGAAAAGCTGTTCGTCACCCATTTCCCGGAGCTGATGCCCCCGACCCTGATCACGTCGAACCGGGACGATGTGGTTGCGTTTCGCCGGGAGCACGAGGAGATCATCCTCAAGCCGCTCTACGGCAACGGCGGCGCCGGCGTCTTCCACCTGACGCCCGAAGACGACAACATGAACGCGCTGCTGGAGATGTTCACCGAGCTCTACCGCGAACCGATCGTGGTGCAGAAGTACATGTCCGAAGTGCGCGGCGGCGACAAACGCATCATCCTGGTGGACGGCAAGGCGGCCGGCGCGGTCAACCGGGTGCCGCCGCCGGGCGAGTCGCGCTCCAACATGCATGTGGGCGGCCGTCCGGAAAAATCCGGCCTGACCAAACGCGAGCACGAGATCTGCGAGGCGATCGGCCCGACCTTGGCCGAAAAGGGCCTGATCTTCGTCGGCATCGACGTGATCGGCGACTACCTCACCGAGATCAACGTCACCTCCCCCACCGGCATCCAGGAAATCAACCGCTTCGACGGCGTCCGCCTGGAAGCGGAAATCTGGGACGCGATCGAGAAGCGGCTTTAGGGCGACACCGCGCGTCGCAGCAGCCATATGCTTCGAGACGCGACGCTGCGCGCCGCTCCGCAGCATGAGGCTACTACAGTCTGCAGCTTGCTTTTTCCCTCATGGCTCGAGGAGGCACGCGTCAGCGTGCCGTCTCGAAGCATATGGCTGCCACCTGCACCACGTGTCAGGGCCGGTAACCCCCTCACCCCAACCCCTCTCCCCTATGGGGCGAGGTGCTTTTTGTTCCCTTCTCCCCGGCGGGGAGAAGGTGGCCCGAAGGGCCGGATGAGGGGGTTCAGGTGCCGGCCGCCTCCAAAACCGCCGCAAGACCATTCATATCGCCTCATATAACGACGGAGGGGACGGCCATGGTCGCGCGGATCAAGACGGTTGCGTTCCAGGGGGTCGACACGCTGCCGGTTGACGTGCAGGTGCAGATCTCCGGCGGCATCAACGGGTTCGCGGTTGTCGGGCTGCCGGACAAGGCGGTCGGCGAAAGCCGCGAGCGGGTGCGCGCCGCGCTGTCGGCGATCGGCCTGGCGCTGCCGCCCAAACGCATCACCGTCAACCTCTCCCCCGCCGACGTGATCAAGGAAGGCAGCCATTTCGACCTGCCCATCGCGCTCGGCCTGATGGTGGCGATGGGCGTGCTGCCGGCCGTCGAGATCGACGGGTTTCTTTCCCTTGGAGAAATGGCGCTGGACGGGTCGATCGCGCCGGTGACCGGGGTGCTGCCGGCGGCGATCGCCGCCAACGGCCGCGACCTTGGGCTGATCTGTCCGGCCCCGTGCGGCGGCGAGGCGGTCTGGGCCGGCGACATGCCGATCCTGGCCGCGCCCGACCTCCTGGCGCTGGTCAACCACTTCAAGGGCAACCAGATCCTTGCCGCACCCGAGGCGCGGCTGGCCGACGACACCGCGGCGCCGCCCGACCTTGCCGACATCAAGGGCCAGGAAAGCGCCAAGCGGGTGCTGGAGATCGCCGCGGCCGGCGGTCACAACCTCCTGATGGTGGGTCCGCCCGGCGCCGACAAGTCGATGCTGGCGAGCCGGCTGGCCGGCATCCTGCCACCGATGGACCCGCGCGAGGCGCTGGAGGTTTCGATGATCCAGAGCCTGGCCGGCACCATGGGCGACGGGCGGCTGACCCGGATCCGGCCGTTCCGCGACCCGCATCATTCCGCCTCGATGCCCGCGCTGGTGGGCGGCGGAAACCGTGTGCGCCCCGGCGAGATCTCGCTCGCCCATAACGGGGTGCTGTTTCTGGACGAGCTGCCGGAATTTGCCCGGCCGGTGCTGGAGGCGCTGCGCCAGCCGCTGGAAAGCGGCCGCGCCGTGGTGGCCCGGGCCAACAGCCATGTGACCTTCCCGGCCCGGGTCCAGCTCATCGCGGCGATGAACCCTTGCCGCTGCGGCCACATGGACGATGCCGACATCGCGTGTTCCCGCGCGCCGCGCTGTGGCCGCGACTACCGGTCCCGGATCTCCGGCCCGCTGCTGGACCGGATCGACTGCCAGATCGAGGTGCCGCGCGTGCGTCCCGCCGACCTGGCTGGCGCCCCGCCGTCTGAACCCTCGTCGGCCGTCGCCGAACGGGTCACCGCCGCACGCACCCGGCAGGCGAAACGCTATGCGTCCTTATCGACGGACCGACCTGTCCGCACCAACGCCGAAGCCGACGGCACGGTGCTGGAAGAGGCGGCGACACCCGAGCGGGACGGGCTGAAGCTGCTGGAAGAGGCCGCCGACCGCCTGAAGCTGTCGGCGCGCGGCTATCACCGGGTGATGCGGGTGGCGCGCACGGTGGCCGACCTGGAGGGCGCGCCGGACGTGCGCCGGGCGCATGTCGCGGAGGCGCTGAGCTACCGGCAGAGCGCGGCGGTGGCTTAGCGCAGAGACAGCAACACTCACCCTGAGGAGGGCCGAAGGCCCGTCTCGAAGGGCATGGCGGCACGCGGCACGACCTTGCGTCAGGCTGCCACCTGCTTCGAGACGGCGCGCTGACGCACGCCTCCTCAGCATGAGGGTTTGGTAATCGTGAGGGTCAATCCCGCCGCCCGAGATACACCGAGGGCGGTGCGCCCAGGGTCTTGCGGAACATCGCGGTGAACGCGCTGGGCGTGGCGTAGCCCAAGCCCAGCGCCACGGTGGTCACCGGCTCGCCGGCCATCAGGCGATCCAAGGACGCCATCAGGCGCAAGCGCTGCCGCCAGGCGCCGAAGCCCAGCCCGGTCTCGCGGGTAAAGGCGCGGGCCAGCGTGCGTTCGCTGGCGCCGACCGCCGCGGCCCAGTCGCCCAGCGGCCGGTTGTCGCCGGGATCCTCGGCCAGCGCCGCGGCGATCCGGGCGAGCCGCGGGTCCGCCGGCATCGGCAAGTGCAGCGGCACCGGTTCCAGCCCGCGAAGCTGGTCCAGGATCACCGCGGCAAGGCGGCCGCCCGGGCTCTGGCGATCGTAGCCCCGCGGCAGCCGGGCCGCGGCGACGATCAACTCCCGCAAGAGCGGCGGAACCGCGACGACAGCGCATTCCGCCGGCAGGCCGTCGATCAGCTCCGCCTCAACGTAAAGGCTGCGGAAGGCAGCGCCGGAGCGGGTGGCGACGGCGTGTTCGATGCCGGGCGGCACCCAGACCGCGCGCTGGGGCGGCACGGTCCAGGTCCCGGTCGCGGTGGTGACCGACAAAACGCCCTCGGACGCATAGGCGAGCTGGCCCCAGTCGTGCCGGTGCGCGGCGACGTGATGGTCGGGCGGCATGTCGATCACCTGGACCTGGATCGGGCGTACCAGCCGGGCCGGGGCGCTGGGCGGGAGAGGTCGGGACATCTTTGTCCGTTTGGCGATGGTTTTTGGCAGAATATCGCAGGGGGCCGGATTGGGAAGGGTTAAACAGACATCGTGCGGCTCCTGCACCACCCGTTTTTCCGGAGCACCCCCTTGCGCAAGAAGCTTGGCCAGATCGACTGGCGCAGTCCCCAGATCCTGCTGTTGCTGATGGCCGCCGCCATGCCGCTGTCCTTTTCCACCTGGTCGGCGCTGATCAACAATTTCGCGGTGGAACGCGCGGCCTTCACCGGGGCGGAGATCGGTATTCTTCAAAGCCTGCGCGAGATCCCGGGTTTCCTGGCCTTCGCGGTGGTGTTCCTGCTGTTCCTGTTCCGGGAACAGGTGCTGGCGATCCTGGCGCTGCTGATGCTGGGCATCGGCACCGCGATCGCCGGCGCCTTCCCCACGGTGCTGGGGCTTTACGTCACCACCGCGATCATGTCGATCGGCTTCCATTATTTCGAGACGGTGCAGCAGTCGCTGGCGCTGCAATGGGGACCGAAGGCGGAGACGCCGGTTCTGCTGGGCCGGCTGATCGTGGTCGGCAGTTTCGCCTCGCTGGCGGCCTACGCGCTGATCTGGGCGATGCTGAAGCTGGGCGGGCTCGACATGGAGATCGTCTATCTGGCCGGCGGCGGCGCGACGGTGGCGATCGCGGTTTTCGCCTGGGCCGCCTATCCGCGCTTCGAGGGCGAGCACGCCCAGCACAAGAAGATGGTGCTGCGCAAACGCTACTGGCTTTATTACGCGCTGACCTTCATGTCGGGCGCGCGCCGGCAGATCTTCCTGATCTTCGCCGGGCTCATGATGGTGGAGAAGCTCGGCTTCGACGCCGCGGCGATCTCCATGCTGTTCCTGGTCAATTACGGCTTCAACGTGCTGTTTGCGGCGAAGATCGGCAAACTGATCGGCAAGTGGGGCGAACGCAAGGCGCTGGTCTTCGAATATGTCGGCCTGATCTTCGTCTTCACCGCCTATGCCTTCGTGGAGAACCAGTGGGCCGCGGCAAGCCTTTACGTGATCGACCATTTCTTCTTTGCCCTGGCGATCGCGATCAAGAGCTACTTCCACAAGATCGCCGACCCAAGGGATATCGCGGCCACCGCCGGCGTCGGTTTCACCATCAACCACATCGCCGCCGTGGTGATCCCGGCTGCCTTCGGCTTCGTCTGGCTGGTCTGGCCGGGCGCGGTGTTCCTGGCCGGCACGGGCATGGCCGCCTGCTCGCTGGTGCTGGCGCTGAACGTGCCCCGCAATCCGGAACCGGGCAGCGAGGTGATGGTCGGGCGGATCCCGGCAAGGGTGGCGCCGGCGGAGTAGGTGGCCGACCTTGCATTCTGGTCCCTTCTCCCCGAGGGGAGAAGGGAACACAAAAGGGGGTTCGCGCGTCCGGCCCTACGCCGGCTTGATCATCCGGCCGAGTTCCTGGCCGCCGAACAGGTGGATGTGGAAGTGGGGCACTTCTTGCCGCGCGTGGTCGCCGTGGTTCGACAGCAGGCGGTAGCCGTCGGCATCGATGCCGACCTGGCGGGCGACCGCGCCCACCGCGCGCATGAAGCCGGCGATCTCCGCCTCTGATGCATCGGCAAAAAAATCGTCGCTGGAGACATAAGAGCCCTTGGGGATCACCAGCACGTGCACCTTGGTCTGGGGGCTGATGTCGTGGAAGGCGAGCGCGAAATCGTCCTCGTAGACCTTGTTGCACGGGATCTCGCCGCGCAGGATCTTCGCAAACACGTTCTGGTCGTCATACCGGCTGGCCATCGCCCGTCCCCTTTCGCTGTGCCTTTTCCTTGATGCCGGAAACGCCCCGGCGTTCCTCTAACGCCCGCCAGACGTCGGCCGGGTCGATGTCGCGCGCCGCCCACAGCACCAGCAGGTGATACAGCAGGTCGGCGCTTTCGGTGGCCAGGTCCTCGTCGCTGCCGCCGACCGCCTCGATCACGGCCTCCACCGCCTCCTCGCCCAGCTTTTGCGCGATCTTCGGCACGCCGCGCTCGAACAGGCGGGCGGTGTAGGATTCCGACGGCTCGCCGCCGCGTCGCGACTGGATGATGCGGAACAGCTCTTCCAGGGTGTGGCAGTCAGCGTTCGATTGGTCGTTCATCTCGTGTCCTGTCGGCGTTGCCGGCTCAGTCGAGCCGCATCGGCAGCCCGGCCGCGGCCATGAAGCGCTTGGCCTCCATAATGGAATGTTCGCCGAAGTGAAAGATCGAAGCGGCCAGCACCGCCGAGGCGCGGCCGTCGCGCACCCCGTCCACCAGGTGCTGCAGGGTGCCGACGCCGCCGCTGGCGATCACCGGCACCTTGACAGCATCGGAGACCGCGCGGGTGAGCTCGTTGTCGAAGCCGGTCTTGGTGCCGTCCCGGTCCATCGAGGTCAGCAACAGCTCGCCGGCGCCGCGTTCGGTCATCTGGCGCGCCCAGTCGATCGCGTCGATGCCGGTGGGGTTGCGCCCGCCGTGGGTGAAGACCTCCCATTTGCCGGGCGCCGCCGCCTTGGCGTCGATGGCAACGACGATGCACTGGTTGCCGAACTTCTCCGCCGCCTCCGAGACGAATTCGGGCCGGTTCACCGCCGCGGTGTTGATCGAGACCTTGTCGGCGCCAGCCAACAGCAGCTTGCGGATGTCGTCGGCCGTGCGCACCCCGCCGCCCACCGTCAGCGGCATGAAGGCGGCCTCGGCGGTGCGGGCGACCACGTCGAAGATGGTCTCGCGGTTCTCGTGGCTGGCGATGATGTCCAGGAAGCAGAGCTCGTCGGCGCCGGCCTTGTCGTAGAGCGAGGCCTGCTCCACCGGGTCGCCGGCGTCGCGCAGCGAGACGAAGTTGACGCCCTTGACCACGCGGCCGTCCTTGACGTCCAGGCACGGGATGACGCGGACCTTCAGCATCAGATCGCGCCGTACTGCACCAAGGCTTCCGCCAGCGGGATGCGCCCGTCGTAAATCGCCCGGCCGATGATGGCGCCGGCGATGCCGGGCTGGGAAGCCAGCGCCTCCAGGTCCATCATCGAGCTCACCCCGCCGCTGGCGATCACCGGGATCTCGGTCGCCGCCACCAGCGCCGCGGTCGCCGGCACGTTGGGGCCCCGCATCTCGCCGTCGCGGTCGATGTCGGTATGGACGATGGCGGCGACGCCGGCGTCGGCGAAGCGGGCGGCCAGCTCGGCCGCGCTCATCTCCGTCGCCTCGGCCCAGCCTTCCACCGCCACCTTGCCGCCGCGCGCGTCGATGCCCACCGCGATTCGGTGCGGGTGCATCTCGCAGGCGCGGGTCACCATCTCCGGGTCCTTGACCGCGGCGGTGCCCAGCACCACCCGGCTGGCCCCGGCCGACAGCCAGCCGTCCACATCCGCCAGCGTGCGGATGCCGCCGCCAAGCTGCACCGGCACCGCCACCGCCTCCAGGATCGCGCGCACCGCCGCGCCGTTGACCGAGGCGCCGGCGAAGGCGCCGTTCAGGTCGACCACGTGCAACCAGCGCGCGCCCGCATCGACGAAGCGCCGCGCCTGGTCGGCCGGGTTCTCGTTGAACACCGTGGCCGCGTCCATTTCCCCCTGGCGCAGCCGCACGCACTGCCCGTCTTTCAGGTCAATTGCCGGATAAAGAATCATGTCGCCTCCGTCTCGCGCAGCACCTTGGCGAAAAAGTGCCCCGCAATCCACGCGCCCTTGACCTTGGCATAACGCGGCTGGGTTCCCCAGCGCTCGAAGCCCATCGACTCGTATAGCGCGATCGCCGCCTCCTGGGTTTCACGCACGTCAAGGTTCAGGATCTCGAAGCTATCCTCGCGCGCCGCATCCTCCACCGCCTGCACCAGGGCCCGGGCGAGGCCATGGCCGCGCGCCCAGGGCGCGACGAAGAAGGTCGTGAGCAGGCACGACGCCGTGCCCGCCTCGTTCTGCCGGGTCGGCCGCGCAAGCTGGGCCGAGCCGGCGACCACCTCGTCCAACAGCCCCAGGAATAGGGTGCGTTCGGGCACCAGAAGCACGCCCCGCCAGTAGGCCTCCTGGACCTGGCGCGGCGGCGACTTGAGCCAGCCGAAGCCGCCGCCGTCGGCGATGGCCGCCTCGGTCGCGTCTTCCAGCTCGGCCAGCAGCCGTCCGTTCAGCTCCTTCGGCCTGACGATCTGGATCTCCGCCTTCACTTCAGGGCCTCCACTGGGCAAAGTTGCGGATCAGGCGCAGGCCCGCGGCCTGGCTTTTTTCCGGATGGAACTGGGTGCCGATCATGTTGTCGCGCCCGACCACCGCGGTGATCGCCCCGCCATAGTCGACCGTCGCCAGCACCTGGGCCGGGTCGGCCGGGACCATGTGATAGCTGTGCACGAAATAGGCGTGCGCGCCGTGGTCCAGGCCCGCCAGCACCGGATGGTCTGCCACGTGGGTCAGGTCGTTCCAGCCCATGTGCGGCACCTTCAGCGCCGGGTCGTCGGGCTCCACCGCCACGACGTCACCGGCGATCCAGCCAAAACCGCCGTGCACCCCGTGCTCCAGCCCGCGCGCGGCCATCAGCTGCATGCCAACGCAGATGCCCAGGAACGGGCGCCCGCCTTCGATCACCGTGCGCTGCAGCGTCTCGACCATGCCGGGGACGGCGTCCAGCCCGCGGCGGCAGTCGCCGAAGGCGCCGACGCCGGGCAGCACGATATGGTCGGCCGCGGCGACCTTGGCGACATCGGCCGTCACCTGGATCTCGAGCTCGGTCTGCGATTCGAAGGCCTTCGCCGCCGAACGCAAATTGCCGGACCCATAATCGATGATCGCTACGGCCATCGTCCCGTCTGCCCCTGACCCTTCTAAAGAGGTGAAACCGACCGGCTAAAGCGAGCCGCCCAGAACGCCCTTGGTTGACGGAACGCTGTGTTCCTGCCGGATGTCGATCGCGGTCGCCTGCCGCAGCGCCCGGGCGAGCCCCTTGAAGCAGGACTCGATCCTGTGGTGATTGTTCTCGCCGTAGAGGTTCTCCACGTGCACCGTGACCCCGGCCGACTGGGCGAAGGCCTGGAACCATTCCTTGAACAGTTCGGTGTCCATCTCGCCCAGCTTGTCGCGGGTGAATTCCACCTTCCAGACGAGATAGGGCCGCCCGGAAATGTCCAGCGCCACCCGGCTCAGCGTCTCGTCCATGGGGATCAGCGCGTGGCCGTACCGCGTGATGCCGCGCCGGTCGCCCAGTGCCTTGGCCACCGCCTCGCCGACCACGTAGCCGGAATCCTCGACCGTGTGGTGGAAATCGATGTGCAGATCGCCGCGCGCCTGCAGCGACAGGTCGATCAGGCTGTGGCGCGAAAGCTGTTCCAGCATATGGTCCAGGAAGCCGATGCCGGTGGCGACGTCGTGCCGCCCGGTCCCGTCCAGGTTCACCGTGGCCCGGATCTCGGTTTCCTTGGTCTTGCGTTCGACGGTTGCCGTCCGCCCGGCCGGTGCGTCGCCCATAACACTCTCCGCTGTTGGAACGGCGCGTTTGTATCAGCCCATGCGGGAAAGTGCCAGCGCAGCGGTGGCGAAAAAGGTCAGCAGCGGTAACCCCCTCATCCGCCCTTCGCGACGGCCGTGTGCCACGGCCTCCTCAGGGCTGCGGGCCACCTTCTCCCCTCGGGGAGAAGGAACCAAAAGCCCCTCTCCCCGAGGGGAGAGGGGTTGGGGTGAGGGGGTTACCGCCCTTGGCCGGCCTTGATCTCGCCCGCAACCACCCCACATCTGCCCGGACGCCATTGACTGGCCAACCTTCGAAGGCCCATAACCCGCCGATGTCTGAACAAAACGAAGCTCCCTTCCACGGCACGACCATTCTTTCGGTCCGCAAGGCGGGCCAAGTGGTGGTGGCCGGCGACGGCCAGGTCTCGATGGGCCAGACCGTGATCAAGGCGAACGCGCGCAAAGTGCGGACGCTTGCCGACGGGTCGGTGCTGGTCGGCTTTGCCGGCGCCACGGCCGACGCCCTTACCCTGTTCGAGCGGCTGGAAGCCAAGCTGGAGCAGTATCCGACCCAGCTCACCCGCGCCTGCGTGGAGCTGGCCAAGGACTGGCGCACCGACCGCTACCTCCGGCGTCTCGAAGCGATGATGGCGGTGGTCGACAAGGACGTGTCCTTGATCTTGACCGGCACCGGCGACGTGCTGGAGCCCGAAGACGGGCTGATCGCCATCGGCGCGGGCGGCTCGTTCGCGCTGGCCGCGGCGCGCGCGCTCATCGACCGGGACGACATGGACGCCGAGGCGATCGCGCGCCGGGCCATGCAGATCGCCGCGGGCATCTGCGTCTATACCAACGAAAACCTGATCCTCGAGACCCTATGACCGAGTTTCCCCCCCGCGAGATCGTTTCCGAGCTGGACCGTTTCATCGTCGGCCAGGACGACGCCAAACGCGCGGCGGCCATCGCGCTGAGGAACCGCTGGCGCCGCCAGCAGCTTTCCGAGGAGCTGCGCGAGGAGGTGCTGCCGAAGAACATCCTGATGATAGGCCCCACCGGCGTCGGCAAGACCGAGATCGCGCGCCGCCTGGCGAAGCTGGCCCAGGCGCCCTTCACCAAGGTGGAGGCGACCAAGTTCACCGAGGTGGGTTATGTCGGCCGCGACGTGGAGCAGATCGTGCGCGACCTTGTCGAATCGGCGATCCACATGGCGCGCGACCGCCTCCGCAAGGAGGTGATGCCGCGGGCCGAGCTGGAGGCGGAGAACCGGGTGCTGGACGCGCTGGTGGGCGAGAATGCCGGCGAGTCGACGCGCCAGGCCTTCCGGGCAAAGCTGCGCAGCGGCGAGCTGGACGACAAGGAGATCGAGATCGCGGTGGCCGACACCGGCGGTTTCGGCCTGCCCACGGTGGACATCCCCGGCATGCCGGGCGCCCAGATGGACATGCTCAACCTCAACGACATGTTCGGCAAGGCGTTCGGCGGCGGCCGCACCAAGCCCAAACGCATGACGGTGGCGGAGAGCTACCAGGTGCTGGTGAACGAGGAGGGCGACAAGCTGGTGGACGAGGACCGGCTGACCGGCGAGGCGATCGAGGCGGTGGAGCAGAACGGCATCGTCTTTCTCGACGAGATCGACAAGATCAGCGCGCGGCAGGACCGCGGCGGCGCCGACGTCAGCCGCGAGGGCGTGCAGCGCGACCTGCTGCCCCTGATCGAAGGCACCACGGTGGCGACCAAGCACGGCCCCGTGCGCACCGACCATATCCTCTTCATCGCCTCCGGCGCCTTCCACCTGGCGAAGCCGTCGGACCTGCTGCCCGAACTGCAGGGCCGCCTGCCGATCCGGGTGGAGCTGAGCGCGCTGTCGGAAGAGGACTTCCGGCGCATCCTGCGCGAGCCGGAGAACAGCCTGATCCGGCAGTATGTGGCCTTGATGGGAACGGAAGAGGTGACGCTGAGCTTCACCGAGGACGCCATCGACGCGCTGGCACGGCTGGCGGCGGAGATCAACTCAAGCGTGGAGAACATCGGCGCGCGCCGGCTTCACACGGTGATCGAGCGGCTGCTGGAAGAGATCAGCTTCACCGCGTCCGACCGCGGCGGCGAGGAGATCACCATCGACGCCGATTACGTGGAAGAGCAGGTCGCGGCGCTGGCGGCGGATTCGGATTTGTCGAAGTTTATTTTGTAGGCCATATCGTTGGTTCGCGTGGGACTTGTTCGCGAACAAAAAGGCGGGACCAGTTCTTGACGCGCGCTTGGGCTGTAGGCGGTTTCAGAGAGCAGGTTACGCAATTCAAGGCCTTGCCCTGTCACGCAGGGTTATTCCTTCAACGAGCTCCGTCTTCGCGTACGCGTACGCGTTCATGTCCGCCCTCTCCGCCTCGCTAAGCTCACGTTTCAGTGTTTCGTATCGCCTGCGGGCGTCCGGGGTCTCGCGCAGGAAATCGCGGAACAACAGATAGCGGTCGATCTCGCCAGCGCCTTCCGTGAAGACATGGACATGGACGTCGCGTTCGGGGGTGCGGAACATGCGGTTCTGTTCGAAACCCGGCTCGCGCACGCGGAGTTCGTATCCCGCGGCTAGCATCTGCGGCAGATAACTGTCCTCGTCGCCAGCGTCGGGCACGACGACGAGCATGTCGATAATCGGTTTCGCGGCGAGGCCTTCGACCGCTGTCGAGCCGATATGTTCGATCCGCCGCGCCGTTTCGCCCAGCGCGTCGGCGATGCGTGCGGCGTGGCGCCGGAACTGATTCTGCTACTCGGGCCGATAGGGAACGATCTCGATCGCGCGCTTTTCCGGCCCGCCGATCAGCCCGGTTTCCCCACCGTCCAGAGTGCCGGACATGTGTCCTCCTTGTTTCCGCGCCGCCGCTCTTGGGCGACATCATTCAGTGTATCATCGCGTTGAGCGTGCGGGGTGTCCCGGGCCGCCTTCAAGTGGATCGCCGGTGTTTTGGACGCACGCGCGCACCCAGAAGAGGAGAGCAGCCATGAGTTATGTGGACGGGTTCGTCGCCCCGGTGGCGACGGCGGACAAGGAGACATACCGGGCGCATGCCGCGGAGATGGCGGAGATCTTCAAGGGCGAGGGCGCGCTGGCCGTCACCGAATGCTGGGGCGACCAGGTGCCCGAAGGCGAGGTCACCTCGTTCCCGCTGGCGGTGAAGCTGCAGCCCGAGGAAACCGTGGTCTTCTCCTGGATCGTCTGGCCGTCGCGCGACGCGCGCGACCCGGCCTGGGAGCGGCTCAGCGACCACCCGAAAATGGTGCCGAGCGAAATGCCGTTCGACGGCAAGCGCATGATCTATGGCGGGTTCGAGGCGATTTTAGAGGCTTGAGAAAGGTCCCCTCTCCCTGGAGGGAGAGGGGTTGGGGTGAGGGTGTTGCCGGCCCCTGTTTTCCGGCACCCGACCCCCCCCCCCCCCCCCCCCCCCCCCCCCCCCCCCCCCCCCCC
>Ga0209783_1000010_pt1 | contig 114599 bp, 115 predicted proteins | sample WorMetfiPIANOSA1_FD_187395 | JGI IMG/M metagenome (GOLD analysis project Ga0209783, IMG submission 187395) | Marine gutless worms symbiont microbial communities from Max Planck institute for Marine Microbiology, Germany - Olavius filocauda... | ecosystem: Host-associated > Annelida > Digestive... | reverse complement strand
CAACCATTCGGGTCCAATGAAGAGCCGGCTGCGATCCTGCTCACCAGGAGCCCTATCAAGCTTAGGGGGCGACGATCCGACAACCGGCGGCCCGACCCCGAATGGCCATCGGGGTCGGGCCATTCCTTACGGAATATCCGGATTCTATCGGATCGCGTTTATACAAGGAGCGCCCGTGAGGGCGCGTCACGAAGGGCGTGGCTGCAAGCGACGCAGAATCGCCGCCTCCGCCTCAGGCGGTGAGCCTGCCGGTTTCCAGCGCCTGGACCAGCACGCGGATCCGGCTGTCGACGACGTCCTGATCCACATAGATCCCCAAGAGACGGCGGTGGCCGGTCGACGCGTCGAACGCCGTCCGCCCGTGCAGCACCCGCCGGTTGTCGAACACCATCATGTCGCCGGGATTGAGCCGGAACCGGATCTCGAACCGGGGATCCCGCAGCAGAGTGGCGAACTTGCGGTGGGCGCCATAGACCGCGGTCATCAGGTGGCCCGGCACGTTCAGCGTTCCCATCACCGCGATGCTGAACCGCACCTCGTTGACCTTGCCGTCCGGCCCCAGCCGGATCGCCGGCGCCCGGTAGCGGATGTCGGCGGCGTCGTCCCGGAAGTCGAAATTCAGCGGAAACTGGATCAAGAGGTCGAAGGCTTCCGGATCCACCTTTCGCAGCTCCTCGGCCACGCGGAAACCGTCGACCAGCACCGACTCGCCGCCTTCGGTCTCGTTGGTCAGGCAGTGCAGGAACTGGAATCCGGGCGGCGCCTCCCAGTAGGGCAGGTCCGTGTGGCAGTTGAGATGCAGGTCCGTGTAGGCGTTGCTGTTCGGGTTGGGCATGGAAATCACGTTCCATTCGGTCCCGAAATTCGTCTCGCGAGCGAATCCGATCCGCCGGGCGAACGCCAGCGCCGCGTGCGGGTCGTCGGGCATGTCCCGCACCAGGGCGACGCCCCAGGCGCGCAGCGTGATCAGCCAGTCCAGAAAGGCCCGGTCGTCGTTCCGGACCGTGTGATAGGATCCGTCGGGAACCCGGTCGTTGAGGTCGGCGTCCCACAGGAAACGCGGCGCGCCCTCCACCGCGATGTCGCCGGCATAGCAGTTTTCCCGAAGCCAGGACGAGGGATAGTCGCTGACATGGCCGCCGTCCGGCCAGGTCAGCCGCAGGTCGCCCCCCTCCGTGATTTCCTCACCGTCGGGCTGGATGTCTTCCGGCACCCTGAGAAGATCGAACAGCCGCTCCAGCGTCTTGGGATGCCGGCACGCGGTGCATCCGCAATTGTCGCGTAGCCAGATAAAGTGGAACTCCCCGCGGCTGCCATCCTCCCAGACGAGTTGAATCGATTCCGGGCCAGGCTCCAAATTCGTGATCCGCAAACCCATCTCCAACCTCCGGGCTTCGAATGACGCATCGCGATTGACACTGATCCGCATTTACCGCGAATTCTTGCCCGCGAATCAAGCTATTTTGATCACGTCCGCAGCGTCTCGGTGTGGTCGTCCATGCCCAGAGTCTGGCCGGAAATGGAACGGCCGGATTCTCCGGTCAGAAACAGCACCGTCTCGGCAATCTCACGGGCTTCGATGAAGCGCTGCATGGAAACCTGCTTTGCATAGCCGGCGCGGATCTCTTCTTCCGCGACACCCTTGGCGCGCGCCTCGGCGGCGGCAACCTTGTCCATCCGCTCGCCGGCGACCGGCCCCGGGCAGATCGCGTTGACCCGGATGCCGTCTCGGCCCAGTTCCATGGCCAGCGTCTTGGTCAGCCCCACCACCGCCCATTTCGACGCCGCATAAGGCGCCCGCAACGGATAGCCCAGCACGCCGGCGGTGGACGCGATATTGACGATGGCCCCGCCGCCGGCCTCCTTCAAGTGCGGCACCGCGCGCCGGATGCAATAGAACTGGCCGTCGATATTGACTGCCATGGTCCGACTCCACTCCTCCGGCGCCACCTCCTCGACCGGCGCCGTGGGTCCGGCGATGCCGGCGTTGTTGACCAGGACATCCAGGCCGCCCAGGGACTCCATCGCCTCCTCGAACAGGCCGTCCACCTGTTCGGGGCGGGAGACATCCGCGACGCTGGTGCCGATGCGCGGGTGCGCGTGGATCAGATTGTCCAGCCCGGCAAGGTCGATGTCACAGACATGCACCCGCGCGCCCGCGCCGGCAAACGCCTCGGCGATGGCCCTGCCGATGCCGCCGGCCGCGGCCGTCACGATCACGCGCATGCCGGTGTGCGCTGTCGTCATGCGGGCTCCATCCCCGTTCGGTCGAATGCGCCTGCGTCCTTGTCGCGGTCGCACCGGGGACAGTACGCTGACCGTCCGAACTGGAAAACCCGCCACGGATAGGTCCGGGCCATGAACACGAACGTGATCGTCACCTGCGCGGTGACCGGGGCAGGCGACACGGTGGACAAGCACCCGGCGATTCCGGTGACGCCCGACGCCATCGCCGACGCCGCCATCGAAGCCGCCAGGGCCGGCGCCGCCGTCGCCCACATCCATGTGCGCGATCCGGAAACCGGCAAGGGCTCGCGCGACGTGGCGCTGTACCGGGCCGTGGTGGAACGGGTGCGCGCCAGCGGCGTGGACGTGATGATCAACCTGACCGCCGGCATGGGCGGCGATCTGATGATCGGGGCCGAACGGCCTCTGGACTTCGAAGACGGCACCGACCTGGTCGGCGCGCTGGAGCGCCTGGCGCACGTGGAGGAACTGCGGCCGGAGATCTGCACCCTGGATTGCGGGACGCTCAACTTCGGCGAAGGCAATGCGGTCTATGTCAGCACGCCCGACATGCTGCGCACCGGCGCGCGCCGGATTCGCGAGCTGGGTGTGAAGCCCGAGTTGGAGATTTTCGATACCGGCAATCTCTGGTTCGCGACCCGGCTGGTCGAGGAAGGCCTGATCGATTCCCCGGCCATGTTCCAGCTTTGCATGGGCATCCCCTACGGCGCACCGCCGGATGTCGCGCTGATGCAGTCGATGGTCAACATGCTGCCCACGGGCAGCGTCTGGGCCGGGTTCGGTATCGGCCGGATGCAGTTTCCCATGGTGGCGCAGGCCATGCTGCTGGGCGGCCACGTGCGGGTGGGCTTGGAGGACAATCTCTATCTGGACAAGGGCGTGTTCGCCTCGAACGGCCAGCTCGTCGAACGCGCGGTGCGGATCATCGAGTCCCTGGGCGGCCGGGTGCAGACGCCCGAAGAAGCGCGGCAGACCCTGGGCCTGCCGGCGCGGACCTAGGCGATGGCGTGGCAGCCCGCGGTTCCGGTCGAGGCGGCGCGCCGCGTCGCCTGTATCGGCGCCGGCGTGATCGGCGGCGGCTGGGCCGCCCTGTTCCTGGCGCGCGGCTTCGACGTCACGGTCTGGGACCCGACCGACGATGCCGAGCAGAACGTGCGGCGGCTGGTCGATCTCGCCTGGCAGCCGCTGAGCGATCTCGGCCTCGCCGACGGCGCCGCGCGCGACCGCCTGACCTTCGCGCCGACGCTGGAAGACGCGGTCGCCGACGCGCACTTCGTCCAGGAAAGCGCGCCCGAGCGCCTGGACCTGAAGCGGCGCGTTCTTGCCGACATCGACCGTGCGACGCCGCCCGGCGTCGTCATCGCCTCTTCCACCTCGGGCTACGGCGTCACCGAGATGGAAACCGAGGTGCAAAAGGTTCCCGAACGGATGATCGTCGGCCATCCGTTCAACCCGCCCTATCTGATCCCGCTGGTCGAGATCGCCGGTGGCCAGCGGACGGCGGCCGAGGCCGTCGCCTGGGCCGGCGGGTTCTATCGCCGGGCCGACAAGTTCGTGCTGAGTTTGCAGCGCGAGGTCCCCGGCTTCGTCGGCAACCGCCTGCAGGAGGCCCTGTGGCGCGAGGCCCTGCACATGCTGGCCGCCGGCGAGGCCAGCGTGGAGGAGATCGACGCCGCGATCCGCGAGGGCCCGGGCCTGCGCTGGGCGCTGATGGGCCCCTGCCTCACCTTCCACCTGGCCGGCGGCGCCGGCGGCATGGCCTACATGCTGGACCATTTCGGCCCGTCGCTGGAAGCGCCCTGGACAAGGCTGACGGCGCCTGATCTGACCGAGGCCCTGCGCGAGACGCTGGTGACGGGGTGCGACGGCGAAGCAGCCGGCCGGTCGGTCGAGGCGCTGGTCCGGCAGCGCGACGAACAACTGGTGGCGCTCTTGAAGGCGCGGTCCGGCCGGTAGCGCCCTGCCGAACAGTCAATCACGCAATGGGCGTGAGGCGGCTGAGCCAGCCGACGGCCTTCGTATCGATCCGGACGACCGCATCCTTGAAGGACTCGCCTTTGATGAGGCGGGCAATGCCCTCCTGATTCACTGTCGCGAACAGGTCCGCTCTGGACGGTCCGTCCGAGTCCGTCCGCGGCTCCTCTTCGGACTCCACAGTGTTGTTCTTGACAACCAGGTCGGCAAAATCCGGGTTGGCGGAGAGGATTCTCCACGCTTCGGGGTGTTCGGACATCAGGATGACCCACAGGACAAGCTGCCGCCATTCGTTGGAGCCTCGACGGGTGCGCCGAACGGATTGGGCGCTGGCCTGATAAATTGCGACCATGTTGATAATGCGTTTAATGCGGCGCGGATTACCCGGCAGTTCGTTTTTCAGATCCGACAGGCCGTGTCGTATAGACTGATCCGTATGCTCGGAACTGGCAGCCCGCAGCATCTCCCCGAAGTTCATAACCTTATCGGCCCTGCGCGCAGCCTCACTCCAATCCGCGAAAGAAACGGCGACCTCTTTCTCCGCCCAATCCCTGACTTCTTCCATTTCCGCATCGGTTTCCGCCTTCCCGTATCGATCCATCACGCGTTCCTCGAAACCCTCCACTCTCTCTTCAAGCTCTTCCCGTTCAGCAGAAGGAATGCCCTTCCGTCTCGAGGCCGCCTCGCCTTGAGAGCCAGCGTTCGCCCGCGCTGTGTCCGGCGTCGTCGGGACAGGGGTCTGCACCTTCCCGGCCGCTTCGTCGCGCAGAAGGTGTTCGATATAGGCGTCGCGGAGGTCCTTTTCCGGTTCCGGCAGGATAAGGGAAAGTTGGATCGCCTTTTCTGCGAAACGCTCCCCAAAAGTGATCTCTTCATCGGTGTGCGCCGCCGCCATGTCTTCGTGAACTTTCGCGAACGACGTCTCGATCCAGGTCTTGTCGCCCAGCAAAAGGAAGACCACGCGGGGAGAACGGAAGATCGTCAGCATTCCCCGCACAAGCTCCACCACGTAGTTGGGCTCGCATCTGTCCAAATCGTCGACGATGACCAGGATCGGTCTTTTGTAGTCTTTCATGACCTTGGAGAAACGTCGCCGAAACCGCATGATGGGATCGGCCTCGCCAAGGGTGCCCGCGTCGGCGGATTTGCCCGCACTGTCAACAATCTTAGACAGGCCAGATTGGAAGGCCCTGATCAGGGCGAAGCCGGAACCGCCGGTCAACACTAGGACAAAAAGCGCGGAGAACGTGCCATGGGTAAATATGCTTGTCCCTGTTCCCCCTGAGGCACCCGCCCGTTGCGGCAAAGTGAGAATGTCGAAGGACCACAGGACAACGACAAGAACCGCCAGCAGCCCCACGACGATCGACGTCCGGACGAATTCCGGCGAGAAGACGCGCCAAGCCCACTCCTTGATCCTGTTCCACCAGCGTTCGAGCGGCGGCAGGGAATCGAGGCACTGTTTGCGGATGGACTCGTAGAAGTTCCACCAGGGCGGGTTCACGTGCTGGTTTTGCCAGGCGTTGAATGTGACGGGGATCCATTTCCGTTCCCGGTATTCGCGTTTCCAATATGCTTCGTTGCCCATCCTCAATTCATCGAAGAGCGTCTTGTTGTCCTGTTTCGCTCCCTTGGTAGCGTTGCACTTGCGTTTGCCATCCTCGCCCTCGGGTTCGTTCTTTGCAGAATGCTCCTCGTCGTCGCGCCAAGGCAGCGCGAGACCGCGTGCTCCTGGGCTCAGGAACCGCGACACGAAGTCCGCAGACGTCGTTTCGCCGCCGCCCCAAGGCGGCACGAGACCGTGCGCCTCCGGGTTCAGAATCCGCGACACGAAGTTTGCAAACGTCGTTTTGCCGCCGCCCCAAGGAGAGTCGATGTGCAGAATGAATGCCGCCTCGTCGGGCGCACTTTCGCGTCCTGCGCCGTTTTCTGACCTTGTCTGCTCCTCCCAGATCCGATTGATGTGATGGGCCAGCGTGAAGGCCAGCGGCGCGCGGCCCAAAAGGTCGCGCGTCGTCTCCGCCCGGTCGGACGCCAGCTCGGTCTGGTGCCGTTCCTGGACCTCGCCGAATTCGGGCTGCTGCGGGGTGGGCTGGTACGCGCGAAACACCCTCGCTTCGGCAGCATCGAGGCGCTTGAGCGATCGCTGTCCCGGCCAGTTCTTGCCGGGCTGGCCCAGCGCCTGCAGGACATCGTCTCTGGGCAATGGTTCGTGTTGAAAGGCGTCGGTCACGGTAAACGTAATGCCCTCCGCACCACCCTCCGCCGGCACTCTTTCGATCTTTCCCCATCCGACGATGCCGCCGCGGCTTTTTTCCTCCCCCTCGGGCTTTGTTTTGTCGATAGCGCGCCAGAGCACCACCGTGTCACCGGAATTCATCTGTGATTGGAGGTCTCTGGCCTTATAGGGGTTGATGCGCCAGTCCACATTGACCCCGGGGGCGAGGCGGCTCTCCAGGGTCCTCTCCTCGGATCGACGGTACTGGCAAAGCCAGATCGGTGTTTCGTCACTGGGCGCGGTCGGTCCGACTTCGGTCTCTTCTAATGCCTCGGTCTCGGAACCTGCCGACTGGTTCCCCTTCAGCACCTCGGCAATCTGGGTCGGCGATACTTCCAACAAAGAAAGACGCTTGCCGAAATACACACTCGCGAACCCCGGCGCGCTTGCGTCGCCAAACAGCCCCAGCATCAGGTCCATCGCCGTCACCAGCCGGTCGGATTTGCGGGCGCGCGACAGGATTTCGTCCCACACGTTCGTGACGGTGTCCGACAGTCTGAGCCCCGTATGCAGCGTTTCTTCGGTGAGAACGAAACTAATGCTGGGCACCGTCTCCCCGAAAAACTCGTGCTTCAGAACCTCGTAGCCGTCGTTATTCGTTGAGGTAACCAGTTTGGCGAGACCGACAAGAGGGGCAGGCGCCCTTGGTTCCGCCTCGGCAAGACGCCCCCATTCCACGGCAGCGATAAATATCGTGGTGGTGGAGAGTACATCGTTATGGTCCTGCTTGCCGCGAAGGAGACTCACTACTGCTGTGAAAAGGTTGCGATAGTCCGCCGTCGCAACAGCGTACAGCGTCTCAACCAGGCGCTCAGGGGACGGGGGCCCTTCGACCTTGGTCTGCTTTGCCGCCGTCGAATTTTGCTGGCCTTCTGGTCTGCCATTTCACGATCTCAAGAAGTTGGAACGGTCACGGGGCTCTGTTGCGCAGACACCACTAATTGAAGAGCGCGCTTACATGATATGACGGAAATCACAGCGTAGGGCTGCGGTGCCGGTCGAGGCAAGAATGCTCCCGGCGCCGATGCCCATATTGGATTTCCGGAAGATGGATCAGCACATGCGGAGCCCCAATCCCATGACCTACGACGAGTTCAACGCCTTCTGCCGCGGCCTGCCGGCCACCACGCACGTGGTCCAATGGGGCGGGTCGGACGTGTGGAAGGTGGGCGGGAAGGTGTTCGCGATCGGGGGCTGGGGCGACGGCGATGCGCGTTTCACCTTCAAGGTGTCCGACATCTCCTACGAGATCCTGAAGGAGCAGCCGGGCCTCAGGCCCGCGCCCTATCTCGCGTCGCGCGGGATGAAATGGATCCAGCACTACGGACAGCCCGGCCTGTCCGACGACGAGTTGAAGGACTATCTGCGGCAGTCGCACCGCATCGTGGCGGGCGGGCTGTCGAAGAAGAAGCAGCGGGAGTTGGGGCTGGCGGAGTAGACAGTCCGACACCGGGACCCCTCACCGCAACCCCTCTCCCCCTTGGGGCGAGGGGCTTTTGGTTCCTTCTCCCGCGGGGGGAGAAGGTGGCCCGTAGGGCCGGATGAGGGGGTTCCGGTGTGTCATCCCCGGCGGCTCCCGAAACGCCCGCATGGCAAGCGGGCGTGTTGACGAAAGGTGGCGACGCCATACCTAAGACACTCACAGCCCGAGCGAATCCAACATGATGGAGCCTCCTATTTCAGCCCTGCCGGAAACCGAAGACGCCCCAATCGTCTCGCTCCGCGGCGCCACGCTGACCTACCCCTCTGCCGAGGGGGAAGTGCATGTGCTGAACGGGGTGGACCTTGACGTCGGCGCCGGCGAGATTGTCGCCCTGACCGGGCCGTCCGGCTCAGGCAAGTCTTCGCTGATTGCTGTCATAGGCGGGCTTGAGCGGCCGACCGGTGGACAGACCCATGTGCTGGGCCGCGACATGGCGACGATCGCCGAGCGGGAACGCACCAACCTTCGACGGCAGGACATTGGCGTCGTCTTTCAGTCCTATCACCTCGTCCCCGCCATGACCGCGGTTCAGAACGTGGCCCTGCCCCTGATGCTGGCCGGCGCGCGCGACGCCAGGCGCGCGGCGACGACCATGTTGCAGCGGGTCGGCCTGGGGCATCGCCTGAGCCACCGCCCAACGGCGCTGTCAGGGGGCGAGCAGCAGCGCGTCGCGGTCGCGCGCGCCTTCATCGCCGAACCGGCCTTGGTGCTGGCCGGCGAACCCACCGGAAATCTCGATCAGACGACCGTCGGCAAGGTCGCCGAACTGATGTTCGACCTCACCCGTAACGCCGGCGCGGCGATGCTTCTGGTGACCCACGACCCGGCGCTCGCCAAACTCTGTGACCGCGTCCTTGCGATCGACAACGGGCGGATCGTCGGCTCCGATGGCTGAGACATCAGGCGACCTCAATCCTCGTTCGCTTGCCACCCTCCTGCGTGCGGAACTTGCGGCCGGCATCTTCGGCCTGCGGCTGTTCATCGCCTGCATTGCCGTGGCCACGGTGATGCTGGGCATGGTCTGGATCCTGGCCGATGGGCTTTCCGGAGCGCTGGAGCGGAACGGTCTCAGGATCCTGGGCGGCGACCTGGCGATCGAGATCCAGGGCGCGCCGCTGGACGGATCCGTCGTGGAGACGCTGGGCAAGTTCGGGACAGTGTCGCGAACCGCGGAGCTCAGAACCTCGGCACGCACCGAAACCGGCCGCGCGCCCGTGGAGCTCAAGTCGGTGGATCGGCTTTACCCGCATTTCGGCCTCGTCGAACTCGCCGGCGGGGGCGACCTGCAGGATGTGCTGGCCGACAGGGCTGGCGTTCCGGGCGCCGTGGTCGAGCCTGCCCTGCTCGCCCGGTTTGGCGTGGAGCCGGGTGCGCGGATCCGCCTGGGCGACAGCGCCTTCGAGATCCGGGGCATCCTGCTGACCGAACCGGACCGTCTGTCTTCTGGCCGGTTCCTGGTCGGTCCGCGCGTCATCATCGCCGAGAAGGCGCTGGACGAGACCGGCCTCACCGCTTTCGGCGCGCTTGTCGAATACCGTTACCGGCTGCGCCTCCCCGACGGCGCGGCCCGCGCGGCGGCCGCCACTGCCGTGCGTGGCCTGGAGCCGGCGCGGGGTTGGGAACTCCAGACGCCGGCCGATGCAGGCGACCGGGTCCGGCGCACGGTGGAACGCACGACAACCTTTCTGGGCACGGCCGGGATCGTGGCCCTGGCAGTCGGCCTGGCCGGTGCCTGGGCCGGCGCGTCGGTCTGGATCTCCCGCCGCGCCCGGACCATCGCGCTCTACCGTCTGTCTGGCGCGACGCCGGCTCTTGTCATCGCTCTACACGGTGCGATCATCGCCATCGCCGGATCGCTGGCCATTGCCGCGGGCCTTGGTGTCGCGCTTGCGGCAGGCGTCGCCTTGATGGAGGTGCTGACGTCGCGCCTGCATCTGGCCTGGTCCATAACGGCCCTTCTTGTGCCGGCGGCCGCAGTCGTCGCGACGCTTGCGTTGGGCCTTGCCGGCGCGGCAATTGCGGCATTGTCGGCCGCGGGGCGGATTTCCCCCGGCGCGGCCATGCGCAGCGGCGATGCCGCGCTGGAGCCGCACGCCCGCCATATCGTCCTTGGCCTTTTCACCATTGCGCTGGCAATCGTCGTTGCCGCCGCCAGCCTTCCTGTGCCGACGCTTGCCGGCGTCGCCGCGGCGGGCCTGGCTGTCGCCGCCGGGTTGCTGGGGTTCGGCGGCTGGGTGTTGGCCAGGATCGCGGCGCGCAGGCAGCCGCAGGGCTTTGTCGCAATCGTCGCGGTTCAGGGCCTCGCGACCACCGGGGCGACGGCGACCAAGGCGCTTGCGATCGGCATCGGCATCGCCGGCATCACCGCGGTGGTGGCGTCCCAGGTGTCGCTGGAAAAAGCGCTGCGCGCCGAACTGCCGGACCGGATTCCGGACCTGGTGCTGCTGGACATTCAGCCCGACCAGGTGCCGGCCATCCGGCAGCGGATCGCCGCCGACCCCGCTCTTGGCGGCCTCCAGGCGACGCCGAACATGCGGGCCAACATCCTCGCGGTGAACGGCGTCCCGGCCGAAGAGGCGCTGGTCAATCCCGACAAGTCCTGGGTGATCGAAGGCGACCGAAGCTTTTCCTGGACCGTCGACCCGACGGGGGCGGAGCTTCTGGCCGGCGACTGGTGGCCTGCCGATTATGACGGTCCGCCGCTGATCTCCGCAGAGGAGGACGTGTTCGAGGCGTTCGACCTGAAGCCGGGAGATACCGTGACCTATAGCGTGCTGGGACGGCCTTTTACCTCCGAAGTCGTGAACATCCGCAAGGAATACCACCGCACCTTCCGGCCCGAGTTCCTGATGGTCGCATCACCCGTTCCTTTCCGTGACGCGCCCCACTCGTGGGTCATGTCGCTGGAAGGACAAGACGATGCCGCCGTGGATGCGCTGATCCGCGCGCTGGCTGCGGAGACCCCGAACGTCACCAGCATCGACGTCCGCCGACTCGTCGCCCAGGTGACCGAAGTGATCGACGGGGCGGTGCTGGGAACGCTGGCGATCGCGCTGACCATGCTGTTCGCGGGCGGCTTGACCCTGGCGGCGGTGGTCGCCGCCGATGTGGACGCACGCCAGCGCGAGGCGCTCGCCTTTACGCTGATCGGCGCGTCGCGCCGCGAAATCGCGCTGGCGCGGCTTGTCGAGGCGGTCGGTAGCGGCGCCATCGCAGCCCTCCTCGGCGGGCTTATGGGACATGCCGGCGGGCTGTGGTTTGTCAGCGAGGCCCTACGCGTCACCTGGGCGCCGGGGGGCCTGTCGGTTGCGCTGCCGCTGCTGCTTGGCGTCCCTGCGGCGGTTGCCGCGGCGGTGGCCGGCGGCCTGGGTGCGTTGCCGCGCGGGCGCGGGCAGCTCGTGCGCCACCTTGCCAATTAGCCGACCCGACATTGCCAGGGGCGACAAAGACATGCGGCAAACTCCGACACTGCGGCCAAAACCCGATGTCGTCCTCGCTGTGCTGGTCGTCGCCGCACTGCTTTTCGGCAGCGGACGACCTGCCTTGGCCCAGGACGCACGGGATCCGGGGGCTGCGCTGCGCGACGGCACGGCGTTCGCGATGATGCGCCACGCCATCGCCCCGGGAACGGGCGATCCCGATCATTTCACGCTGGGCGACTGTGCTACCCAGCGCAACCTCTCCGAAGCCGGCCGTCGCCAGGCGGCCGAGATTGGCGCGCGCTTCCGGGAATACGGGATCGCCGGGGCGCAGGTCTTCTCCAGCGAGTGGTGCCGGTGCATTGACACCGCGAAGCTATTGGACCTGGGGCCGGTAGAGACACTGGCGCCGCTCAACTCATTCTTCGGCAACTACAAGCAGCGCGATCCGCAGACCGCCGCACTCAGAGCCTGGCTTGCGGCGTTCGAGGCCGCGCAGCCGCTCATCCTTGTGACTCATCAGGTCAATATCCGGGCGCTGACTGGCGTCCACACCCGCTCGGGCGAGATCGTCGTGGTGCGCCGGGAGGCGGACGGAACCATGACCGTCCTGGGGTCGCTTTAAACGCTCCGTCCGCGCGGCGGCGGCAAATCGCACCGGCCTAATATCTGGCACGACGATCGGCTGGCTCCCCGGCCATTGCGGCGCGATGAGGTCCCGTTGGATTTCGCAGACCGCGTCGGAACAATTGAGCAGAGCGTGCCCGCGGTTCCTTCTCCGACTAGATCCAGGGTGGACTTCCGCCGGCATTGACCGTACTCCGGAAGGATGGCGCGCTATGAAGACGCGCCCGCGCAGGCGCAAAAACCGAAGGAAGTACCCATGCTGAAAAGCGTCCTCGTCGCCGTCGACGATACGCCGCCGAGCAAGACCGCCCAGGCGGTCGCGATCGATCTCTGCAAACGACTGGACGCCCGGATTGCCGGAATCGGCGTTTTGGACCGGCCCTGGATCACCGCACCCCAGGCCATTCCGCTGGGCGCATCGCACTACAAATATGCGCGCGACCGTACGCTGATCGAACGTTTCGATGCGGAGATCGATGCCCTGCTGAAAGGGTTCGAGAAGCGCTGCAAAAAGGCCGGCGTCTCCTTCGCCGCGGCGGAATGGCAGGGCGATCCGGCAGAGCGCATCGAGGTTGAATCCGAGGCACACGACCTGATCGTCCTGGGCAAGGACACGACGTTTCATTTCGAACTGGCCGAGGAGAACTCCCAAACGGTCACGCGCCTGGCACGTGACGACCCCAGGCCGCTGATCGTGACCCCTGCCAAGGCGCCGCGGTCAGGCAAGATCCTGGTCGCCTGCGACGGCAGCCTGGCCGCCTCGCGATCGATGCACATGTTCGCGCTGTTGGGGCTGGCGGCCGGCGGCACGGTCGAGGTCGTCACCGTAACCGACGGCTCGGCGGACGACGCCCGCGCCCGCGCGACCCAGGCCGCAAAGGTCTTTGCGAACCATGCTGTCGAAGCCACCGTGACCGTGGTCGAGACCGACGACCATCCCGCCGACGTCCTGGTCGAACGTGCAGCAGATGCGGCGTTGCTGGTGATGGGCGCGTTCGGGCGGCGGCAGCTGCGCGACGTCTTTTTCGGCTCCTGCACGACGCGGCTGCTGGAGGCCTGTCCCGTGCCGTTGTTCATTCACCACTGATGGCGACAAACGCGATCGGAGCCTGGTGCTCGCTGCTCTTGGCCCTGCTTGCCGCAACACCCGCGGCGGCGGATCTGCTGACGATTCCAGTCACGAAAGACGTCTATGCGCTGGTCGGGGAAAAGGCACAACGCTCGCCCGAAAACCTGGCGAATAACGCCACCTTCGGCGTCGTCGTGACCGAAGACGGCGCGGTGCTGATCGACCCGGGTGGAAGCTGGAAGGGCGCGCAGCAGATCCACGAGGCGGTCCGTTCATTGACCGACAAGCCGGTCCGGGTCGTGCTGAACACCGGCGGACAGGACCATCGCTGGCTCGGCAATGGATACTGGCTTGAGCAGGGCGCACGCATTATTGCATCGAACGCCGCCGTCGAGGATCAGCACGAGCGGGCATCGATGCAGCTGACGTTCCTCTCGCAACTGATGGGCGAGGCCCTGGACGGTACCGAGCCCGTCTTCGCCACCGAAACATTCGAAGAGTCCCTTACATTCGACCTTGGCGGTGTCACGTTTGAGATGGTTCACCCCGGCCCGGCCCACACGCCCGGCGACAGCTACGTGATTCTGCCCGAACAGCGCATCATGTTCACCGGGGATATCGTTTATACCGAACGCATCCTGGGGGTGACGGAGGTGTCGCACACGGGTTCCTGGATTGATGCGTTCGAAGCAATGGCTGCCCGCGACCCTCAGCATGTTGTGCCCGGTCACGGCGCGCCGACCACCTTGGAACGTGCCACCGCCGACACGTACGATTACCTGGTCAACCTGCGCGCGCGTATGCGCGAACACATCGATGCGGGCGGTGACATGATCGGCGCGGTCGAGATCGACCAATCCGCCTTTCGCCGTCTGGAGCAGTTCGACGCTCTGGCGCAGTTCGACGCTCTGGCGCGCAGAAACGCCCAGCAGGCATTCGCGGAGATGGAATGGGAGTGAGGCTTTCGATTACCAGGCACCGTTTGGTGCTTTTCTTTCTCATCTTTCCGACTTTGCGCGCGCCCGCCCATGCTGAAACCCGCGCGTGCACCGAGTGGGAGGCGGTCTATGCCGGGCAGCCCGGCGAGGACGGAGGGCGCGTCTATGCGGCGTTCGGCGAGGCCGCCCCGACCATGCCCTTGCCGTTGACCTTGACCGGCGTCGACGGAACGGACGCGGTGCTTTGGGAATACAACACTATCGCCTGGTGCTTTCAGGGATCGGGCGGCTGCTTCATGGATCTCAAGATGACGGACGGAACCAAGGTCTCCGGCGACACCGACAACCCGATCCGGCTCGTGTTCGTGCAGTCCTCCGCGACCGACACCTCCGCCGTGCCCGATATCCTGGTCGTTGCCGGCCTGAACACCGCCTTTCTCGACGCCCAGCGCGGTTCTGGCCCGCTGACACTGGCCGTCACCCGCCTCTCAAATACCGAGGACATCATCGCGCCGCCCGAGGTCTTCTACTTCGACCGCTGCACGGACGGTTGAGCACGGGGCGCCTGGACGGGCTCATAGACGGGTCGGCAGTCTTCTCCACCAGCGGGACGCGCATGCCGGCCTTCGTACATCACCCATGGCTGTTGCGACCGCCGACGCGGCACCTTAACCATTGAAAATCCCTGCAAGAGTTGATGCAGAACCGTCATGAGGCGATACTGCGGACCGGTGCCGGTTGCTGCGGATCGTGCGGCCATGAAAGGTTGGCGACAGCTTGGATCGGCATAGTGCGGCAGATGCGGGGCCAAATGAGCGTTCGCATTTAAATTCATAAATGGGAGGACATCCATGAAATCGATCTCTGTGACCCGACGGGTCGTACTGGGCGCTGCGGCGGCGCTTTTGATCTCGGGCGGCAGCGCGCTGGCCGACGAGATGGTGGAGGACATCCACTTTCTGATCCCCGGCGGCGCCGGCGGTGGCTGGGACGGCACTGCGCGCGGCACCGGCGAGGCGCTGACCAAGGCCGGTCTGGTGGGCTCGGCCTCTTACGAGAACATGTCCGGCGGCGGCGGCGGCAAGGCGATCGGCTATCTGATCGAGAATGCGGAGTCCCAGCAGGGCACGCTGATGGTCAACTCGACCCCCATCGTGATCCGCTCGCTTACCAAGGTCTTCCCGCAGAACTTCCGCGACCTGACCCTGATCGCCGGCACGATCGGCGACTATGCCGCGTTTGTCGTCAGCAAGGACAGCAAGCTCAACTCGTTTGCCGATCTTGTCGCTGCCTACAAGGCCGATCCGCGCTCGGTTGCCATCGGCGGCGGTTCCGTCCCGGGCGGCATGGACCACCTGGTCGCCGCGATGGCCATGGAAGCCGCGGGCCAGGATCCGACCAAGGTCAAGTACATCCCTTATGACGCTGGTGGCAAGGCGATGGCCGCGCTGTTGTCCGGCGAGATCCAGGCCCTGTCGACCGGCTTCTCCGAGGCGGTCGGCATGGCCCAGGCTGGCGAAGCCAAGATCATCGGCGTCACGTCGGCCGAACGGGTTCCGGCCTTCCCGGATGCGCCGACCCTGAAGGAACAGGGCTTCGATGCCGAATTCGTCAACTGGCGCGGTTTCTTCGCCGCACCCGGCCTGCCCGAAGATAAGGCCAAGGCCTATCGCGACGTTCTGGCGGCGATGTACGACACCCCCGAATGGGAAGCGGTCCGTGCGCGCAACGGCTGGGTCAACATCCACAATTCCGGTGACGACTTCCGCGCCTTCCTGGAAGGCCAGGAAAAGCAGATCGGCGATCTGATGAAGAAGCTCGGCTTCCTTTGATCGCAGGTTTTGAAACCGGGGCGCTCTGTCGCCCCGGTTTTTCTTTGTGCTAGCTTTCGGGGGGAGGTGCACAATGGCATTGGACAAATGGATCGCGGCCCTGTTTCTCGCAGGGTCCATCGTCTACGGCTACGCCGCCTTCAACTACCCGCTGCTGCCCTTCGAAAAGAACATGCCGTTCCTGCCGAACACGCTGCCCATAGTGCTCAGCGTGCTGGCAGCCTTGTTTTCGCTGGTCATCCTGCTGTCGCCGAAGGCGGCGGCCGACGAAGAGGGTGACGTTCTCGGCTCCATCGACCTCAAGCGCTTCGCGGAATACAAGGTCGGCCAGGCATTGCTGCTGGTCGCCGCGATGATCCTCTATGCCCTGGCCCTGCGTCCTGCCGGTTTCATTCTCTCGACCACGTTGTTCCTGGCCGGCACCGGCTGGATCCTGGGCGAGCGCAAGTACCACATCATGATCCCGGTCGCCTTGCTGGGCGCCTTTTGCGTCTGGTACCTGGTCCAGGAAGCGCTCGGCATCTTCCTGCGGCCGCTGCCGTATTTCCTGGGCTGAGGAGGCGACCCGATGCTTGAAGGAATCATCTCCGGCGTCTCAACGGCCCTGTCGTTCCAGAACCTGATCATGGTGGTGGCCGGCTGCCTTTTGGGCACCTTCATCGGGATGCTGCCGGGCCTGGGCCCGATGTCGATCATCGCGATCATGATCCCCGTCGCCATCAAGATCGGCGACCCTTCCGCCGCCCTGATCCTGCTGGCTGGTGTCTATTACGGGGCCATCTTCGGCGGCTCCACTTCTTCCATCCTGATCAACGCCCCGGGCGTGGCCGGAACCGTCGCGACCTCGTTCGACGGCTATCCGATGGCGCGCCAGGGCAAGGCCGGCAAGGCGCTGACCATCGCCGCCATCGCCTCGTTTTCCGGCGGCACCATCGGCGCCATCCTGTTGATGGGATTCGCCCCGGCGCTCTCGTCAGTGGCGCTGTTGTTTCACTCCGCGGAGTATTTTGCGCTGATGGTGGTGGGCCTCTCGGCCATCGCCGCCTTCGCCGGCACCGGCAAGGTCGCCAAGGCCCTGCTGATGACCGTGATCGGCCTGATCCTGGCCACGGTGGGCGAGTCCGCCCTGTTCAACGCGCCGCGTTTCACGATGGGGATCATGGACCTGCAATCGGGCTTCAGCTTCATCACCCTGGCGATGGCGCTGTTCGCCCTGCCCGAGGCACTGTACCTGGTGCTGGACCCGAAACGCGGGGCAACCAAGGAAAGCGGCGAGATCAAGGAACTGCGGATTACCAAAGAGGAGGCCAAATCGATCACGCCTGTGATCGGCCGCCAATCGATCCAAGGGTTCCTGATCGGCGTCATGCCCGGCGCCGGCGCCACGATCGCCTCGTTCCTGGGCTATGCCGTGGAACGCAACATCGCCAAGGGCGAGGAACAGGATGCGTTCGGCAAGGGCTCGATCAAGGGCCTCGCGGCACCCGAGACCGCCAACAATGCGGCCTGTACCGGGTCCTTCGTTCCGCTGTTGACCCTGGGCATTCCCGGTTCGGGCACCACGGCGATCCTGCTGGGCGCCCTGATCGCGCTCAACGTCCAGCCCGGCCCGCGCCTGATGATCGACAACCCGTCGATCTTCTGGGCGGTGATCATCTCGATGTATATCGGCAACGTGGTGCTGCTGATCCTGAACCTGCCGCTGATCCCCTATATCGCCAAGCTGCTGGCAATCCCGCGCAATTACCTGATCCCGCTCATCCTGTTCTTCACCATGATCGGCGCCTATATCGGCCAGAACAACGCGACCGAACTGCTGATCCTGGTGGGGCTCGGCGTCTTCGCGACGGTGATGCGCTTTGCCGACTATCCGCTGGCGCCCCTGCTGATCGGCTTCATCCTTGGCGGCATGCTGGAAAACAACTTCGCCCGCGCGGTGAACCTGACCGACGGCGTGGCGTTCATGTGGGAACGGCCGATGACGGCGGTGCTGCTGCTGATCGGGCTGACGCTGATCTTCCTGCCGGCCTATAGGCGGCGGCGGGCGCGCCTGCTGCAAAAGGGCGTGGCGCAGGGGGACTAACCGGGCCGTCTGGCCGCGGTCACGCCGTCGATGGCACCGATCCGTCGGGAACCTGAGCCTGTGCCACCGTCTTGACGTGCGCACCCAGCACGCCCAGCTCTTCCACCCGGTGGCACGCGGCGAAATGTTCCTGGCCGCCGACGTCCTGCCGCCGCAGCGCCGGAACCTCCGTCTTGCACCGGTCGGTCGCATAGCGGCAGCGCGGGTGGAACGGACACCCGCTGGGCGGGTTGACCGGGCTGGGCACGTCGCCCTCCAGCACGATTCGGTCGGTCTTCTTGTCCAGGTCGGCAACCGGGATCGCCGACAGCAGGGCCTGGGTGTAGGGATGCAGGGTGTTCGCGTAGATCTCTTCCGACGCCGCCAGTTCCACGATGCGGCCCAGATACATCACCGCAATCCGGTCGCAGATATACTCCGTCACACTGAGGTCGTGGGTGATGAAGATGTAGGTGAGGTTCCGTTTCTGCTTCAGCTCCAGCAGCAGTTTCAGGATCTGGGCCTGGACCGATACGTCCAGCGCGCTGACCGGTTCGTCGCAGACGATCAGCTCCGGCTCGATTGATAGCGCCCGGGCGATGCCGATGCGTTGGCGTTGGCCGCCGGAAAATTCGTTGGGATAGCGATCCATATATTCCGGCTGCATGTTCACGGCCTGCAGCAGGTCGCCGATGATCCGGCGCCGCTCAGCCTTGGAGCGGACGCCGTATTTCTTCAGCGGGTCTTCCAGCGACCCGAAGATGGTGAAGGCCGGGTTCAGCGAGGAATAGGGATCCTGAAAGACGATCTGCAGCTTCTTGCGATAGGGCACCAATTCGTCGCTGGACAGCGACACCAGATCGACCGCGCCTTCGGTGTCGCTGAACGTGACTTCGCCGCCGGCGGGCCGGACAAGCTGAAGCACGGATTTTCCCAGGGTGGTCTTGCCGCAGCCCCTTTCGCCGACCAGCCCCAGCACCTCGCCCCGGCGCACGTCCAGGTCGACGCCGTCGACCGCCTTGACATGGCCGACGACGCGCTTGAACACGCCCTGGCGGACGGGAAAGTACGTCTTCACGTCCCGCAGTTTCAGGATCACGTCGCCGCCGTCAGGCATCGCCCGTCACCTTCTCGTGGTGCCAGCAGGACACCCGGTGGGTCGGGCTGATATCGTCCTCGTCCGGCATGACCGAACAGGCCTCGGTCGCAAAATCGCAGCGCGGCGCGAACTGGCAGCCGACCGGCCGGTCGTAGGGGTCGGGAGTCGACCCCCTGATCGGGCGGATGTCCTGGTCCTTGCCGCGACCCAGCACCGGGATCGACGACAACAGGGCGCTGGTGTAGGGATGGCGCGGCCGCCTCAAAACGTCGTCGACCGTGCCCGCCTCGACGATCTTGCCCATGTACATGACCGCAACCTCGTCGGCCAGTTCCGCCACCACGCCCATGTCGTGGGTGATCAGGATGATCGCCGTGTTGTGCTCGCGTCGCAGGCGTTCCATCAGTTCGAAGATCTGCGCCTGGATGGTCACGTCCAGCGCCGTGGTCGGTTCGTCGGCAATCAGGATTTTCGGATTGCAGGCCATCGCCATCGCGATCATGGCGCGCTGGCGCATGCCGCCGGAGAAGTTGTGCGGGTATTCGCCCACCCGCTTCTCCGGCAGGGGAATCCCCATGTCCTTCAACAACTCGACGCAGCGCGCGGCGACCGCCTTGCGGCCCATCCTGGTGTGATAGATCAGGTTTTCCGCGATCTGGAAGCCGATCGTATAGACCGGGTTCAGCGCGGTCATCGGGTCCTGGAAAATCATCGCGATCTCGGCCCCGCGGATGTCCCGCATCTGCCTGCCGTTTCGTTCCAGACCGTCGATGCGGATCGCGCCACCTTCGGCGAAGTAGGTGATCTCGCCGTCCTCGATGCGCGACAGCGACGGCAAAAGCTGCATGATCGCCGAGGCGGTGACGGACTTGCCGCACCCGCTTTCGCCCACGATGCACAGCGTCTTGCCCCGCTTGACGGTGAACGAGACGCCGTCGACCGCCTTGTTGCAGCGCCGGTTCGAGTAGATATTAGGTCTTCAGCCCGTCGACCTTGAGGGCGATTTCCCCGGCCATCCCGCCTATTCCTGCTGCGACGGGTCGGTGGAATCGCGCAGCCCGTCGCCGATGAAGTTCACGGCCAGCACGAACCGCGAGATCACCGAGCCGACCGGCAACCAGATCCACCAGTTGTTCTGCAACACGCGCAGATCCTGGGCGGCGTTCAGGATGTTGCCCCAGGTCGGGATGTGCAGCGGCACGCCCAGCCCCAGGAAGCTGAGACCCGCCTCGGCCAGGATGAACATCGCCGTGGTCAGGGTGATGTTGACCATGATCGGGCCTAGCGCATTGGGCAGCATGTGCTTGTAGCAGATCTTCGCGGTGCCGACCCCGAAGCTCTCCAGCGCCTGGACGTACTCCTCCTCGCGCAGCGACAGCATGCGCGCGCGCAAGGCGGTACATCGACCCCCAGCCGGTCGCGATGAAGATCACGATCAGGTTGAACAGGCTTTGCCCGACGATCGAAACCAGCAGCAGGACCAGGACGATCTGGGGAAACGACATGAAGATCTCTGAAACGCACAGCGCCACCGTGTCGATCCAGCCGCCGACATAACCCGCATAACAGCCGATCCCGACGCCGACCACCGCGGCGCACAGGGCGCTGCCCAGCCCGACCAGGATCGAGATCCGGCCGCCGTACAGCACGCGGGCAAACACGTCGCGGCCGGTCTTGTCGGTGCCGAACCAGTGCTCGGCGGACGGCGCCTGCAGCATCGCCCTGAGATTGATCTTGAAGGGGTCGTACTCGGTGATCAGCGGCGCGAACAACGAGGCAAGCAGAATGATGGAGAACAGCACCAGCCCCACCACGGCCAGGCGGTTGTTCAACAGCTTGCGCAGCGCCCGGCTGCCCACCTTGGCGTGCAGCCGTCCGGCTTCTTCCAGGTCGCGGATGCGATCGAACTCGCGGTCCAGTGCGGTGCTTGCCACGGCCGTCTCCCCTGCCCTATTCCAGCCTGACGCGCGGATCGATCAGGGCCGTCAACACGTCGATGATCAGGCTGGCCAACAGGACGGCCAGAACCGAAAACAGGGCGATCATCATAACCAGCGGATAGTCCTGCCCACGCACCGCGATAACGAACTTGTTGCCGACGCCCGGCCACTGGAAGACCTGCTCGATGATCACCGAGCCGCCGATCAACGTCGGCAGCCGGAAACCGATCAGGACGATCACCGGCGTCAGCGCGGTCCGGAACCCGTGCAGCAGGTTCACCCGCCATTCCGGTAAGCCCTTGGCCCGGGCCGTGCGGATGAACTCGCGGGACAGGGCGTCCAGCATGGCCGCCCGGGAATAACGCATCACGCCGGCGGTCATCATCAGGGACAACACAGCAGCCGGCAGCACGAGGTGCGGGAACCGGTCCCAGAAACCCTCATAGCCAGGCAGCAGGCGTCCGCCCACCGGCAGCCAGCCCAGATGCAAGGAAAAGTACGACAAGGCGACTAGTCCGAAAAAGAACTCCGGGATCGAGACGCCAAGCATGCCGACCACAGTCAGCGCACTGTCGCCGGCCGAGCCCTTGTTCAGCGCGCTGTAGGTTCCCAGGATGCAGCCGAAGATGGTCGAGAAGAAGATCGCTGCCAGCGAGAGCTCCGGTGTTGCCGGCAACCGGTCCAGGAAGATCTCGACAATTTGCACCCCGCCGGACAGCGAATGCCCGAAATTGCCCTGCAGGACGTTGAACAGCCAGATCGAATAACGTTCCAGGAAGGATTTGTTGAGGCCCAGCGCCTCGCGCAGCTTGTTGAGGTCTTCCGGCGAAAGCTGACCGGCCACGTCCGGCGGGATCATGTAGGAAACCGCATCGCCCGGCGTCAGCTCCAGCCCCAGATAGACCAGGAAGCTGATTGCCACCAGCATCGGGACCAGGATCAGAATCCGCCTGATGATATAGGTCAGCAAGATGCGGAACCTTGTGACAAGAGGCTCAACGAAGCCGGCGGCTGGTTGCGGCCGATATCGACCGCAACCAGCACCCTACGCCCTGCCGTTTACTCCGGCTTCTTCGGGAAGGCATTCACCCGAAACGAACGGGTGTAGGGAATGTCCGCCGCAATCACCCGCATGTGGTCCATGGCTTCAAGCGATTGGACGTCGGCAACCGACTTGGTGAAACCGTAGTCCAGCCGGCCTGCCGCTGCGTTCTTGACCACGTTCGGGTCGTTGTCGTCGCTTGGGAAGGCAACGATCTCTTCGATTTTGGCAACGCCGCCGTGGTAGTTCTCGAACGGAACGAAACGCACGAAATCGTTCATCTGAGCCTCGGCAACCTTGTACGGGCCCGACCCGACCGGGTTCTGCCAGAACGGATGCTGTTGCAGCTCAACCGGATTGACGCCTTCCAGCTTGTGCTTGGGCAACGGCGTGAACTGGCTGAAGGTGACCAGCATGTTCGGGTCCAGCCGCTCGAACTTCAGCGTGATCGCATTGCCGTCGACGGAGATGCCGGAAATCGCATCCGCCTCGCCGTTGGCATAGGCCTCGCCGCCTTCCAGCGACCGGAACGTGTTCACGAACACGCCGTTCAACGACGGGAACTTGATCGCCGTGTGGATCGACCAGGCCACATCCTCCTCGGTCAGCGGCGTGCCGTCGTGCCAGGTCAGCCCGTCCTTCAGCACGAAGGTCGCGGACATGCCGTCTTCTGAAACCGTGTAGCTCTCGGCAAGCTGCGGACCGGCCGGCACCAGCGATCCGTCCGCCGTCAAAAGCCGGTCGAACACGATCTTGTTGGAGACTGCCAGGCCCGGGTTCAGCCAGGGCTGGGCGAAGAACTGGATCGGCCCCTTGTTGGTATACAGGACCTTCTTGCCGTTCTCGTCGGGCTCGATCGTCCAGTTGACGATGTTCCAGTCGTAGCTGAACTGGTCGTTGCCGTACTGGCCGCCGTTACGCGATAGACGCTTGCTTTCGAAGATGAAAAGCTGCTGGTAGTACAGCGGAATGTCCGACAGCTTGTCGTTCTCGAAACGCTGGAAGTCGGCGAAGGCCACCTTCTGCTCGTCAAGATTTGCGGTGCCGTTGATCTTCTTCAACAGCGCCGCCCGCATGTCGTCCTGCGGCACGTAGCTCGCCTTGCCTTCCAAATAGACGTTGTAATACTCGTGCAGCACCAGCGCCGCGCGCGCGCCATAGGCCATGTCCCAGGTTACCGTGCTGGTGTCCTTGGATTTCGGCAGCGCGTTCAACTGGCCGGCAACGTCGCCTTCCAGCTTGCGGAAGGTCATCTTGACGCCGACGTCGGCCAGATAGGCCTGCACGGCGGTCATGAAATCGACCGTCAGCTGGTCGCCGTAGTAATAGACCACGTCCAGCGTCTGGCTTTCGTCCCAGCCGGCCTCTTTCAAGAGCTGCCGCGCCTTGTCGGGATCGTAACCGTAGGCGTTCAGGCCCGGCGCCTTCCAGGAACCGTTCGGGATCATCGAATCGGCAACGATCGCCTTGCCTTCGAACAAGGTCTCCACGACCGTGTCCATGTCTATCGCGTAGGCGATAGCCTGACGCACCCGAGGATCGGACGATTTGTTCTCGACATCGGCAAGGGCCGCGGTCGAGGCCGTCGACATGGCGGCCGCCAGGGCGACGGCGCGTATGAGGTTCTTCATTTCATTCCTCCCTGTAGTCTTGGTTTCTATCCCTGAAGCTTCGGCGATCCGTTCCCGCCGCGGTCCAGCGCGGCGTGAAAATAGGACGCGTAGTTCCGTTCAAGATGCCGTTTCAGGACCGCTTCCGCCTTGTCCGCATTCTTGTCCAGAATCGCGTTGACGATCTCCTTGTGTTCCTCGTTGCTCTGCCGAAAGTGCTCTCTGGCGCTCTCGGGGATCCGGCGCCCTTTCATCAGCCTTTCGACGAACGCCTCGTGCAAGGCGACGAAGATCGGGTTGCCGGGCACCTCCGCAAGCACGCGGTGGAACTGGACATCCGCCTGCCGGAACGCCGCAGGATCGTCCAGATTGGCGTCGCAGGCCTCGATCGCCTCCACCATCCGGGCGACCTGGGCGTTGGTCGCGTGGTCCAACGCATAGCGGACCATGCTGGTTTCCATGAACAGCCGGGCCTGTTCCAGATGGGCCATGCCCTCGGCGCCGGAAAAGAAGAACCGCGCGGCCTCGGCAACGCTGGCCATCACCCCCGACAGGGTCGGCGCGGCAACCCGCGGCCGCTTGCCCCGGGCGTGATCGACCAAGCCCATCGCCTGCAGATTGTTCATCGCGTTGCGGACGGTGCCGCGCCCGACGCCGAACCGTTCGCACAGGTCACGCTCGGACGGCAGCATTTCGCCATGCGCCAGGACACCCTCGTGGATGTCCGCCGCAATCGACTCCGAGATCGCCAAGGCTGCGTTTTCTGAGGCCGTCACCCGAAAACCTCACCAAATGTTGCCGGGAGTAGACCATTTCTTTAGTTTCATGTCCAGATTTTTGCGTTTTGGTTGACTAAATTTCTTCAATCGGATACCAAAGAACAGTGGTCCTGCCGCTCTCCGGCGGGCGGATTACCGCAAAGCGACCACGGACAAGCCGGCCACGGCGCACAGCGAGGGTCCCATGAGCATCTCCGGTGCGATATTTGCCGCAATGCTGACACCCCTAGGGGACGACGGTTCCGTGTCGCCGGAGCGGATCGATCCCCTGGTCGACTACATCCTTTCGAAAGGCGTCGACGGGCTCTATGCCGGCGGCAGCACGGGCGAATGCGTCTTGCTGAGCCTGGACGAGCGGGCGCTGTTGTTGAAGGCGTTGGCCGCCCGCGCCCGCGGCCGCTGCACCCTGATCGCCCATGTGGGCGCGGCTTCGACCGACGACGCGGTCGCACTGGGCGCCCTGGCCGGGCAGGAGGGTTTCGACGCGGTCTCCGCGATCCCGCCCTATTACTACAAGTACAGCTACGACGAGATCGCGGCCTATTACGATGCCGTCGCCGACGCGGCGGGCCTTCCTTTGATCGTCTATAACATCCCATCGCTGACCGGGGTGGAACTCGGCACCGATCGCCTTCTGGAACTGCTGGACGACCCGCGGATTGGCGGCATCAAATTCACGGACAAGGACGTCTTTCAGTTCACGATGCTGCGCAACGCCCGGCCCCGCAAACGGTTCTATTTCGGCACCGACGAGATGTTCATCTGCGCTGCCGCGGCGGGAACGGACGGCGGCATCGGCAGCACCTACAACCTGATCGGCGACGTCTATGCCGGCATCAAGGGCGCGGTGGACCGGGGCGATATCGACACCGCGCGGGCACTGCAGGCGAAGGCGAACGGGTTGATCGAGATTCTATTTCAGACCGGCGTGGTGCCGGGCCTGAAACATGCGCTGAACCGCCTGGGTGTGCCCGTCGGCGGCTGCCGGCGCCCGTTCAGCCCGCCATCCGCGGACTCGCTGGCAAAACTCGACCGGTGGATCGACGAAAACCTGACGGTGTCGGCCTAGCCAGGCATCGACCGCGATGACGCGGCAATCCCTTCACAACGGAATAGAGTTGCCGGCGCGCTGGCCGCCCAACTATGGGCCCGTGCCGCGCACACCGATGCCGGTCCCCTACCTGGACGCCCCGCCCGCATGCATCCCGATCGACACCGGCCGGCAGCTCTTTGTCGACGATTTCCTGATCGAAAGAACCTCCCTGACACGCGTGTTCCACCGGCCCGCGCCGCATCCGGCCAGCCCGCTGCTGGAACCCGAGACCGCATGGGAGAAGGGCGACGTGTCTTTTGCCATGCCGTTCAGCGACGGCGTCTGGTACGACCCCGCCGACGGCACGTTCAAGCTCTGGTACGCCGCAAACGAGATGTGGTGCACCTGCTATGCGGAATCCGCCAACGGACTGACCTGGACGCGCCCTGACCTGGACATCGTCCCCGGCACGAACATCGTACTGGACGTTCCGCGGGATTCCGGCACCGTCTGGCTGGACCAGGTCGACCCCGATCCGGCGGGCCGCTTCAAGATGGTCCAGACCGTGAAGGAACGCCCTTCCATGCGCGAACCGTTGCGCGGCCGGGCAAAGGACCACTTCTTCACCTACAGCCTGTTCGCCTCGCCGGACGGCATCCAGTGGCGGCCGCTGGCCGAATCCCGCCCCGACCAGCCGATCGGCGACCGGTCCACCGTCTGGTTCGATCCGTTTCGTGGCGTGTGGGTCTACAGCATCCGCGACATCGGGTGGCAGTTGGGTCGTCCGGGCGGCCAGCAGTTCCGCACGCGCCTCTATCGCGAACACCCCGACCTGGCCGCGGGCCTGTCGGAACTGGTTTCCCAGACCGTCCCCTGGATCGGGGCGGACGAACTGGATCCGCCGCACCCGGACCATCCCGACCAGCCGCCGCAGCTCTATACCTTTGACGCGGTCGCCTACGAGAGCCTGATGGTGGGGCATTTTTCGATCCACCAGGGTCCGGAGAATGAGATTTGCGCGGAAACGCGCACCCACAAAAGAAACCAGATCGCGCTGGGTTTCAGCCGCGACGGGTTCCACTGGCACCGGCCGGACCGGCGTCCTTTCATCCGCGCCCGCTCCGAAGACGTGACGGCCTGGGACTGGGGCAATATCCAGTCCGTCGGCGGCGGGTTCCTTGTGGTGGGAGAGGCGCTTTGGATCTATCACAGCGGCCGGGCGCTGGGCGGCAGCTTCTGGGACGGGTCCGGCGGCACAGGCCTCGCCGAGCTGCGCCGCGACGGCTTTGCCAGCCTGGACGCGGGCCCGGACGGCGGTATCCTTCTGACCCGGCCGGTCCGGTTTTCGGGCCGACACCTGTTCGTCGATCTCGCCGCGCCGCACGGACGCTTGCGGGTCGCAGCACTCGACGAAAACGGATCGGAGATCCCGGGCTTCGGCCTTGCCGACTGCCTGCCGCTCGACGGCAACGGCACCCGGCTTCCGGTGCGCTGGCGCGGCAACGCGGGCCTCGCCGCGCTCGCCGTCCGCCCGATCCGGTTCCGGTTCGAGCTGTTCGACGGAGCGCTTTACGCCTTCTGGGTCAGCCGCTGGCCCAGCGGCGAGAGCGGCGGCTATGTCGCGGCCGGCGGGCCGGGGTTCCAGCGCGGTTTCGACACGCCAAAGACGAACGGAACCCTTGCGGGTTGACGCCGACTCTGGCGGTATGACGGCATCCCTTGGCGCGTGTCGACAAACCAGATCAGGAAGGGAAGAGAGGACGCCATGGATCGACCGAATAACGGCAAGGCACATTGCACAATGGGCGCTCCGACTCCGCCGTTGACGCGCGCATACTTAGCCAGCATTGAATTGGCCAATCATTGAATGGAGGCGCGACCTAACGGGCCGTCGCACGCTGCCACCACAAGGTAAATCGATCGTGACCGACCAGCCCCACCTCAAGCGCGGCCTCAACCTCACATTGCTGACGCTGTACGGCCTCGGCACCACGATCGGCGCTGGCATCTATGTTTTGATCGGCAAGGTCGCGGGCAGCGCCGGCCTCTATGCGCCGCTTTCCTTTCTGCTCGCGGCCGGGCTGGTCGCCTTCTCGGCCTTTTCCTTCGCGGAGTTGGGGTCGCGTCTGCCCCGCAGCGCGGGCGAGGCCGTCTATGTCCGCGAAGGGTTCTACTCGCGCGTTCTCGCCCTGTGCATCGGGTTGCTGGTCATCCTGGCCGGTCTGGTCTCGGCGGCTGCAATCTCGCGCGGCTTCGTCGGCTACTTCCAACAGCTCGTCGATCTGCCTGCATGGTTCTGCATCGTGATCATCGTCTGCGTGCTCTGCGCCGTGGCGGCCTGGGGCATCACCGAGTCGGTCTCGCTGGCGGCTTTCATCACGCTGGTAGAGGTGGCGGGACTGGTCTTCGTCGTCTGGAGCGGCCGTGACAGCTTCGCGGCATTCCCCGAGACCTGGCAGACGCTGCCATCGGCCACCGCAGGCGCGACCTGGATCGGCGTTTTTTCCGGCGTGGTGGTCGCCTTCTACGCCTTCATTGGTTTCGAGGACATGGTCAATGTCGCCGAAGAGGTGAAGGACGTGCGACGCACGCTGCCGCGGGCGATCATCCTGACGCTGATCGCGACCGCGGCGCTCTATTTTTTGGTCGGTCTGGTCGCGGTGCTCGCGGTCCCGGTCACGGAGCTCGCTGAAAGCGGCGCGCCGCTTGCGCTGATCGTCGAAAGGACGGGAAACGCGTCGGGAAAGTGGATCAGCCTGATCGCCGTCATCGCGGTTCTGAACGGCGCGTTCATCCAGATCATCATGGCGTCCCGAGTTCTCTATGGTCTCAGCGAACAAGGCTGGCTGCCGGCCCTGTTTGGAAAGGTCCACCCGCGTCGGCGCACGCCGATCAACGCAACGGTCACTGTCTCGGCGGTCGCGCTGGTCTTCGCCCTGACTTTGCCCCTGGAAACATTGGCGCGGGTAACCTCGCTGATCACCCTGGCGATCTTCGCGACGGTCAACCTGGCCTTGTGGCGCATCAAGCGGCGCGAGCCGGCGCCCGCCGGCGCGGTCATCTACCCGAAATGGATCAGCCTCTGCGGCTTTCTGGCCTGCAGCGCCGTTTTCCTTGCTGAGATCGTTCGCCTGACCGTCTGACCTGGACAGTCGTGTTTGGTGATTGGCGGATTTTGCGGCCGTCCGACGCGCTCAACCCGCAGCGCCGTTGCCCTCGGCAGCGTGCCGTACGAACTTGCCGGCCGCGTCGAATAGGAGGATCTTCGGGTCGCGAACGATGGCGCGCCCGATCGCGACCCGCTGGCGCTGGCCGCCGGACAGGGCCTTGGGTCTGCGTTGCAGGTACTCCTCGATGCGCAGCATTTCAGCGGCACGGTTCACACGCGAGGCAATTTCCGCCTCGTCCCCCGTTTCGGCCAGCGCTTCGGCGTATCGTCGGGTTACGCTGGCGGTGCTCATCCCGTCGGCAGCGGTGAACCAGTCCTGCACCGGCACGTAGCCGGGCTTTGGATAGGCGCCGATGGTCGTGGTCTGGATACCCACAGCCGGCACTTCAGGCCGCCGCGCAGGCGTCGCACAGGCCGTGGACCTCGATGGTGCTTTTATTGATCCGGAACCCCTCGCCGCCGGCCCAACCCTGAAGCCGCGCGGCCAGCGATACATCGGAGAATTCGCTGACATTGCCGCACGCCTCGCAGATTGCGAATGCGGTCATGCTGTGTGTTTCATGTGCCGGGTGGCTGCAGGCAACGAAGGCGTTGATGCTTTCCAGGCGGTGAACCAGGCCGAACGCCAGCAGCTTGTCCAGCGCGCGATAGACCTGTTGCGGCGCGCGGATGCCGTCGGCGCGCACCCGGTCCAGGATCGTATAGGCGCTGAGCGGGCCTTCGGCATTGTCCAGGACCGCGCAGACCAGCTCCTGGTTCCGGGTCAGAACCCGGGCCTGGGACGATGCGGCCGTCATCGTCCGCCATCCTGCCGCGCCGCGCCGTCGCCGCGCTCCGGCCGGCCCCGCGGAACCAGACCGGCAAGGAACAGCACGAAGGCCGCCACCACGATCGACGGGCCGGACGGCGTGTCCCATTGGAGCGACCCGAACAGCCCCAGAACCACGGCCGCGACGCCTGCCACGGCCGCGAACACCGCCATCTGCTCTGGCCCGCGGGCGAAGCCGCGCGCCGTTGCGGCGGGAATGATCAGCAATGCCGTGATCAGCAGGGCGCCGACCAGCTTCAACGCAAGCGCGATCACCATGGCCATCAGGACCATCAGCACAAGCTCGGTCCGGCCGGGGTCGAGGCCTTCGGCCTGGGCCAGCTCCCGGTTGACGGTTGCGGCAAACAACGGCCGCCAAAGCCAGACCAGCACCGCCAGCACGACCGCGCCGCCGGCATAGATGATCGCGATGTCACGGACGGAAACCGCAAGGATGTCGCCGAACAGAAAGCCCATCAGATCGACCCGCACCCAGGTCAGGAATGCGAGGCAGACCAGCCCCGTCGCCAGCGCCGAATGCGCCAGCAGGCCGAGAACGGCGTCGGACGAAAGGCCGCCGCGGCGGCGCAGCGCCAGCATGGCCAATGCGACGACGCCGGACACCGCGAACACGCCCAGCATCGCGTTCACGTCCAGGAGAAGCGCAACCGCGATGCCCAGCAGGGCCGAATGGGAGAGGGTGTCGCCGAAATAGGCGAGCCGCCGCCAGACGATGAAGCAGCCCAGGGGGCCTGCGACAACCGCGACCCCGGCGCCGACGACCAGCGCCCGGATAAAGAAATCGTCAAACATCGCGGCGCTCGGAAATCGGCACCACGACAGCCGACGGGTTGGGATCGTCCGAGGAGCCATGGTGATGCCCGTCGGCGGGGTGGCAGTGATCGGTCACCGACCCGTCGCCGTGCCGGACGCGGCCGTCGGGCAGATGGGTATGATCGTGGTCGTGGGTATAGACCGCCAGCGCCGCCGCGGCACGGTCGCCGAACAATGCGCGATACTCGGCGCTTTCCGCCACCGCATGCGGCGTGCCCTGGCAACAGATGTGGCCGTTCAGGCAGACCACCTTGTCTGTCGCAGCCATCACCACATGCAGGTCGTGCGAGATCAGAAGCACGCCGCAGCCGAGCCGGTCGCGGATCTCTGCAATCATGTCGTAAAGCGCGATCTCGCCGGAAAAGTCGACGCCCTGGACCGGTTCGTCCAGGACCAGAAGGTCTGGGTCCCTGGCAACCGCCCGGGCCAGCAGCGCCCGCTGAAACTCGCCGCCCGACAGGGTCTGCACCTGAGCGTCGGCCAGGTCGGTTATGCTGACACGGTCCAGCGCCGCGTCGACTTCGCGATCGGTCAGGCCCGCCGTCAGACGCATCAGCCGCCGCACCGTCAGCGGCACCGTCCAGTCGATATGCAATCGCTGCGGCACGTATCCGATTCGCACCCCGGGTGCCAGGGCGACCCGTCCTTCGTCGGGGGTCAGAATCCCCAGCGCCATCTTGGCGGTGGTGGTCTTGCCGGATCCGTTCGGGCCGATCAGGGTGACGATCTCGCGCGCATGGACCGTAAGGTCGATATTGCGGACCAGCCAGCGCCCGGCGCGCTGGATGCCGGTATTGCGCAAGGTCACCAGAGGGGTCGAAGGAGCATCCATGACGGCCGCTATGGTTTTGGGATGGGCCGATTGCCACGCCCCGTCGCGCAGGCTATAAGCGACCCTCACCAATTGTTATGTCATAACATCACAACGCTGCCAAGATGACCGTCGCCATAAGGCGTGTGCAGGCCCTGGTGATCGCGTACCTGGCTCTGATGCTGGCGGACACCGGGGCGTCCGCCGCCGACCGTGTCGTTGCGTCGATCAAGCCGATCCATGCCCTGGTTGCAGGGGTGATGCAGGGTGTCGGCGACCCGGCACTTCTGGTGCCGGGCGGAGGATCGCCGCACGCCTACAGCCTGAGGCCTTCACAGGCGCGCGCCCTGCAGCGGGCCGAACTGGTCTTCTGGGTCGGCCCGGACCTGGAGGCGTTCCTGGAAAAGCCGATCGCGTCGCTGGCCGGAGGGGCGAAGATCGTAACCCTGGTGAATGTAACCGGCCTGACCAGGCTGGCCCTCCGCGAGGGCGGCGCATTCGAGGCGCACGCGGACGACAGCAACGACGACCACGACCACGATCACGGCGCCGTCAATGCCCATGTCTGGCTGGATCCCGAGAACGCAAAGGCCCTGGTGCGCGCAATCGAACAGACGCTGGTCGCGTCCGATCCCAAGAACGCCGCGCGGTACCGGGCGAATGCCAGGGCGCTGGGGCAAAGACTGGACGCGCTGACGGAGGAGATGCGCATGAGCCTGGAGCCGGTAAAAGACAGACCCTTTGTGGTGTTCCACGACGCCTACCAGAACCTGGAGCATCGGTTCGGCCTTCGCGCGGTGGGGGCGATCACCGTCAGCCCCGAGGCGATGCCCGGCGCCGAACGCGTGGCCGAGATCAAGGCAAAGATCCAGGACCTGAACGTTGCCTGCGTCTTCTCCGAACCCCAGTTCGAGCCCAGGCTGGTCGCGGTCGTGACGGAGGACACCGGTGCGAAGACCGGCGTCCTCGATCCGCTGGGCGTCGGGATCGAAGCCGGATCCGACCTCTATTTCCATCTCATGCGGCAAATGGCGGTTTCGATGCGGGAATGCCTCTCGTCCAGCAACTGATCCCGGAATGGTTCGGCCTTTGACCGTCACCTTTACTTAACCAACCTCTTGAAGTATGGCCATAACCGCGCCGGCACACCCAGCCGAGGAGAGGCAACATTCCGGCTTTAGTTTGGACCCGTTACGGGACCCGCATTCTGTTCATTGCCCTTGCGTCGGCCTTTGCCGCGCTGCAGCCGCGTGCGGCGTTTGCGCATCCCCACGCCTGGATCGACGTTCGGGTCGAGATCCTGTTCGATGCGACCGGCGCGGTCGTCGGTTTCAGACAGCACTGGCTTTTCGACGAGTTCTACACGGCCTTTGCGACCGAAGGACTGGACGAGGATGGCGACGGCATTCCCGATCCACACCTGATCGACGCGCTGAGCACGGAGAATATGTCGAACCTTGGTGACTTCGACTACTTCACCAGCGCCTGGATCGGCGATGAAAAACTCGGGCTGGGAACGGTGACGGACGTCTCCGGGCGACTGGCAGGCGATCGTTACGAAATGTCGTTCGTCGTCCCTTTGAGCGCCCCGGTGTCGCTGCGCGAAACCCCCATGACATACGCCGTCTACGACCCGACCTATTATGTCGAGCTGCTGCATGCCGAGAGCAGCGATGCGATCCGCCTGGAAGGCGCGCCGGAAGATTGCGCCTATACCTTGACCCCGCCCGATCCCGACCCCGAAATGGTGACCTTCGCCGCCAGCCTGGGACGGACGGAAAGCGCCGGCGACGGGCTGGGAATCCTGTTCGCCGAACGCGTGAGCCTGCAATGCGGCACCGGTTCCTGATCACCGTTCCGGTCTTCCTGTGGGCACTTGGCCCGGCCGCGGCCGAGGCGTCCTTGTGAGGCGAGACTCTCGCCTGGATCTCCGCACAGCAACGCGCCTTCCACCTTGATCTGTCCGCGGCGCTGAAGGCCCTGAAAACGGATGGCGGCACCACCGCGGCCTGGGGCCTGATTCTGGCGAGCTTCCTCTACGGGGTGTTCCATGCCGCGGGCCCCGGCCACGGCAAGGTGGTGCTGACGACCTACCTTCTGACTCACGGCGCGCGGGTGCGCCGCGGCATCGCGATGGCCGCCGCGGCGGCCTTTCTGCAGGGCGTGGTCGCGGTCGTCCTGGTTTACGGTCTGATCTATCTGGTCGGCTGGCTGCCGCGCGATACCTCGGGCGCGGTTTCGTGGAGCGAACGGCTGAGCTACGCCCTGGTGGCCGGAATCGGGCTGGTCCTGGCCTTGCGCGCCCTTCGGTCCGCCTATGCCTTGGTTACCAGCCGGCGGGGCGAGGCAACCACCGCCGCCTGCGCCCATGACCACGACCATGGGCCGACCCCACAGCAACTGGACCGGGCAAAGGACCTGCGAACCAGCGCCGCGGTCGTCGTCTCGGTCGGGCTGAGGCCCTGCAGCGGCGCCATTCTGGTTCTGGTGTTCGCCAAGGCGCTGGGCATTGCCTGGGCCGGCGTCGGTGCGGTTGCCGCCATTTCGGCCGGCACCGCCATCGCCGTTGCCTGTCTCGCCCTGCTGGCGACCAATGCCCGAAACTTGGCCGCCGCGGCCATCTCCCATTCGGGCGGCGCCGGCTGGCAGATCGGCGCCCAGGGCGTCGCACTGGTCGGCGGCGGCATTCTGATCGCGATCGGCGGGTCGCTGTTGGCCGACTCCTTCGCCGCCTCGCACCCATTGGCCTCTAACCGCGGGGGCCTGTTCAGCCCTCCATGATGCCGGCCACCGTGAACCCGCCGTCGGCGGACAACACATGCCCGGTCGTAAAGCTGCATTCGTCCGACGCCAGGAACACCGCAGCGGCCGCGATTTCCGCCGGGTCGCCCCAACGCTTCAGCGGCATCCGCATCATCACGCTGTCCCAAGGCGTGTCCGGCTGGTCGTCGCGCACCTTGGTCGGCCCGGGCGCCAGGGCGTTGACGATGATGCCGGCCTCGGCCAGCTCGATCGCCATGGTCTGGGTCAGGTTGATGATGCCGGCCTTGCTGGCGCCATAGGCGGCGCGGCCCATGCCACCGAAAATGCCCGAATTGGAGGCGATATTGACGATCCGGCCGCCGCCCTGGGCGATCATCTGCTGCGCCGCGGCCTGGCCGCACAGAAAACAGCCGGTCAGGTTCGTGTCGATAACGTTGTGCCAGAACGACGGCGTCATGTCGGTGAAGGCGCAGCGGTCGGTGATCCCGGCATTGCTCACCTGGATGTCGAGACGCCCCCAGCGTTCCACCGCGAACGCAATTGCCCGGGGCACCTCGTCCGACTGCCGCACATCCAGCCTACAGGAACCCGCTTGGCCACCAGCTGCTTCGATTTCCCGAACCAGATCCGCCGCCGCATCGTCGTCCATGTCGGTGGCGAGCACGCGCGCGCCCTCTTCCGCAAACCGCCGCGCGATAGCGCGGCCGATCCCGTGGCCGGCACCGGTCACATGGGCAACCTTGTTCTGTAATCGCATGCGATATCACCCCCTTGGGTCTCAGCGGCAGTGGACGATGCCGATCAGCGCGGTCTTGGTCTGCGGTGCGTCATCGGCCTCGCGCAGCAGCTCCTGAAAACTCCTGCCTGCGGCCCTAACCTTCTTCGATCGCAACGGCGCGGACGGGGGCGCCGTCGCAGCCGGGCACCTTCAGCGGCAGGCCGATGAACTGCACGCGCTCCCGGCTGATCGCGGTCATGTTACAGAGATATTCGAACATCAGCACGCCCTTCAGAAGCAGTTCGACATGCGTGGTGTTCTCTTCCCATGCCGGCGAGCGCTCGCCGGTCACCAAGTCGCGGATGCAGCGGTCCTGCGGGAAATCATAGGCGATCGCCTTGATGCCCCGGCCCCGAAGCCAGCGGCAGGCTTCCACGGTCATGTAAGGCGCACGAGTCCAGAATTCGGGCGCGTCGATCGATTCGACCAGATCCCAGCCGGCCCACAACAGGACGATGTCGCCTTCGCGGATATGCCCGCCCGCTTCGGAAACGACCTGCTCGGTCACGGGACTGTCAGCGGCGACGGACGAGACATCCACCACCGCCGCTTCGCCCATGACCCGGTCAAGCGTCACGTCGTCGGTGGTGTAGCCGTCCTTCGCGAAGTGAACGCCGGTATCCATATGGGTGAAGGCATGCACGACGAAGCCAAGCCAGGTCGCCTCGAATATGTCGCCCGCGGCATGACTACGCGGTGTGCGTCGCTCCACCTTCCAGCGGAAATGCCCGGCGTCGATCGGCGTGGAGAGGTCGATGATCCGCTGTCCCATTTGTTATTTCCCGGCTGATTGCGCACGCGTCCGATTGGCCGAAGTCGCTTTCGACCCCGGCATGAATCGCATGCGCAAAGCGAAATTTGAATGCCAATATGGCGAGAGCGTGCTCGACAGAGGCAGGAACATCGGAAAGCGGCGGCGCGCACCGCCTTTCGCTAGCGACGGGGCTGCTCGCCCCGATAGGTTTCGAACAGCGTCTGCCCGGCTCCGCCGAACGTGATGACCTCGTATGTCTCAAGCGGCTCGCCCGGCATTCCGGGGGACCCCACGGGCATCCCGGGGACCGCCAGTCCCCGAACCTTTGGACGGTCCGCAAGCAGACGATGGACCGACCCCGCGGGAACGTGACCTTCTATGACGTAGCCGTCGACAACGGCGGTGTGGCAGGACTGCAACGGGCCGGGAACGCCCGCCATCTGCTTGACCCTGTCCAGGCCCTCCAGGTTGCGGACAACGACCTGGAAACCGTTCGCGCGCATGTGATCGACCCACAGCGCACAGCAGCCGCAGTTGGGATCCTTGAATACCGTCATTTCCAAATCGTCGGCATGGGCACCGGCGGGACTGGCCATCCAAACCATTGACGCTGCAAACAGCGCTAAAACCTGCCGTCTCATTGGACAAAGCCTCCTTAACACAGTGTTCGTTTCCCCGGTCGTCAGTCTACGACCGCGACGGGCGGCTGCGGCATAAGATAACTGGCGATCGCCTGTAAGTCTGCGTCGCTGAGTAACTGCGTGCCGTCCCGCACCACCTCGCCCATCGAGCCGCCGAAGGAATCGCCATCCAGCATCAGCCCGGTGCGCAGCGCCCACGCGAGATCCTGCCGGCTCCATCCGTTCTCCCGCAACGCCTGCCCGGTGATCGGAGGCGATTTGCCGCCGTCGGGAAGTCCGGAGGCACCATGCAGCGCAAGCTCGGCTCGCGCGCACCGAACAGGTTGCGCGGCGTATGACAGGCGCCGCAATGGCCAGGGCCCTGGACGATGTAGGCGCCGCGGTTCCAACTCTCATCGCGGTTCGGATCCGGCTCGAAGCGACCGGGCTCGAAATACATGGCCCGCCACACCTTCAGCCCTTCGCGAATGCTGAAGGGGAAAGTCAGGTCATGCTCCGGCGCCGACCGCGCCACAGGCGGAACCGTCCAGATCGCCGCCCAGAGGTCCACGATGTCTTGATCCGTCAGCCGTGTGTAGAACGGGTAGGGAAAGGCGGGATAGTAGGGTTCGCCGTCCGGTGACACGCCGTGGCGCAGCGCCACTGCGAAGTCGCTGAGCGACCAAGCACCAATCCCGAGTTCCTTGTCCGGCGTGATATTCGGGGCCACGAAAGTACCGAAATCGGTCTTCAGCGCCGGCCCGCCCGCGAGCGGTTTGCCGCCGTTCTCGAAATCGCTGTGACAAGCGATGCAGCCTGCCATTCTGGCAACATAGGCGCCACGGTTGGGGTCGCCTTCCAGCGTGACCGGGATTTCGCCTGCGCCGTCGGTGGACTTGGATGCCAGCGCCGCATAGCCCGCAACAGACGCGATCGCCCCGAAAGCAACGAGGCGCAGCAACCAACCGAACATGTCAGTTCTTCTTCGCTCGGAATTTCGTGTGGCAGGCATTGCAGGTCTGGGCGGTGTGCATAAAGGCGGCATCCGGCGGCATCGCGGCCAGCGCCTCGGCGTCCGGGCCGCCCGCACCCCTCATACCCTGACCTTGACCCATCATGCCCTGGCCCTGGCCCATCATGCCCTGACCTTGACCCATCATGCCTTGGCCCTGACTCATCATCGACGCACCCGCACCTTGTCCGCGTGGATTGCCCGCAGCCTCGACCAGGGCATTGCTATAGGCAGCCAACCGGTCAGCCAGGGTTTCGAACTCACTCCAATGCTGCCACACCGCCGGCAGCGCCTCGGACGGCTTATCAAGGCTGTCTTCCGGGAACAATTTCGTCATCCGCGCACCGGCATGATCGCTGATGCTTGCGGCCGCCGCCTTGACAGTCTCGGCATCGTAGTCGCGCTCGCCCTTGAAGATCGCAGTCAGCGTCTTCATCGCCTTGCCGATGTTCTCCATCAATTCCATGCGTTCCTTGACGACACCGGTCGCCCCGCCATGAGCAAAGACCAAGGAACCTCCGAATACGAGGCTTACGGCAACGAAGAACACGCGAAGGGTCGGTCTCATGCGTCAAGGTCCCGGTAGTGATTGATGACAGGAATCGGAAACGAACGCAGTCTTCTGCAGCTTCCTGCCACTGGAAGGTCAAGCATTCAATTGCGCACAAATTGGCAGGAATGCCCGGCAATGCCAGCGCGCATATTGCACTTGCATTATTGCCGGCATATCCGACAATTCCGCCGCAATGGGCCATAGTTCGCACAAGATCCGTTAACAGCGGTTGAATGGGTAAAAAGAAGAAATCCCATATGTCGCCGGGACTGCAATGGACGGTCCTGGCCGGTTTCGTGGTCGTACTTGTGGGCGGTTGGGTCTGGACGATGCAGTTCGGATCGCCCGATCACGTGGTCGACGTTACAATTCCGACGCTTTCAGTCCAGGCCGATCGGGGACGGAGGACCTTCGAGGCCAACTGTGCCTCGTGCCATGGTCCGGATGCCGGCGGCACGAACCAGGGCCCGCCTCTCGTCCACAAGATCTACGAACCCAACCATCACGCCGACGCCGCCTTCAGGCTCGCGGTGCAACGCGGCGTCCGGCAACACCATTGGTCGTTCGGGAACATGCCGCCGCAGCCGCAGGTCGATCGTGCCGAAGTCGCCACCATTATCGCCTTTGTGAGGGAGATCCAGCGCGCCAACGGAATCCCCTGAGAGATGGAAGCGGGCCGCGCCTCAGTTCCCGTGCAAGGCGCTTAGGCGCCGGTAAAGATAAAGCTGCACAATTGCACCCAATGCGGCGAGGGCGAACACGACCTGAAACGAGCTGGCCGTCACCACCGCGGCACCCGCCATCGGCAGCAGCGCGGCCGGCGCATAAAGAACGTTGAAATACGCAGAATAGGCGGGACGTCTTTCATCCGGCGATATCTCCATCAGATAACCGAGATATCCGATCGTCATGCCGTTGATGAGGCCGCCAATCACGAAGAACACCCCCATCGCCAGCCCCAGCAGAACCGATGACGAAGGCTGAACCAGTTAGAGCGCCAATGTCATCGTTTGTGGGACAATGCGAATCACGCCCACGACTTGAAGCAGCCTGAGCTTGCCAAACCTGTCGCCAATCTGGCCCCAGACGGCGTTTGATGCGAGCGACCCTGCCGTCTGCGCGCCCAGCATCAATGCAACCGCTTGCGTCTCAAGGCCCAAGGTCGACAACGCAACCACATAGAACGGAAGCGTCATCAGCGTGGCTCCGCCGAGCCATTGGGTGTAGAGAAAAAGGCGAAATCGCCGGTCGTTGAAAAGCACCAGGCGGCCGTGCTTCAAAAAGGCTGCAAAACCTTCATCGGTTTTTTGTCGAGCCGCCGATATTGGCGGCTCGCCGGCCGATACAAAACTCATCGAAGACAGCACCATCAAGGCGGACGCCAGCGCGAATATCGTGGCGTAGGCATGCGCCAGGGGCAGGATCGCGAGCAGGTGGTGAACAATCGCCGCAACGACGATTGCAAGAACACCGCCAACGAAGAAGCGCAGTGCCAGCATCCGACTTCGAATCGCTGACGGTATCGAGCGACCGACAATATCGTTATAGGGCACAGCGACGACGCCGCTCACAAAGGCGTATAGGGTCCATATAGAGAGAAATCCGATCGCCAGCCACTCCGCCGCCGGCTCAGCCGCCAGCCACAGCAGCATCGCGATTGCGGCGAGACAGCCCGCGCGCCCAAAGGCGCCGACAATGTAATAGGGCATCCGCCGGTCGGCCCGCTGGGCAAGAACCCCCATGACAATCTGCGGCGATAGCCAGCCGAGACGAATCACGGCGCTCGCCATGCCCACGGCATAGACGTTGCCGGTCAGCGCATAAACCAGTGCGGCGACAATGGTCCCCGAATCCACTGCCGACGCACCCGCTTGAAAAGCTGCCCCAGCGCAGGAGATCTTCCAGAATGCCGCGCCAGGCCTCGCCCGCGACGACCCATCATTCTCTCGCCACATCGCTTGTTCCTTTGCGCAACGTCCCGATTTGGATCCCGCTGCGCCAGAGGCTTGCCAGCCCAATCGAGATGATCAGCGAAATCGAAAGGGCATTGTTGAGCACGATCATCGCAAGAGCCTGTTCGCCCAGAACGCCGAGCAGATCAAGCGCCAGGCCGGTACCGATGATGAAGCCGCCGGGCACGCGGACGAACCGCGCCAGCACCAGCGCGAAACCGGCAAAAACCATCAGAAATGGGTAGTCCCAGGGGGCCAGCAAGACTCCGATCGCCAGCCCGGCCCACAGAAAATGGGTGGTCGAAACAACCTTCATTGCGATGCTTGCCGAAATCGCCGCGACCTGCCGCCAGCGCGCTTGCGGCCATACAATCCCGTCCGTGATCGCCTCTCTCAGACCCTGGAACCGGGGACCTGCCTTCTTTGCGAGCCAGTCCAACAACCGGCTGATGCGCGCGGAATCGCGCCTCAATGGTTGGCGGCCAAGAAAAACCAGGCACATCAATCCTCCGAACAGCACAAGGTTCAACGCGCCCGCTGCGATCAGACCGCCGCGCACGTCTCCTTCGATCGTCGGAAACTGCCCTGCAAGCGCCACCAGGGCCGCAATCAGCGCAAAGACGATGCCGTCGAGAAATCGTTCGATCGCCGTGGTTATCAGAACGGAGGCAAGCCTCAGGCCTTCTAGTCGGGCAACCAACCACGCGCGTACAAGTGGGCTGATGCCGAGTGGAATCAGGGTCGTCATCGCATAACCGGCTATGACGGCGCCAAACAGTCGAAAAGTTGCGATGGGCCTCAGATCGAAAAGGATCTGCCGCCATTTCCAGGCCCGGATCAGCTGCTCCAGGAGGATCGTCGCGGCCAGCGCAAATATCCAGGGAATTTCGGCGCCGCCAAGTGCGGAAAGAAATAGGCCCACGTCAATGCCGCGATAGAGCCAAAACAGGATCGCAGCGGCCATAACGAATCCCACCGCGGGCATCAGCCAACGCCGTGAGATCGTGATTCTCATACGCAAGACCTGTTTGCCTGCTTCTTCATCGATCGCATCGGGATCGATGTTCACGTCGGCGATCGAAGCGACCTGTTTCTCTACCGCAGCGGCTCTTCGCGCGTGTCGCCGTCGGGGTCAGCCGACAGGGCAGACCTGATCGGAATTAGTCGCCCAGTGCCTTCTTGCGCTCCTCATATTCCGCGACCTCGATCTCACCGCGGGCCAATCGCTCCCTCAGGATCTCCAGCGCGTCGGATTTTCGGCCACCGCCGGCCTCGTGGCGGCCCAGAAATCTAACGATTGCAAACGCTACTCCAACTATCACCGCGATGAACAAGATCATCATCAACGGCCCGGCAAACCAGCCGCCCCACATCATCGGATGATCGTAATAGCCAAATCGGCCATTGGTATCAGCAAGCGCCGCCCCTCCGGCGAAAGAACTCAGAACCGAGACGGAGACGATTGCTACTGCGCGGCATAGGAACGATCTCATCACTACCTCCCAGCATCACGGCTTCCTTGCTACAGGATCCAGTAACTGGAAGGTCAAGCTGCCAGTTCTATGCGATGCGCGCCGATTAAACTGCGTTGCAGCACCGGGACCGTCCGCTACATCGCAAACCGCCCGCGGATTCTGAACACGCCCACCGCCTTGTTGTTTTCGGCGGCGGGTTCGATGACGGTCTGGACGTTCGGCGTCACCGTCAGGCGCGGGGTCAGTTCCAGGCGGTAGAACAGTTCGCCATGGTACTGGTTCCGGTTTGCGACCGGGTCGAATTCGAACCGCTCGCCGGCGATCTCCGTTTCGATCCTGTCGAAGCTGGCGATCTTGCCCCAGCTCAGGCCCAGCGCGATCACGTCGTTGTCCTGGCCCAGCACGTTGTTCAGCGCGACCCCGCCGGCCAGCATGTGCTTCAGCACGGACGACGTGTCGTTTGAATAGCCGTAGCGCAGGAAGAACAGCCAGTCCTTGTAATTCTGCTCGCCGGACAGCGTGAGGCCCCAGTCTTCGGGGATGTCCCGTTTTTCCCGCCGATCCGCGTGCCAGCCCATGATGTGATAGCTGCCCTTGCCGATGGAGAATTCCGGATCCCAGCCCAGCTCGGCGGCTTTGAAATAGTCAGAATCATTGAAGAAGGACCGGAACATGTGGCGGGTTCGCTGGGGCCTGCCGTTTGCATCGTGGATCCCCGCGACGAAATACAATTCCTTGGTGGGGTAGATCGCCGCCGCGGCGCCCAGCCCGAAACTGGGGAAGGCGATGGTCGGGTTCTGGGTGAAGGGTGCGCTGACGAAGCCGGTCTTCGGGCTTTTCAGGGAGAAATAGTCGAAGGCGGCAAAGGGCAGCTGCTTGCCGACCCGGACCGCGGCCCTGTCGTCGAAGAGATGTTGCTCCCACCACAGTTCCACCGGCTCGAACCCGAACTGGGCATAGCCGAACGCCGTCGAGTAGGCGGAGCCGAACTCGAAGGCCAGGTTCTGCGGCTGGCGGCGCCGGGTGAATCGATGCCGGTTCTCGATCTTGAAGCCGAACAGGCCCTGGTTGGGCTCGTCGCGGTTGATCAGCGTCCATGTCCCGGTGAACTCCAGGATGCCGCCCGCGGCGTCGTTCTTGTCGATGTTCCGCGTCGCCTTTTGGCAAAGCGCCGTTTCGGCGATGACGAACTGCAGGCCGATGCGTTCGTTCAGATCCTCCTTGAACGCATACCAGGGCTCGAACAGGGCGTCGAAACGCGGAAATTCCAGGGCCGAATCCCGCTCCTCGTCCGCCTCCAGCACCTCGTTCGACGGATCGGTCGGACCGCGGCCCAGCCTGGATTCGTCCTCGTAGCCGGAACGGGTTTCTGCCGGTAACGTCTCAGCGCCAGGTTCAGCGGCCGTCTCTCCTGCAGCCGGCCCGGCCAGCAGCCACAGGAACGCAGCAGCCGGAAGCGCGGCGGTTCTCACCGACTGTGTCGGCTTGGCTGCCACTCCTTGGTCGCCCTCCGTGGAAATATAGGTCTCCCCGACACAACTTTATGGCAGATAGGCAACAGACTCCATCCGCCACAGAATCGACACCCCAGCAGGAGAGACACATGAGCGAAGTGCTGAACATCGTCGCACGCATCAAGGCCAGTCCCGGGCAGGCCGAAGCGTTGGAGAAGGAAATGAAGGTGCTGGTCGACGACACGCGCAAAGAGGCCGGCTGCATCCGTTACGACCTGTTTCGCGACACCCAGGACCCGGACATCTTCGTCTTCGTCGAGGAATGGGAGACGCGACCCTTGTGGGAAGGCCACATGGCCGGCGACGCGATCCGCGCCTTCAACGCGCGCATCGGCGACGGCAAGATCGCGGAGGGCCAAGTGATGCAGCTGGAGCAGGTGGCGTAATTCCCCCTGTCCCGCATTCCTCTGGCTTCGACAACCGCCCTGCGGTGCTCAAAGGAACTTGGGCATGATCCAGCGGGGCAGCGCCAGGATGACGTCGGGAAACAGGACGATGAACAGCAGCGCCGCCAGCATCGGCAAAAGTATGATCACGACGTCGCGAAGCGCCTGCACCAGCTTGATGCCGCCGATCGAACTGGCGATCAGCAGGCATAACCCGTAGGGCGGCGTCACCAATCCGAACGCCAGAGACACCACGCCGATGATCCCGAAGTGTATGGGATGGATGCCGGCAGCCTGGGCGACCGGGAACAGGACGGTTCCCAGGATGATGATCGCGGGAATGGCGTCGATAAACATGCCAACGACCAGAAAGGCCGCCGCACAGATCATCCCGGTCGAGATCGGCCCGGTCCCCCATGCGGCCATGACCTCGACCAGGGCCGGGGGTATCTGGAAGAAAGCCAGGATCCAGCCGAACGCCGACGCCGTGCCGACACAAAACAAGGTGATGGCTGCGAAACGCGCCGATTCGTACAGCACCCTGGGTAATCCGCGCGGCGTCAACGAACGGTAAACGAAAAGGCCGATGATCAGCGTGTAGAGAACGGCAACGGCCGATGCTTCGGTCGGGGTGAAGAAACCACCGACGATGCCGCCGACGATGATGAGTGGGGTCAACAGCGCCCAGAACGACCCCATGAAGGCGCGCGCCAATTCCCGCAGATCGGAGCGGGTATAGACGGGATAGCCCCTGCGTATGGCATAGATATAAACAAGCCCCATCAGCGAGCCCGCGATCAGAACACCTGGCACGACACCGGCAAGAAAGAGGCCGCCGATGGACACCGACATCAAGCCGCCCCACACCACCATCAGGATGCTGGGCGGAATGATCACGCCCATCACCGAAGAACAGGCGGTTATCGCCACCGAGAAGCTGGTGTCGTAGCCCTGCTTCTTCATTTGCGGGATCAGCAGCGACCCGATCCCAGCCGCGTCCGCCGTGGACGAGCCGGAGATACCGGCGAACAGCATCGAAACCGTGACGTTGACATGACCCAATCCGCCTGGCAGGTGCCCCACCAGCGCGCGCGACAGATCGATCAGGCGCTGGGTGACGCCGGCGCTGTTCATCAGATTCGCCGCCAACAGGAAGAACGGCACCGCCAGCAGGATGAAGGAGTTATAGGAAACGAACATCTGGTCGAACAGGATGCTGGGCGACAGGCGCTCGGAGATGAAGAACACTGGCACGCAGGCAAAAGCCAGCGCGAACGCGACCGGCACCCGCAACACAACCAGGATCCCAAAGACCCCGAACAATAAGGCGGCAACTTCCCCCGGCGACATAAGATCCCCCTCCGCCGTCCGCTAATCCGGTTCGGCCGTCCTGATGGCGCGGACATCCCGGATGATCAACTCCGCCAGGAACAGAACCCAGACAAAGCCGGCCAAGGGCCAGGCGATATAGATCGTGATCATCGGCAGATCGGCGATCTCGGAACTTTGCATCAGCCCCTGATCGGCGAACTCCTTGCCGTAATAGATGAAGCTAAGCGCCAGTGCTGCGACCGCGATATGCACGGGAAGCTTCGACCAGGCTTCGCCGGCCGGCGTCTTCGGATGTGGCAGGATATCGACCTCGAAACGGGTTTCGTCCCGCACGGCCACCATGGCGCCCAACATGATGATCCAGATGAAACAGAAACGCGCGATCTCCTCGGTCCAGATGTAACGTGGAATGAGCGCAGTATAGCGCGCCAGGATCTGCATCGTGACGGGCACGATCAACAGCGCGAACAACGCGGTCATGGTCACCCGCAAAACACGGTCGATGAGGTCAAGCACCTTGGTCATCCGGGACTCGCAATCGGACTTGCGTGGAACTTAAAGGAAACGGCGGGCAGCCAGTGACGTGGCCACCCGCCGCAGACCGAACATCCCGGCAGATTACTTGATTGCGGTGATTGCTTCGAGCACGTCAGTCGCACCAAGCTCCGCTGCATAGGCTTCCTTGACCGGCTGGGCCAGTTCCAGGAGCTTGTCACGTTCGGTGAAGACGTGGGTTTGGAGTTTCCCCTCGCTCTCCATTCTCGCGAGCTTCTGCGCATCCTGCGAGGACTCGATCTGTCGGCCGTGTGCGCCGGCAGCCTTGCCCGCCTCCTTGATGCAGGCCTGCAGGTCCTCCGGCAACCGACGGAAGGTCTTGCCCGAAAAACCGATCGGACGGACCGTGATCGCGTGCTGGGTCAGCGAGATATGCGGACCGACCTCGTAGAACTTCATCTGCTCGATCCCCGCCGCCTCGTTCTCAGCGGCATCGATCACACCGGTCTGGATCGCGTTGTAGACCTCGGCATAGGCGATGACCGGCGGCGCGGCGTTCACCGCCTCGAAAATCCGGGTCTGGATCGGCGCCCCCATCACGCGCATCGGCAGGCCCTTCAGTTCCTCCATGTTCGTGACCGGCTTGTTGACGATCAGATTGCGCGTGCCACCGCCGGCATAACCGATCAGCATTACATCAGCGCGTTCCTCGACATCCTTCGCGATAGCGGCCACGCCGTCCTGTTCCAGCACCTTGTTCCAGTGATCAAGGTCCCGGAACAAGAAGGGCATGTCCATCAGTGGCGCCTTCTTGGAGTAGGTCGACATGTGCGACGGCGCCACAATGGCATAGTCCACGGACACGCCTTTGCTCATGAAGTTGAAGTAGTCCTTCTCCAGACCCAGTTCGGAATTGCGATGCAGCACGAACTTGATCGGCTTGTTGTAACAGGCGGCAGTCAGCTCCTCGAACTTCAACAGCGCCTTGTTGAAGGCGTGATCGTCATTGAACTGAACGGCGCCGTGCAATTCGATCTCCTGCGCCTGGACCGGCGCAAAACCCAGAGCCAGCGCAGCCAGCGCGGCAGCGGCGGTAAGGGTCGTCTTGCGGTGAGTCATGGTCGTTTCACTCCCTTGTGTATAGACAAGGCCCTGCAACAAGCCTGCGAGGCTGCTGCCTCCTTTTCGTTTTTTGTGGCCAGAACCGGCCGTCGGCCGATCCGAAACCTATTGACGCAGAGCGTGTCGAGCGTCGTCGCTAACAACGATCAAGATGCGCCGTCGAAAAGCATGACCGGATATGTCCGCACCTGCAAGACCTCGTTGCCGTCGCGGGTACCGCCTTCGCCCGTCCGGTCGTGACGGGCGATTGGATGAACGACTGGAATCAGCAGCGGGGAGAGAGGGCGAACGCTCTGGCCTCTTGCCCCTCCAGCTGGAAGCCTTCTGCTTAGAAGCTCCAGGGGCCCTCGTGGTTGATCAGGTCCGAGACGGTGTATTTCACGCCGTGTTCGTCGAGAAAGACATTCACCCAATGAAGAAGGTCATACTGCCCCGGCCGCACCGCGATGGCGATCTGGTCTGTCACGCTGCCGATTCTGCGGTATTGCAACCTGATTCGCGCGCCCGGGTTCTCCTTCAGGAAGCGCCGCGCCGTCAGCTCCCCCTGCAGCGAGATCGCTGTCTTCCCGGCCAACACAGAGGCAAGCGACTCGTCGATCGTTCCGAATTCCTGCAATTTTGCATCGGGGTTAAGGCTTCGCACGCGCGCCTCGTATGACGAATCGTTCTCAAGGCCCAGCAGGTTCGAATACTCCGTCTTGGTGATGAGCTCCCTGACGGTGGGGCACTTGTCCCGGAACCGAAGGCCTTTGACCCGGTTGATCAGCAGGGTCATGGACTGTTCGAAATAGGGACGCGAGTACAGTACGAGTTTTGCCCGGCGCGCCGTTCGGCTGAGAAATGAAATGCCCAGGTCGGCTTCGCCTGCCGCGACCTGACGGACCACGTCGTCATAGCTCTTTGCAGTTCGAAGCAATCGCAGCTCGACTCCCAGGCTCGCCGCCATGGCCCGCGCCAGATCGATGTCGAACCCGAAGATTTCATCGTCGTCTCGCTTGACGAACATCAACGGGACGTCCACGTCGACCTGGGCCACGATGAGAGCGCCCCGTTCGACGATCGGCGCGATATCCGGCAGGAAGGCCGGAACGTCCGACTGCTGCGCCGGGGCAGCGGTCGTGAGACCTGCCGCAAACGCGACCAGCGCGAAAGACAGGAAAACGGAACGGTGCTTCATGTCGACACGCCTCAGTAGGTGCTGCGATCCGCGCGATAGATCAGGCTGTCCAGGTCGATGATCGCGCCGCGCTGGACGATGTAGAGGTCGAGACATCGCGCCAGGTCGGTGGCGTCGGGACGCACCGCGATGGAGACGCGGTGCTGTCTTGCGGGCACATTGCAATTCTGCAATTTGATTGCTGCGGCCGGGTTGCGCGACAGATAGAACTTGGCGGCAGCCTCCCCCTGCAGACTGACAACGATCTCCCCGGATTGGACGGCCGCGGCGAGCGACTCGCTGCTGTCGAACTGCCGCACCGCCGAGTTCGGATCCGGTTTTCGTAGCAGCGTCCGAAACGGTCCGTCGCTGGGAATCCCGAGCGTGTTTTCGGTTTCCGCCAATACGCGCAGGTCGGACATGCGCGGGCAGTCCTCCTGAAGACGGACGCCTTTCACCCGGTTGATGAAGACCGTCAAGGCCTCGATCATATAGGGCTGCGAAAACAAAACGCGTTTGCCGGCGTCGATGCTTTCGCTCAGATAGGACAGGCCGATGTCGGCGCGGCCGGCGGCGACCGTCAGGATGATGTCCTCGCGCCTCGGCCCCGCCGCGACGAACTTGGGTTCCACGCCCAATTCCGCCGCGATGTCGCTGGCCAGATCGACGTCGAAGCCGGACAGCTTTCCGTCGGCACCGCGCTTGATCATCGGTGGCCGGGCACCGTCAACGACGGCAATCGTGAGAACGCCGCGGTCGACGATTTGCTGAATCGACGGCAGCAAACCGTCGTCCGCCGCGACGGGACGCCAGGGCATCGTCAAAACGACCGTCAGCAACAATGCGGCTAGGCCTCGCACAGCATCCTCCATGTCGCTCTTGTCATTCGCCCTCGGGCACGGGCTGCGGCGCAATCCCTTTGCCGGCAGAAGCGGCTTCTGCACCGCGTGCGGTCATCACCGCCAGGCTGCAGGTCGCCTGAACGGTCAGGGTCGAGCCCAGATTGGCGACCGCCGGCTGGGTCGTTGCAAAAATAACGATGGCAAGCGCATCGGGGATTCCGGCACCCAGCAAGACCGGCGCCAGGATCGGCGCCAGGGCGGCGCCGCCTCCGACCGCCGCCGCACCCGAGATCGTAACGCCCAGCGCAAGCGCGATCAGCATCGGCAGATCGAAGTCCACGCCGTAGAGCTGGCCCAGGAAAACCGCCGTGAATGCGAACAAGACGATCTGCCCGTGCTGGTTGGCAAGGACGCCGAACGGCACGATCGTATCGGCAACCTCGCGCGGGACCTTGAAGTGTTCCTGCAGGGAATCGATCGCCGACTTGAGCGCCACGAAGGGGTTGTCCGTCGCGAAGGCGAGGATCAGCGGCGTCTTCAGTGCGACAAACGGTTTCCAGGGCGCGATGCGACAGACGAAAGCCAGGGCGCCGACCTGCACCAGCAGCACCAGAATACCGGCGACCCAAAACCCACCCACATAGGTCGCCAGCGCAATAAGCAGTTCCGTATCCGCCTCGGACATGTGATAGGCGACGATGCAAAACAGTCCTAGCGGCAGCGGGATCAGCACCCAGTGAAAAACGGTCGAAAAGGTCTCGTAGAAGGCATTGAGAATCCGCAATGCCTCGTCGGCGCCCGGCGACCGCACCACGCCCAGCGCCAGCCCCACCAGCGCGCAGAAGAAGACGATGGAAATGAACTGGCCGGAGCTCAACGCCGCGAACACGTTGTCCGGCACCAGGGCTTCGACAAAACCGAGCAGCCCGCCCTCTCCGCCGGATCGGGCGCTGTCCGACATCTTGCCGCCCAGCGCCGCGGCCGCGTCTTCGCCCAAAGACGAGCCCGGCTGCAGAATCATCGCAACGGCGATCGTCACGACCGTCGGGATCAACAACCCCAGAACGTAGATCACGCCCATACGGCCGAACAACACGCGGATCCGCGGATCGCGCAGCATCTGGCCGATGCCCCAGATCAGCGCGCTGACCAGAATCGGAAGCAGGCACATCGACAGCAAGGCCACGTAAATATCCGCAAACGGCTTCAGGCTGCGAGAAAAGCTCTTGAGATGGAAGCCGCTGGCGAAGCCCAGGATGACGCCGGCGATAATGGTCTTCGGATCCTGAAGGATCCTGAGGAGGATACGCCAGACGGTCATTCAGGCCTGCCCGATGTCACGCAACGTTGCGCTACCAGCCTAGATTATTCAGCGCCGCGAAGCCAATCCGGCATTGGCCCGCAACGGCGTCAAAGACCTGCGGCATCCGCCAGCTCCGCCTTCACCCAAATCTCATCGGCGCCCAGCACAACGACAAGTCGATAGCCGGCGGGTTCAAGCAGATCGCCATAGGAACCCGACGGATCGTGGCTGTTGTTCTCGACGGACAGGACGGAGATGTCGAAAACACCGAAGTCGACGGCCGACAGGATCGCCCGTTCTGCGCCTTCGACATCGATGGAACAATAGTCCACCCGCCCGAAGCCCTGCCTTGTCAGCAGCGTTTCAAGGCGCAGCGACGGAACGCTGACCTTTCGTTCCATGTGTCGGGCGTCCTTTCTGACGATTTCGACCGCCTTGCGGTCGAAGTGGCTCGCCAGCCCGCCCATTTGCGTAAAGCCGGACGTGATCTCGAAAAACTTGGCCGTGCCGTCCTCGTCGGAGATCGCCGCCCGCACCACCTCGGCCGACCGCACGTCGGCGATCCGGTCCGCGAATTGTTGCGACGCCTCGACGATCACGCCCGACCAATCCAGCGCCTTTTCGAAGAAATAGCAGTTGCTGCCCATCCACCCGTCATAGCCGCCGATTTCGACGAAGACGCCGTTCTTCCTGCCTTTGAAGAAGTGACGGTGGATGAATTGATCCTGACCGGCTTCCGACATGTAGAGCGCATGCCGGCCCAGCTTCTTTTCGGTCTGCCACAGTTTCTGCAGAAGCACGCCCTTGTGATAGATCCCGATATTCTGCTTCAGGCACAGCTTGTAGATGGACCGGGCCTCAAGCAGCGCATCCGCGCCCATCGCCACCGAGCGGTCGGCGATCGCCAGGACATTCTCCATGGACATGCCCCGGTACTTGCTGGGATCGAAATCAGGCATGGTGCGGATTCGCTTTTGACCGATAGGTCATCCCAGCACCGAGAAGCTGCTGTCCGGGTTGACGTCGCGGCGCCTGGAATAGAACCCCAGGCTCACGTCCCGGTCGATATAGCGCAGGTGGAAACCGACCGGGTCGTTGTCGTGGTCGTGGCCTGCTTCGCAGGCCGTGATCAGCTCGGCCATCATTTCGCCCACGATCGGGGCGTTCTTGAACTGATTGCCGCTGGTGCCAACCGCCATGTAGAAGCCCGGCAGCTCCGACCTGTCGTAGATCGGAATCCAGTCGTCGGAAACGTCGTACAGCTCCACCACGCCCTTGGTCTTCGACGGGATGCCCAGTTCCGGCATGCGTTGGGCGAAACGCATCACCTGGACCCGCCACTGTTCGGTAAAATTGCGGTCGAAATCGTCCGGGTCCACCCACTGACGGTCGTCGCAGGGCGGATCCTCGCTGCCGATCAGAATGTGATTCCCCAGCTCCGGGCGCACATAGACGCCGGTTTCGCCGTCCGAAAAGACCGTGCCGTCTGCTTCGAAATCGACGCCCGGCGGCGCGGGCACGTGGCAGACCTCGTGCCGCAGCGCCCTGGTCTTCACCTTCATGCCCTCCTCGACACCGGCCATCCGGTTCAACTTGAAGGAATGGGGCCCGGCCACGTTCACGACCACGGGGGCATCGACGGACGTTTCGTCGTCCAGGGTCACGCCGGCAACGCGCCCGCCGTCCTTCCGGATCTCCGTGACCCTGGTGTTGAACCGGAAGGTCGCGCCGGCGGCCTCGGCCGCGCGCTGCAGATTGTGGGTCGCCAGCTGGGGATCGGAGACGTAGCCGGAATCGGGGAAGAACACACCGCCCGTCAAGGGGGATCCTGCGGCTTCCGCGAAGGTGGGATCGTCCGGCGTCTTCGTTTCGCCGAAACTGTCCAGTACCACGCCCGGCATCCGTTCCAGGACTTCCTCGGCGTCCCATTCCTCGTAAGGGCAGCCGATCTCGTCCATCAGCCGCATGGTCGATTCCATGAAACCGTTCGCTGGCGATTTCAGGCGCACGCTGCCGCAATTGATGTATTTGGCAAGGCCGCGCTCGTCTTCCACGCCCAGGAAATCGGCCCAGTCGCGCCAGTAATAGTGGCTTTCCCAGCCCAACGCGGATCCGTCGACCGTGGAGTAGTAGGGCCGGATGATTGCGCAGGACCCAGATGTGGAGCCGTACCCCGCCGCCGGCAACCGGTCGACGCACAGGACCGACAGCCCCTTGCGCGCCAGCCCCAGCGCGATCGACGCGCCGATCACACCGGCGCCGATGACGACAGCCTGGTATTTCTGGGCCATGCGGAACCTCCCCTGCCGATCCTGTTTTCAGGTTTGGTATCACCCGCTAGGCTGGAAGCCCATAGCCTAATTCAACCGCCGACAGGCCATCGACCGCAGATCCGATGCGTTATTCCGCCGTCTCTCTTTTGCTCAACGCGTTTTCCGGCAACCGGCTGTGGAAACCGGTCTGGCGCGACCCCGAGCCGCAGCTGGACTACGACGTGGTCATTGTCGGTGGCGGCGGCGGCGGTCTGGCGACGGCCTACTACCTGGCGACGGAGTTCGGCATCCGCCGCATCGCGGTCCTGGAGAAAGGGCTGATAGGCTCGGGCAATATCGGGCGCAACACGACCATCATCCGCTCCAACTACATGCTGGCCGGCAACCAGCCCTTCTACGAGTTCTCGATGAAACTGTGGGAGGGTCTGGAGCGGGAGCTCAACTACAATGCCATGGTTTCCCAGCGCGGGGTCCTGAACCTGTTCCATTCCGATGCCCAGCGCGACGCCTTCGTTCGCCGGGCCAACGCCATGCGGCTGTTCGGCGCGGACGCGGATCTGCTGGACCGCGCCGCCGTACGGCGTCTCTATCCCTTCCTGGATTTCGACAATGCGCGTTTCCCGATCAAGGGCGGCCTGCTGCAGCGCCGCGGCGGCACGGTGCGCCACGATGCAGTGGCCTGGGGTTATGCCCGGGGCGCCGACAGGGCCGGCGTCGACCTGATCCAGAACTGCGCCGTCACCGGCTTCAGGATCGAAGACGGCCGCGTGCGCTGCGTGGAGACCGATCGCGGGCCGATCGGTGCGGGCAAGGTGGCAGTCGCCGTGGCGGGTTCGTCTTCCCGGGTGATGCAGATGGCCGGCATGCGCCTGCCGATCGAAAGCCACGTGCTGCAGGCCTTTGCCAGCGAGGCCTTGAAACCGGCGCTGGACGGCGTCGTCACCTTCGGCGCGGAGCATTTCTACATCTCCCAGTCGGACAAGGGCGGCCTCGTCTTCGGCGGCGATATCGACGGCTACAACTCCTATGCCCAGCGAGGCAATTTGCCCACGGTCGAAGACGTCTGCGAGTCCGGCATGGCGCTGATGCCGTGCCTGGGCCGCGCGCGCCTGCTGCGCCTGTGGGGCGGCGTTATGGACATGTCCATGGACGGCTCGCCGATCATCGACCGGACGCCCGTCGACGGCCTTTATTTCAACGGCGGCTGGTGTTACGGCGGGTTCAAGGCGACGCCCGCGTCGGGCTGGTGCTTCGCGCATCTGATCGCCCGGGACGAACCCCATCCGGCCGCCGCAGCCTACCGGCTGGACCGGTTCGAGAAGGGACGGATGATCGACGAGAAGGGCCAGGGCGCCCAGCCGAACCTGCACTAGACATGGCGCCGGAGCGATGATCATCGACCATCCCCTGCTGGGCCCGCGCGACGCGGCCGAGTTCGTCATCCTGGGCGACGCATCGCTGATCCAGCGGCCCGACGCGGATGGGCCCGACGCGGCCCGGCGCTTCTACGAATATCTCTACCTGCGCGACAACCCGGCGGGACGGCACCGCGAGCTTTGGTACCATGCCCATGGCGACAGATCCTGGCTGGTCGTGACCCGCAACACCCTGACCCACGAGGTTCTGGAAGTGGAACTGGCCACCGACGTGGCGGGGCGCGAAGCGGGGCCCGACCGAACATGACGGGAGCACAGCCCAACCGTTTGCCGGCCGGCGGCCTGATCGACCGCGGCCGGACGTTTTCTTTCCTGTTCGACGGCAAATCCTATCAGGGCCACCCGGGCGACACGCTGGCCTCCGCCCTGCTGGCCAACGGGGTCCGCCTGGTCGGACGGTCCTTCAAATACCATCGGCCGCGCGGCATCTACGCGGCAGGCAACGAAGAGCCCAACGCGCTGGTCGAACTGAGGGGCGGCGCCCGGCGCGAACCGAACACCCGGGCGACCGTCGTGGAACTGTTCGACGGGCTCCAGGCGCAAAGCCAGAACCGGTTCCCGTCGCTGGGATTCGATCTGATGGCGCTGGGTGATCTCGCCGCGCCGGTCATCGGTGCGGGCTTTTACTACAAGACCTTCATGTGGCCCGCGTCGTTCTGGGAGAAGGTCTACGAGCCGCTGATCCGCGGGGCGGCTGGCCTGGGGCGGCTGTCGATGGAGGCGGATCCCGATACCTACGAAAAGTCGTTCGCCCATTGCGACCTTCTGGTGATCGGCGCCGGCCCGGCGGGCCTCGCTGCGGCACTGGCCGCCGGGCGCGCCGGGGCCCGGGTGATCCTGGCGGACGAAGACAGGCGTCCCGGCGGCCGTCTGCTGGGCGAGACGCACGAGATCGACGACCGTCCGGGTGCCGGCTGGGCCGCGGCCGCAGCGGCCGAGCTTGAATCCCTGCCCGAGGTGCGGCTGATGCCGCGGACCACGGTCCATGGCCGCTTCGATAACGGCATCTATGGCGCCGTGGAGCGCGTCGCCGACCACCTGCCCACGCCGCCCGCGCATCTGCCACGCCAGCGTCTGTGGCGGATTACGGCAAAACACACGGTTCTGGCGGCGGGCGCCATCGAGCGGCCGATCGTCTTTCCCGACAACGACCGGCCGGGAATCATGCTGGCCGGCGCCGTGCGAGGTTTTGCCAACCGGCAGGCCGCCCTTGCAGGACGGCGCACCGCCGTGTTCACCAACAACGACGACGGCTGGCGCACGGCTGCCGACCTGGCCCGCGCCGGTACGGAGGTCGCGGCCGTCATCGACACCCGGCCCGACGCCGCCCGCCCCAAGCTGCTGGACGGCCTGGACCATGTGCAGGTCATCCCGGGCGGTCAGGTCGTCGGGACGCAAGGGCGGCGGGGTCTGCGGTCAGTATCGGTTCTGGATGGCGCCGGACGACGCCGTCAGATCGCCGCCGACACGCTGGCCGTGTCCGGCGGCTGGAACCCGACGATCGGGCTTGCATGCCATACCGGCGCCCGGCCCGTCTGGCGCGACGAGATCGCCGCCTTCGTTCCAGGCCCGGACGCACCCGCCGACATCACCGCAGTCGGCGCGGCGGCCGGCGCCTTCACAACGGCGGCGGCCTTGGCGCAAGGCTTTGCGGCCGGCGAGAGGGCCGCAAGCGAACTGGGGCTCAGCCCTGCCAGGTCGTCCCTGGCCACAGCCGAGGATGGGCCGGTGAAGGTCGCGCCCTTCTGGCAGGTGACGGCGGGCAAGGGGCGCGCCTGGCTAGATTTTCAGAACGACGTGACCACGAAGGACGTGGCGCTGGCCGTCCGGGAGGGCTTTCGCACGGCCGAGCATCTGAAACGTTACACGACCCTGGGCATGGCGACGGACCAGGGCAAGACCGCCAACGTTTCGGCGCTCGCCGTTCTCGCCGGGCTTACCGACCGGACAATCGAGGAGACCGGGACCACGACATTTCGCCCGCCTCATTCTCCGGTCGCCATCGGCGCGCTGGCCGGGCGCAGCCGGGGCAGGGATTTTCGGCCAACGCGCTTGGCGCCGTCGCACGACTGGGCCGAAGAACAGGGCGCCGTCTTCGTCGAGGCCGGCCTGTGGCTGCGCGCCCAGTGGTTCCCGCGCCCGGGCGAGACCCACTGGCGCCAAAGTGTCGACCGGGAGGTGATGGCGGTCCGCACCGGCGTCGGCCTGTGCGACGTGTCGACCCTGGGCAAGATCGATATCCAGGGCCGGGACGCGGCCCGGTTCCTGGACCGGGTCTATGCCAACGGCTTCGGCGGGCTCGCCGTCGGCAAATGCCGCTACGGGCTGATGCTGCGCGAGGATGGCATCGTCATGGACGACGGCACCACGGCGCGGCTGTCCGAGAACCACTACCTGATGACCACCACCACCGCCAACGCGGCCGCCGTGCTGAGGCACCTGGAATTCTGCCGCCAGTGCCTGTGGCCGGACATGGATGTGGCGCTGACGCCGGTCACCGAACAATGGGCGCAATATGCGGTCGCGGGGCCACAATCGCGGCGCCTGTTGCGGAAGATCGTCGATACGGCCTTCGACCTCTCGTCCCAGGCCTTTCCTTTCATGGCCTGCGGCGCGGTCACGGTCTGCGGCGGCGCGCCGGCGCGCCTGTTCCGGATCTCGTTCTCGGGCGAACTAGCCTACGAGATCGCCGTGCCCGCGCGTTACGGCGACGCGATGATCCGTGCCCTGATGGAGGCGGGCACGGAGTTCGGCGCCACGCCCTACGGGACCGAGGCCCTGGGCGTGTTGCGGATCGAAAAGGGCCACCCCGCCGGCAACGAGCTCAACGGCCAGACAACCGCGCGTGACCTGGGCCTTGGCCGGATGGTTTCTAAAAAGAAGGACTGCATCGGCCGCATCGCATCGGAACGGCCCGGCCTGAACCGGGCGGACGGCCTGGCGCTGGTCGGGGTCAAGCCGGTCGACCGGGCGCAGGGCCTGGCCGCGGGGGCGCACTTCATCACGCTGGGCCAGCCTGCCACCGGCGACCATGACGAAGGCTACCTGACGTCGGTGGCCCATTCCCCGACGCTGGGCCATGCCATTGGGCTGGGATTCCTGAAACGCGGCGACGAACGCCTGGGCCAGCGCGTGCGCGCCGTCGATCTGCTGCGGGGCCGGGATATCGAGGTGAAGGTCTGCGCCCTGCCCTTCGTCGACCCGGAAGGAGCGCGGGCCCGTGCCTGAAACCAGTCTCACAGCGGCCAGCGCCTTGGGCGGCGCATTGCCCTTCAGCCGGAACTGGCCCGGCTTTTCCGTTTCGGAGACGCCCGGAGGCGCGTCGGTGTCGATCGCAAGCGGGCCCGGCCGGGGCGAGGACCTTCGCACGGCAATCAAGTCCGCTTTCGGTGGTGCGCTTCCCGAGCCGGGCCGCTGGGCACAGGCAGACGGATTGGTCTTCTTTTGGACGGGACGGGGACAATGGCTCGTCGAGGCGGCGAGCGACGGCCCGGCACTCTTGAACGCGTTGGACCGCGCCATTGCCGACGCCGCATCCGTCGTCGACCAGTCGGATGCCTGGGCCAGGATCGAGCTTGCCGGGCCGCAGTCCCGCGCCGTCCTGGAGAAACTCTGCCTTCTGGACCTTCACCCCTCCGTCTTTCCCGTCGGGTCGACGGCGCGGACGCTGATGGATCACCTGGGCGTTTCGATCGCGCTGTTGGACGATGGACCCCGTTATGCCCTGTGGGTCGAACGCTCGGCGGCCCGGTCGTTCCTGCACGCGCTGGTCCAGGCGGCGGACAGCACCTGCGGGCCCGACTAGAATGCAGTCTTCCACCAACGCGGAGGATCGGTCCTGAGCGAAACACCAGCCATTCTGATTGCCGGCGGCGGCATCGGCGGCCTCGCCACGGCCCTGGGGCTCGCAGCCAAGGAAATCAACAGCATTGTGCTGGAAAGGGCGGCCTCGCTCGGCGAGATCGGGGCCGGCATCCAGCTTGGCCCCAACGCCTTTCATGCCTTCGACTACCTCGGCGTCGGCGACGCGGCACGGGCGATGGCCGTCTATATCGACCATCTGCGCCTGATGGATGCGCTCACCGCCGAGGAGATCGCGCACATCCCGCTGGACGACGCCTTTCGGCAGCGGTTCGGCAACCCTTATGCGGTGGTCCACCGGGGCGATCTGCACGGCGTGCTGTTACAGGCGTGCCGCGACAGCCCGCGTGTGGAACTGAGGACCAGCGCCGCCGTGACCGGCTATCGGCAAAACGGCGGGTCGGTCAGCGCCGTGCTTGACGGCGGCGAACAGGTGACGGGCGCGGCCCTCATCGGCGCCGACGGCCTGTGGTCGAAGGTCCGCGAACGGCTCGCGGTCGACGGCCCGCCGGTGGTGTCGGGCCATACCACCTACAGGTCGGTGATCCCCACCGAAAGCATGCCGGAAGACCTGCGCTGGAACGCGGCAACCCTGTGGGCCGGGCCCAAGTGCCACTTGGTCCACTATCCGCTGTCAGGCTGGAAGGTTTTCAACCTTGTGGTCACCTGCCACAACGATGCGCCTGAACCGGCCGCCGGCAAACCGGTTTCGGCCTACGAGGTGCGTGCCGGCTTCGAGCACATTCACGAGCGCGCGCTCCGGATCATCGACCACGGTTCCGACTGGAAACTGTGGGTGCTATGCGACCGCGAACCGATCCTGGACTGGGTCGACGGCCGGGTCGCGCTGTTGGGCGATGCGGCCCATCCGATGCTGCAATACATGGCGCAGGGGGCGTGTATGGCGTTGGAAGATGCGGTGTGCCTCTCGCCCGAACTCGACGCGGCGTCCGGCGATATCGAACGGGGCCTTCGGGCCTACAACGCGCAACGCGTCGACCGCACGTCGCGGGTGCAGCTCCAGTCCCGCCTGATGGGCGAGCACGTCTACCACCCCGCCGGCGCACATGCGCATCTGCGCAACGCGATCCTGGGCGCGATGTCGCCTGAGGACTATTACGACAGCCTGCAATGGCTCTACGGCGGGACGGGGCTGGAGGGGAACGCGTTTCGGTGATCAAAAGACCGTAACCCCCTCATCCGCCCCTTCGGGCCACCCTCTCCCCTCGGGGAGAAGGGCACCAAAAGCCCCTCTCCCTGAGGGGAGAGGGGTTGGGGTGAGGGGGTTACCTCTTTCAACCCTCAGGCCGCCACCTTCTGGACCAGCTTGTCCAGCACGTTCTGCGGCGCGCATTCGCCGTAGGGGTCGGTCTCGTAGTTGTCGGCGAAGCCCGGCTCCTCGAACCAGGTCTCCACCACGCCGTCGTTCACGATGGCCGCATAGCGCCAGGACCGCATGCCGAAGCCGAGATTGTCCTTGCAGACCAGCATGCCCGTCTTGCGGGTGAATTCGCCGGTGCCGTCGGGAATGAGCTTGACGTTGTTCAGTTCCTGGGATTTGCCCCGGGCGTTCATCACGAAGGCGTCGTTGACGGCGATGCAGTAGATCTCGTCGATCCCCTGGGCCTGGAAATCACCGAACATCTTCTCGAAGTCGGGCAGCTGGTAGGTCGAGCAGGTGGGCGTAAACGCGCCCGGCAGCGAGAACAGGACGACGCGCTTGCCGGCGAAATAGTCGGCCGTGGTCTTGTCCTCCCACCGGAAGGGGTTCGGCCCGCCGACGCTTTCGTCGCGGACACGGGTCTTGAAGGTCACGTCAGGAAGTTTCTTGCCGATCATGGTTTTCCCCTTGGGCTAGGCATAGTTGGGTGGTCGAATGGTGTTCAGGTTAACCATTCGCCCGTTGTTTAGAATAATTCTAAATTGGGGTTTGCGTGCGTCCGCTCAAGGGGGTCAGGCAAGAATTTTCCTGAGGCCCAGATCCCATCCACACCAATTTCTCCCGACGGAGAGGCGCTTTTTGGTCCCTTCTCCCCCTAGGGAGAAGGTGGCCCGAAGCCCTGAGGAGGCCACATGGTGGCCGTCGCGAAGGGCGGATGAGGGGGTTACAGGCTTCCCGGCAACGGCAACACCCTCACCCCAACCCCTCTCCCTTAAGCGAGAGGGGCTTTGCGGGAAGGGTCCGTTTCCTTTTCAATTAATACGCCGACTCCACGTCGCCGGCCTCCACATAGACGCTTTTCAGCTGGGTGTAGTGCTCCACGGCCGCCCGGGCGTTCTCGCGGCCGATGCCCGATTTCTTGTAGCCCCCGAACGGAACCTCGACCGGGGTCAGGTTGTAGGTGTTGATCCAGCAGGACCCTGCCTGCAGCGCCGCGACCACCCGGTGGGCGCGCTGGATGTCGCGGGTGAAGACCCCGGCGGAAAGGCCCATCTCTGTGTCGTTGGCCCGCGCGATCGCCTCGGCTTCGTCCTTGAAATTCAGCACGCACATGACCGGGCCGAAGATCTCCTCGCGCGCGATGCGCATGCCATCGCGGACGTCGGTGAAGACGGTGGGCTCCACGAAGAAACCGTGCTCGAAGCCCTGCAGCCGGGCCGGCCCGCCGCCGATCGCCAGCGTCGCGCCCTCCTCTACGCCGAGCTTCATGTAGTCCAGCACCTTGTCGTACTGCGCCCGGCTGACCAGCGGACCCAGATGAGTCGCCTCGTCCAGCGGATCGCCCAGCCGGATCGCGGCCGTGCGTTCCAACAGGCGCGACAGGAACCGGTCGCGGATCCCGTCTTGCACGAAGACCCGGGTGCCGTTCGAACAGACCTGTCCGGTCGAGTAGAAATTGCCGACGATGGCGCCCGACACCGCGTTCTCCAGGTCTGCATCGTCGAAGACCAGGATCGGCGACTTGCCGCCCAGCTCCAGGGTCACGTGCTTAACGCCCGGCGCGGCGCCGGCCATCACCCGCTCGCCGGTCGCGACCGAGCCGGTGAAGGAAACCTTGGCGGTGCCCGGATGCGCCGTCAGAGCAGCCCCGACATCGCCCGCGCCCTGCACAACGTTGAAGACGCCGTCCGGCAGGCCCGCCTCGGCATAGACCTCGGCAAGCTTGAGCGCGCTCAAGGGCGTCACCTCCGACGGCTTGAAGACCATGGTATTGCCGCAGGCAAGCGCCGGCGCAGATTTCCAGCAGGCGATCTGGATCGGATAGTTCCAGGCTCCGATCCCGACGCAGACCCCCAAGGGTTCCCGGCGCGTGTAGGCGAAGGACCCGCCCAGGTCGATATGCTCGCCCGCGATCGAGGCGGCGATGCCGCCGAAGTATTCAAGGCAGTCGGCGCCGGAGGCGGGATCCGCTTCAAGTGTCTCCTGCAGCGCCTTGCCGGTGTCCAGGGTCTCCAGTTCCGACAGTTCCCGGTTGCGCAGCCGGATGATGTCCGCCGCGCGCCGCAGGACCCGGCCGCGCTCGACCGCCGGCGTCGCCGACCAGGCTTCGAACGCCGCCTGGGCCGCCGCGACCGCCTGGTCGACGGTCGCACCGTCCGCGGCGTGCAGGCGTGCGATCACCTCGTTGATCGCGGGATAGCGGCTTTCCATCGCCGCATCGCCGCCCTCGACGTAGCGCCCGCCGATGAAGTGGCTGGCTTCCGGCTGGCAGTCAGGCCTCGCTGGCATGTTTAACCTCCCACGGGGCGACCCAATCGCGTTCGACGCGCAGTTCCACCCCAGCGTCACCCTCGATCACACGGCAGACGGACATATCGCCGGCATCCTCGCCGTAGCGCCGCGCAGCCTCGCGAAACCGCTCATGGGTCGCCTGCGTCAGGTCGGCGCGGGTGCCCGTCTGTTCCAACAGTTCCGCGATCAGGTCCAGGTCCTTCAGGCACAAGGCAAGCCGGAACGACGGGTCGTAATGTCCTGCAAAGACGGCCGGCACGTCGTGATGCAGGACGAAACTGTCGGCCGCGCCGCCCTTCATCACCTCCCACCAGACCTCGGGCTCGAGACCCGCAAGCTTGGCCGTGACCATGGCCTCGCCCACCGCAGCGGCATGGATCTTCCACAACTGGTTATTGACCAGCTTGGCCACATAGCCGTTGCCGTGGCCGCCAACCCGTCTGGCCTCGCCGATTGCATCCAGCACCGGCCGGGCCCGGGCCACCGCATCGTCGGTACCGCCCACGAACATGATCATGTCGCCGCGGATCGCGGAACGGAGCGAGCCAGTCACAGGCGCGTCCACCGGCTGGCCGCCCATTTCGGAAAACGCCACGCCCAACTCCCGCATCAGCACCGGGCGACTTGTGGTCAAGTCGAGCCAGACTTTGCCGTCGCAGTTGCCGGCGAAAAGCCCCTCTTCGCCCCTTGCGACGGCCTCGATCTCCTTCGGCCCGAAGACCATGGTGCCAACAACGTCGCACAGTTCGATCACCTGCTTCGGCGTTGCGGCGGCGGTCGCCCCCGCCGCGACGAGAGGTTCCTGGGCTTCCGCGCGCACATCGTGCACCACCAGGTCGAATCCGGCCCGCAGAATATTCCTCGAAACGGCATTGCTCATAGAACCCAGGCCGATGAATCCAACTCTCACGATACGCTTCTCCTTCCAAATATCGGCGGCCTGCCGACGCCTCCTTAGGAGACGCTCACAATCGACGGCCGCGCGTTCAAGGCGTCCACATCGAAACCGGCCAGTTCCTTGTAGGTTCGCGCCGTCTCCTCCAGCTCTTCGCGGCTGATCACGTCCTCCAGCCGCGCGAACCCGTCGGGCGCGCGGCTCTCGACCACGTCCAGAACCTTATCCGGGCCGTCGCCGCGGTTGGCCAGCACGATCTTCGCGGTGGCCGGGCGGCGTTCGGCCTCGTAGGACTGCAAGGCGGCGGCGTTCGGGCCTTTGTCCACGATCTCCCGGGTCAGCACCCGCGCGTCCAGGATCGCCTGCGACGCGCCGTTCGATCCGATCGGATACATCGGATGGGCCGCATCGCCCAACAACGTCGTCCGGCCGAACGTCCATTGCGGAAGGGGATCGCGGTCGACCATCGGGTATTCGTAGATCTGCTCCGCCTCCTTGATCACGGTCGGCACATCCAGCCAGTCGAAATGCCAGTCGCCGAACTTGGGCAGCAGGTCGTCGGCGAATCCGGGCCTGTTCCAGTCCTCGCGGCGCCACTGGTATGCGGCGGGAAACTGCAGATCGGCGATCCAGTTGATCGTCTTGCTGCCGTCCTCGTTGTCGCCGATGGGATAACAGACGAACTTGCGCGCCTTGCAGCCCGACATCGCCATGCTTCGCCCGGTCAGGAAGGATGGGCCATTCGTCACCCCCCGCCACATCATCACGCCGGCCCAGGCCGGCGGCCCCTCGTCGGGATAGCACCCGGCCCGCACCGCCGAATGGAAGCCGTCGGCCGCCACGAAGACCGCGCCGGCAACCTGTTCCGCGGCCTCCCCTTCTCTCGCCGCGACGTCGATCTCGACGCCGTCGTCGGTGTCGCGCCAGCCGGTGACCCGGTGTCCGGTCAGGATCCGGTCGACGCCCAGGCGTTGCCGGGCGACGTTGTACAGCATCATCTGCAGCCGGCCCCGGTGGATCGAAAACTGCGGCCACCGGTAGCCTGCCATGATGCCCCGCGGCTCGGTCCAGATCAGCTTGCCGTGGGTCGAGAAGTAGGCGACCTCGGCCGTCCGCAACCCGATCGCGTCCAGCCGCGCCAGCAGGCCAAGCTCGTCCAGCTCGCGCACCGCATGCGGCTGCAGGTTGATGCCGACGCCGAGGGGCTTCAGCGACCGGACCGCCTCGAAGACCCGCACATCCACCCCGACCTGGTGCAGGCTGAGCGCCAGGGTGAGCCCGCCGATCCCCGCACCTGCAATCAGTACCGCCATTGCCTCGTCCTCTTTTCACCTGGCCAGGATTCTACTCCAGCAAAGCAGTTGAGGCATCACAGCAACCGCCTCCCTCTTCATTACCCATCTCGCAGGACAGACCGCCGCCAATCACGACACCGGAGCGTCCGACGATTTCGCGTGCAAATTGAATCGCCGGGCTCGAAAGCGGCATGAATGGACTATAGATCTGCAGCGAGGCGGACTTGGACCTTCTCGTATGGTCTATTAGTCTCCTGTATGTTTCCATCAGTGACACTTGGAAAAGGCGGCGATCACATGAAGATCTCTGAAATCCGCGGCTGGCAGTGGGTAATAGCGTGGGACAATCCGAAGCCGGCTGATTCATCGACAATGCGCGCTGATTTGAAGAAACTCGGCCGAATTACCAAAGTTCAAACCAAAACTACTGTCATATTGGCGCCAAACTCTACTGTGACTTGGCGACAAATTAGGAAAGCGATCGAGAGCAATCTCCATCCGAAGAAAGGCAACGCAGTCTATGTGAATTTGAGAAGTAAAAGTGCCTACGAATGGGGAAAGAAGACAAAGTACAAATGGAGCCGCGTCGTGTGAATGACAGGCTCGCTTGTACTAACGCCTAGTGCTAGGAATTGCTCGACCGAACTCCAGCTGGAGGTACGCTTTGGAAAGAGGCCGCGCGGTACCGGCGATTTCTCATTTCGTAATGATCAAACCGACTCATTACGACGATGACGGCTACCCGATCCAATGGCTGCGCTCGGCCATCCCGTCCAACACGTTGGCGGCGTTGAACGGTCTGGCGGTGGACGCGCGCGCGGGACGTCCTGGGGCCGGCGGTGGAGATCCGGCTGCACACCTTTGACGAGACCAACAAGCGGGTGCGTCCGGACCGCATTGTCCGCATGATCGAACGCGACGGCGGCAAGGCCCTGATCGCCCTGGTTGGTGTGCAGTCGAACCAGTTTCCGCGCGCGGTCGACCTGGCGGACGCCTTTCGCCAGGCCAAACTGCCGGTCGCGATCGGCGGGTTCCATGTGTCGGGTTGCATCTCCATGCTGCCGGAAATGCCGCCGGAGATGGTCGCGGCCCAGGAAATGGGGATCTCCTTTTTTGCCGGCGAAGCCGAGGATGGTCGGCTGGATCAGGTGTTCCGCGACGCGTGGAACGACACGCTCAAGCCGCTCTACAACTTCATGGCCGACCTGCCGAATATCCAGGGCGAACCAACGCCGATTCTGCCGCCCCAGCACATCCGTCTGACGGCGGGGTCCCATTCCAGTTTCGATCTGGGGCGCGGCTGTCCGTTCCAGTGTTCGTTCTGCACCATCATCAACGTGCAGGGCCGCAAGAGCCGTTTCCGTTCGCCCGACGACCTGGAGCGCATCATCCGCGACAATCTCGCCCAGGGCATCAACCGGTTCTTCATCACCGACGACAATTTCGCGCGCAACAAGGACTGGGAGGCGTTCTTCGACCGCCTGATAGAACTGCGCGAATCCGAAAAGTTCGACATCAAGTTCATCATCCAGGTCGACACCCTGTGCCGCCAGATCGAGAACTTCATCGAGAAAGCCGCGCGCGCCGGGGTCAACCGGGTCTTCATCGGCCTGGAAAACATCAACCCGGACAATCTGCTGGCCGCGAAGAAACGGCAGAACAAGATCACCGAATACCGCGCCATGCTGCAGGCCTGGCGCGCCCAGGGCTGCACCACCTACGCCGGCTATATCCTTGGCTTTCCGGGCGACACCAAGGAATCGATCCTGCGCGATATCGAGATCATCAAGCGGGAGCTGCCGCTGGACCTGTTGGAGTTCTTCTTCCTGACGCCGCTGCCGGGTTCGGAGGACCATCTGACGCTTTACCGGCAGGGGGCCTGGATGGACCCTGATCTCAACAAGTACGACCTGAACCACCGGGTCAGCCATCACCCCAAGATGTCCGATGCGGAATGGGACGACGCCTATCGCGCGGCCTGGGAAAGCTATTACAGCATCGACCATATCGGCACCGTGCTGCGTCGCGCCGCCGCGCACAGGCGCGGCCGGCCCGGCAACAAGCTGTTCCTGATGCTGTATTTCTACCTGATGGTCCGCTACGAGGGCGTGCACCCGCTGGAGGGGGGGCTATCTCCGGCGCAAGGTGCGCCGCGACCGGCGCAGCGGGATGCCGCTGGAAAACCCGCTGATCTTCTATCCCCGTTATGCCTGGGAGATGGTGTCCAAACACCTTCACTATCTCAGGATCCTGGCCCGGCTCTATCCGCTGTATCGCCGGATCAAGAAGGCGCCTGACCGCTATTCCTATACAGATCTGGCGCTGAGCGAGGCGTCGGAAGCGGAGTTCGAATCGCTGGCCATGTTCACCGAAACGCAAGGAGGCAGCGACGCGGTCGCCGCACGGCGCCGGCACGACACCGTCCGGGAAAAGGTGCGCGCGTCGGCAGCCGGCTGAGCCCGACACAGCAGCGTTGTCTGAATCGCGAGGAATCAATCGATGAAGCGAGAGCTCGTTCTTAACGGGAATCCGATGGAAGATATTGTCGGATTCGCCCGCGCGGTCCGGGTCGGACCCTACATCTCGATTGGGGGCACGGCGCCTGTCGGTCAGGACGGTCAGACGGTCGGTGTCGGTGATGTCGAAAAACAGGCCGAGCGGTGTTTTGAGATCATAGATGACGCGCTGAGGCGGGCCGGCTCCGGGTGGCATGATGTCGTTCGAACCCGCCTCATCCTGACGAACATCGACGACTGGAAGGCCGTTATTGGTGTCCGGGCGAGGTACTGCCGCGATGCAAAACCTGTGGACACCATCATGCAGATCACACGCTTCGTGAATCACGAGTGGCTTGTCGAGGTCGAGGCCGACGCTGTTGTTGCGGACTGACCGTCGCAGACTTCTGCCTATGATTGGTCCGGCCCGTCGCTGACTTCGGCGGACCCCAACCATTGCGGGACGACGCGCCGAAAGACGGACACGGGTAAGGATTTGGATGCGCGGCCTACGCCCCGCCGGCCTCCCCGCTCATTTCGGCGCGGAATGACGAAGGTGTCTCGCCAGTCCCATTGGCGAAGAACTTCGTGAAGTGAGCCGGATCGGCAAAGCCCAGGGAATAGGCGATCTCGGACACCGACATCGAGGTGTAGACCAGCCGGCGCTTAGCCTCCAGCACCACGCGCTCCTGCACCAGGGCCGACGCCGACCGACCGGTCACCCCGCGGCAGACCCGGCTGAGATGGGACACCGTAACGCCCAGGGGCCCGGCATAGTGAGACAACGGCCGCCGGTCGCGGTATCCCGCCTCGACCAGTTCCTGGAAACGCCGCAGCAGGGCGCGGCGTGCATCGGCGCGGTCCGGCGCACCGGCTCTCGCCCGCGTGACCGCCCGGGCGAACCATACCGACAGCAGGCCGGTCAGGGACCGCAGCGACTGCGCCCGGCCCTCGCCTGTGCCTTCGAACTCTTCGGCAATCTCGTCGAACAGCCGGGCCACCGACGCATCGCTGGGCAGGACAGCAGGCCGTCCCAGCCGGCCCAGTACCTGTTCGGCATGCAGCAATACCCGCCCCAGGATCACTGCCGGAACGGTGACCGCCCAGCCTTCGGTGCCGGGATCGAAGACGAAACCATGCACCGACAGCGGCGGCAAAAGCAGCGCGACCGGTGGTTTCAAGGGAGATTCCGTCCCGTCGATGGTCGCAACGCCGCCGCCGGCGGCGATCTGGAAGAACTGATGCAGGCCGTGATGCCTGTGCGGACTGAACTTCCAATCGTGCAACAGGCTGCGCGCCCTGATGGACTCGCAATGCAGGACGTCCGGCAGGCGTCCCGGGTCGGTCTCGCCGTAAAGCGCATAGCTCGGGATTGTCTTCATCGCCGCCCCGCTTCTTCTCTCATGTTCGATTTATACAATTATCTGTCTCAATGCTCCATTCAATCGCGGCCGCTTTGAGGTATTCTGAATGTCGGAAGCGTCGGATTTGAACGGTCTGGACAATTCGAAGAAAGAACAGGGGCAGCCAGGAGGAGGCGAACGTGCGCACACAGGTCGGGATCATCGGCGGGGGACCCTCGGGGCTTCTGCTGTCGCAGCTGTTGCATTTGAAGGGCATTGAAACCGTCGTCCTGGAACAGCGCAGCCGTGACTACGTGCTGGGCCGGATCCGGGCAGGCGTGCTGGAGCAGGGCATGGTCGACCTGTTGCGCGCCGCGAAGGTCGCCGACCGCATGGACCGGGAAGGCGAGGTTCACGAAGGGTTCGATATCGCCTTTGCCGGCCGGCGGCACCGAATCGACCTGGCGGGCCTGACCGGTGGCGCCACCGTCATGGTCTACGGTCAGACCGAGGTCACCAAGGACCTTTACGACGCGCGCGATGCCATGGGGGGCATCGTCGTCGACGAGGCCGACGAGGTGACCCCGCACGACGTCGAAAGCGACGCGCCTTACCTTACCTATCGCAAGGACGGCGCCGAACACCGGATCGATTGCGACTACATCGCCGGATGCGACGGATTTCACGGCGTCAGCCGCAAGACCGTTCCCGATCATGTGTTGAAGGAGTACGAAAGGGTCTATCCGTTTGGCTGGCTGGGCGTGCTCTCGGAAACACCGCCGGTCGCCGAGGAGCTGATCTATGCCAACCATGATCGCGGCTTCGCTTTATGCTCCCTGAGGTCGCGGGTGCTCAGCCGGTACTATGTCCAGTGCTCGCTGGAGGACAAAGTCGACGACTGGTCCGACGACCGGTTCTGGGGCGAGCTGAAACGGCGGTTGCCGGACGATGCCGCTTCGGCCCTGGTGACCGGCCCTTCGGTCGAGAAGGGCATAGCACCGCTGCGCAGCATCGTCGCCGAACCCATGCGCCACGGCCGGTTGTTCCTGGCGGGGGACGCCGCCCATATCGTGCCGCCGACCGGCGCAAAGGGCCTCAATCTGGCAGCCTCGGACATCTATTATCTGTCCCACGCGTTCATCGACCATTACGCCACAGGCGACACCGCCGGTCTGGACGCCTATTCCGATAAAGCCCTGGCGCGGGTGTGGAAGGCGGAGCGGTTCTCCTGGTGGATGACCAACCTGTTGCACGAATTTCCCGAGAACGGCCCGTTCGGCGCAAAGATGCAGCGGGCGGACCTTGACTACCTGTTCAGCTCCAAGGCGGCGATGACGGCGCTGGCCGAGAACTATGTCGGGCTGCCATATTGACGCAATTGTGTATGATCGGGCCGGGTCAACGAAGGAAACGGAAACATGGCCATCAAGAACCTGCTGACCGCCTACAACGGCAGCCCGTCGTCCGACGCCGCGCTGAGGACAGCCATCATGATGGCGAAGAAATACGACGCCCGCCTGACCGGGCTGCTGGCCTACGGCCCCTCTCCGGTCAGCGAGTATGTCCGGGTCCATATTCCCGAAGACATGCAGGAAGAAATCGCGACGATGGCCGAGAAGGCCTATGACGAGATCGAGGTTCGCTTCCATGCTCAAATCCGCGAAGCCGGCCTGGACGCCAGCGCCCATTGGATCCGACTTGCCCAGTCGCCCGACGAGGCGGTCGTCGAATATGCGCGGTATGTGGACATCACCGTCATGGGACAGTTCGACGACAGCATCGGCGACGAACGGCTGATCCTGCACCCCGACGACGTGGCACTGGAAAGCGGCCGCCCGGTCCTGATCGTGCCTCGCGGCGGCGCGCCGGATGCGCTTGGCGACCGGGCCTTCGTTGCCTGGGACGGCAGACGGTCCGCGGCAAGGGCTCTGTCGGACGCGATGCAGATCCTGGAAACCAAATCGCTGGTCACCGTCCTGACGGTCGGCGACGTCCCCGGCGCCGACGCGACCCCCGGCCTGGATGTCGAGGAGCATCTGCGGCGCCACGGCATCGAGACCGAGTGGGTCAAGTTAGCGCCGTCGCATGGGTCGGCCGGCCGCGCGATCATCGAATACAGCAACGAGCACAATCCGGGACTACTGGTGATGGGTGCCTATGAGCACAGCAAACTGCGCGAGGATTACTTCGGCGGCGCAACGAAAAGTGCGTTGCGGGCCTCGATTGTGCCGGTCCTGATGTCCCACTAACGTGTGCAGCGGAATTTCGGTCACAGAACGCCGCAGGCCAGTTGCAAGCCGCACATACGCGTGCCAAAAATGGTGCTACCACTTGCTTCGGGGGCACCAATGGAGAACGATCCAACAAACTTTCTGTCGTCGAATGGTCGCGGTCTGTCCATCGTCGAAGAACCCGACCTTCGCCGTATCGCATCCTATTGGATGTCGGAGCGTGGCCATCGCCCGATGCCGGAGCGTGGCGATATCGACCCCACCGAAATACCCTGGGCGCTGTCGCGGCTGTTCATCGCCGACTACGAACGCGCGGCCGACGTTTATCGTTATCGGTTGGCCGGGAACGAGATCGAAGCTGTTTTCAGAAAGTACCTGGGCCATTCCAGCATGCGCGGCGCGACGTTTCAGGATATCCTTCCGCCGGAAAACGCAGCATGGGTCGTCAATCGCTGGCGACCGCTGGACCAGCGGGGTGACATCGTCTACATGCGCGGCCTCGTTTACCTGGCTGCCGAAAGCGCCGCGGTGGGCGCCCGCCTGCTGTTGCCGCTGGGCGCAGACCAAAACGGCCTGCCGACCGGCGTCGTCGGATACACCGAATACCGCTGGCTGGAATCCAACAAACCTGATCCGCTTCCCGGGATCGACGTCATCTCGATCCCCCTGGCCGAACTGGGCAATTACGATACGGCCTTTGACGGAAGCGAAGGCGCGGTCGCCTGAATGACCGAAACCGTCGTCATCGCGGGCACCGGACAAGCTGGCTTCCAGGTCGCCGCCAGCCTGCGACAAGATGGGTTTGATGGTCGCATCGTTCTGGTCGGCGACGAGCCCGGCCTGCCCTATCAGCGCCCGCCGCTCTCGAAGGCCTATCTGAAGGAGGATCAGACGCCCGAGCAGGTGCTGCTGCGCAAACCGCCGTTTTACGAAAAGAACGAGATCGACGTGATCGACAGCACCCGGGTGACCGCCATCGACCGGTCGGGTCGCACGGTGACGCTGGGATCCGGCGAATCCCTCGGCTACGACCACCTGGTGCTGGCGATCGGTGCACGCAACCGCACGCTGCCGATTCCGGGTGCGGAGCTTGACGGGGTTCTGGCGTTGCGGACGGTGGCGGAGTCGGAAACGCTGCGCCAGCGGCTCAAGGCGGCGTCGCGCCTGATGATCGTGGGCGCGGGCTTCATCGGCCTCGAAGTCGCCGCGACCGCGCGTGCCGCCGGTCTGGAGGTCATCGTCTTCGAGGCAGCGCCCCGGGGTGATGGGCCGCGCGGTTACGCCGTTCATCTCCCAGTATTTTCTCGACCGCCGCCGCGCCACCGGCATCGACATCCGGCTGGATGCGATGGTCGCGCGCATCCTGGACGACCGCGGCGCCGTTGCCGGCATCGAGACCGCGTCCGGCGAGCGCATCGAAGGCGACTTGGCGTTGATCGCCGCCGGCGTGGTGCCCAATGTGGAACTCGCCGCCGAGGCCGGCCTGACGGTCGACAACGGCATCTGCGTGGACGAGACGCTGTTGACCGACGATCCCGCGATTTCCGCGATCGGCGATTGCGCGTCGTTTCACAGCCCGTTCGCAGATGGGCTGGTGCGGTTCGAGTCGGTGCAGAACGCCGTCGACCAGGCCCGCTGCGTCGCCGCCCGGCTGGTCGGCAAATCCGAATCCTACGCTGCGGTTCCCTGGTTCTGGAGCGACCAGGGCGATCTCAAGCTGCAGATGGTGGGCGTTACCGGCGGCGCCGACCGGACCGTGCAGGTCGGCAGCACCGAAGAGGCGAAATCTTCCGTGTTCTGCTACCGGGGCGACCGGTTCCTGGGCGCCGAGTCCGTCAACCGGCCCGGCGATCACATGGCCTGCCGCCGCGTGATGTCAGACGCGATCGACCTGCCCGCAGAGACAGTCGCCCAGGATGGCTTCGACCTGAAGACCTACGTGAAATCGGCGGTTGCGCAATAGCAGCGCGCAGACCGGCTCAGGGTGTCCGGTGCCGGCCGCCGCGCGAACGGCCTCAGTCGCAGATACCTTCCGTCTTTAGGGCGTGCATCAGAACAAAAGCCACGTGGTCGACGTCCTCGTACGAGGTCTGCATCGGATTTGTCGGCGCGGCGATTTCCTGATCCACCATCTCGACCAGGCGTGGCCCCGGAATCGGGATCGGACTTGAGCAGACAACGGGCTTGCCGACCGATTGCTGCGCGTAAAAGACAGCCTCGTACATGGCCGTGAGCACGAACTCAAGGTTCTGCCGGTCCGATTCCTTCATGCTGTTATAGCGCGCCAGATCGAACCAAACTTGCGCGCCTGCCGGCGCGATCTGAAGCGCCAGCGCGAAGACCGCACCGACGGCGATTGCGCTCGCCCTGCTGATGGAAAACATCGGTCTACTCCCGGTTCAGCGCAGACAGTGCGGGGAGACGGGGCTTCGTCCTGCACCGGTCCCGCAGTATTTGTCGGTGCCACTCTAATTCGTCCTTCCTGAGTCGCCTTGACGCAAATCAGCATGCAGAAGCCTCAATCGCGCTAGCGTGCTTCGGTGTCTGGCCGCGGAGCCACGCATGCCCGACGACCGGTTGCGTTTGGTCTTCGGCGATCCTCTTGCTTCGGGGTTTGAATGGAAGCCGGTCTCTGGACCCCTTTGTCCGCAAGCCTTCTGGCCGCATGCGTGACGACGGCCGGAATCCTTGTCATTCGACATTTCGAATTTTGGGGCCGTCGGAACATCACTTACTTCGCCTGCTTCGCGGCGGGTGTTCTGATTTCCGTCTCCTTCCTCCACATCGTTCCGACGGCCTTCGAGATGAGCAGCCTGGCGCCGGTTTACCTGCTGGCCGGCTACCTGCTGATGCACTTCCTCAACAGGTTCCTGACAGCCTACGTCTGCGATAAGCCCGAGACCGCGGACTATGCGATCGGCCTGGTACCGATGCTGGGCATCGGCTTTCATTCATTCATCGACGGTGTCATCTATTCGATCACCTTCACGGTCAGCATATTCACGGGCATCCTTGCCGCGCTGGGAATGATCCTGCACGAGTTTCCCGAAGGGATCGTAACGTATCTTCTGATGGTCCGGGGCAGGTTCTCGAAAGGAAACGCCCTGATCTGCGCTTTTCTGGCGGCTGCCGTCACCACGCCGCTCGGGACGCTTGCATCCTATCCTTTTGTCAGCGCGATCGAAGCGCCGCTTTTGGGCGCGCTCCTGTCGCTTTCCGCCGGCGCCTTGATTTACGTGGGCGCCACGCATCTGTTGCCGCGCGCCGAGCGTGAGCCCCGCCGGTTCAGTGTGATCGCGCTGGCAACGGGCATCTTTGTCGCCGTCGGCATTGTGGCGAGCAAGGGCTAGCCCCGGGGCGCCTGCAAAGGACGAAGGCGGCAAAAAATGACGGCGAAACTGGAAAAGGGCGGTGGGACTTTCGAGGGGATCAAGCTGCTCCTTTGTGAAAACCCCTTGCCGCCGCTTGAAGAAGCGGTCGCCGCAGCCCGGGACGAGCTTGGTCGAAGCAATTATTATACCGAGCCATACTCCCAGCCGTTGCGGCGGCTGATCGCAAAACGCCTGGGCGTGCCAGAACGCCTCATCCACATCAATGCGGGCTCTGAACTAATCCTGCGGCAGATCTTCGACCGCCTGGGTGAACGCGTACACCTCTTGACGCCGACCTACGCGTTGTTCCCCGAGATCGCCAAGCGGTACACGGAAACCCAACTTGAGCCGGAACGCGACTTTGCCTTCGATCTCCGCAGTTTGACCGTTCCCCAGGGCACGACCTTGATGGTTGTCGTCAACCCGAACAACCCGAACGGCGGCACGTTCGATATGAGCGTTCTGCCCGACCTGCTCACACGTCACCCCGAAACCCACCTCCTTGTCGACGAAGCATTCATCGGGCTCGGCGGCGAATCGGTCGTCCACCTGGTGCCCGACCATTCCAATCTTCTGGTCACGCGCACGCTGTCCAAGGCGCGCAGCCTGGCAGGGTTTCGTGTCGGCTATGCCGTCCTCCCAAGGCCGCTGGCCGATGCCCTGAACGCGAACAACGATGCCTATCCCTTGGCCCGCCCCAGCCAGGCAGCGGCCATCGCCACGCTGCGGCACGAGGACAAAATCCGTGCGCGGGCCGCCGAACTCCGGCGTTGGGCTGCGCACGCATCCCACGCAGACGTACTTTTTTCTGGCGGACTTCGCACCCCGCAGCGCGGCCGAGATCGCACAGCACCTGATGCGACATGGGATCTTCGCAAAGCCACTCGACGATGTGCGGCTGGGACCGGGTTACATGCGGGTGACGACCGCATTGCCACAGGACAACGCCCGCTTCCTCGAAGCCTTGAAGGAGGTCCTTTGATCATGGCCAGAACGGCCCCCTTCGAAACCCACAGCGGTCGGTACGACGCCTGGTTTCAGCGCCACGAGATGGTCTACTGGTCCGAACTTCTCGCCGTCCGGGCCGTCTTGCCCTGGAAGGGATGGGGCCTGGAAATCGGTGTCGGGACCGGTCGCTTCGCCGCACCCCTTGGGGTGGACGTCGGCCTGGATCCCGCGTTGGCCATGCTGTCCCGCGCCAGGGAACGACGGATCAAGGTTGTCCAAGGTATCGCCGAAGCTCTTCCCTTCAGGGATGGCGCTTTCGACTATGTCCTCATGGTCGTTGTCCTGAGTTTCCTCGACGATGCACAGGCCGCCTTGGCCGAGATCCATCGTGTCCTCGAACATGGCGGCCAAATTGTCGTCGGATTTCTCGACCACGGCTGCCCGGCGGGACGGGACTATCTGGCCAGACACGCGCAAGAGCTTTCTTTCCGCGAGGCGACCTTCTATGCCAGCACCGACGTGGAAAAGCTGTTGATCAAAGCAGCCTTCCACAACCTCGACTGGGTCCAGACCCTGTCCACGACGCCGGAGACAATGACGGAAATCGAAGCGGCGCGCCCGGGACACGGCGACGGCGCCTTCGTCGTCGTGAAGGCGATCAAAAATTAGCCGGGGCTGAGTTGCATCGGAGCATCATCGAATGGCAGGAGCATTGAGACCCGCACGAGCCGCCCGACAGACCGCACGGGTTTTCGCCCGGACAATTCCGATTGTCCTCGGCGTGCTGGCGTTGGCGAACCTCGCGACCGCGGCCATTCCGCCACAGACCGTCGCAATATTGCTGCCAATGGAGAGCGCTTTTGGGCCGGTGCTTGGCGCCCTGGTGGGCAGTGTGGCGGCGGGGCACCCCGTGACCAGCTATATCCTCGGGGGCGAGCTTGCCGCCGCCGGCGCAAGCCTGGCCACGATCACCGCGCTGATCGTGAGTTGGGTGACCGTCGGCGTCGTGCACCTGCCCGCCGAAGCGGCGATCCTGGGAACACGATTTGCCCTTTGGCGAAATGGGCTCTGCTTCGTCCTGGCGATCGCGACGGCCTATGTCGTTGCGGCGCTGATCTAGGGGCTTTCAGGTGAGCACCGTAACGCCAATGACAGCCGGTGCCGTCGCCAAAGCGTTGAGCGGCTGGTTCTTCCTCATCGCAGTCGGCGGGCTTTACGGGGTCACGGCATTGGTGAACCCCACCGTCGCCGCACAGGCACTGGCATCGCTTGTCCCCCTGCTGTCGCGTATCCTGCCGATCCTGGTGCTTGTCTTCGGCCTGCTGTTTCTCGTGAGCCTTTATCTGGAACGCGCCTGGCTGGTCCGGCATCTGGGCAAGGCAAGCGGCCTCAGCGGCTGGGCGCTCACGGTCGGGTGCGGGATCCTCTCGGTCGGTCCGCTGTATGTCTGGTATCCGTTGTTAGGAGAACTGAAGAGCAAAGGGATGAGCAGCGACCTGATCGCGACATTCCTCGACAGCCGTGCGCTGAAGCTGCCCCTGCTTCCGCTCATGGTGTATTACTTCGGCATCGCCTTTACAGTCACGCTGTCGGTTTGCATCGTCGCGTTCTCGGTGCTGAGTGGCCTGTTGATGCGGAAGTTTGTCGATGCGCGTGATTGGTAACAACAGGAGAACCGTGTGAGATGAGGATTGCGATTTCGGCGAATTCGGCGGACGAAAACGGGCGCATCAGCCGTCATGCAGCGCGTGCGGAATGCTATCTGGTTTTCGACGAAATGGCGAAACTGCAGGACGTCGTCCAGAATCCCTTCAAGGACTACGACCACGCCGTCGGGATCCGCGTGGCAGACTACCTCCACGAGAAAGGGATCGGGGCCATTGCCGCAGCCAACTTCGGAACCGGCTTCATCGATGCGCTGGACGCCAAGGGCGTCCGGCATGTGGAATGTGACGGCATTGTCGCCGAGGTGGCCAAAGACCTGGTCGCACGCTTTGGACGGTCGTGATCGGTGCAGAAGCGGGACGGCAAAAACGGTCCGATCCCGCAGCGCCGCTCTAGGGTCAGGGCTCAATTGAGCCACCATATCAGAGTGGCTGCGATGAGGATGGCGGAAAGGAACGTATCGACGCGTTTGTCGTAGCGCGTTGCGATGCGGCGGAAGTCTTTGAGGCGACAGAACATCCGCTCGATGCGATTGCGTTGCTTGTAGGCCTCTGGATCGTAGGGGTGCGGATGCTTGCGGGTTGGGTTGGGCGGAATGACGGCTTCGCAGCCGCGCTTTGTCAGCCAGTCGCGCAGCTTTCGGGCATCGTAGGCCCGATCGGCGATCAAGCGCCGGGGCGTCGGGATGGTGCGTAACAGAGCTGCGGCGCCGACCAGATCGTGCGCCTGGCCGGCCGTCAGCGCGAAAGCCAGCGGTCGGCCGGCGTCATCGGTTATGGCATGAATTCTGGTCGTCCGTCCGCCGCGAGATCGGCCGATGGCGTGTTCGAAGTCCCCCCTTTTGCACCGGCCGCCGAGCGGTGCGCCTTGACGTAAGAGGAGTCGACTGCTGTTGTGCTGACCACCCCGCTGGAGCCGCTCAGGGCGTAGAAAACATCCTCCCAGACCCCTTGCTTGCTCCACCGGTTGAAGCGGTTGTAGATCGTCGTATAGGGGCCGTATTCCGCCGGACAATCGCGCAAGCGCGCGCCGCACTTCAGCATGTGGATAATGCCGGAGATCACCCGCCGGTCATCGACCCGACGGGCACAACGGCGCCCACGCGGCAAATACGGTTCCATCCGATCCCACTCCTCGTCGCTCAGCCAAAAAAGCGTCCTTGCCATCCAAGCCTCCATCGCAGTTGAACGCTTGAATCACATTCTCGACCCGGCTGGAATCCCCTAATTGAGTACAGACCCTAGATCCCTCCTTGTTTGGTCGGCGGCGTGTGGGAAACGTCGATCTCGCCGGTGAGCTTTTCTAAAGCCAGAAGTATGCGCCGCAACAGCAAGGGCTGGTCCCCCACCATGCCCTCCTCCTCGGCCACAGAAACCTCGCTCGCGTCGTACTCCCATCGCCGCAGGATCTCGATTTTTTGTTCCTTGCTCAACGCGGCTCGGTCCAAGACGTCCTCGGGGCTCGAAAAGATCGAGACGGGGTCGAGCAACGCCGTTTCATAGTCGCTATTGCCTGTCATCGACTTCCTCGCCATTTAAGTGTTTCTGTCCCTGACCAAACGTGCCGCTTGAGTCCGCTCGGGTCAAATCAACAGGCGTAATACCAGATAGACAACCACGCTTAGCCCGGCCCCGATCGCGAACAGCGGCAGTTTGCCGTACCTTCTTGCCATGGGAATCAATTCGTGTACGGACACAAAGATCATGGCCCCGGCTGCAAATGCCATGAACATGGCATTGAGTGCCGGGACAAGGTCAACAGCGATCAGGCCGATGATCGCCCCCACCGGTTCGGCGAGGGCCGACAGGATTGCAGAACCGTACAGGAAGCGTTTTCGTTTCGTCAGGACAGCCGGTACTGCCATCGCGAACTCTTCGGGAAGGTTATGGAGCGCAATTGCCACGGCCACCAGAACGCCGAGCGACGGCGCGGAGACAAAGGAATTCGCCATCGCGAAACCCTCAGGGAGATCGTGCAAAACAAGGCCGAGGACGACCAGATACGCCGACTTGAGCATCTGGGCGCCCCGCTCACCCGCCTCGTCCACCAGATGAACATGCGGGACAATCAGATGCAGGGAGAAGAGAAGCACCCCTCCAAGCAATACCGCGGCGAGAACAGCAGGCAAGCTGGCCGTTTCAGCGGCCTCGGGGATGAGTTCGAGAAACGAAATCAGTAACATGATGCCGGCTGAGAAGCCGATGCCCAGCGCGATCGCCCAGTCCCTTTCAGCAAAGCGGATTGCCAAAGCGACGCCTGCAGCCGTGGTAAAGACGGACAGAAGGGACAACAGAACCACAGAGAGATAGACCTGCGAAAGAACCATTATTATAGCCAGTGCGTTAAACCTGACTGATCTGCGTTAGATCACTCACTATAACCTGCGCTTTGGGGCACGGTCCGCGCCCTGTATCGGCGAAGCCATTGTGCTATTTGGAGTCGACGATCGATGAGAATTGCCGTTGCTGCAGATCACAACGATGCCACGATGAATGTCAGTCTGTACGGCGGTCGCGCGCCATTCTTTCTGGTATTCGACGAGCATGGAGAAGTACTGGAGTCGTTTGCAAATCCCTATCATGAGATCGATCGACACGCGGGCTATGAGGTTTCCAGGCTCCTGGCCGAAATGGGCATCGACATTGTCATTGGCGGCGTGTTCGGTCCGACGATGATCAGCGAGTTGTCGGCGAGAGCGATCAAATGCATCACGAAATCTGGCCCTGCGCGGCATGCGGTTCTGGCACTCAACCTGGAGAACGAATTCTAGTCGGTCATGCCTCCCGAAACGCGCGGACCGCGAACGCCATGAACATGGTCGGGATGCGCGAAAGGAAAATCTAGGAATTCAGGGAAGCCACCCAAGTCCGGGAATCGGCTTGTCGCCGACTGCGGCGATTGTTGACACACGTTATGGCTTTCACGCAACGAAGGCGCTAAAGGTTGCTTTTTAAACCGAAAAGGTGGTTGCGCGCATGCCCCCTGACCAGCGCACGGAGATGATCAGAGAAGCGGTCGGCGTCCTCGATGACGAGACATCCCTGGAAGCTGCCATCGACGAGCTTCTCACGCACGGTTTCGACCGCCGCGAGATCAGCCTGGTGGCAGGCGAAAACGCTGTCCAGGAGAAGCTCGGCCACATGTACCAAAAGGCGGAGCAGGTCGAGGACGATCCTGCCGTGCCGCGCGTCGCTTACGTCTCGCGGGAGTCGCTGGGCACCGCGGAAGGTGCGCTGTTCGGCGGGCTCGTCTATGTGGGCGCGGTGGCGACCGTAGGCGCGGTCTTCGCCACGGGCGGAACCCTGGCAACGGCAATCGTTGCCGCGGCCATGGCCGGCGGCGCGGGCGGTCTCATCGGTTCAACGCTTGCCACGATGCTGGGACAGCACCATGCGGACTATCTGCAGAAGCAGTTGGACCGCGACGGCCTCTTGTTATGGGTGCGCACGCGCGATCCCCAGCACGAGGCAAGGGCCCTCGAGATCCTTACCAAGTACTCGGCGCACGACGTGCATATCCACGATATCCCGACCGCCGAAGAGAAGAGCGCAGTGTAGCGTTTTCCCTTCTCCCCTGCGGGGAGTAGATGGCCTAATGGGCCGGACTACGGGCTTTCGGACATCTGGCTCCGGTAACACTCTCACCCCAACCCCTCTCCCTCCAGGGAGAGGGGCTTCACAACGTCCCCCAAACCTCCTCGGCGACCGAGACGACGAGGCCCAGTTTCTTCCACTGCGCCTCCTCGGTCAGGATATTGCCTTCCTCGGTGGAGGCGAAACCGCATTGCGGGCTGAGGCAAAACTGGTCCAGGGGCGCAAACTGCGACGCCTCTTCGATCCGGCGTTTGACCGCGTCGCGGTCCTCCAGATCGCCGGTCTTCGAGGTGATCAGGCCCAGCACGACCCGCTTGTCGCCCTTCGGCAGGAACCGCAGCGGCTCGAAACCGCCGGCCCGGTCGGTGTCGTATTCCAGGAAGTAGCCGTTATATCCCGTCTCGCCCAACAGGATCTCGGCAACGGGTTCGTATCCGCCTTCGGAGATCCAGCTTGACCGGAAATTGCCGCGACAGACATGGGTCGTGACCGTCATGTCCGCGGGCTTGTCTTTCAGCGCATGGTTGATCATGTCGCGGTAGATGCCGGGCAGCGGATCCGGATCCTCGCCGCGCGCCCGCACGGCCTCGCGTTCCTTCTGAGAACACAGATAGGCCCAGACCGTGTCGTCGAACTGCAGGTAGCGACAGCCGGCCTCGTAGAAAGCCAGCAACGCCTTGCGATAAGCCTCGGCGGTGTCGGCGAAGAACGCGTCCAGGTCGGGATAGACCTCGCGGCTGATTGCGTCGCGGCCGCCCCTGAAATGCAGGACCGACGGGGCCGGGATCGTCAGTTTCGGCGTCGCCGTCGCGACCTCCTTCAGGAACCGGAAATGCTTCAGCATCGGGTGGTCGCCGAATCCGATTTTGCCGGTGACGGCGACGCTTTCCGACTTGGTCTGGACGCCGTGAAACTGGATGGACTTGCCGCTGCGCACCCATTCGACCCCGTCCAGCCCGGCCAGAAAGTCGAAATGCCACCAGGATCGCCGAATTCGCCGTCGGTGACCGCCTTCAGGCCGACCGCCTCCTGCCGGGCCACGACGTCGCGGATCAAACGGTCCTCGACCGCGCGCAGTTCGTCCGCATCGATCCGTCCCTCTTCGTGCGCGGCGCGGGCCTCCTTCAGTTCCTGGGGCCGCAAAAGGCTGCCGACCTCGTCGGCCCGATAAGGCGGTCTCGTCATTGTCCTGCCTCCCTTTTTGTCAGCCGCTCAACAGGCGCGGCAACCACAGCGTGATGACCGGAAACGCGATCAGGATCGCGACACGGATCAGTTCGGCGAAGAAGAACGGCATCACGCCGATAAAGGTCTCGCGCATCGGCACGTCGCGTGACTGGGCGCTGATGATGAAGACGTTCATGCCGACCGGCGGCGTGATCAGTCCCAGTTCCACCACGATCAGGGCGAGAACGCCGAACCAGATCTTCACTTCCTCTTCGCCCATGCCGAAATCCAGTTCCGAGATGACCGGCCAGAAGAACGGGATCGCCAGCAACAGCATGGAAAGGCTGTCCATCAGGCAGCCAAGCACGATCAGCGCGACCAGCAGCAGGATCAGGATCATGTGCGGCGACAGCCCGCTGGAGACCATCATGTCGGCGGCGGCCATGGGCACGCCGCCCCGGGACATGAAGATCTTCAGCATCTCCGCGCCCAGCAGGATCAGGTAGATCATGCCGGTGGTCTTGGCGGTTTCCAAAAGGGCGATGCGAATGTCGGTCAGCTTCAGCATGCGGCGCACGACGCCGTACAACGCCACCAGAAAAACGCCCACTGCCGCGGCCGGCGTCGGATTGAAGAAGCCCAGATAGATCCCGCCGATCACCAGCCCGAAGACCAGCAGGACGGGAAATACCCCCAGAGTCGACTCCCACAGCTCCTGGCGGTTGACCGCCTCGCCCGGCGGCCCGGCATTGGGCCTGAGGCGCACGTAGACCGCGATGGTCAGCAGGAACAGCAAAACCGCGATGAGGCCCGGAATGAATGCCGCCATGAACATGGTGACGATATTGGCCTCGACGATGATCGCGTAGATCACCAGAACGACCGACGGCGGGATCAGGATGCCCAGAACCCCGCCCGCGGCCAGCGTTCCGGTCGCCAGCGCCGGCGAATACTCGTAACGCCGGAGTTCTGGAAGTGCGACCCGGCCCATGGTCGATGCCGTGGCCAGCGACGACCCGCAGACCGCGCCGAACCCGGCGCAGGCGGCAATCGCCGACATCGCCACCCCGCCGCGCATCCAGCCCAGCCAGGCATTGGCCGCCCTGAACAGATCGCGGCTGAGGCCGACCCGGGTCGCCACGGCGCCCATCAGAACGAACATCGGCACCACAGACAGGTCGTAGATCGAGAACTGGGCGTAGGCCAGGTCCTTCAGCTGCGACATGAAGATCGCCGGCCCGCTCAGGATCGTCACGCCGACCCCGCCCACCAGGATCATGGCATAGGCGATCGGCATGCGGATCGCGATAAGACCGATCAGGAAGATCAGGCCGACGAGGCCGATCAGCAGATTGTATTCCAAAACGACCCGCCCCTATCGTTCGGCGACCACGTTGCGCGCGGCATCCGTCAGGGTGATCAGCGCCGCCACCGCCAACAGCGCCAGCGAAAACAGGATGGGGATAAAGGCGATCCAGATCGGGAAACCGAGGATCGCCGAGGTCTCTAGATATTCCTGGTAGTCCAGCATCCCGGCGCGCATGCGCCACATCAGGAACAGGCTGAAACTCAGCGCGACGACGGCGGCCAGAAGCGACAGCAGCGCAACCGTTCGACGGCCGGCCCTGGCGGTGAAGATGTCGGCGCTGACATTGGCGCCGGTCAACTGGCAATAGGGCAGAAAGGCGAACGCGGCGACGGCACAGCCCACCTCAACCATCTCGAAGTCGCCCGGCAGGGGGGCGCCGAACACCGCGCTCGAAAAGACGCTCCAGGTGGACATCAGCACGATCCCGACGAGCACCAGTCCGCCCAACAGCGCCCAAAACTCGATCAGCTTGCAGGCGAGGCCGACTGGCCCCGCCCGCGTCGGCGTTGCGTCATACGCCATGGCCGCTGATCAGTTGGAGTATTTGGCGATCAGCTCCCGCGCCTTGTCGACCAGTGCCTGGCCGTCGATCCCCCTGGCATCGACGTCGTCGATCCAGCGCTGGACCACCGGGTTCAGCTTCTCGCGGAACAGCGCCAGTTCGTCCTCGGTCAGCTGGATATGCTCGTTGCCGGCCTTGAGCGCCAGCGCAAGCCCGCCCTCTTCGGTGCGGGTCCAGATCTGACCGACCTCCCGGTGCCAGTCGGCGCCGGAATGGTCGTTAAACGCCTTCTTGACGTCGTCGGGCAGGCTGTTCCAGCGGTCCAGATTCATCGAGACCTGGAAGGTGGTCGTGCCGAAGCGCACCTTGTTGGGCCCTTCGATCTGGTACTTGGTCAGCTCCTGAAGTTTCAGGGGCGGAATGATCTCCCAGGGGATGAAGGCGCCATCGACGACCTTCTTGGACAGCGCCTGGGGCAGTTCAGGCACCGGCATGCCTACCGGCGACGCGCCCAGGGCCTCGATGATCCAGGCGCCCGTGCGGGCCGGAATGCGCATCTTCTTGCCTTCAAGGTCGGCCGGCGTGCGGACCGGCTCGTCGACCATGTGGATGCCCTGGCCCGCGTGGACGTGGGTGAACAGGACATGCAACCCCTTGTATTCCTCGGACAGGTACTCGTCGAACATGTCGCGCATGGCGAGGTTCGTGGCGACCGCGTTGTTGGTGTGCACGAAGGGAAGCTCGAACACTTCCGAGCGCGGGAACAGGCCCGGCGTATAGCCGTTCACCGTCCACACGATGTCGACCACGCCGTCGCGGGCCTGGCGCACAAGCTGCGGCGGCTTGCCGCCCAGCGACATCGACGGATAGATCTCGATCTTGACCTTGCCGCCGGTCGCCTTTTCGATGCGTTCGGCCCAGGGCGTCAGCATCTGGGTATGGGCCGGCGATTTCGGGCCCAGCAGATGGTGCAGCTTCAGCGTGATTTCCTGGGCAACCGCGGCCCCGGCAAAAGCCGATGCGGCAAGCACGCCAGCGGTCAGAGTTGCGATAAGTCTCATCTTGTTACCTCCCTGTGTTCCGCTTTTCGCGCGGATGACTGTCACTGTTGTATTGCAAGAACCTGACCGCGGCCAGTGCCGGATCGATCCGGTCGGTGTTCCGGACGACCACGTCCATCGCGTGCAACCCTTCATATTCTGCGGCCAGTGTTGCCCGGCCCGGCCCGAATGACCAATTGAAAAAGCTTTACAGCGATAAGAATTTGCTAATGGTGCGTATAATCGCTTGACCAATTTCGCCGACCACGCTGCCCGCTGCGCCACCGACTGCTTGGCGCAGACGCCCCGTCTTCAGCGCGTGGCGTATTGGCGAATCATATGGCCACCGTCGATATCCAGCACCTGGCCCGTCAGGTAGGTATTGAAGGCGGCGAACACCGTCGCCTCCGCAATCTCCTCCGGCAAGCCGACACGTCCGACCGGCAGCGATTGCCCCGTGCTTTCATACATCGCTTCGCGCTTGTCCTCCGACACCTTGGCATAGGCCTCGGTCCGCACCATGCCCGGCGCGATGCAATTGACCCGCAGGCGCGGGCCCAGTTCCAGGGCAAGGCCCCGGGCCAGACCCTCAACCGCAGCGTTAACGGCACCCAACGCCGGGCAGTTCACGCCGGGACGGCGGCTGAGGACGCCGGAGAAAAAGGTGATCGAGGCGCCGTCGCGCAGTTTGGGCAGAGCCGCTCGGGCGACCTGGTACGGGCCCCAGAACTTCGACTGGAACATCGCCTGGGCGTCTTCGACCGCAAGTTCCGCGAACGGCCCGTGGACCGCGCTGGAGGCGGTGACGACGAGGGCGTCCAGCGAGGCGTCCTCGATGCCGGCAAGACCTTCTTCGATGGCCGCGTTGTCGGTGATGTCGAAGGAGAGCGCCCGGGCGCGCGCACCGGCGTTGAGGAGGTCCAGCGCAGCCGCCAACTTCTCTTCCGAACGGCCGGCGATCCACACCGCCGTGCCCTGGGCCAGCATCAACCCGGCCGTCGCCCGGCCGATGCCGGAACTGCCGCCAACGATCAGGGCGCTCTTGCCATCGAGATCATGCATATCCCGTCACCGTAACTCAGTCGAACATCCGCCGCCGGGTGCGCCTGTAGGCAATCGCAAAGGCGACGGCGGACAACGCCACCAGGTATCCCAGATGGATCGCCGCCCACAGCGGCTCCAGCGGTTGGCCGATCGACAGCGGCCGGATCACCGACAACAGATGGGTCATCGGCAGGGCCCAGCATATCGCCTGCACCACTGGCGGGAACCGGTCTATGTCGAAGAACACGCCGCAGAAGAACAACATCGGCGTCACCCAGAAGGTGAAGTAGTAGTTGAAGAACTCGTAGCCCTTGGCGATCGAGGTCGCCACCAGCCCGCAGCAGGAAAAACAGAACGCACCCAGGAACACCACCGGCAGCGCCAACAGCGCCCCGCCCAGCGACGGGATGCCGGCCCAGGCCGCGCCGACGATCAGAACGCAGACGGCGGACAGCATCGCCTTGCACGACGCCCACAGCGCCTCGCCGAACAACAGCTCGCGCAGCGTGACGGGTGTCGACAGAACCGCGTCCCAGTTCTTCTGCTGGTGGAACCTGGTGAAGGCGCCGATCGAGGTCTCGAAGGCGGCGGCGAACACTGCCCCGTAGGCGATCATTCCCGGCACGACGAAGGCGAGGTAATCGACGCCGTCCATGGTGTCGATAAACCGCCTCAGGCCGAAACCGAAGGCGAACAGGAACAAGATGGGGTTGGCCACGTTGGTCGCCAGCGACGACCAGATCAGCTTGCGCCACACCAGGTATTGGCGCCAGGTAACCGCCACGGAATAGGCGGTCGCGGGCGATTGGATGCTCATCACGGCTCCCTCAGGGCGCGGCCGGTCAGGCGCAGGAACACGTCCTCCAGGTTGGCCTGCCGGTGCAGGTAGATGGCGTCTTCCGGCATGTTTGCCAGGATGTCCATGGGCGTCTGCACGTAATAAAGAACGGCGTCGCCAACGTCCTCCCTGTCCCAGCGGCCGTTGGCCAGGGCCGGCGGCAGCGGTTTCTGAACTTCGAACACGTGGCCCTTGACGTGCCGGTCGATCAAGTCCTGGGGCGACCCCTCGTCCAGAATGCGGCCCTGGTCGATGACGATGATCCGGTCGCACAGGCGCTGCGCCTCGTCCATGTAATGGGTCGTCAACAACAAGGTCTTGCCCCGCTTCTTCAGTTCAAGAAGCTGTTTCCAGATCAGCACCCGGGCCTGGGGGTCCAGCCCCGTGGTCGGCTCGTCCAGGATCACCAGTTCCGGATCGCCGATCAGCGCACGGGCGATCACCAGCCGGCGCTTCATGCCCCCGGAGAGCTGCATGACGGGCGCGCCCGCCCGGTCGCCCAGCTGCATGAAGTCAAGCAACTCCGGCACCCTGTCGGCGACCGTTTCGGCGGGCAGGCCGAAGTACCGGCCATAGACCTCCAGGTTCTCGCGCACGGTGATGTCCGGATCCAGGTTGTTGTCCTGGGGCACCAAGCCGATCCGGGACTTGATCGCCCGGTTCATCGCCTGGACCGGACGGTCGAACACCGTCAGTTCGCCGTCCGTCACCGTCGACAGCCCCATGATCATACGCATGGTGGTGGTCTTGCCGGCCCCGTTGGGGCCCAACAGGCCGATGCACTGGGCGGGCTGGACGACGAAGTCGATGCCGGTCACGGCCTCGAAAGCGCCGAAACGCTTGACCAGTCCGCGCGCGGCGATGACGGGGGTGGGGTCCATGGCGCGACAATATCAGGTTGGTATGCCATGTCGCGCCTCCTGTGCAGCGGCGGCCGGCCTGCCACAGGTGACTCACCCGCGCCTGAGCGCGTAGAGTAACCTCAACAAGGCGGAGGCAGGGGCAAGGGGAGCGCCGCAATGACCGATTTGACAACGTCGCGCGCCTGGACGGCGCTCAAGCGGCACGCCGACACGATGGCGGGCCTGCATCTGCGCGACCTGTTCGACCGCGACCCCGACCGGTTCCAGCAATTCTCGCTGCGCCTGGACGACCTGCTGGTCGACTATTCCAAAGGACGGGTGACAGCGGAGACCATGGCGCTATTGTTCGACCTGGCACGGCAGGCCGAGGTCGAGGCGTGGCGCAACGCCATGTTCAAGGGCGAAAAGATCAACGTCACCGAGGACAGCGCGGTGCTGCATGTGGCCTTGCGCAACCGGTCGAACGACGCGGTCGAAGTGGACGGCGAAGACGTGATGCCGGGCGTCAACGCGGTCCTGGACAAGATACGCGGCTTCACCGAGCGGGTGCGCAGCGGCGCCTGTACGGGCCACACCGGAAAAGCGATCACCGACATCGTCAATATCGGCATCGGCGGTTCGGATCTGGGGCCCTACATGGTGTGCGAGGCGCTGATGCCGTTCCAGCGGCCGGATCTGAGGGTCCATTTCGTTTCCAACGTGGACGGCGCCCACCTGGCGGACACTCTGGCGCGGCTGGACCCAGAGACCACGCTGTTCGTGGTGGCGTCGAAGACCTTCACCACCCAGGAGACCATGACCAACGCCGCCTCTGCACGGGCCTGGACCGTCGAGGCGCTGGGCGACGAGGCGGCGGTCGCCCGCCACTTCGTGGCCGTCTCCACCAACGCCGGCGAGGTCGCGCGTTTCGGGATCGGCGCCGACAACATGTTCGTCTTCTGGGACTGGGTCGGCGGCCGCTACAGCCTGTGGTCGGCGATCGGCCTGCCGATCGCGCTGGCCGTGGGGATGGACCGTTTCGAGGGGCTGCTGTCGGGCGCGCATGCGATGGACCGGCATTTCCGCACCGCGCCGCTGGAAGAGAACATGCCCGTCGTCCTGGCCCTGATCGGGTTGTGGTACCGGGACTTCATGGGCGCGGCCAGCTACGCGATCCTACCCTACGACCAGCATCTCCACCGCCTGGCGGCCTATCTGCAGCAGGGTGACATGGAGAGCAACGGCAAGTTCGTCCGCCGCGACGGCATGCGGGTCGACTACGACACCGGCCCGGTCATCTGGGGCGAACCCGGGACCAACGGGCAGCACGCTTTTTACCAGCTCATCCACCAGGGCACCGAACTGATCCCGGCCGACTTCATCGCCGCTGCGGAAACGCAAACGCCGTTGGGCGACCACCACGACAAGCTGCTGGCGAACTTCCTGGCCCAGACCGAAGCGCTGGCCTTCGGCAAGACCGAGGCCGAAGCGCAGGCCGAACTGGCCGGCCAGGGCCTTGATGCCGACGCGATCGACGCCCTGCTACCGCACAAGGTCTTCGAGGGCAACCGCCCGACGGTGTCGATCCTTTACCGGAACCTGACGCCGTTCGCGCTGGGTCGCCTGATCGCGCTGTACGAACACAAGATCTTTGTCCAGGGCGTGATCTGGAACATCAATTCCTACGACCAATGGGGCGTTGAACTGGGCAAGCAGCTCGCCAAGGCGATCCTGCCCGAACTGGCCGGCGACCAGCCGGTCCAGTCCCACGACTCGTCCACCAACGGACTGATCAACGAAATCAAGAGGCTGCGCGCGGACTGAGACGCGGCCAAACACGGGAGGCCCCGAGAAGATGAGCAACGGACAAGACCTGCCCAGACCGCTGTCGCGCGGCGCGATGGCGTATGTGCTGGCCGGCGGGCGCGGCAGCCGGCTGATGGAACTGACCGACAAACGCGCCAAGCCGGCGGTCCATTTCGGCGGCAAGTCGCGCATCATCGACTTTGCGCTGTCGAACGCCCTCAATTCCGGCATCCGCCGCATCGGCGTCGCGACCCAGTACAAGGCGCACAGCCTGATCCGCCACCTGCAGCGCAGCTGGAACTTCTTCCGGGCCGAACGCAACGAAGGGTTCGACATCCTGCCGGCGTCGCAGATGGTGTCGGAAACGCAGTGGTATCTGGGAACCGCCGACGCGGTGACCCAGAACATCGACATCATCAAAAGCTACGCCCCCACCCATGTGGTGGTTCTGGCCGGCGATCACATCTACAAGATGGACTACGAGATGATGCTGGAACAGCATGTCAGCCAGGGTGCCGACGTGACGGTGGGGTGCCTCGAGGTGCCGCGCATGGAGGCGACCGGCTTCGGCGTCATGCACGTGGACGACCAGGACCGGATTGTCGATTTTCTCGAAAAACCCGCCGACCCGCCTGGCATCCCGGGCAACCCGGACATGGCATTGGCCAGCATGGGCATCTATGTCTTCGAATCCGAGTTCCTGTTCGAGCTGTTGCGGATGGACGCAGAAGACCCAAACTCGTCGCACGACTTCGGCAAGGACCTGATCCCCCAAATCGTGAAAAACGGCAAGGCGGTGGCCCACCGTTTCACCGATTCCTGCGTGCGCAGTTCGCCCGAGGCCGAGGCCTACTGGCGCGACGTGGGCACGGTCGACGCCTATTGGCAGGCCAATATCGATCTCACCAACTTCGACCCGGGACTGGACCTGTGGGACACCGACTGGCCGATCTGGACCTATTCCGAGCTAACGCCGCCGGCCAAGTTCATCCACGCCGAGGAAGGCCGGCGCGGCCACGCCATCAGCTCGATGGTGTCCGGCGGCTGCATCGTCTCCGGCAGCCAGATCAGCCAGTCGCTGCTGTTCACGGGCGTGCACGCCCACTCGTTCAGCCAGCTCGACCAGGTCGTCGCCTTGCCCTACGTCACCATCAATCGGGGTGTACGGCTTTCCAAGGTGGTGATCGACCGCGGCGTACAGATCCCGGCCGACCTGGTCGTCGGCGAGGATCCGGAGGAGGACGCCCGGCGGTTCCGTCGCTCGGAAGGGGGCGTTTGCCTGATCACCCAGCCGATGCTGGACAAGCTGGACCTCTGAGCCGATGCGCTGCCTGTTCGTCGCGTCAGAATGCTACCCGTTGATCAAGACCGGCGGGCTTGCCGACGTGGTCGGCGCGCTGGCCCCTGCGCTGGCGCCATTGGGGTGCGAGGCGCGTGTCCTGTTGCCGGCCTATCCGGCTGTTCAGGAAGAACTCAAGGCGGCGAAACAGGTGGCGCGGCTGCCGGATCTGTTCGGCGGCGCCGGGCGCCTGGTTGAGGGCAAAACCGGAGACGGGCTCAGCGTCCTGGCGCTGGAGGCACCGCACCTGTTCGACCGACCGGGCAACCCCTATCTGGGCAAGAACGGCAAGGACTGGCCCGACAATCATCTGCGGTTCGCCGCGCTGTCCTGGGCGGCGCGCGAAATCGCGCTTGGCAGTGCCGGCGCCTGGCGCCCGGATCTGGTGCATGCGCACGACTGGCAGGCCGGCCTGGTGCCCGCCTACCTGCGTTTTTCCGGCCAGCCGCACCCGCCGGTAATCTTCACCATCCACAATCTCGCCTTCCAGGGCCTGTTTCCCAAGACCCTGCTGAAGACCCTGCGCCTGCCGCCGGAAAGCTTCGGCTTCGGCGGGCTGGAATACTGGGACAAGATAAGCTGTATGAAGGCGGCGCTGGTCTATTCAGACCACATCACCACCGTCAGCCCGACTTACGCACAAGAGATCCAGACCGACGAGGGGGGCATGGGTCTGGGTGGGGTGCTGCGCGGCCGGGCGGACTCCGTGACCGGCATCGTCAACGGCATCGACGAAGCGGTCTGGGACCCCGCATCCGACCCAAACATCGACGCCCACTACGGCATGCGATCGCTGACCAAAAAGGCAGCCGACAAACGCGCCCTGCAGGAACGGTTTGCCTTGAAACGGCGCCGGAACGTGCCGCTGTTCTGCGTGGTCAGCCGCCTGACCGAGCAGAAGGGGCTGGATCTGCTGCTGGAGGCCCTGCCGCTGATCCTCTCCAGGAAGGCGCAGCTTGCGGTTCTGGGTTCGGGCGATGCGGCAATCGAAAAGGCATACGTCCAGGCCGCCGCCCAGAACCCCGGGCAGGTCGGCGTCGTCATCGGCTATGACGAGCCGTTGTCGCACCGGATGCAGGCGGGCGCCGATACCATCATCATCCCGTCGCGGTTCGAGCCCTGCGGCCTGACCCAGCTTTACGGCCTGCGCTACGGCACCCTGCCGGTGGTTGCCCGGGTCGGCGGCCTGGCCGACACGGTGATCGACGCCAACCTGGCGGCGCTGCGCGACCGGGTCGCCACCGGCTTCCTGTTCGCCCCCGTTACCGCCGACGCGCTGCGCTCCGCGCTTGCCCACGCCTGCGACCTGTTCCAGAACCGGCGCCTGTGGCGCGCGGTGCAGCGCCGGGCGATGGCCCAGGACGTCGGCTGGGCGGCGCCTGCGGAGGCCTACCATGATCTCTACCGCACGCTGCTGGCACGCAGCGGCGCGGCCGCGGCAGCCTGAGCGCCGATCCGTCCATGCCGTCGCCGCGCGTTCCCGTCCAGCCGGGCCGGCCCTACCCGCTGGGTGCCACGTGGGACGGTTCGGGCACCAATTTCGCCCTGTTCTCGGCGAACGCCACCAAGGTCGAGCTGTGCCTGTTCGACCCGCGGTCCGGCAAGGAGACAGTCCGGATCGTCCTGCCGGAATACACCGACGAAGTCTGGCACGGGTTTCTTCCTCAGATCGGCCCGGGCCAGCTGTACGGCTATCGCGTGCACGGCCCCTACGCGCCGGAGGAGGGACATCGCTTCAATCCGGAAAAGCTGCTGATGGACCCCTACGCGAAGGCGATCAAGGGCACGCTGCGCTGGAGCGACGCCGTGATGGGCTATCGGGTCGGCAGCGGCCGCGAAGACCTGTCCATCGACCGCCGCGACAGCGCCTTCGCGGTGCCCAAGTCCTGCGTTTCCGATATCAGCTTTTCCTGGGATGCCGACCGCCCGCCGGGCGTGGGCTGGTCAGACACGGTGATCTACGAAACCCACGTGCGCGGCGCGACGATGGCTCACCCGGAGGCTCCCGACAACCTGCGCGGCACCTTCCTGGGGCTTGGCGCGCCCGCGATCGTCGACTATCTGGTCAAACTGGGGATCACCGCGGTGGAACTGCTGCCGGTTCATGCGCTGGTGGACGACCGCACCCTGGTGTCGAACAATCTGAGGAACTACTGGGGCTACAACACCATCGGCTTTTTCGCGCCCGATCCCCGTTATCTCAGCGTCGGCGAGGTCTGGGAGTTCCAGACCATGGTCCGCCGGTTCCACCAGGCCGGCATCGAGGTCATCCTGGACGTGGTCTACAACCACACCGCGGAAGGCAACCAGCTTGGCCCGACGCTCAGCTTCCGCGGCATCGACAATGCCAGCTACTACCGCCTGATCGACGGCGAGCCACGCTTCTACGTCAACGATACCGGCTGCGGCAACACGCTGAATCTCAGCCACCCGCGGGTGCTTCATATGGTGCTGGATTCGCTGCGCTACTGGGTTCAGGTGATGCGGGTGGACGGCTTCCGCTTCGATCTCGCCACCACGCTGGCTCGCGAGCCGCACGGCTTCGACCACGGCAGCGGGTTTCTCGACGCGGTCCGCCAGGATCCGGTCCTGAACAAGGTCAAGCTGATCGCCGAACCCTGGGACGTGGGGCCGGGCGGCTACCGGCTGGGCGCCTTTCCGCCGGGCTTCGCCGAATGGAACGACCGCTACCGCGACACGGTGCGCCGCTACTGGCGCGGCGACGAGGCGATGCTGCCGGCGATGGCGCCGGGCATGCTGGCCTCGGCTGATCTGTTCGAGCACAACGGCCGGCGTCCCTGGTCTTCGATCAACTTCATCACGTCCCATGACGGGTTCACGCTGCACGACCTGGTCTCCTACGAGGCGAAGCACAACGAGGCGAACGGCGAGGAGAACCGGGACGGACACGACGCCAACTACAGCCGCAACTACGGCATCGAGGGACCGACCGAGGGCCCGCAGATCCTGGACCTGCGCGAGCGGCAGAAGCGCAACATGCTGGCGACCCTGTTGTTGTCGCAGGGAACGCCGATGCTGCTGGCGGGCGACGAGATCGGCAACAGCCAGAACGGCAACAACAACGCCTATTGCCAGGACAACGAGACCGGCTGGATCGACTGGCAGGGTCTGGGCCAACGCGACACAGAGCTTCTGGACTTCGTGCGCCGGCTGCTGCGCTTCCGCAAGGCGCACCCCGTGTTCCGCCAGCCGGCCTTCCTGCACGGCACCAACCAGACCGCCGACGGTTTCAAGGACGTCATCTGGCTGACGCCGGACGGCGAAGAGAAGACGCCGTCACAGTGGAACGACCCGCTGGCCCGCTGCATCGGCCTGATGGTCAGCGCCGCCGACCGCGCCGAGACATTCCTTCTGGTCATGAATGCGCACGACCAGACCGTCAATTTCACCCTGCCGACGACGCCGGCACGCGGCGTCTGGCGGCGGGAGATCGATACCGGCGCGCCGGCGCTGCGCGGCGCGGCGGAGGTGCCGAACAGCCCCGGAACCGGCTATCCAGTGGCAGGCCGCACGGTGCTGGTGTTCTCGCTGGACCGGGCGGGGCCCGCGCCCAACGGCACGCCGCCGCGGCCGGCCTGAGGCAATGGAGGAAGACAGGACACCGCTGGACCGGCTGGCGCGCCGCGCCGGCATCGCGCTCAGTTACTACAATCTGTCGGGCGAACTTCAACTCATCGGCGACGACAGCAAACGCGCGCTGCTGGCGGCCATGGGGATTGATGCCGAAACCGACGCCGGCATCGCCGATGCCCTGGCCACCATGGACCGGGGCGCGGGCCACCCGCTGCCGCCCGTGGTGATCGCCACTGCCGGCGGCGGTGTGACGGTCCCGCTGCACCTGTCTCCATGTCGGGCCGCCGGACCGATCGACTGGACGGTCGAGACCGAGGCGGGCGAAACCCACCACGGCCAGGCGATGCCGGAAGGCGATGACGCGCCCGCCCTGCAGCTGTCCTTGGCGGAACCGCTGCCGGCGGGCTATCACAGCCTGACGCTGGACCTGCCCGACGGGCTTGCGACCACCGACCTGATCGTCGCGCCGGCGCGGGCCTTCGGCCTGGCCGACCTGGACTGTCCCGACCGGGTCTGGGGCGTGGCGGCGCCGCTTTACGGCCTGCGGTCGTCGCGGAACTGGGGCATCGGCGACTTCGCCGATCTGGACGCGTTTGCCGAGATTGCGGCGGCGGCGGGCGCGGCCCTGGTCGGCATCAACCCCGTGCATGCCCTGGTTCCGTCACGCCCCGACCGGTTCAGCCCCTATTCCCCGTCCAGTCGGCTGTTCAACAATCCCCTGCATGTCGCGCTGGACGCCGTGCCGGTGGACGGGGCGGAGGACCCGGGACCGGCGCAGACGCTTGCCGCGCTACGCGCCGCCGACTTCCTCGACTATCCCGCCGTCGCGGCGGTGAAATCCGAACGCCTGGATGCGCTCTACCGCCGTTTCAGATCGGGAACCGGTTTCGAAAGCGCCATCGCCGCCTCGTTTCAAACCTACGTCAGGAACGAGGGCGTCGCGCTGTACCGCCACGCGCTGTTCGAAGCCTTGAGCGAGCGTTTCGGCGCGCCATCCTACGAGCGCTGGCAGGACTGGCCGGCGCCATACCGCTCGCCCGACACGCCCGAGGTGGAGGCCTTCGCCGCGGACCACGAAGACCGGATCGAACGCGCCATGTTCCTGCAGTGGCTGGCCGAATACCAGCTTGCGGCCGTTCAGGAACGCGCCCTGTCCCGCGGCATGCCGATCGGGCTCTATGGCGATCTGGCGGTGGACGTCGATCCCGGCGGCGCCGACGTCTGGGCCGCGCAGGCTTTCTACGCCCACGGTGTCAGCCTGGGCGCGCCGCCCGACCAGTTCAGCCCGACCGGACAGGAATGGGGCCTGGTGCCCCTGTTGCCCGGTGCGCTTTTCGATGCCGCCTACAGCCCCTTCATCGCGGTCCTGCAGCGCGCCATGCGCCACGTCGGTGCGCTGCGAATCGATCACGCGCTGGGCCTGGAACGCTGTTTCTGGGTGCCGGCCGACGGCGCCGCGGCCGGCAGCTACGTGCGCTACCCGGCCGACGACCTGCTGGCGATCATCCGGCTGGAGTCCCACCGCAACCGCTGCGTCGTCATCGGCGAGGATCTGGGCAACGTGCCGCCGACGCTGCGCACGGCGCTGGGAGACTCCGGCCTGTTGGGCTACCGGGTGTTCGCGTTCGAGCGCGAGGGCGACGGCAGCTTCCGGTCGCAGGGTGCCTATCCGCCTGCCTCGCTCGCCTCGGCAACGACGCACGACCTGCCCACGTCGCGCGGCTACTGGAACGAATGCGACATCGACTGGCGGCTCCGGGTCGGGCATCTGGACGACGCCGCCGCAGACGGCGCGCGATCCGAGCGCTCAGAGGCCAGGCGAGCGATCCTGCGCCGGCTTGCCGCGGAGGATCTGTTGCCGGACGGCCTGGATCCGGAAAACCCGCCCGCGGAGATGCCGCAATCGGTCCTGGAAGCGATCCACCGGTTCCTGGCGGCCACGCCGGCGGCCATCGCCATGGTCCAGTTCGAGGACATGGTGAGCGAGATCGAGCAGGCGAATCTGCCGGGCACGGTCGACAAACATCCAAACTGGCGCCGCCGCCCCGGTCCGCCCTTGGAGGACCTGGCCGCGGCGCCGGACTGGCAGCGGCTGGCGGCAGTGATGGCGGAAGCGCGCGGCGGTGCGCTATCCTGAGCAGGAAACGGGGAGACGAGAGATGGAAATGCAGACGGTCGAAACCACGCCGATCGAAGGGCAGAAACCCGGCACGTCGGGCCTCAGAAAGAAGGTGCCGGTATTCCAGGGGGCGCATTATCTGGAGAACTTCATCCAGTCGATCTTCGACGCTGTCGGCGGCATGGACGGCCAGACGCTGGTGGTCGGCGGCGACGGCCGCTATTTCAACGACCGGGCGATCCAGACCATCATCAAGATGGCGGCGGCCAACAGCATCGCCCGCATCCTTGTGGGACAAGGCGGTCTGTTGTCGACGCCGGCCGCGTCCTGCGTGATCCGCAAACACAAGGCGAAGGGCGGCATCATCCTGTCGGCCAGCCACAACCCCGGCGGCCCGACCGAGGATTTCGGGGTCAAGTACAACATCGGCAACGGCGGCCCGGCGCCCGAGGCGGTCACAAACGCGATCTTCGCGCGGACACAGGCGATTGACAGCTACGTGATCGTTTCGGCGGACGATGTGGACCTGGGCACGCTGGGCGAAAGCCAATGCGGCCCCATGGCGGTCGAGGTGATCGACCCGGTCGCCGACTACCAGGCGCTGATGGAATCGCTGTTCGACTTCGACCGCATCCGCGCCATGTTCCGCGACGGATTCGCCATGTCGTTCGACGCGATGTCGGCGGTGACCGGGCCCTACGCAACGGCAATTCTGGAACGGGCGCTGGGTGCGCCGGCCGGCACGGTGGTCAACGGCACGCCGCTGCCGGATTTCGGCGGCCACCATCCCGATCCCAACCCGGCACATGCCAAGGCCCTGTTCGAAACCATGTTCGCCGCGGATGCGCCCGACTTCGGCGCCGCGTCGGACGGCGACGGCGACCGCAACATCGTGCTGGGGCGGGGTGTGTACGTCACGCCCTCGGACAGCCTGGCAGTGCTGGCGGCCAACGCGCACCTGGCGCCGGGCTATGCCCAGGGCCTGGCCGGCGTCGCACGGTCGATGCCCACCAGCCGGGCGGTCGACCGGGTGGCCGAGGCGCTGGGCATCGACTGCTACGAGACGCCGACGGGCTGGAAGTTCTTCGGGAACCTCCTGGATGCCGGCCGGGTCACCCTGTGCGGCGAGGAAAGCGCCGGCACCGGCTCGAACCACGTGCGCGAGAAGGACGGGCTGTGGGCGGTGCTGTTGTGGCTCAACATCCTGGCCGCCCGCGGCGAGCCGGTGTCCGACATCCTGAGGGATCACTGGGCCGCGCACGGCCGCAACTTCTATTCCCGGCACGATTACGAGGCGCTGGACAGCGCCGTGGGCGACGCATTGATCACCGACCTGCGCGCCAAGCTGGACGACCTTGCCGGCCGCCGGTTCGGCACCCGCACGGTCGAAAGCGCCGACGACTTCAGCTACCAGGGCCCGATCGACGACTCGCTCAGCGAGCACCAGGGCGTGCGCATCCTGTTCGACGACGGCGCCCGCATCGTCATGCGCCTGTCCGGCACCGGCACCGAAGGCGCGACGCTCAGGGTCTATCTGGAGACCTTCGAGCCCGACCCGGCCCGCCACGACCAGGATCCGCAGGAGGCGCTGGCGCCGCTGATCGCGGCGGCTGACGAAATCGCGGAGATCTCCGCGCGGACGGGGCGCGACGGGCCGAACGTTGTGACGTAACCTGGAACGGAACCCCTGACCCGGATCATCTTGCACCGGGCTTGGGAGCATTTGCTCCCGGCCAAGGCCCTTGCAGTCCGTAATGCCGCCATCCATGCTTTTCCTCAACCGAATACGAAGGTATCCCGGAGGCAGGAATGGCGCTCGATCTGAAACCCCTGTTCATCGAGGCGGACATCCGCGCAGAACGGACGGTGGCGATCATCCGCATCCTGTTCGGCATCGCGTTGGCAGTCGCTCTGCTCGTGGTAATGCCCCAGCAATTGCCCGCCGACGGCCGGGGCCCGAACTCGGAATCGGCGGACGCGGCCGGTACGCTCTCGTTCCAGACACATCTGGCCGAAGTTACGATCGGCGGCTATATCGGCCTCGGCGTCCTGGCGCTGGTGCTGATCCGGTTCCGTGCCTACAAGAGTTGGATGGCGTGGCCCTTCGCGACCCTGGACGCGTTCTTTGCGCTTTCGGCGGTTTGGGTCAGCCTCGAGAATGCCGGGCTGATGGGGGCGTATGCGCCCCTGCTGCCAGCCACCTGGCTGTTGTTGATCGTGCTTGCCTTCGGGGCCCTGCGCTATAACCCGAAACTGCAGGCCTATCTGACCGCGTTGACGGCAGGCGGGCTCGCCTGCGTGATCTGGATTACCGACGGCATCGTCCCAATCGAGTGGATGGAAACCGCGACCGACAAAGGCGCCTTACTGTTCACGGCGCCGGCGACGATCATGCGCCTGATTATGCTGGCGGTCGTGGGTGCCGTTCTCACGCTCGGCGTCTGGCGGGCAACCCAGACCCTGCGCCGCGCCACCGCAGAGTCGGCGCGCCGCGACAATCTGGTCCGCTATCTGCCGCGCGCGATCGCGGATCTCCTGGCCGAAGGCACGATCGACGAACTGCGGCACGGACGCCGGGATCCCCTGGCCGTCTTGTTCGTCGACGTCAGGGGTTTCACCAGCCTTGCCGAAGGAATGGATACGTCGGCGCTGGCCTCGTTCATGACGGAGTTCCGATTGCGCATATCCCGCGCCGCCGAAGCTGAAGGCGGTGTGGTGGACAAATTTGTCGGCGACGGTGCGATGATCGTCTTCGGCCTTGACGCACCGAACGCCGACGATACGACCCGGGCGGTCGCCTGCATGCATCGGATCGTCGCCGAATTGGAGAACTGGAACCGCGAGCGCGCCGCCGCGGGCGCCAAGCCGGTGCGGCTCGCGATCGGCGCACATTGGGGCGAGGCGTTCTGCGGCGCGGTCGGCGACGAGTCGCGACTGGAATTCACCGTCCTTGGCGATGTGGTGAATGTCGCCTCCCGGTTGGAAACGCGCGCAAAGAGCGAGGACGCCACCGCGGTCGTCAGCGGCACGATGCTGGAACGCGCCGGCGGGGGCGAGGCCCACGGCTGGCAAAGTCTGGGCACATCCAACGTGCGCGGGCGCAGTGCCAGCCTAGAACTCTTCATGTTGCGCAAGGACATCGCGGGCCGAACGTGGTGACGTAAGCCAGCATCGGAACCCCCTCACCCCAACCCCTCTCCCCCCTGGGGAGAGGGGCTTTTGGTCCCTTCTCCCCCGGGGGGAGAAGGTGGCCCGAAGGGCCGGATGAGGGGGTTACGCCCTTTCCAGCACCACCGCGGACAGCGGCGGCAAGGTGAGTTCCACCGAGTGCGGGCGGTCGTGCCAGCCGAACGGCTCGCTTTCCACCGCGCCCAGGTTGCCCAGCCCAGAACCGCGATAGTGCGTCGCGTCGCTGTTCAGGCGTTCGACCCAGCGGCCCGGCTCGGGCAGGCCGATCCGGTAATTCTCGCGCGGCGACGGCGTGAAGTTGCACACCACCACGACCGGCGCGGTGCCGTCCTCGCCGCGGCGCAGGTAGGCCAGCACAGAATCCTCCGCCGCGTTCGCCTCCAGCCATTCGAAGCCGTCGGCGCGGCAGTCGCGCTGATGCAAGGCCGGCAAAGCTTGGTAGATCCCGTTCAGGTCACGCACCAGGTCGCGCACGCCGGCATGGAAGTCGGTCCCCAAGAGGTGCCAGTCCAGGCTGGAATCGTGGTTCCATTCCCGCTCCTGGCCGAACTCGCCGCCCATGAACAACAGCTTTTTGCCCGGATGGGTCCACATGAAGGTGAGATAGGCGCGCAGGTTGGCGAATTTCTGCCAGGTGTCGCCGGGCATCCGGGTCAAGAGCGAGCCCTTGCCGTGTACCACCTCGTCGTGGCTGAGCGGCAGCACGAAATTCTCGCTGAAGCCGTAATGGATGCCAAAGGTCATCTGGTGGTGGTGATAGCGCCGGTGGATCGGGTCGCGCTTCATGTAGTCCAGGGTGTCGTTCATCCACCCCATGTTCCATTTGTAGCCGAAGCCCAGGCCGCCCAGATAGGTCGGCCGTGACACGCCGGGCCAGGCGGTCGACTCCTCCGCCACCGTGACGATGCCGTCGACGGCGCCGTAAGCCAGCTCGTTCAGGCGGCGCAGGAAGGCAATCGCTTCCAGGTTCTCGTTGCCGCCGTGTTCGTTGGGAATCCATTCGCCGGACTGGCGGCTGTAATCCAGGTACAGCATCGAGGCGACCGCGTCCACGCGCAGCCCGTCGATGTGATAGTTCCTGAGCCAGAACAGCCCGTTCGACAGCAGGTAGTTCAGCACCTCGCGCCGGCCATAGTTGAAGATCAGGGTGTTCCAGTCGGGGTGATAGCCTTTGCGCGGGTCCTCATGTTCGTAAAGGTGCGTGCCGTCGAACAGGGCCAGACCGTGTTCGTCGGTCGGGAAGTGCCCGGGCACCCAGTCGATCAGCACGCCCAGGCCGGCCCGGTGGCAGGCGTCCACGAAACCCATGAACTCCGCCGGCGTGCCGAACCGGCTGGACGGCGCGAACAGGCCGACCGGCTGGTAGCCCCAGGACCCGTCGAACGGATACTCGCTGATCGGCAGCAGTTCGATATGGGTGAAACCTAGGTCCTTCACGTAAGGGATCAACTGGTCCGCCAGCTCGCCATAGCTCAGCGGGCGGTTGCCCTCATCCGGAACCCGGCGCCACGAGCCCAGATGCACCTCGTAGATCGAGACCGGCCGGGCGCGCTCCATCGCCGCACCGCGCCCGGCCATCCAGTCGCCGTCGGCCCAGTCGTGCCGGCCCAGGTCGCGCACGACCGAGCCGGTCCGCGGCCTCAGCTCCGCGCCGAAGCCGAACGGATCCGCCTTCATTGGCAGCACAGTGCCGTCGGCGCCGCGGATCTCGTATTTGTAGATCTCGCCGTCGCCCAGCCCGGGAAGGAAGATCTCCCAGACCCCGGTCGTGCCGCGGCTGCGCATCGGGTTACGCCGTCCGTCCCAGCCATTGAAGTTGCCCACCACCGAAGCCCGGCTGGTGGCCGGCGCCCAAACCGCGAAATGGCACCCGTCGACGCCCTGGTGGGTCATCACATGGGCGCCCAGCCGGTCATAGACGGTCTCGTGGGTGCCCTCCGCGATCAGGTATTCGTCGACTTCCCCCAGCACCGGGTCGAAACGATAGGGATCCTCGAACTCCCAGACATGGCCGTCGCGCTGCGCCCGCAGGCGGTAGGCGAAGTGGTTCTTGCGCCGCGGCACCGATCCGGCGAACAGCCCCGCCTCATGCACCTTGGCCAGCGACGCCACGGACTTGCCCGACCGGGCGTCGAGAACCTCCAGCTCCCTGGCATCGGGAACCAGCGCACGGACCACGACGCTGCCGTCTTTCACGTGCATGCCGAGCACGCTGAACGGGTCGGCATGCCGGGCCTCGACCAGAGCCTGGACTTCCGGAGACGACGGCACGGCCGGGTCGGCCTTGGGCTTGGTGCGTTCTGCGACCGGTGCCTTCGCCATCACATCGTCCCGACGGGCACGTCCCAGATGTCGCGCGCATAGCCGCGGATCGTACGGTCGGACGAGAACCAGCCCGCACGGGCGGTGTTCAGCACGGCGCGCCGGGTCCAGTCGTCTTGGTCGACATAGGCCGTGTCCACCGTGCGCTGGGCCGCCAGATAGGACTCGAAGTCGGCGGTCACCATGAAATAGTCGTGGCCGCGCAGATCGTCGGTGATGGCGCGGAACCGGTCGGGGTCGTCGGGCGAGAAGGCGCCGGACTCGATCGCCTCGATCGCCCCGGCCAGCGCCGGGCTGGCTTCGATATGGCGCTGCGGGTCGTGGCCGGCGGCGCGCGCGGCCGCGACCCCGTCGGCCGTCATGCCGAAGATGAAGATGTTGTCACGCCCCACCCGTTCGGCGATCTCGACATTGGCGCCGTCCAGGGTGCCGATGGTCAGCGCGCCGTTCAGAGCGAGCTTCATGTTGCCGGTCCCCGATGCCTCCATGCCGGCCGTGGAAATCTGCTCCGACAGCTCGGCTGCCGGAATGATAACCTCTGCCAGCGAAACATTGTAGTTGGGCAGGAACATGATCTTGAAGCGGTCGCGGACCGCCGGGTCCGCATTCACCACCTTGGCGACGTCGTTGATCAGCTTGATGATCAGTTTTGCCATGGCGTAGCCGGGGAAGGCCTTGCCGGCGATGACCTTGACCCGCGGCTGCCAGTCCGCGTCGGGCGCGCGGCGGATCGCCTCGTAATGGGCGACCGCCTCCAGCGCGTTCAGAAGCTGTCGTTTGTATTCGTGCAGCCGCTTGATCTGGACGTCGAACAGGGCATCCGGGTCAACCGTCTGGCCGGTCGTCGTGCGGATGATCTCGCCGAGGCGTTGTTTGTTCGCCTGCTTGACCGCCCGGAACTTGGTGCGGAATTCCGCGTCGTCGGCGAACGGCGCCAGATCCTCGATCTTCGCCAGGTCGGCCACCCAGCCTTCGCCGATCGCGTCGGTCACCAGCGTCGAAAGCCCGGGGTTGCACAGTTTCAGCCAGCGCCGCGGCGTGATGCCGTTGGTCTGGTTGACGATGCGCCCCGGCAGGACGCTGTTCAGGTCGTGGAAGACGGTCCGTTGCATCAGGTCGGTATGCAGGGCCGACACGCCGTTGATGCGATGGCTGCCCACGAAGGCCAGGTTGCCCATCCGCACCGCATCGCCCGCGGTATCGAGAATCCGCACCGCATCGAAATCGACCGGCGACTGGGCGCGGGCAACCACGGTTTCGAAGCCCTGGTCGATCCGCTCGATCAGCTGCAGGTGGCGCGGCAGGATGGCACCGACCAGTCCGCGCGGCCAGCGTTCCAGGGCCTCGGGCAACAGGGAGTGATTGGTATAGGCAAGACAGCCCCGCGTGATCTCAAGCGCCCGGTCGAACCCCACGCCATGGTCGTCGACCAAAAGCCGGACCAGTTCCGGAACAGCAATCGCCGGATGAGTGTCGTTCATCTGGATGGCCGCATGTTGGGGCAGTCGCTCCAGATCGTCGTGGTGCTGGCAGAAACGCCGCAGCAGGTCCTGCAGCGACGCCGAGGTGAAGAAATACTCCTGCTTCAGGCGCAGGGTCTGGCCTTCCGGTGTGGTGTCGTCGGGGTACAGCACCCAGCAGATCGTCTCGGCCAGCACCTCCGGCGCGGCCGCCTCCAGGAACTGACCTTGGTTGAAGTGGGCCAGGTCGAAGCCGCCGGTCGGCTTGGCGGACCAGAGCCTCAGCGTGTTGACATGGTGCCCGCCCCAGCCGGCGACCGGCGTGTCGAAGGCGGCGGCAAGGACGGTCTCGCCAGGTGACCAGACCGAACGGTCGCCCTCGGCCGCGGCGACCGACCCGCCGAAGCCGATGGGGTAACGCACCTCCGGCCGCCGGAACTCCCAGGGATTGCCCTGGGCCAGCCAGTCCTCGGCCTCTTCCAGCTGCCAGCCGTCGCCGATCTTCTGGCGGAACAGGCCATGGCGATAGCGGATGCCGTAGCCGTAGGCGGGGATCGCAAGGTTCGACATGCTGTCCAGGAGACAGGCCGCCAGCCGCCCCAAGCCGCCATTGCCAAGGGCTGCATCCGGCTCGCTTTCCGCGACCGCGTCATAGGGGACGCCCAGCTCTTCCAGCGCCGCCTTGGCCGTATCCAGGATCCCCAGATTGGACAGCGTGTCCGACAACAGCCGACCGATCAGGAACTCCATCGACAGGTAATAGACGCGCTTGGCATCGGTCCGATAGACCTGCCGCGTGGTCTGCATCCAGCGGTCGATGACGCGGTCGCGCGCCGCCAGGGACAGGGCGACCGCCCAGTCGCGGGCGACCGCATGGTCGGCGTCCTTGCCCACCGAATAGGCCAGATGCTCCAGGATCGCTTTCTTCAAAGCGATTTGACTGTTACCGCGCACTTCGACGTCGGCCTGCGGCGTCGCAGTATCCATGAAGGAATGTCCCTAGGTCGTTCTCACGTGTCCCGCCCGGTTCTGCCACCGGTGCGGGGCAGCGGGCGGTTTACCACCAATGATCGCTCAATGTGAGCGAAAACCGCATGGCAATGTCGACCTAGCGGGCGGGCCGGACGAAGGAATCGCGCGCATCTTCCACCTGCGGCCGCATCGCGCAGCCGTCCAGATGGTCGTTCACCAGGCCCATGGCCTGCATGAAGGCATAGGCCGTGGTCGGGCCGACGAAGGACCAGCCGCGCTTTTTCAGGTCCTTGCTCAGCGCCGTCGATTCGGCTGATTTGGACAGCATGCGCAGCGTCTGGCGGTCCAGCCGTGACGGCCGCGCCTCGGGCGCCGGTTCGAAGCCCCAGAAATAGGCGGCCAGCGAGCCGCATTCCTCGACCAGATCGCAGGCCCGCCGGGCGTTGTTGATGGTCGATTCGATCTTGCCGCGGTGCCGGACGATCCCGGCATCGGCCAGCAGGCGTTCGATGTCCTTGTCGCCGAACCGGGCGACGTGTTCGAAGTCGAAGCCTGCAAAGGCGGCGCGGAAGTTCTCCCGCTTGCGCAGAATGGTCAGCCAGCTCAGGCCCGACTGGAACCCCTCCAGGCAGATCTTTTCGAACAGGCGGCGGTCGTCGGTGGCCGGCCAGCCCCATTCGGCGTCGTGATAGGCGACATAGTCGGGGCTTTCGCCCGGCCACCAGCATCGGGCCGTGCCGTCCTGCCCGACCGTCAGGCCGTCCATTTCGAGGATTTCCGCATCGGTAGACATGGCCGCAGTGTGACATGGCCGATCCCCAGGCCGAAAGGGCCCGCGTCGGGTCTGTTGCCACCGCTGTGTCAGGAGGCGCCCGGCTTGTCGCATGCCCCGCCCGTCGTTAGGGTCGGGCCGCAAGCAAAAACAGACCGAGACGGAACGGGCATGGCCGGCACCCTTCATTGCATCACACCCATCGACGGCAGCGTCTATGTGGAACGCCCGCTGGCCGACGCGGCCGCGGTGGCGCGGGCTTTGGACGACGCGCGGACGGCGCAGGCCGCATGGGCCGCCGTCCCCGTCGCCGAACGCCAGGCCCTGCTGACCGCGGCGGTGGACGCGTTCCTGGCGGACGGCGAAGCGGCAGCCGAGGAGATCACCCGGCAGATGGGCCGGCCGATTTCCCAGAGCCCCGGCGAGATCCGCGGCTTCGAGGAACGCGCCCGCCACATGCTGGCGATCGCGCCGGATGCGCTGGCCGACATCGCCGTGCCGCCTCAGCCGGGCTTCACCCGGTTCATCCGGCGCACGCCGCTGGGCGTCGTGTTCGTGGTCGCGCCCTGGAATTATCCCTATCTCACCTCGGTCAACGCGGTGATCCCGGCCCTGATGGCGGGCAATGCGGTGATCCTCAAGCACTCCTCGCAGACGCCGCTGTGCGCCGAACGGTATGCCGCCGCCTTCCAGGCGGCCGGTCTGCCGCCTGGCGTGTTTCAGTACCTTCACCTGGATCACGCCACGACGCTGGACATCGTCAATCGCGGCGCGGTGGACCGGGTCGCCTTTGCCGGGTCGGTTCCGGCGGGCCGGGCCATGAACAGGGCAACCGCAGACAGCTTTACCGGCGTCGGCCTGGAACTGGGCGGCAAGGACCCCGCCTACGTGCGGGCCGACGCCGCGCTGGACCATGCGGTTGAAAACCTGGTCGACGGGGTCTGCTTCAATTCGGGCCAATCCTGCTGCGGGATCGAGCGGATCTATGTCCATACCGACCTGTGCGACCGGTTCGTCGAGGGTTTCGCGGCGCTGGCCGGCCGTTACCGCCTGGGCGACCCGCTGGACCCCGAGACGACGCTGGGGCCGATGGTGCGGCCGGCCGCGGCCGACTTGGTGCGAGGCCAGATCGCCGAGGCCATCGAAGCCGGCGCCCGACCGCTGGTGGACACGCACGCCTTTTCCGCCGACCGGCCGGGCAGCGCCTATTGCGCGCCGCAGGTCCTGGTGGATGTGGACCATTCCATGGCCCTGATGCGCCAAGAGAATTTCGGACCCGTGGTGGGCATCATGAAGGTCGGCTCCGACGACGAGGCGATCGGTCTTATGAACGACAGCCGGTTCGGCCTGACCGCCTCGGTCTGGACGGGGGACGAGGATGCGGCGCTGGCCATCGGGGGACGGGTCGAAACCGGAATCTGGTTCATGAACCGCTGCGACTATCTGGACCCGTCGCTGGCCTGGACCGGGGTCAAGGAGTCGGGCCGCGGCTGCGCCCTGTCGGTCCTGGGCTACGAGCAGCTCACCCGGCCGAAATCCTTTCACCTGCGCACCGCGGTCGGGGTCTGAGGGCGCGAAAGCGCATCAAGGCTTCGTGATGCCGTTGCCCACCGGCACGCGCCACCCCAAATGGTTTCTGAACAACGCATACACAAACGCAATAAGGAGAACAGGCCGATGGCCGGCATCACTTCCCTCATCCCCCGCCAACCCGTCCCCGCCCTGGAAGTCGCCACCGTCGGCAGCGGCACCTGGCGGCTGTCCGACCAGACGCCCGAGAATTTCACGATGGTGGTCTTCTATCGCGGCCGGCACTGCCCGATCTGCTCTAAGTATCTGGGCGACCTGGAGCAGAAGCTGCCGGAGCTCGAGAAGCGCGGCGTCTCCGTGGTGGCGGTCTCCAGCGACGACGAAGCCCGCGCCAGCGACACCAAGACCGAATGGAAGCTGCCCAACCTGACCCTGGGCTATGGCCTGGATCTGGACAAGGCGCGGGAGTGGGGCCTCTATATCTCCACCAGCCGCGGCAAGACCTCGATCGGGATCGAGGAGCCGGCGCTGTTCAGCGAGCCGGGCCTGTTCCTGGTGCGGCCCGACGGCACGCTCTATTTCGGCACGGTCCAGACAATGCCCTTCGCACGGCCAAATTTCCGTGAGATCCTGGGCGCACTGGATTTCGCGATCGAAAAGAACTACCCCGCGCGCGGCGAGGTGATCGACCATCACACGCTGGCCGCGGAATAACAGACACACGAACCCGGAAGCCCGCGCCCGCAGATGGGCGTGGGTTGGCCCGGGATGGGACACCTGTCGTGCTACGCGTCGGAGAACTGTTGCTCGAACTCTTCCTGGATATCCCGAAGCTCCTCGATCGCGGCGCGAATGTCGGAGCTGTCGATCACGTTGACCTCGACGCGCTCGCCGGCCCGGAACAGGCTCATGCGCTTGTCGCGACCGTCCCCTGACAGGAAGTCTTCCACTTTGTAGACCTGGACAGGACGGGCAAAGCCCTTCGGGGTTATCTCGTCGACCCGTTTGCAGTCGACACGGCCTTCGATCAGGCCGTAGGTGTTCTCGTCAATGAGGATGGTGTCCGGCTCGGCCATCGCCTCCAGCCGCGACGCCAGGTTAACCGGGCTCCCGAGGACCGTGTAATCCAGCCGCTGCTCGGAACCGAAATTGCCGACTGTGCAATAGCCTGTGGCCACGCCCATGCGGACACGCAGGCCTTTGGACACGCCCTTTTTTGCCAGTGCTTCTGTAGTTCGGCCACGCGCTTCTGCATGCGCAGCGCCATCTCGATACACTTCAAAGCATCTTCCATTTCGCCGTCGCTTTCGGGATCGCCGAAGAAGATCAGAACGGCATCGCCGATGAACTTGTCGATCGTCCCTCCGCACTCCAGCGCAATGGAAGCCATCTCGGACAGATAGGAATTGATCACAGCCGCCAGCCGCTCTGGCTCCATCATGTCGCTGAGGTCGGTGAACTGCGCGATGTCCGAGAGGAATATCGTCAGGTTCTTGCGCGCGTGCCTGTTCGGCTTGCCCTGCGTTTCAGAGAAGATGTTCTGATAGATCTGCGGCGACAAGTATTTCGCCAGGCGTGTCGCCAGCCTCTCAAGCTGACGGCTTTTCTCCTCGATGATCTCGCGATCCTGGATCTTCTGCTCCAGAAGCTCTTCGCGTTCCTTTCTCAGGCTCCATTCCGCCGTTCGATCCACAAACTGGCCCTGCACGCCGTTGAGATACGAGAACGCCTCGTCATGGGTCCGCGTCGACAACAAGGAGAAAACCCTATCCTTCCCATCGATGGTGATGTGGACCTGCGGAATCAGCACCGATCCCTTGTCGGTGATATTCTTCACGAACTCCTCGATCTGCTTGCCGGAAATCCCCAGTTGCTCCAGCACGTCGGGGAAGTAGGCGTTCGTGACGTTGCCCAGGACCGGGAAGAACTTGCGGAAGTTGTCGTTGACCTTAAGGATTTCAAGATCGCTGTTCGCGAAGTAGGCGGCGGTGATCGCGTTTCTGAAATTGAAGAAACTCAGATCCACAATGTTCGGCTTGTTGAAAAAATCCTCGATCTTCATATTAGCCCCCAGGCCTCCAAAATCAGCCTCTTAGGTGGTGGATCCTCCACTGCGCCCGTTTCCCGGTGATCGCGCCCCAGGTCGTCACGCAGTAGGGAACACAATAGGTCAAAACGACCTTGATGAGCGGCGGCGCCGACCCGGCAATCAAGACGTCCCCATGGTTGATCGTGGTCAGGATCGTCCCGACCACCAATGCCGTGAAGAACGCCCTTTTCGACGTTCCGTCGCCAAACATCATCTTAGGGATGGTGGGCGGAGAAGCGATTTCTGCTTTCGAAGACATAGGCCGACCCGTCCTGACACAATATCTCCACGGATGATCCGGCCGCCTGAAACGGCCAGTCTGACCCCAAGAATGTCCCGATTTCAGGGGATATTCCATATCAATCGCCGATCTCGGCGATGCTGGATGTTGCAGACCTTGGTATTCCTGGTGTTCCGCGCCCGCGAACAGGGCGATGCGAGAACCGAACTGCTCGCTAATGTTGTTCTTTGTTTCGTTCTGTTCTCGTTTCGCGATGCGACGGGGAGGATGACCCCTTGCCCTTGCGGTGGACGCCGCTCTCTTCCATGTCAGGCGATGTGAAGTGTTCCTGAATGGTTACGGTTTGAATTCGGCAGGGATTTTCCGTACTTATGCAAGCAGATGCCGGCGCGAAGTCTGATTTCTGTCTACTTGCGACGGCATTGGAAACGGAACAAGGCTGGCTCATGAATCTTCGGCTTATCGGCCGCTACGTCATCGACAAGTTGCATGATCGCACCACGTATATCCTGGCGTTAATCGTCGGCACCCTTATCAACGGTTACGGTCAGCTTCTCGTTCCATGGTTTCGCACAGGCAGCGATCCATTTGTCTTATTTTGGGAGGAGTTTGTTCGACGTCCCGGTCTGTCCACGTTTTCGGTGTTCATCGCATACGCCTTCCCATTCTGCGTGGGGATTTATTCGGGCGTTGCCGCGCGGTACAAGATGCGGCGCCTGGAATCGATCGCCGATTTCCCCGAACGCAAGCCCGACCCGGTCTTCCGAGCGACCAAGAACGGCCAACTGGTCGAGGTGGGCGCCAACACCCGTGCATTGTTCGACAAATTCGACGTCGCAACGGCGCAGCAGATCCTGGGAGAAGATGTCTGGAGAGACATCCTTGAAAACGAGCAGAGCGGCGTGCGAGCCACCGTCTATTTCGAGGCGGAGGGTGCGAAATATCTGGTCGCCCACGCGCACACGAAGAACGACGAAATCAACGTCTATCTGACCCGCCTGCCGGACTAGAGGAGCGGTATCGCCCTCCGGACTTTGCGCCGCGGCACTTGTGGCCCGGGGCCGGTGCGCGGCATGTTAGGGCGCGTGAGCCACTGCGGCGGGACGTCGGAAAATGGTCTATCTCTGGATTGCGATCGGCAGCGCGCTGGGCGGCGTGGGACGTTATTGGTGCTCGGGCCTCATTGCCGAACGGTTCGGCGAGACCTTTCCCTGGGGAACGCTGACCGTCAACGTGGTGGGCTCGGCCATCATCGGCTTCGTCGCCACGCTGACCGGGCCCGACGGCCGGATGTTCGTTCCCTCCGAGGCGCGTCAGTTCGTGATGATCGGGATCTTGGGCGGTTTCACGACCTTTTCCTCGTTCAGCCTGCAGACGCTGACCCTGTCGACGGACGGCGAATGGCTCCAGGCCGCGGGCTATATCGTCCTGTCGCTGCTTCTATGTCTCTTGGGCGTCTGGCTCGGTCACAGCGGCGCGGTCAGCCTCAATCAACTGAAGGGCCTTTAGCCAATGCAGATCCCCGAAAACGCCGTGCTGTTGCGCATCTTTCTGGGCGAAGACGACCGGCACGAACACCAGCCGCTATACGAGGCGATCATACTGGAGGCGCGGGAAGAGGGCCTGGCCGGCGCGACGCTGCTGCGGGGACCCGTGGGGTTCGGCCACAGAAGCCATTTGCACACGACAAAGATCCTGCGCCTGTCACAGGACCTGCCGCTGGTAATCGAGATCGTCGACAGCAAGGAGAAGATCGACGCATTCCTGCCTCTCCTGGACGGCATGATGACGGGCGGCCTGGTCACCATGGAAGAGGTGAAGGTGCTGCATTACGGCGACGGCTGAGCGCGTCGGCGGGTCTTTTGGTCAGCCCAGCTCGTCGATCACCCGCCGGGTGATCTCCTTGAGCCCGTCCGTGCCGCCGGTCTCGCAGGGTTTCAGCGTCATCGTCGCGAACGCGCGTTCGACCGCGCCTTCAAGAACGGCCCCGGCGTCGCAGGCGGCGTTCATGTCGTTCTGCTGGCCCAGCCAGTCCAGCATCATCGCCGCCGACAGGTACATCGCGGTGGGATTGGCCTTGCCGGTGCCGACGATGTCCGGGGCGGTCCCGTGACAGGGCTGAAACACCGCGCGGTCCGCGCCGATGTCCGCGGACGGGGCAAACCCCATGCCGCCCATCAGCGCCGCGCCGGCATCGGAAAGGATGTCGCCGAACATGTTCTCGGTGACGACCACGTCGTTGACCCAGGGATTGCGGATCAGGCCCAGCGCCATCGCGTCCACATAGCAGACGTCCGCGTCCACATCCGGGAAGCCGCCGGCGCGTTCGAAGAAGATCTCGCGGAAGAACGCGAAGGAGCCCAGCACGTTCGACTTGTCGACGCAGGTCACCTTTCCGGCATAGCCGTTCTCGCTGCGCCGCCGCGCCAGCTCGAAGGAGAAATCGAACAGGCGTTCGCTGGCCGACCGGCTGATCTCCAGAAAGTCCCGCGCCGTCCCGTCGACGAACTCCGTCTTGCCGCGGGAGCTGAACAATCCTTCGGTCGATTCGCGGATCAGCACGAAATCCAGCGCCAGGGCGCGCGGATCGCTGAGCGGTACCGGCAGCCCCGGAAACGTGCGGACCGGGCGGATGCCGGCGAACAGCTGGAACTCCTCGCGCAGGTCGAGCTGCGGCCCCACCTCCCTGCCGTCCGGATACCGCACGTCCGGCAGACCCATGGCGCCCAGCAGGATCGCGTCAGCCTCCGATGCTCGCGCCAACGTCTCCTTCGGCAAGGCGGTTCCGGTCTGGCGGTAATGATCGGCGCCGGCCTCCAGGGTTTCGTACTTCAGCGCAAAACCGCCGACCTTCCGCTCGACCCGCTCCAAAAGATCCAGGCAGGGGTCCATGACCTCCCGGCCGATGCCGTCGCCCGGCATGACGGCAATACGAAAAGCGTTGTCCTGGCGCGCCACGATGACCCTTTCCTGCGATTTCGGCACCCGTTTCACAAGCCGGGCCCTGGTGTCGTTCTCATTTAACGTATACATTATTTCGGCGATCGTCAAAGCCGACGTCGCAAGACGCGCAGGGCGAACTGGAACAACATGCCGGAGGGTTTCTATGACTATGCGAATCGGTTTTGTCGACCTGGGGGCGATGGGGATGCCGATGGCCTGCAATCTGGCAGCAGGCGGACATCCCGTAACGGGATACGACTTGGCGCTCTCCGCCGGCGATGCCGCGGCCGAGAGCGCAGGTATCGAGATCGCTGCGTCGGTTGCGGGGGCGGCACGCGCCGCGGACGTGCTGTTCACCTGCCTTCCCAACGACGCGATCGTCGAGGCCACGTATCTGGGTCCCGACGGGATCGCGGATGCGATTCCCGGCGGCGCCGTCACGATCGATTGTTCGACCATCAGTCCGCAGACCACCGTCCGCGTTTCCGAACATCTGGCAGAACGGAACGTGCACCATCTCGACGCCTCGATGCTGGGCTCGGTTCCCCAGGCCCAGTCGGGCGAGATCGGATTTGTCGTTGGCGGCGACAGGGGCGCCTTCGAACGGGTGACGCCGCTGCTGTACATTCTCGGCCGCTTCAAGGCCTACGCCGGCGGCTCCGGTGCGGCGAACCGGATCAAGCTGATTCACCAGACGCTGGCCGCCAACAACGCCGTTGCGGTTGCCGAGGCCGTTGCCCTGTGTCTGGCGACCGACACGGACCTCGATTGCTTTTACGACGTGGTCGTCGGCGGCGGCGGTATGGGGCAGTCGCGCTATTTCGAGCGCCGGGTGCCGCGCATGCGCGACGGCGATTTCTCACCTCTTTTTATGCTGGATCTGATGGTCAAGGACACCCGTCTTGCCCGCGACCTGGCAGCGTCCGCGGATGCCGAAATGCCGCTTCTGGACACCGTGGTGCGCCGCTTCGAGGAGGCGCAGGATCAGGGGTGGGGCGCAGAGGACTTTTCGAGCGTCGCGCACCTTTATGAAAAGATGATCGGGCGTCCGTTTGCGGATGGGTGAAGGGCAACCAAAAAAAGTGGACCGGAACCCCCTCATCCGGCCCTTCGGGCCACCTTCTCCCCCCAGGGGGGAAGGGAAGATAGAGCCCCTCGCCCCAGGGGGGGAGAGGGGTTGGGGTGAGGGGGTCCCGGCTCTCGATCCGATCGAGACCCAGCCCTGGCCCCATCCTGTCTTCGCGGTCGAGGTTTGACGTCCACCGACCGATCCCGGCCCGGCATTCCTGCGTATAGGTTCGAAACTGGAGGGTAGGTTTCCATGTCCTTGGTCGCCACGCCGATCTACGCCGCGCTTTTGGCCTTTGTCCTGATCTTCCTCAGCCTGCGGGTCATCCGCACGCGCCGGACCGCCAAGGTCGCGCTTGGCGACGGCGGCGACGCGGCCCTGCTGCGGGCGTCGCGGGCCCAGGCGAACTTCGCCGAATACGTGCCGATGGCCCTGGTGCTGATGGGGTGTGCGGAACTGCAAGGCGCACCCGTCCTGGCCGTTCACGGGCTGGGGCTGGTCCTGCTGGCCGGCCGGTTGGTGCATGCCTACGGCGTCAGCCAAGCTGAGGAGGACTATCGCTTCCGTGTCCGCGGCATGCAGCTCACCTTTCTGTCGATCGTCTCCGCCGCTGTTCTGATTCTGGTGCAGGCCGTCCTGCCGCTGTTATAGTCTGGACCTTCGCCACAGTCCGAAACCAGACGCAAGAGCGGCCATGGAGATCCGGATCCTGCGGCCGGACGAGGCCGACGCGCTGTTCGCCTTGCGCCGGCAGGCGCTGGAGGACGCGCCGCTGGCCTTCGCCGCTTCGCCCGAAGACGATCATTCCGCCTCGCCCGACGCCGTGCGGGCAATGCTGGACCGTGGCCCCGACTCGGCGGTATTCGGCGCACTTGACGGTGACCTCTTGGGGATGATCGGGCTTTACCGCGAGCCCAAACGCAAGATGGCCCACAAGCTCGGCCTGTGGGGCATGTATGTGCGCCCGGAAGGCCGCGGCCGCGGCCTGGCCCGCGCCCTGCTGCAGACGGCGGTGGCTCACGCACACACGTTGGACGGCGTGACCCAGGTGCAGATCAGCGTCACCGAAGATGCCGACGCCGCCCGCGCGCTCTACGAGGAGCTCGGCTTCCGGGTCTGGGGGACAGAGCCCGATGCGATTCGGCACGGCGGCCGCGGGGTCAGCGAGCAGCATATGGTGCTGCTGCCCCGGGCATCGGCGTGACGACCGTCCGAAGGTCGTCCGGCCGGCTCAGTCGTCCTTCTCCTGTTTCAGGATCTCGCCCGTCGCCGGATGCACGTAGGCTTCGACCCGCATTCCATTCTTGTCGACCGCCTCGACCTCGTAGACGCCGTCTTCGATCTCGATCTCGCGGATGTCGTAGCCCATCGCCTCCAGCTTTGCGGAAATCTGGGAAACACTCATCCATTGATCGCGCGGGACGGATACGCCCGAACGGTCGTCGCTGGATGCCAGAATGGGAGAAGCCGCAGCCAAAGCCAGGACGAAACCGGGAATGATCAGAAATCTGCGCATGTCGTTTGTCTCCTTGTCATGAGGGAAACGGCGCGATGGCCGCTCGATTGGGCGCATACTGTCAGATCACGCCTGACGCCGGCCTGACGCCTGCTGTCAGCGTGTTGTCAGGTTGGAACCGGCATGGTGGAAGGATGACCGGACCCCGATTCAGCCGATACGCCCTGCTGGCGGCGCTCGCCGCCGCCTGGATAGGCATCGCGGCCGCCTGGGCCGACAGCGATCACGCCCGCGCACGCGACGCCGTGCGCCGGGGCGATGCGCTGCCGCTGTCGGCGATCCTGGAGAAATTGGGCGACAGGCTGGGAGGCGAAGTGATCGAGGTGGAATTCGAGCGGGAGGACGGCCTCTATGTCTACGAGTTCGAGATCGTCACGCCGACCGGACAGGTCCAGGAGGTCTATGTGGACGCGAGAACCGGCGAGATCATGGGCCGCGAGGACGACTGATGCGGGTGCTGGTTGTCGAGGACGAGGAGAGAATCGCCGCGGATGTTTCGGCTGCGTTGTCGGCTGCCGGATATCTGGTGGATGTCGCCGGGGACGGCGAGGATGCCTGGTTCAGGGGCGACACCGAGGACTACGACCTGATCGTCCTCGACCTCGGGCTTCCCGGCATGGACGGCCTTGCGGTGCTGAAACGCTGGCGCGCGGCAGGCCGTCAGACGCCCGTGCTGGTGCTGACCGCGCGCGGGACCTGGTCCGAGCGCGTCGAGGGCATCGACGCCGGCGCCGACGACTATTTGCCCAAACCGTTTCGCATGGAAGAGCTGGTCGCCCGCGCGCGGGCCTTGATCCGGCGCTCGGCGGGGCACGGCGTCGCCGTAATTCAAGCCGGTCCGCTGACACTGGACGCGCGCCAGATGCAGGTCGCGGTGGACGGCATTCCCAAATCTTTGACGCCGCTTGAATACCGGCTCGTTTCCTATCTCGTGCACCACAAGGGCCGGGTGGTGCCGCCCGGCGAACTGCTGGAGCATTTGTACGGCGACGACGACGCGCGCGAAGCCAACGCCCTGGAAGCCGTCGTCACGCGGCTGCGCCGCAAGCTGGGCCGCGACGTGATCGAAACCCGCCGGGGCTTCGGTTACGTCGTCTCGGCCGAATGAAAAACGCGGGCTCGCTTCGTCTTCGCCTGTTTCTCGCGGGCGCGGCCTCGGTGGTCGCGGCGCTGGCGCTTTCTGCGATCGGCCTCAACCTGTTGTTCGAACGGCATGTGGAACGCCGCGCGCTTGCGGAATTGACGGTGCACCTCAACCAGGTGATCGCCGGTCTGGAGCGCGACGCCGAAGGCGCACTTGCCGTGGCACAGACGCCGGCGGACCCCCGTTTTCAACGGCCGTTGTCGGGCCTTTTCTGGCAACTGGAAGCCGAAGGTGCGGTTCTCAGGTCGCGGTCGCTGTGGGACGACGCGCTGGCCTTGTCCGCCGACACGCTTCCCGACGGCCAGATCCACGAACACCTGATTGCCGGTCCCGACGGAACCGCCTTGCTGACACTGGAACGCAGCGTGACCCTGTCGCCGCGCCTGGGCGCCGTGCCCGTGCGGGCCGCGGTCGCGGTGAACCATGCCGAGATCGCCGCGGCTACCCGCGCGTTCGTCGCCGACCTGCTGCCGTACCTCCTGGTGCTGGCCTTGTTCCTGATCGCCGCGGCGTGGCTGCAGGTTGCGGTCGGCCTGCGGCCGCTAGCAGCGGTTCGTGTCGGGATCGCGGCGATCCGCGACGGCGCGCAAAAGCGGCTCGGCGGCGCCTTTCCCACGGAAGTGAGGCCGCTGGCCGCCGAGGTCGACGCCCTGCTGGAAGCGCGGGACGGTCAGGTCGCGCGCGCCCGCACCCGCGCAGCCGATCTGGCCCATGGTCTGAAGACTCCGTTGCAGGTTCTTTCAGGCGACGTCGACCGTCTGCGCGCGCAGGGTCTGGAGGATCTCGCCGACGAGATCGACGGCGTCGCCAACACGATGCGCCGCCGCGTGGACCGGGAGCTGGCCCGCGCACGCATCGGTATCGCCGGTCGCGACGCCAAATCCGACCTTCGCTACGTCGCACAGCGCGTGGTCGGCGTCGTCAAACGTACGCCGGACGGGGCCCGGCTGGAGTGGACAGTGGATGTTCCGGCGAGCCTCGTGGTCCGGATCGATGCCGACGATCTGACGGAAGCGCTGGGCAATCTCGTCGAAAACGCCAGCCGCTTCGCGCGATCCGCAATCACCGTGTCGGCCCGACGCAAGGGTGAGACGATCGAACTGAGCGTTCTGGACGACGGCCCCGGCATCCCCGGGAGCAAGGTCGATGCGGTCATCGACCGGGGCGCGCGGCTGGACACCGCGCGCGAAGGGACCGGACTTGGCCTGGCGATCGTCGACGACATCGTGACCGCGTGGAACGGACGCCTGGAACTTGTGCCCACCGCAGGCGGGTTGTCGGCCAACCTGCACCTGCCGGCCGCAAAGCCCTAAAGCGGGATCGGTTTAGGTCGAAGCGCCGAAGCGGTTGCAGCCAGATGTCCTTCGACAAGGCTCAGAATGAAAGTTCGTGACGGCGCGTCGCCGCGCGCCAACTGCGCGGTGTTGCGGTGGTGGTTCCCCTCTCCCCGGCGGGGAGAGGGTGGACCGCGGCGTGAGCCGCGGGCCGGGCGAGGGGGGTCC
>Ga0209783_1000009_pt1 | contig 115225 bp, 107 predicted proteins | sample WorMetfiPIANOSA1_FD_187395 | JGI IMG/M metagenome (GOLD analysis project Ga0209783, IMG submission 187395) | Marine gutless worms symbiont microbial communities from Max Planck institute for Marine Microbiology, Germany - Olavius filocauda... | ecosystem: Host-associated > Annelida > Digestive... | reverse complement strand
GGGGGGGGGGGGGGCCGCCGTCCGGAGCGTAGGCCGACTGTCTGATTTCAACCGGCAGGTCGAGGGCGCACAGGCGGCTGCCTTCACACAAAACAAAGGCGTGTTCCACGGCATTTTCCAGTTCCCGGACATTGCCGGGCCAGGTGTGATCCATGAGCAGGCGCATGGCCCGGCTTGAGATATCATTGATCGCTTTACCGGTTTTGCGGCTGTAGCGTTCAATAAAATGGGTCACCAGCAGGGGTATGTCTTCCCGGCGCTTGCGCAGCGGGGGGACCTGTACGGGGAATACTTTTAAACGATAATAGAGATCGTCGCGAAATCTCCCTTCCTTTACCAGGCTGTAAAGGTCACGCCGGGTGGCGGCGATGATACGGATATCAATCTTGCGGGGCCTGGATTCACCGACCCTCTCGATCTCCTTCTCTTGCAGAACCCGCAGCAGCTTGACCTGGATGTAGGGGCTGATTTCACCAATCTCATCCAGAAAAATGGTGCTGCCGGCCGCCTCCTCAAAGCGCCCCTTGCGATCCCGGATGGCCCCGGTAAAGGCACCCTTTACATGGCCGAACAGTTCACTTTCCAGCAGTTGTTCCGATAAGGCGCTGCAGTTTACGGTTACCATCGGCGCGGCCGCCCGGCTGCCGTGATAGTGAATGGCTCCGGCCACCAGCTCTTTGCCGGTCCCGCTTTCGCCCTGCACCAGGATGGCGGCATCACTGCGCGCGGCGGCCTTGATGGCGGTAAAAACCGGCTGCATGGCTGTACTTTTGCCGATGATGTTGTCCAGTTGATGGTGTTCATGCAGGCGGCGATCAGCTTCGGCGGCTCTTTCCTTGGCCTCCAGCAGTTCCCTGAGGTCGGTTACCGACTCGACGATTCCTTTTATCTGGCCAGCGTCGTCTTTTACCAGGCGGGCACTTTTCAGGACTGGAATGTCATAGCCGTCTTTGTGTCGCAGTGTACACTGTTTACCATCAACCGCGCCCTCTTTGAAAATCCCGCATTCCAGTGAACCGGTCGGGCAGCTTCTATTGAGACAGCGGTTGAAGTTCAGGATCGAGCATTTTTGGCCGATTACATCATCAGCCGGATATCCGTTGATCCGTTCCATGGCCGGATTCCAGGCCGTGATATGACCATACGGATCCAGGGTGAAGACCCCCTCCGCCATGGCCTCAAACATCATCTCTGCAAAACTGGCATCCATATGTGCTCCTGGTTGCGTTACGGTAACGTTACTTTTCGTTACCATAAGTTAAGGTAACGCAACTGTAGTGTCAATGAAAAGCCGGCCAGCAGGGATGCTAAAAAAGGGCCGGTATGGAATTATGTTAAATATACAGAGAGTTATGGTGTAAAAGAAAGATTTTCGCTATTTTCCGGCATACTGGCACGGTAGTTGTGTATAGATAATGTCGATATAGAAACAGAAGGAGATATAATGGCGAACCTTTCAAGACGATCATTTTTAAAAGGCGGTGTCGCCGCCGCCTGCTCACTGGCCGCTGCCCGGGTACCCGGCACGGCTGCCGCGGCTCCCGGGAAACAGCCGCTGGCCACCTTGCTGGATATCAGTAAATGCATTGGCTGCGAGGCCTGTGTGGACGCCTGCCAGGAGTCCAATGCGGCCAAGTTCCCCAATCCGCAAAAACCATTTCCCAAGATGTTTCCCGACCGCGTGCCGGTCATGGACTGGAGTGAAAAACGAGACGTCCGCGACCGTCTGACGCCGTACAACTGGCTTTATGTCCAGAATGCTACGGTCAACCTGAATGGCCAGGCAACGGAGGTGAACGTTCCCCGGCGGTGTATGCATTGCACCAATCCGCCGTGTGTCAAGCTCTGCCCCTGGGGGGCGGCCCGCCAACTGGACAATGGGCTTTCCCGCATCGATGCGGACCTTTGCCTGGGGGGTTCCAAGTGCAAAGCCGCTTGCCCGTGGGATATACCCGAGCGGCAGACCGGGGTGGGGTTGTACCTGGACCTGTTGCCCTCTTTGGCCGGCAACGGGGTGATGTATAAGTGCGATCGCTGCTATGATCGGCTGGCGGCTGGTGAAGCGCCGGCTTGTATAGAAGCCTGTCCCGAAGGCGTGCAAACCATTGGCCCCCGCGATGAGATTGTCGCGCAAGCCCATGTCCGGGCAAAAGAGATGAACGGCTATATTTACGGGGAAGTCGAGAACGGCGGTACCAATACGATCTACGTGTCGCCGGTCCCCTTTGATCAGTTGAACCAAGCGGTTGCAGCGGGCAGGGGCAAACCCCACCTGCAACCCGTCGCGGATGCCAACAACCTGGTTAAGGCGATGGTTGTCGCCCCCCTGGCCGGGGCAGCCGCCTTCTTGGGAAAATTTTATCGGGCGATGAAAAGCCCCGGAGAAGAGAGAGATGGCCAAGCATAATGTAGCAAACCGGCGTGCGTATCAGCCGCTGGCCTATCTGTATGGATTTAGCCTGCTCCTGCTAACCCTGACTGGATTCGGGCAGATGCCGATTTTCAAAAGGTATTACATCGCGGATATCCCCGGGTTGGGCTGGCTGGCCCAGTTCTACGTTACCCACTACCTGCACTATCTGGCCGCCATCGTCCTGCTGGCAATGGCCGGCTATGTGATTGCCCGCTATCTTGCACATGACAAAAACGGCATTAGCTTAACAGTATCCGGGCGCGTGCGGGCGGGGCTGCTGGGGCTGCTGATCGTGACCGGTCTGTTTCTGGTGTGGCGCAATCTGGCGGGCGTAATCCTGCCGCCGGGTTTCATTATACTTCTTGATATCAGCCACCTCCTATTGGTAATGTTGCTGCTGGGCGTGACTGGATTTTGCCGGGTGACCAAGCGATCCTGGACTGTGGCACGCGCCGCTGCCGTAAAAGAATCGTAAATCGAGGTCTGTAATGATAGATATCCTGTTTGCCATCGGTTTTATAGTTGTCTGGTACCTGCTGCAGGCGGTGATTCTACCGCGGATGGGCGTTCCAACTTGAATGAACCCAACCTGTCAGGTGACAGACAAATCCAAAATCAAAGAAAAGCCGGTTAGCGGTGAAATCAGTAGCGATTAGCCTCCCAGTTGCTGCCAACCAGTCCAAAGGCTCCCGGCGATGAGCAGCGCCAGTTCCGGGAGGCTCGCCTTGCGGATGTATTCAGCGGCGCTGTGATCTTTATCGCCGATCGGTCCCAGTCCGTCGATAACCGGGACCTTTTCGGCGGCGATCAGGTTTGCATCCGAAACCCCCTGGCGGTGTTCCGCCGCGATATCAATCCCCAATTCAGTTGCCGTCGATGCGATCACCTTGTAAAGGGTCTCGTTTGTGGCACACACCGGCATGGGCGGCCGCGTGCTGGTGATCTCGTAACTGGCCGCGGTGTTGGGTACGCTGCAGTGGGTTGTCAGCGTGTCGATCTTTGCTTGCAACCGGGCATAGTCTTGCTGAGCTGCGAAGCGAAAATCAATTTTAGCGGACGCCTTTTCCGCAACCGTATTGGACCCGATGCCGCCCGCCACCAGCCCCACGTTTACCGTAATGCCATTGTCCGGGTCATTCAGGCTTTCGAAGGCCAGCGTTTTCTGCGCCAGTTCTAAAATAGCGCTGCCCTTGTCCGGTCCGGCATAGGCCGCGTGCCCGGCCTGGCCCCGGACGTCAAGGTTAAGGGCAATATTGCCCTTGCGGCCGGTTACGATCTCACCGTTCAGGCCGCCGCACTCAAGCACCAGGGCAAATAGGCTCCGGCGTGCTTCCCGGCGGATGAGTTCCCGGGAAGACCCGGAGCCGATCTCTTCATCGGAATTGAACACGAAGGTTACCGGGAGCGTGTCCAGCAGCCCGGCAGCAGCCAGTGCTTTCAAGGCGTAAGTACCCGCCACCAAGCCGCCTTTCATATCGGCGACACCCGGTCCGTAGCAGTGGGCGGCGTCTTCTTTGTACCAATTGAAATCGGTATCGATCGGAAACACCGTATCCATATGCCCGCTGAGCATGACGTGATGCTGATAATGCTCGGTTGCGCTGGTGCGGACAACGAGGTGATTGCCTGCCCTGGTCTGGGGCACGGTTTCACAGGACATGCCGTCGCCTGCGAAGGCCGCCGCAATCCGGGCGGCAACCCGGTCCACACCTGCTTTGTTGTAGCTGGAACTCTGGATCAGGACCAGGTCCTCCAACAGGGCAAACATGTCGGGAGTGCTTTGCCGGATGTAAGTGTGCAGACGTTCAGGGATCATTTTACAGCTTTGTTTTGAGGTCGCCAGGGTAGCGTAAATATCCCACGTCTCGGAATATTTTTCAATTCAAAGTTCAATCAAAAAACGGACAAAACAATTGCAATTTCAAAGGGGGATTGCTATGGGCATCTGGATTAAGCAATACTTATGATTTGCAGCCAATTACACCGTGACGGTATTCGGGTGGGTAAACCAACTAGCAAGCCATTTGATGCGGGGCGAAATGGGGGCATGGCATGGGTGATTTTCAGGCAACGTTGAACGCAGTGCAAGCGCTGGATTCAACCAAGATTTTCTTTACCGATCTGCATGGCCGGATTATGAGCCTGCCGGTGAATCCTGAGAACATGGAGTCCATCTGCGAAACGGGTATCGGTTTCGACGGTAGTTCCATCGCCGGGTTTGCGGCCGTCGAAAAAAGTGACCGTATTCTCAAACCGGTCAAGGAGAGTTATCGCGCGGTAAAGTTCACGGATGAAAAGGTCGGGTTCTTTATCGGGGATGTTCACAATGAAGCCGGCCAGCGCGCCCAGGCCGATCCCCGGGCCATTCTGGAGAATGTGCTGGCGGAGGCCGAAAAGGCGTTTGGTTATACGTTCACCGTGGGACCGGAGCACGAGTTTTTCTTATTGCAGGGCGATACTTTCGATGCGGACTCCCATACGGATAACGGGCGCTATTTTAAGGCCAGCCCCCATGACAAGGGGGAAGCCGTACGCGACCGGATCATCGCCGTGCTGGCGGAATGCGGCATCAAATTTGAGAAATCGCACCATGAAGTAACCCCATCGCAGCATGAGATTAACCTCGAATGCACAGACCCGCTGAATGGTGCCGACCGGACGGTGCTGTTCAATTATGTGACCCAGAAAGTGGCCGCCGAATTTGGCTACCATGCCGCTTTCATGCCCAAACCGTTTGACGGGTACAACCGCAATGCCTTTCATATCCATCTTTCCATGCAGGACGCTGCGGGCCAGAATGTCTTTTACGATCCGGCGGCCCCCAAGCATATCGGTAAGATCGCCCGACAGTTTATCGCGGGCATCCTCAAATATGCCCGCGAAACCTCTATCATTATGGCCTCCACGCTCAATTCCTACAAAGCCTATGTGATTGAACGCGAAGCACCCGTCGTGCGCAACTGGGGTTTTAGCAACCGCAGCTCCATGGTCCGGATCCCGCATGCCCTTAACCCGCAGAGCACCCGGCTGGAACTGCGCAGTCCGGATCCCTGTGGGAACCCCTATCTGCAGATAGCCGTGCTGATCGCCATGGGTCTGGCCGGCATCCGGGAAGAACTTGATGCCGGGCCGCCCATTTCCGGCAGTACCTACCGCAAGAACTGGAAAATGAAGGTCTGGGATCGGCGGTTTTTGCCCAAATGCATGTACGAGGCGCTGGTAGAGGCCGAACGCAGCAAGTTTCTCAAAGAGACGCTTGGTGAACGCATCTATAACAATTACATGGCCCTCAAGGTAAGTGACTGGGAGGAACACCGCACCCACGTGACGCCCCGAGAGCACAGTAAATATTTAAGTCGGTAATGCCCAGAGAGGGCCCGTACGCCGAGATTGGGCCAATCAGTCTTCGCTCTGCGAGCTTCACCCGACAAGCAGACATTTTAAGACAGCCGCCAGTAAGGATAAAAATAATGGAAGCCTGGGTTGAACAACTTCAAAACAGTGTCAATACCCTTGAACGTCTAAAGGACTATATCGAGGTCACCCCGGATGAGGAAAAGGCCATCACCACTTTGAATACCAAGTGGGGCACCACCCCCTATTTTGCCGCCCTGATGGATCCCAAAGATCCCAACTGTCCGGTCCGGCGCCAGGTGTTGCCATCCATGGAGGAAACCGTCAACGAGTACGGTGTGGACAACTACCTGATCTGGAAAGAAAACCGCAGCACCGATGAGGTGCGGCCCGACAGTATCGCCCGCCAGTACCACGACCGGGTGGCCTTTACCGTTACCGATGTATGCGCCAATTACTGCCGGCATTGTTTCCGCAAGGAACTGGTGGTGGACCGCGATATTCAGTTCCGCATGGACCTGGAAGAGGGCCTGGCCTGGATAAAGGAGCACACCGAGGTCCGGGACGTCCTGATCACCGGGGGGGACCCTTTTATCCTTTCCGACGATAAAATCGAATACCTGATCCGCAAGTTGCGGGAACTCGACCACCTGGAGATGATCCGTTTCGGCACCCGTACCCCGATCGTGTTGCCCCAGCGGATCACCCCGGCGCTTAAGAAAATCCTCAGCCCCTACCACCAGATTCCGCTCTGGATCAATACCCAGTGCAACCATCCCAAGGAGATTACCGCGGAAACAGCCCGGGCAGTTTACGACCTGCTTACCTGCGGCGTCAACGTCGGCAATCAGGCGGTCTTGCTAAAGGGGATCAATGATGATCCGGAGACTTTCCGGCGGCTGCACCAGAAGTTGCTGCAGGTGCGCATACGGCCCTATTATGTGTTCTATTGTGAACCGGCGCCCGGCATCGACCATTTCCGGACAACCGTGGAAAAGGGCGCCGAATTGATCCGGGATGCCATCCGCGGCCATACCACCGGCCTGGCCCAGCCCATGTACGTGATTGCCACCAATATCGGTAAGATTCCGCTGATGCCCGATTACTACATCATGGGTAAGGATGAAAAAGAGTACACCCTGAAAAATTACCAGGGGAAACTCACCCAATGGCCCAATATGCCCGCCTGACAAGGGTGCCTCCCGGGTTGATCTGGGCCTGTGGTTCTTGCTGAGCGTTTGACATCCGGGGGTCATTTGGTTTAGCATAAGCCCTGCATTTACTTGTAGATAACCAAATTACGCAGGCCTGGGGAACTTCATGATAATCGGTCTGGATGTCGGCGGTACTCACACGGATGTGGTGCTTTTGGGAAATGAAGGCCTGGTCGGGTCCGTCAAGATCGCAACCAATACGGGTGATCTTTTTCAGACCGTCCTGGACGGTATCGACCAGATCACCAGTGGGATCTCCCCGGAATCAATCCAGCGCCTGGTATTGAGCACCCCCCTGACGACCAATGCCGTTGTCCAGGGGAAGATCCCCAGGGTTGGCATGCTCGTGGCCGGCGGTCCGGGGATCGATCCGGCCCTCTACCGCACCTGTGACGATTACCATGTCGTGACCGGCGCCATCGATCACCGCGGCCGTGAAACCGCGGCTATCGATCCCGACCAGATCGAAGCCATCGCCGCGCAAATGGCGGACCGGGGTATCGAACTGGTCGGGGTGGTCGGCAAATTCTCGACGCGCAACCCGGCCCATGAAAATGCCGTTGCCAGGCTGATCGATGCCCGGTTTAAAAAAGTATTCCTGGGACACCGGGTTTCGGGTAAACTCGGCTTTCCCCGCAGAATCGCCACCACCTATCTCAACACCGCGGTTTATCCCATCCATCGCGAGTTTTTCACGGCCGTCAAAAAATCCCTGGAAAGCAAAGGCCTGACAGTCCCCATCCGGATTCTGAAGGCCGATGGCGGCAATATGAACCTGGAGGCTTCCATTGATTTCCCGGCCCAGACGATTCTCTCCGGGCCCGCTGCCAGCGTCATGGGCTCATTGGCCTTCGCCCCCGATGAAGAAGAGTGCTTGGTGATGGATATCGGGGGTACCACCACCGATATGGCCGTGATGGTCAAAAATGCCCCTTTGCTCGATCCTACGGGGACCGATATACAGCCTTTGAAAACGCTGGTCAGGTCTTTGAAAACGCATTCCATCGGCGTGGGCGGTGACAGTGTGGTCCAGGTTGCCGCGGGGCAGCTGCAGGTAGGGCCCCAGCGCAGGTGGCCGGCCATGGCCTACGGCGGGCCCGCGCCGACGCCCACGGATGCTATGGTGGTTTTGGGGCTCATCAAGGGATCGGGGCTGGCAGCCGCCCGGGAGGGGATCGCTGTTCTGGCGGGTAGCCTGGGGTTGTCCGTGACGGCGGCGGCTGAAAAAATTTTCAATCACACCTGTGAAAAAATTCTGGCACAGGCCCGGCAGATGATTGCCCGGATTAACAGCCAGCCGGTTTATACGGTCCACGAGATGCTGGAAGGTCACAGCGTGAACCCTGAGAAAATACTCGTCCTCGGTGGGCCGGCGGCCGCCTTTGCGGGCCGGCTCGAAGAATTATCCGGGTGGCAAGCAGGGGTTGTCCCCCGCTGGGAGGTGGCCAACGCCATCGGGGCGGCCCTGGCCCGCACAACCACTGAAGTAGCGTTAAGAGTCGATACGCAACAGGGGCTGGCCCTGGCTCCCGAAGAGCATTTCCGCAAGCGCATCAGCAACAGCTTCAACCTGGAAAAAGCGCGGCGGCAGACCCTGGAGCTGTTGAAAGCCAAGGCCCTGGCACTGGGGGCCAATCCCGGTCACCTGGAGATGGAAATCGTGGATGAAAGCGAGTTCAACATGGTCCGCGGGTTCAACACAACCGGCAAAATCATGCACGTGCAGGCCCAGATCAAACCGGGTCTTATTCATGGATACGACCCGATTGCAGGAGCGCTGCTGTAAAGATGCTCAAAGCCGAACATACAACCGGACTTGTTTTTTTCCCTGCCTATGGCTGGGCCATCAGTGCCAGTCACCCGGAGCGGGAAGAGCGCCTGCTCTATACCCAGGATCAGATCCGGGAAGAAGGACTGTTGGACATTGTCGGCATTTCCGAGTTCAAGCCCGACCTGGTAACCCTCGATGATGTCCGCCGGGTACATTTCTGCGTTCCCGATCCCTGGAAGGTGATGACCCAGTCGCATTTCATAAGTGCCGGCGGGGCCAAGACCATTGGTATGGCCATCATGGAAAAGCAGGTCGAAAAGGGGTTTGCACTGGTCCGGCCTCCGGGACACCACGCCATGCGGGTCGTGCATGGCGGGCGCGGATTTTGCGCCGTCAATATCGAAGCCATCATGATCGAATACCTGCGCCAGGCCTATCAGGTGGACAAGGTGGCGATTATCGATACGGATTGCCACCATGGGGACGGCACCCAGGATATCTACTGGTACGATCCGGACACGCTGTTTATTTCCATTCACCAGGACGGCCGGACGCTGTATCCTGGATCTGGCGCCACCGGGGAGATGGGGGGCGGGAATGCCATTGGTACCACCCTGAATATTCCCCTGCCGCCGCAAACTTCATCCGAAGGTTTCCTATACGCTGTTGAACATATCGTGCTGCCGATACTCGCGGATTTCAAACCGGACTTGATTGTCAACTCGGCCGGCCAGGACAACCACTATTCCGACCCCATCACCAATATGAATTTCTGTGCCCAGGGATATGCCGACCTGACGACCCTGCTGCAACCGGACATCGCTGTACTTGAGGGCGGGTATTCCATCGAGGGCGCGTTGCCGTATGTAAACCTGGGGATCGTTCTGGCGATGGCCGGGATAGATTACGGCCATGTGCGGGAACCGGATTACGATCCTGACCGCATTCGGCAAAGCCCGGACATTACCGCCTATATCGAGAAGGTGGGTGAGACGGTCTTGGGCCTCTGGCAGCAACGCGCACGGATGCAGGATACCATGTGCGGCGGGCGGGATTATCTTGTCCGTGACCGCAATATCTTCTATGATACGGACCAGATCATGGAAAAGCAGCAAGACCGGATAACCATCTGCCCGGATTGCAGCGGGGCCCTGCGCATTGATTCCAGCGCCGGCAACTACAGCCGGATAACGGCCATCCACATCCCGCGCAAGGCCTGCCGCAGTTGTCAAGAGCGGGGGCACCAGTGGTATGAAAGCGTCGGCGAATTTTCCTGCGACCGGGTCTATCTGCAGGATCGGGTCGCAGACCAGTTCCTCGAAAAGAAGTTGCGGCCCGGCATCGGCGAGCGCTTTTAACCTCAGCGGTAAACCGGCTGTTCAGGATCAGACCATATTTCGGTTTGGCGGGTGCACGTAAAAAACTTGGAGCATAGCCGCAGGGGGTGGCTTGAACCCATACAGGCAAAGCCGGATAAGGCGTCAACTTGAAATCCGCGCACAGATCATCAGGGCGGTCCGCGAGTTTTTCCAAAAGGACGGGTACCTCGAAGTTGAGACCCCGGTCAGAATACCGGCGCCGGCCCCGGAAGCGCATATAGACGCACCGCCTGCCGGAGATTGGTTTTTACAGGCTTCCCCGGAGCTGTGTATGAAAAGGCTGCTGGCAGCCGGTTATGAAAAGATATTCCAGATTTGCCCCTGTTTCCGGTCCGGGGAGCGGGGAGACCGCCACCTGCCGGAAATGACCTTGCTGGAATGGTATGCCGCCCATACGGATTACCGGGATATGATGGGGCAGTGCGAGCAGCTGATCAAGCACGCTGTCCACTGCCTGGGAAAGACTGCCCTGCAATATCAGGGTTTGACGATTGACCTGGAAGGTGCCTGGCCGCGATTGACGGTGGCTGAGGCATTTGCGCGTTACGGCTCCCAGTCGGTCAACCACGCGCTTGAAACCGGTCGTTTCGATGAGATCATGGGATTGGAAATCGAACCGGCCCTGGGTAGCGCGCAGCCGGTTTTCCTGTATGACTATCCGGCCCAATGCGCCGCCCTGGCCAAGCGCAAGGCGTCAGACCCGGATATTGCCGAACGCTTTGAACTGTACATCGCCGGCCTGGAGCTGTGCAACGCTTTCAGTGAATTGGGCGACCCGGTTGAACAGCGGGCCCGCTTCGAACAAGTGCTCGACCAGCGGGCAGCGGAGGGCAAGCCCGGTTATCGACAGCCGGAGACATTTCTGGCCACCCTGGCCGACATGCCGGCCGCGGCCGGCAATGCGCTTGGAATTGATCGGCTGGTCATGTTGATGGCCGATACCGCCCGGATAGATGATGTTGTGAGTTTTATACCCGAAGAGCTTTGAGATGAATAGATTTCGCCTGACAACAATTGCCTGCGCTTTGATCTGGGGCCCGGCGGTTCCGGCTGGTGCCGCTGAAGGCAGTGGTGCCCAGGGGTTTCTATTCTATTTTGGTCTCGTCATTGTTGTGCTGGCTTTGATGGTCCTGCTGGCCTGGCTGGGAAACCTGCGGCTGCGCCAGCTGGTTACCAAAAAGTCAGAGGAGCTCAAAGAAACGGAAGAAGAATACCGCACCTTGATCGGTGATTTGAATATCAGCCTTTTCAGGGTCGCTGGAGGGCCTTAAGCTCGTATCATTCGCGCCAATGCCGGTTTTGCCGAGATGTTTGGTTATGACGCGGCCGACGAGGTGATCGGCCTGTCGGTCAAGCAGTTTTACCAGAATCCGGAGGACAGGTGGATCTTCATGCATGCGGTGACCGAAAAGGGCCGCGTCGAAGGCATGGAACTCAAGCTGATCAAGCAAGACGGGACCGTCATCTATACCCAGTGTACCGCCAAGGTGAAATATGACGCGGCTGGCAGGATCAAATGGATTGAAGGTATTCATGAAGATATTACCGAGCGTAAAAACGCCGAGGCGGAGCTCCGCCAGTTAAACGAGGAACTGGAGCTCCACATTGCCGACCGGACCGCCATGCTGGAGGCACCCATTGAAAAAGCCCGTAAACTGGCCTCTGAGGCCGAGGCCGCCAGTGTGGCCAAAAGTGAGTTTTTGGCCAACATGAGCCACGAGATCCGCACGCCCATGAACGGGATCATCGGCATGTGCGATCTGATCATGAATACCCGCCTCGATCGCAAGCAGATCGAATACCTCAATACTATCCAGTCCTCCGGGCAATCACTGCTGGAGCTGATGAATGATATCCTGGATTTTTCCAAAATCGAGGCGGACAAACTGAAATTTGAACGCATCCCCTTTTCGCTGCGCACGATGATGGGGGAGATTCCCGAAGTCTTTATCGAGCGGATGTCACGGAAACAGCTGGAAATGATTACCGACATCGCGGATGATGTTCCGGACAGACTGGTGTCCGACCCGCTGCGTACCAGACAGGTGCTCATGAACCTGGTGTCCAACGCCCTGAAGTTCACCCAGAGCGGCGAAATCTGTATTTCGGTTGAAGTGAAGGGGCGCAACGCCGAGTCGCTTGAGCTGCTCTTTTGTGTCCGGGATACCGGGATCGGGATCGATCCGGAACTGCTTGAAAAACTTTTCGATGTGTTTACCCAGGCCGACGGATCCACTACCCGTAAATATGGCGGAACCGGTCTGGGGCTGGCTATTTGCAAACGGATCGTGAACATGATGGGCGGCGATATCTGGGTCGAGAGTGAGCCCGGCCAGGGCAGTTCTTTCTGGTTCACCGCCCTTTTTGAAGTGGCCGCTGGTGAACCCGAGCGCAAGCTGGTGGTGCCGGATTCCATGCGCAATGCCCGCGTGTTGATTGTCGATGACAACCGGATTGCCTTGCATGTGATCAAACGGCTGGTGGAGTCCTTCGGTTGCCGGGCCGTGATAGCCGGTTCCGGAGAGGAGGCCCTGACCTTGTATTCGGCAACCCTGGACGACGACCCCATGGACCTGGTGCTCATGGATATCGGCCTGCCGGGGATGGACGGTATTGCCGCGGTAAATCGCATCTGGGAACTAAACAGCGGCAGCCAGGTGCCGGTCATCATCATCAGTGCCGTCGGAAGCGAAAAGGAAATGCGGCGCGCCGCCGAGGCCGGCATCGAACATTATCTCGTGAAACCGGTCAAACATTCGGGACTTTTCGACGCCATGGTTGAGGTACTGGGATTCAAGCAGACCCGCCGGCCGGAGCTGCAGCCACGCCTGGTGACACCCGATCATTTTACCGAGCTACGGGTCCTGCTGGTCGAAGATAACCAGATCAACCAGAAAGTGGCCAAGGAGATATTGCGGCTGGGGGGCATCGATCCGCAAGTCGTCGAGAACGGGGCCAAAGCGGTTGAGGCGGTGCGGGACGGAGCGTTTGACCTGGTGCTGATGGATATCCAGATGCCCGAGATGGACGGCCGGGAAGCGACCACCGTCATCCGCAATGAACTCGGCCTGGCTGATTTACCGATCATTGCCATGACCGCCCATACAATGGCCGGGGACCGCGAAAAATGCCTGGCCGTCGGGATGAGTGATTATATCTCCAAACCCATTGATCCCGAGCTGTTGTTTCAGGCCATCGGCAATGCGGTCGAACCTGGCAGCTACGGGAAGGTATCCTTGTCGGCCCCGGATGGGGAGCAGGATGATGAAGACCTCTACCTGGACGATCTGCCCGGCCTGGATCTCGCGGAAGGTTTGGCCCGCGTGGGCGGGTCCCAGGACCTTTACCTGGAAATACTGAACGAGTACTGTGACTACTATCAGGAGGTAGTATCGGAGTTTGCCAACCTGCTCGAACAGGCCGATTATGCGGCCGCCCGGAAAAAGGCCCATTCGCTCAAGGGGGCGGCCGGGAATATCTCTGCCGTCGATTTGAGACTGGCGGCTGAGTCACTGGAAACCGCCTGTCTGGAAGAAAACCTTGCCCGGGCCCGGGTCCGGTTGGAAGATGTGAATCAGGCTTTACAACAGTTATTTGCAAGTGCGCACCGGCTAAAGAAAAGCACCGGCTGACCATCCCTTTGCGAAGTCCCCGGCCCCTGCTCAATGGCCGGGGTGCCGCGTAATCTTATGGCACTCCCGCCGGACACCCTATTCGGATGGTAAATTACTCCCCGGAGAGACGCGGCCGTCATTGGACGCATTTTTTTCAGCACAGAGCACAAAAAGGATCACGGCGGCCGTCATCAGGACCCCGCCTAGCAGAAAGGCCTGCCTGAGCCCGGCAATATCCATCATCAGGCCGGCGGCCATTGATCCGGTCAGCATCCCCAGGCTGTGCCCCATGGTCAGCAGGCTCATGATGGACCCCCATGGCACGGTGTTCGTTCCCTTTGATGACGACCAGGGCCATCAGGGCCGGGGTCGCGATGCCGCCGCCCACCCCGAATAAAACGTTGGCCGCCAGGAGGGCTTGAAAACTTTCAGCCCAGTTGAAAAGAAAGACCCCCAGGGCGCCCACCAGACCGCCAATAATGACCAGTACGTTCTTATTGGTCCGGTCAGCCAGGGTGCCCATGGGGAAGTGCAGGACGCCGCTGATGAATATGCCGATCATGACCAAAAAGCCGACCGTCGAGCTGGACAGCTGGAGATTGGTAGCGGCCAGGACCGGTAAGAAGCCCCAAATGACACCGATGCAGGCCGCGTAGGCAAAACGGATGGCAAACTGGCCGATTATATCGCGATCGACCATTAACCGTCGCCAGGGGACGATTTGGGCGGCAGCCACCACCACTTTTTCGCTGCGGGTGGGAGGCAGCAGGCAGATAGATAATATGAAGCTTGTCCCCGCAAGCAGGCCCATACAGAAAAAGGCCGTATCCAGGCTGAAGAGACCATTGATGTACCCGCCCAGCACCGGCCCGATACTCAATCCGAAGAACATGGCGACATTGAACAGCCCCATGGTGGTGCCTTCCCGGCCCGGTGGGGTAATATCACCCACATAGGCCTGGATGACCGGCATCATCATGGCGGAAGCGATCCCCTGAAAAAAGCGGATGACGATCAGGGCGGTCACGGAACTCGAAAGCATGAACGCCAGTGAAATAAAGGTGTAGGCCAGCAAGCCCGTCACGATGTAGGGCCGACGACCGTGTTCATCCGATTTTTTACCGAAATAGGAGAGGCTGAAAGTTCGGGAAAGAGAGAAAGAGCCGAAAATGAGGCCGATGGCAAAACCACCGGCACCCAATTCATGCGCGTAAACCGGCAGCAGTGGTACCACGATGCCGACGCCGGTCACCGCGGTGAAAAGAGAGAAAAAGAGGACCCCAAATATCTTCCAGTTCAGGGTGGCCATGGCCTGCAGATTCCTGGTTTAAAGGTTCTCAAACATGGGCGCATGCCTGGCGACCAGGCTTGGCGTAACCATGGGCCCTGTTGTCAGATTGTGCGCGGGATATGCGCGTCATCTCGCTGAACTGCCGGCCAGACGACTTTCCGGGCTTTGATGTAATAAAGCTATCTCAAAAACGGATTTTGGTTCAATATCAAGGCGGGCGCTATATTTGAACCGGAGTAATACTAGCGTATTTCGAGGATTCAAATTTAGCGCCCAACGCCGAGATTGGGACAATCAGTCTTCGCCCGAGGCTACGCCCGACAAGAAGACTTTTTAGAGATAGCTTTTAGCCTTAACCTAAGGCTGCATCAGTGCTTTCAGCCGCCCCCGTGGGCTGTTTTACAGGCCGGCGGGGTAAATCCGCCGGATCCGGTAGGCACCCCGTTGGGACGGATGGCGCCGGCCGACATCAGCTTGACCACGTCCTGGTGGCAGCATTCCGGACAATCCGGGGCCGGGCCGCCGGTGGAAAACGTCAGTTCTTCAAAATCGTGACCGCATTGGTTGCAGCGGTATTCATAAATCGGCATCGCATATCTCCTGGAGGCTGTAAAAGCCTGACTGCATCTAAACTTTTCGCGCTAACGTAGCACCCCCGATGCGCAAGTCAAGCCTGTATCTGCAGGTTCAACCGCCAACAATTCGAGGTGTTACCGCCTTCCGGTCGGCCAGTCCCTGCCAGCTCTCGTCGGGATAGCCGACTGTCAAGACCGCCTGGACCGATTCGGCGGCCGGCATGCCGATATCCGTTTGAATGGCGCGGTCCCGGTTCATGGCCGCAACCGCGAACCCGATCGGACAGGATCCCAATCCCAGGCTGTGCGCCCCCAGGAGAATATTCTGGGCCGCCATCAGGGCATCTTCCTTGGGGCATGAGGCCCCCGGGGTCGTAGCAATGATGATCAGGGCCGGTGCCTGCCAGAATAGAAAGTCTTTGCCAGTAGTTTCGAATTCAGCGATTTTTTCTTTAACTTCCTGATAATAATTAAGATAGTATGTTTTTAGCTCGCTGCGACCACAGAGGGCCAGCAGGTTGTGCAGCAGTGGGTTGGCGGCGGTTTGATTCAGTTTTCGGAAGAAGGCCCCCACGGCCTTACCCAGTTCCAGAACCGCCGGGCGGGTCGGGACCAGCGTAAAGGTCCACGGTTGGCAATTCGAACCGGAAGGGGCACTGATCCCTATTTTTACCAGGTCTTGCAGAATGCTCAAGGACACCGGTTTGTCAAGGTAGTTCCGGCAGGAGCGCCGGGACCGCATGAGCCGGAAAAGCTGCGTTGTATCGAATCCACCATGGGGCAGCCAGCGATTGTCGTTGGGAACCGTTGCGAGCTGCAGGCCGCCGGCCGCAAGGTTGGTGACCGTGACCGCTCCCGTAGGGCACGCCGCGGCGCAATGACCGCAAGCGATGGATTCATTTCCGGTCACCACCGCTTTGTCGCCTTGCAGGCTGAGAGTTTCTTTGGGGCAGACGCGGATACATTCACCGCAGCCGGTACAGAGGTCGGGGTCGATGACGGTATGCACGGTTTTTTCCATGGCGGGTACAATTCCTTTACGGATTGGGGTTTGCTTTGCTTGCCTTTGTCCGGGGCAGTCTTTTTACGCGTCGCTCAAGTTCGCGTCGCGTGATTTCAACGTCTCTGCAGGCCGCTGATAAAATGCTCCACGGCGTGATCGAGCAGACTTTTGTGGCTATCGCCGGCGAGCACGGTACCCTTGAGTTTTTTGAACTGGATCAGACCATGCAGGGTGCCCCAGAAGGTGATGGCGTCCCGTCGCGGGTTCCGGCTGTGAAACAGGCCGGTGCGCTTGCCCGTGTTGAGGATCTCGATGATCAGTCCGATGATCTGGCTGCCGTGACGATCTACTTTGCTTTTCAGGTTGGGCGCGAAAAAGATTTCAGGCGAGGCGAGAAAGTAATTGATAATATCGTAGTAGTTCCGGTTTTCCTGGCTAAAGCGGATGTATTGGCGGCCTATCCGGCGCAGTTTTTCATCGGGCGGCAAATCCAGATTAGCGGTCTTGATAATCCGGGCGAAGAGTATTTCCAGGCCTTCCTCCTGGAGGTCGGCGAAAATCTCCTCTTTATTTTTGTAGTAGAAATAGATGGTGCCCACCCCCAGTTCAGCCTGTTTGGCAATCTGATTGATGGAGGTGGCGTGCAGGCCCTTTTCAAAGAGCAACGCGCGGGCGGCATCCAGAATCTGGTTCCGCCGGGCCTGTTTTTCCCTTTGCCGTCTCTCTTTAAGTCCCATGGTTGTATCGTTTGTGCAGTCTTATAGTTTGCGAAAAGAATACCAGGGGCTCTGCCGCTTCATGTGGCAGTGCCGGACCGGGCACCAGCGAATGGGGTCGGTTTCCGGTGGGCAACCCAGTCCGGCGGGCGACCCGGAACGGGCGGCCACCCAGGCCCGGGCCTGTTCTTCGCTGTCGACCGTGCCCGCAGTGTAAACGGTCCTACCAACGCAATGCATATAGCCGTATTCCAGGCGGTAGGTTCCCATCCTGCCCTTCATTGGAGTTCGCTGTTGAATTTCTTGGTCATCATTTTTTCGTAAAACACCGGGGCGATGCGGCTGACCCAATACCCGAGTTTACCCATGAACGTCAATATCAGCAGGGGCTTTTTCCGAACCGCCGCCCGGTATATCGCTGCAGCCGCGCTCTCCGGGGTGGCCTCTTTGCCGATCTTGGATTGCGGTCGCGCGGTCACCTGACCGTCGGCCCCCAGCGCCCGGGTCTGGAGGTTTGTGCGAATGAATCCGGGACAGACGATCAGTACATGGACGCTCTGTTCGCGCAGTTCACACCGCAGCGAGGTAAACAACCCGTGCAGGGCGTGTTTGCTGGCACTGTAGCCGGTGCGTCCCAAAAGCGGTGTAAGCCCGGCCACGCTTTCGTTGACGATAATCAGGCCCCGGCGGGCAATCAGGCTGTCGAGGGCGGCTTTGGTACAGTAGAGCGAGCCGAAGAAATTGACCGCCATGACCTTGTGAAAAACATCGACCTGCGTGTCGGCAAAACGGCTGCGCTGCGTAATGCCGGCATTGTTGACCAGGACATCGATCCCGCCGAATTCGCGGATGACCGCGGCCATGGCAGCGGCACACCTGGCTTGATCGGTGACGTCGCAGGTGACGGCCAGGGTCCGCCGGCCGGATGCGCGAAATTCCTGTTCACACCGGGACAGGGCGGCCGGGTCCACATCGATTAAAGCAACCGCGGCCCCCTCGCCGGCGAATTTACGGGCCAGGGCGAGGCCGATCCCGCTGGCGGCGCCGGTGATGGCGACCACTTTATTTTTAAACGGACGAGTTGCCATGTTGTTTCACTACCTAGTAAACCACCGCAATGTTACCAGCGGAGGACTAAAGCCCGGGTGCCTCGCAGGCGTGGTCCTGCGGGTCTTTGAACCGGGTGAAGATAAAGGCGGTGAGCAATCCGGCGACAATGTGCCAGATTCCCCACCAGCCGACCAGGATGGCCATGCCGCCCATGCCGCCGAAGAAATTGAATACCAGGATCAGGCCCAGGGCCGAATTCTGGATGCCGACCTCGATGGAAACCGCCCGGCAGGCGCCTTCCTCCAGCCGAAACAGACGCGCGGTCCAATAACCGATATTCAATGCCAGGGCATTGTGCACCAGGACCGCCAGGACCACCAGTCCGATGACCTGCACGAAAATTTTAATATTTGCGGCCAGGGCGCCCAGGACGATCAGAATGAAAAAAACCAGGGCGAAGATCTTGAACGGTTTCCGGACCCGGTCGGCCAGGTTGGGGAAGACCCGGGAGAGGGTCATCCCCAGCATGAGCGGGATGCCCAGGACAATAAATACCGTGGTAAAAACATCCATGGGGCTCAAGCTCACCTTCTGGAGGATGGGCGCCGTGTCCGGGTTCAGGCTGCCCCAGATCGACAGGTTCAAGGGTGTCATCACAATGGCGGCCGCCGTGGAGACCGCCGTCATGCTGATGGACACCGCGCAGTTGCCCCTGGCCAGGTAGGTCATGAGGTTGGAGAGGTTGCCGCCCGGGCAGGCCGCCACCAGAATCATGCCCAGGGCAATGGATGGGTGCGGCCTGATCAGCAGGGTCAACCCGAAGGTAAAGGCCGGCAACAATACAAACTGGGCAAACAGGCCGATGCCGGGTGCTTTGGGTGAGACAATTATCCGCTTAAAGTCCTCCACCTTAAGGTCGATGGCGACGCCGAGCATCATCAGCCCGATGGCGGCATTGATGATCATCAGGCCCTGCGGATTGAAATTCAGACGGACCTGGTCAATGGCTACCGGATCCATAAGCCCTCCTGTAAGGTTGGTCTCATATTCAACTTTCGGGTTTCATAAGAATTAAAGTTCAATTGAATCCTTATCAAGCCTTATACGCCCCCACATTGGCCAGGGCCATGCTGCCGGGGCTGACAGTCGTGGGGTCCGTCATGACATTGATGCAGCAGGTTTTGCCCGAAGCAAAGGCGGCCTCGATGGCCGGCCGTATGTCGGCCGGTTTTTCAACCAGATAGCCTTCACCGCCCAGGGCGGCCACCATTTTGTGATAATCCACCCGGCCGATAAAGGTGCCGGCCTCGATGGCATGGCCGATCCTGATTTCCTGGCTGTGCCGGATCATGCCCCAGCCGAGATCGTTGCTGATGACTACCACAATGGGCAGGTTTTTTCGAATGGCATTTTCGAATTCCATGAAGTTGAACCCGATCGAACCGTCACCCGAGATGAGCAGCACCCGCTTGTCGGGATATCTGAGCTTGGCTGCATTGGCATAGGGCAGGCCGACCGCCAGGGACCCGAAAATGCCGCAATCCAGGTAGTGGCCGGGTTTTCGAATGGTCCGGGTCATGCCCATCCAGGTGGTGGTGTCACCGCCATCGGCTACCACGATGTCGTCTTCCCGGTCCATGAAGCGGTCAACTTCGCGGGCCAGGCGCAACGGGTGGATGGGCGTGTTGTCGCTTTCCCAGTCGGCTGTACTGGGTTCTTTGCCGGCGGTGTCGGCGGCTTCCAGACTGGCGATCCAGGGTGCTAACCGGCCGGTCAGCTCAGCTTTCAGGTTGTCCGCTGTCAAAAGGGCATTGCATTCGGCCAGAAACGCCTGCACGTCGCTCACGATGGGCAGATCAATGGCCCGGTTGCGTCCGATTTCTTCGGCGGCGATATCGACCTGAATCATTTTGGCGGCCGGATTAAACACGTCTCCAAACATGTAGTATAGGGATATCCGGGTTCCGAGAACAATGACCAGGTCTGTTTCCAGGTAAGCGGCAAATGCTCCGCCGGGCCGGATGGCCAACGAGCCTTCAAAGCAGAGCGGATGGGTATCGGGAACCGTTCCCCGGCCCGAGAGCGATGTGAAGACGGGCACACCGGCGTTTTCAATAAAGGTGGTCAATTCAGCTTCGGCTGCGGCCTGCCAGGCACCGGTACCGGCGATGACGACCGGTTTTTCGCTCGCCTGGAGCATGGCGATGGCTTCGGCAGCCCCCCGGCGATCGACCGGTTTGGAATCCACCCGGGTCCGGATCTGCTTGACGGCGGTTTCCTCAATTGTGGTGTTGAGTACATCCACGGGAATCTCCAGGTAGACCGGTCCGGGCCGGCCGCTGGTCGCCAGCCGAAAGGCCAGATCGACAAATTCCGGTATCCGCGCGGTCTTCTGGCAGACCAGGGTTTTCTTCACCATGGGGGCAATGACGGGCTCCTGGGACATATCCTGGAGATCGAGTTTTTCCTTGTGATCCAGGCCCACACAACCGGCAATCAGGACCAGGGGGGTGTTTGAAAAATAGGCGCTGGCTATTCCAGTGAGGGCATTGGTAAAGCCCGGACCGGCGGTTACCATGGCCACGCCGGGTTTACGGGTCAGCTTGCCCCACGCTTCGGCCATAAACACAGCCGCCTGCTCATGGCGGGTATCGAATAATTGAACGGCCGTATCTTCGAGATACTGGTAGATGGGTGTAATATGTCCGCCGCTCAGGGTAAAAATATATTCGATCTCTTTTGCAATCAGAGCCTGGGCCGCTAATTGACCACCTGTAACTGTTGTCATGATAATTTCCTTTACAGTTCCATGAGTTGCCCACCGGTAATATTGATCGCCTGTCCGGTGAGATAAGATGATGCTTCCGACGCCAGAAATGTCGCCAGAGAGCCAACTTCCGCCGGTTTCCCGATTCTGCCCAGGGGAATGGATTTGCACATCTCCGCCTCCCGCTCCTCGACGGTCGATTCAAAATACTGGGCTTCCAGTCCGAACCGCCACTTTTCAAGGTCGGTCATGATCTGGCCGGGGCAGATGGTATTGACCCGGATCCCCATGCCGGCCAGTTCCCGGGCCATGACTTTACTGAGCATGATTACGCCGGCCTTGGCGACCGCGTAGGCGCCGTTGAAGATCGGCGGGACCTTGCCGGCCCGTGAGGCAGTGTTGATAATGGTTCCCCCGGTTTTCATCATCAGGGGCAAGACTGCCCGTGACACCCGGAAAACGCTGTGCAGGTTGATGTCGATCGTTTTCATCCAGGCTGCTTCGTCATAGGTGTGCACCGCGTTGGGGACGCCAAAGGAGGCCCCGGCGTTATTGCAGAGAATGTCAATGGCGGCAAACCGGTCGCTGACCGTGGCAACCATGGCCGCGATCGCTTCAGGTGACCCCACGTCGACAGGTACCGCCAGGCTGGCGACGCCGTAATCGCGCTCCAATTCAGCGGCGATTTCTTCCATTTCCGCATGCAGCCCGGTGGCTACCTGGGCCTCTTCCGACCCGGCTTTGCCCAGGTCGGCAATGACTACGTTGGTGCCGTTTTCCGCCAAGGCGTGGGCGATCGCATACCCGATACCGGATCGTTTGCCGGAACCGGTCACCAGGGCTGTTTTTCCTTTTAAATCAGAATACATGGCAGTGTCCTCCCGGGCGGCCGGCATGCATAGCCGGTCGCGATTCCATTTTCGAATACCGTTCGAAAAATAATTATTACTCCTTTTTCGAGCAGTAGTCAACAACTATTCCGCTGCAGGACGTCTACCGATTCCAACCAGATAGCTAATTTTATCTTGGGTTTGATCTACCCTCCCACCTCAAGTGGAGGTCCCTTCAGGCTTTGCCAATTCGCAGAGAAAATCAAAGTCGCGCGTGGGGCGCATTGCCGTGCGCATTGCGCGGCAAAACAAGCTTCGGCAAGGCAGCCTGCGGCCAGGTGGGGATCGGTCTGTTCAGAAAACGGTTCGGGGAGTGGGCTGTCTGCTGCTGCGGACCGGTGGCTACAAAAGCGCATCGAGGTTTTGGGCGGTTTCCAGGATGACATTCAGTTCCTGGCCCACGGTTTTCAACAGTGGTTCTATCTGTTCCAGGTCGTTCTCCAGACACGCTTTTTCCAGGGCTGCCGCGGCGGTATACAGTTCCTCGGCGGAAATGTTCCCGGCAGCACCTTTCAGAGCGTGGGCCTTTATTTTGGCTTCTTCCAGGCGGCCCTCGTCGAGCAGAGCGTTGAATTCCGCAACAAACTTCGCGTTTGTGTCGCAGTATTCCTGCACGATTTCTACATAGAGCTGAACCGACCCGCCGATCCTTTCCAGCCCCTTTTGCACGTTCAGCCCCGGCAGGCTGCCGCCCTGCGGGGATTCCGCCGACGGAGATTCAAAGCGCGCTGCTGAAAAGAGCGGTCCGAAACCGGTGGTTTGCGGCAGATTTTTCTCTATCACCCGGAACAACTCATCCCGGTCAATCGGTTTGGCCACGTAGTCATTCATCCCCGCCCGCAGGCACTGCTCGCGGTCGCCCGCCATGGTATGGGCGGTCAGGGCAATCACCGGCAAAGCGGTTTGCTCCAGTTCCTTGCGGATGATGCGGGTGGCCTGGATACCGTCCATTTGCGGCATCTGGACATCCATGAGGACGATATCATAATTGCGGGACCGGACAGCGGATACCGCCTCCAGTCCATTAGCGGCTATATCGATGTGGGCCCCGGTTCCCTTTAGAATTTCAAGTGCGACTTTCTGGTTGATGGGGTTGTCTTCAACCAGAAGCAAGCGGTATTCACCGATCGGGTTGGCGGCGGTCTGGTCTCCGGCCGACAGGGCCCGGGCAAAACGCTCCCCGCGGCCAAACGCGGCCATGATCGTGTTAAACAACGTGGACTGTTTGACCGGTTTCATCAGAAAATGCGCGCCGTGCAGGCGGGCCATGCGTTCGGCTTCCTCTTCACGGCCGGAGGCGCTGATCATAATAAAACAGGTTTTAGCAGAAGCGCTGGGCGGCTTCATCTTTTTCAGGGCGGCAATACCGTCCATGCCCGGTAAACTGACATCCATGACCACCAGTTTAAACGGATCCGCTGATGCGGCCGCTTTTACAAGCTCGATGGCTTTTTCGGCGCTGCCGGTGGTTTCCGTGCTGAAGCCGAACGATTTGATATAGCGGTTCAGGACCAGCCGCGTGGTTGCGTTGTCTTCCACGATCAGGGCGCTTTTGTTTCTAAATTCCAGCGGGACCTGGAAATCGGCTGAAATTTGATCGCGCTGGCGTTTAAATGTGGCCGTGAAATAGAAGCGGCTGCCTTTGCCAAGCTCGCTTTCAACCCATATATCCCCTTCCATCAGGTGTACGATGCGTTTACAGATGGCCAGGCCGAGGCCGGTACCGCCGTATTTACGGGTGGTGGATCCGTCGGCTTGTGAGAACACGTCAAACAGGCTGCCGTGGAGCTCGGGATCAATCCCGATACCGGTATCCCGGACACAGAAGAGGAGGGTGACGCTATCGCCAAACTCCCGTTCGGTTTTTACCGAGATGTGAATTTCGCCCCGATCAGTAAATTTCAGGGCATTCGAAAGCAGATTGATCATGACCTGGCGCAGCCGCAGGGGATCCGATATCAACCGGTTGGGCGTATCTTCGGAAACATCGAGCACCAGTTCGATGTCCCGGCCGGTTATCTTGTCCAGGAACACATCCAGGGCCTCGTCCATGACCTTGCGCAGCGCAAAGGGGATTCTTTCAAAACTGAGCTTGCCGGCCTCGATCTTGGAAAAATCCAGAATGTCGTTGATCAGGGACAAGAGCGCATTTTCGGAGGAACGTATAATTTCCAGGTACTCTTGCTGCTTGGTATCCAGGTTCGTCGTCAAGGTCAGGTTGCACATTCCGATAATCCCATTCATCGGCGTGCGAATTTCGTGACTCATATTGGCCAGGAATGCGCTTTTGGCAACACTGGCGGCCTGGGCATCGCGGGCCAGCCGCTTGGCCTGCCGCATAGACTCTTCCAGATAGCTGTTGGCGACTTCCAGTTGGGAGGTCCGCTCGGCCACCCGTTTTTCAAGTTTACGGTTGAGTTCCCGGACTTCGTTTTCCGCTTTCTTGCGGCTGGAGATATCCATCACTACGGCAACCAGGCACTCTTCGCCCTTGAAGGTTATGGTGCGGGCCGAGAAAATGGTGTCGCGGATAGTGCCCTGGCGGGACCGGTACTGCACTTCGACATGATTGACCTCCCCGGTTTCTTGCAAGGTGGCGATCAGGTCCGCCCTCGTCCGGGGATCGACGAACAGGTCCAGATCGGCGGGGGTTTTGCCGAGCACCTCTTCCCGCTTGTAGCCGGTAATGCGGCAAAACGAGTCGTTGACCACGTAGTAACGGCCGTCCTTCAGGCGGGTGATGGTAATTGCATTCGGGGACACCTGGACGGTACGCCGGTAAATCGATTCGGCTTCGTGCAGGTCGTTTTCCGCCTTTTTCCGGCGCTCGATATCGCGCCGCAGGGCCTTGTTGATTTTTTCAAGGGCCACGGTCCGTTTGGCCACCCGTTTTTCAAGTTCTGCATTGATGCTGGAGAGTTCACGGCTAGCAGCGGCCAGCCTTTGCCACATGTCGGTATACGTGTGGACCAGAACCTGAAACTCGTCCGTGGATTCAACCTGAGCCGGCATCTCAGAATCGATTTCCAGGCGCTGGATAGTGCGGTTCACCTCTTCAAGGGGCCTGATGACCAGTCGTCTGAATTGCTGGCGAAACAGAATGATGAGCAGAAAGATGATTGCCCCGGATAATAGAACCGTAAATGCCAGCAGGGTGAAGCGTGCCTGCTTCAAGGTGGCTGCGTTCCGAATCAGGATGGTGGCATAATATTTACCTGAATCACCGGGCAGGGGAATGGGATCATAATAAAACGTGCAACGGGCCCCGTTATAATCGATATTCTCGACATATCCCGGCTGCCCACGCAGGGCGTGATCGGCCAGCCGGGCTACGGCAGGGTCCCATGCGAGGGTCTGCCGGGCCGTCATATGGTTGCCGTCTTTGTCTAGCAGTGGCCGCCCGGAATCGTCCTGGGCGAGGACCTGGCGGGTCAGCTTTCTAAGATTGTACAGCTCCTTGAGGATCTGTCGATCGTGATGCGCGATGATGACCCCTTCGTTGTCGATGACCATGGCGTAGAGGTCTTGCGAGTTCAGGTATCCTGAGATCATATCCTGCAGATGGTCAAAATTGATGTCGGTACCCATGATTCCGGCGAATCGATTCTCATGAAACACCGGATGAAAAGCTGAAGCGACCGGCTTGTCGCCGGTGACTGAAAAATAAGATTTGGAAAAGAACGGTCGGTAGGCGCCATCAGCGGTCATCTGTTTAAACCACCACCGTTGCCCGCGACGGCCCAGCGGACCGAAGCTGCGGGCGACCTGGTCGCCTTTGGTATCCTGGAGAAAGAATAGATCGGCAAAGGGATACCGGGCCTGCATTTCGGTCAGCAGCGGCAAGCCGGCGGTGTCAACCGTGTTGTCAAGGCCTGCTACGGCCGCCTGATATTGGGCCACCCGCAGGTCCCACCGGGGTGCGGCGCTCTCGAGGGCGGCTACAATTGTCGGATGACGGGACAACTGGTCATTCAGGCTGTAGGCATAGTCCACAAAACCCTTGACGGCATGGGCCAGGCCCTTGTTGTGCAGACGGTCTTTGGCAATGACATCCTGGTTGTAGCGATGCATCAGGTATCCGGTGATGAAGGTGGACGAGGTGAGCACGGAAACGAGGACTGCCATAATAATCAGTCCGTTGAACTTTGAAGCAACCCTGGTGTTGATCGACTTGAATACACTATCGGGCTTTTGGCGCATGGGGTAGCAGGTACCTGTAACTTGTCTGTAAGTGTCCCTTCAACGCCGCGGCCGCCTTTCCAGGCGGCTGGTCGCCGGGGGGCAGTTGGGTTCCCATCCGAATTTATACATAAGGTATGTTGCTGTTATGTCAGTAATTTTATCGAGCTTTCCGCTACTCGAACGGCCTTGCATCATAGGTGAATTATCCGGTGGTGTCAATTCTGGAAAATCGGAGTGAAACGGCCGGACTTTTTTCTGGCCCGTTACCTTTTGAAATGTTAGGCAAGATCGACCACAGCGGCCGTTCCCCGGTCGGGAAGGCTTCAAAACAGCATGCCTGGCCCTAATTTGTCCGCTGTTCGGGATGTTGTTTTGAATCAAGTCGTTTGTCCAAGGCGATCTGCGTCGGTTACGGTTGCGGGTGGCTGAAATGGCGGGAGGCAGTATTGGTTGTCTCACACAAAGTGGCGGTGCAGAGCATGGTAAGCCGGGTGCTGCGATCAGGCGATCTGCGGATTGCATTCTCCGGCCTCCACCGGGCCAGAGATGGTATGCGTCTACATCGGCGGCTGCAGAAAAAGCGGCCGGACCATTATCGGGCGGAAGTCCCGGTCAGCCTGACGGTGGCAACCGAGGACATCGCTCTGGTGGTAAGCGGGCGGATTGACGGGGTGTACCAGGGCACCGACGGCTGCGCCATTGAAGAGATCAAAACCACGGCCCGATCCCTGGATCGCTATAGCCGGGAGCCGGACCCGGTTCACCTTGGGCAAGCCCTGTGCTACGCCTACCTGTTCGCCGTTGACCAGAAGCTTGAGCAAGTTGAGGTCCAGGTGACCTATTGCCAGGTAGAAAGCCTGGAGACGACCACCTGGGTTCGTATGTACGGTTTGTCTGAATTGAAGCCGCGTTTTGAGGACATTGTCGCCCGTTACCTGGAATTGGTAACGGCCGCGCTTGAATGGCAGGCCGGTCGTAATGACTCTATAGCGGTGCTTGAATTTCCCTTTTCCGAATTTCGGGCCGGCCAGCGGGAGATGGCGATCCACGTGTACCGCACGATTCGCGACCGGCAGCGGTTTTTGGTACAGGCGGCCACCGGAATCGGTAAAACCATGGGGGCCCTCTTTCCGGCCATAAAAGCCATGGCCGAATTCGAGAACCCGTTGATGCTGTATCTGACCGCCCGCACCACCGGCCGGCTGGCAGCCGACAAAGCCTTGGCGACCCTGCGGACCAGGGGGCTCAGGCTCAGGACCCTGACTTTAACGGCCAAGGACAAGATCTGCTTTCTGGATGAGCGGTCATGCACTCCGGAAGATTGTGAATATGCAAAAGGATATTACGACCGACTGCCCGCGGCAGTCGGGTCAATTTGCAGGGATGATGATTTTTCCCGGGGCCGTATCGAGGCAACTGCCCGTGAATTCGGTATCTGCCCGTTTGAATTCTCCCTGGAACTGGTTTACTGGGCGGACTGCATAATCGGCGATTACAATTACGTATTTGACCCGCGGGTCGCACTCAAGCGGCTGCTATCCGAAAACGAGCGGGATTGTCTCTTGCTGGTGGATGAAGCCCATAACCTGGTGGATCGTGCCCGTGATATGTTCTCGGCCCAGCTCGAAAAACGGGCCGTTCTGGCCCAAAGGCGCGGTCTCGGAAAGCAACATCCCGCGCTTTACAGGAGTTTGGGGAAAATCAACAGCTGGATGGTTGCTGCGCGGAAACAGTGTCGGGAGCTGCCGGAAAGGGCATTCGTCCAGGATGAGGTGCCGGCCGAACTGTTGACCCGCCTCACCGATTTTATACGCAAGGCGGAAAGGTGGCTTGTGGAAAATCCGATTGCACCGTCACGCGAGGACGTGTTGGAATTTAACTTTGCTGCCGTCAATTTTTTAAAAACAGCCGATCAATACGGCGCCGAGTATGTCACCTTAACGGAGCAGTCCGATGATGATCTCCGGGTTAAGCTGTTCTGTCTTGATCCGGCCCAACGGCTGAAGGCTGTCATGGATAATAGTGCGGCCGCTGTTTTCTTTTCCGCTACCTTGACACCGGCATCTTATTTTTTGCGCCTTTTCGGCTGCCCGGCTGACACGCCCAGTATACAAATCGGCTCGCCCTTTCGGTCTGAGCACCTGGGTGTGTTCGTAGCGGATCGCATTTCGACCCTTTATCGACAGCGCGGGAACACCCTGCCGGCGCTTGCTGAGATATTACTGGCCCTGGTTGCTCAGCAAAAAGGAAACTACCTGTTTTTCTTTCCCTCCTATGATTACCTGGCCATGACGCATGCGGCAGTCGTCCGGCAATGTCCGGGCTTAAACACGATTGTACAGCGGCCCGACATGACCCGGGCGGAAAAATCTTCCTTTTTGGAACAGTTTCGCATCCAACCCGAGAGCACCCTGATTGGCTTTGCCGTATTGGGGGGGATTTTCGGTGAGGGCATCGATCTGGAAGGGGATAAATTATCCGGGGCGGCCCTGGTTGGCGTCGGGCTCCCGGCTATTTCCCTGGAAAATGATTTGATCAAGGCCTATTTCGATAAGGTTGAAGGCGCCGGTTTCCAGTACGCCTACCAATATCCCGGGTTCAATCGGGTTTTGCAGGGTGCCGGCCGGGTGATCCGGTCAGCGCATGACAAGGGGGTGGTCCTGCTGGTGGATCAGCGCTATGCACGCTACGATTATAGATCTTTGCTGCCGGGTTACTGGCAACCCACGAAAATCAGTGACAATGCAGAGCTGGAAGGTGCCCTCGCGGCCTTCTGGCAAACGGCACCGTCAATAGTGTCTGAGCATTCGTGAGGCAATGCCGGCCGTAAGGTTTCAAAAGCGGCCGGTTGTCAGGCTGGATTGGGAATTGTCCGGGCAGGGCGGGGATTGCTGTCGGCGATGCGGTGATGAACGATAATACCGGGTTACTTCTTGCTGGAAGAATAACCGTCTGCGTACCACCCGCCGCCTTTGAGTTCGAAGGCACACAGGGGTATGATCTTTTTGGCCTTCTGCTGGCATTTGGGGCAGTCTATTTCCTTGGTGCCGAGTTTAACCAGTCCCTCGGTTACATGGCCGCTTTCACATTCAAATTCGTACACTGGCATTGTTTACCTCGCAAAGCCGTTTGCTGGTTGATTGTCGGTATAATAAGAATATTAATGCTAAAGTCAAGAATGAAATCAAAACGAAGCGCTTTAAAGCGCTTTTTGGTATTGGCCGGATTGATAGAACATTTATAAATTAAGTGACTTAGTATCGAGTTGGCACCCAGGCCGGCCAAATATAAAGCCCCGCTCTGCCGGTTTCCAGAGCGGGGCCTCGCAATCCGAGCGGCTGCCTTGTTTCAGCCCGAATAATCGTGTATCATCATCTACTTAGAAACAACCGTACCTGCCTGTCCTGCAAACTGATGAATTCACTACTCACTGATGAGAATAGTGAACGATTCCGCCGGCGAGAAATTTTTTACACTGGATATGCCGCCGGCCAGGATCTTCTGGACATCGTCTATCAGTTTGCACTTTGCGGCGCATTTGGGCAGCAGCGCCTGTTTGTGACATCGTTTGCAGGGGCTTTCTAGTAGATTGCCGATTTCAAAATCAAAGGTGGCACATGTTGGGGGTCTCTTATCCATTTTAGCCTCCAGATAGCAAAATGTTCGATGTTCAGGATTGGGGTAGTAGATTGTTATCTGGGTATCTGACTACCCCCAGGGTAGCTGAAAGAGAAATAACGCAATTCTTGTACCTAAAAATTATGTAGTACACTTTTTGATGATTATTTAGTGTGTTTTATGCGGAAATGTTGCTGGAAACAGAAAAAAAATAGGTGAACAGGGCTCTGATATCAGGCAGATGGGCTTCGGATTTCGCTTTGCAGGGGCGGAATGCTTCATAATGTGTAGGCGCCTGCATTCAATTTACAATGTTTGTTGATCGAAAATGTGTGGCTGATTGGACGCCGCGTCGTGGTTCCAAAAGGCGGGTCGGGAACGAGATAATTTCTCATAAGGGTTGCAAATCTATAACGATAAATGCAATTACATTCATTGATTAATCGAAGTAATAGCCACTGAAGTAAGCTGAATTAAATAATTGTGTCAAAATTTTGACACTTAAGAATTAGGAATAATTGTTATTTTTAAAACACGAACGGGAGGGCACCGTGCGACTGCTGTTAATCGAAGATGATCTGAAAATTGCATCCTTCATTAAAAAGGGTTTTCAGTCGGAAGGCTATGCCGTGGACCATGCTGCCAATGGCCGCGAAGGGCTCGACATGGCCCTTTACGAGCCCTATGATACTGTTATTGTAGATATTATGCTCCCAGAAAAGAATGGCCTGGCCGTTATCGAGGCTCTGCGCAGAGAAAAAGTACTGACCCCGGTGATAATCCTGAGTGCTAAAGATGCAATCGAGGATCGGGTGAAAGGGCTGCAGATCGGCGGGGATGACTATCTAACCAAGCCGTTCGCTTTTTCGGAACTGCTGGCCCGGGTGCAGGCCCTGATTCGGAGGCGAAGCAGCACTGTTGAACCTTCGCGCCTGGTTGCCGGAGACCTGTCCATGGACCTGCTCACCCGGAAAGTGGAGCGCGGGGAGCGGGTTATCGATCTGCAGCCGCGTGAGTATGCACTGTTGGAATATTTGATGAGAAATCGAGACAAAGTTGTCTCAAAAACAATGATTATGGAACATGTATGGGACTATAATTTCGATCCCCAGACGAACGTCGTGGAAGCTCGGATTTGCAGATTGCGGGATAAGGTAGACAAGGAATTTAATGAAAAGATGATTCATACCGTACGCGGAGTAGGATATGTTCTCAAAACCGGAGAGTAAATTCAGCCGGTCGCTGGCCTTTCGGTTGACGCTCTGGTACGCGGTGCTGTTTGTGGCCACGCTGTGCCTGGCATTCACCATCATTTATTTTCTGCTCTCTTTAGAATTCAATGAACGGACGGATCGGGCGCTGGACCGGCAAATCGACCACTTCACCGCCATGCTGGCCATAAAGGACCTTGAAAGTGTGAAGGAGGCCGCCTTGATCGAAACCCAGACGGCTGGTGAAAAGGACGTATTTATACGGCTGCTGCTGCCCAACGGTGAAGCCTTTTTGACCTCCTCCATGTCCCACTGGCGTGATCTTGGCATAAACACGAAATCAATCAGGCGCTTACTGGAAGGTGAACTGACGGTCAAGGAGACCGTGACCCTGCAGAATCCGGGACGCGATGTCCGGGTCATCTATGGATTTATCGGACCGGGCATTATCATGCAGTTCGGTCAATCCGTGGCCGGTAACAAGCGGTTTTTGGCCGCCCTGGTGCGAATTTTTGCGGCGGTGATGGCCGGCCTGTTTGTCGTGGCGGTGGTGATCGGCTGGCTCCTTTCCAGGCGGGCCTTGTCCGGTGTGGCGGCCGTGACCCACACTGCCAATCGCATCTCAAGCGAATCTCTCCAGGAGCGGGTGATTGTCGCCAAAAGCCACGGGGATGAGATCGACCAGCTTGCCGCCGCGTTCAATACCATGCTTGACCGGATCGAGGACCTGGTAACGGGGGTGCGCGAGATGAGTGACAATATTGCCCACGATCTGCGCAGTCCGATCACCCGGATTCGCGGCCTGGCGGAGGTCACCCTGACCACCGGCGCCGCCAGGACGGACTACGAGACCCTGGCCGGCGATACCATTGAGGAGTGTGACCGCCTGCTGGACATGATCAACACCATGCTCCTGATTTCTAAAACGGAAGCCGGTGTTGGGCACTTGCAATTGGAAACCCTTGATCTGGCGGCCATTGTGTCCGAGGCGTGCGCGTTATTCAGCCCCCTGGCTGAAGACCGGCAGATCACCTTGACCTGCCACACGCCGCAGCCGCTTGTCTTCACCGGGGAATTGAAGCTGCTGCAGCGGATGATCGCAAACCTCATGGACAATGCCATCAAATATACCCAGACCGGGGGGCAGGTGCGGGTTTCAGCCGCTAAAATGGACAATCCCGACCAGATAGGTGTTACTGTCCAGGACACCGGCCAAGGCATCAGCCCTGCAGAACTGCCCCTGATTTTCAAACGTTTCTACCGGTGTGACCAGAGCCGTTCTTTGCCGGGCACCGGGTTGGGGCTGAGCCTCGCCAGGGCCGTTGCCCGGGTGCATGGCGGGGATATCCAGGTCTCCAGCAGTCCGGGCCAAGGCAGTACTTTCAATATTCTCATCCCCTCCCAAGGGTAGGCGCCGTCTAGCCTGTTGCACTACTTACCGCATTCCAAATCGATCATATCGGGACATCCAGGCAAACATTACCAAATGGTAATCTTACGGTCATCTTGCGGTTAACTTTGTGTATTAATGTGCAGTCAGTTGAAAAATTGTTAACTCGAGGAGGATCAAAATGCGTAAAAAGTCTATCTGGATGTCGTTGCTTATTCTTGGAATTGCGGTTGGCTTTCTGGTCGCCGGCGGACCGGCGGCTGCAATCGCCAAACCGAATGATGCTGTACAAATGGTTCCGGCCAATTTCAGCCTGCTGGCCAAACAGGCCCGCCCGGCTGTGGTGAATATTCGCACGGTCAAGACGATCAAAGGCGGGGGGCGTGTTTTCCGGCACTTTTTCGGCAACCCTTTCGGCCCCGGCAATCCATTTGGAGACAACAATCCGTTCCATGATTTTTTTGGGCCCCAGGGCAAGGGCCCCCAGCGGGATTTCAAACAGCGCAGCCTTGGATCGGGGTTCATCATCGACAAGGCCGGCTATATTGTCACCAACAATCATGTGATTGAGGATGCGGATGAGATCACCGTCAAACTTTCCAATGAGAAAGAGTATAAGGCCGAGGTGATTGGCCGGGACGCAAACACCGATCTGGCCCTCATCAAGATTGATGCCAAAGGATTGTCGGCTTTGAAGATCGGTGATTCCGAGGCCCTGCAAGTGGGCAGCTGGGTGGTTGCCATCGGCAGCCCCTTTGGTCTGGAACAGACGGTCACCGCCGGGATTGTCAGCGCCAAGGGGCGCATAATCGGGTCCGGGCCCTATGATGATTTCATCCAGACCGATGCTTCCATCAACCCGGGCAACAGCGGCGGCCCGCTTCTAAATCTAAGTGGCGAGGTTGTCGGGATCAACACCGCCATTGTGGCCCGGGGGCAGGGGATCGGTTTTGCCATACCCATCGACATGGCCGCGGATATCATCGCCCAGCTCAAGACCGGCAAGGGTGTTACCCGGGGCTGGCTGGGGGTCGGTATCCAGAACCTGACATCCGAGATGAAAAAATATTACGAGCTTGGTGAAAGCGCCGGGGTCATGGTTTCGCAGGTATTTGAAGGTGACCCGGCCGACAAGGCGGGCATCAAGGTGGGTGACATCATTCTCAAGGTTGACGACAAGGAGATCAATACCAGCCGGCAACTTTCAAGGATGATCGCGGTTCTGGCCGTCGGCCAGAAGACCAAGATCACCCTGCTCAGGGATGGCCGTGAAATATCCCGATCGGTCAAGCTTGCCAAGCGCGACGACAAAAGTCGGGTTGCCCGGGCCGAACAGGAAAAAAGTGACGATTTGGGCATTGAGGTCACGGCGTTGACCAGAGACACGGCCCGTCGGCTGGGTATCGACGAGGACGAAAAAGGGGTCCTGGTTACAGAAGTTGAACCAGGGGGCAAAGGCGAGCGAGCCGGGATCCGGACCGCCGATCTCATCAAGGAGATCAATCGCAAGCGGGTCGACGGCCTGAAGGCATATAAGAAGCTGCTTGCCAAGGTTGATAAGGGTGATGAGTTCAGCCTGCTGGTTAAACGCCCCAACGCCGGGTTTTTGGTCATCCAGCTGGAAAAATAGAGCGCCCGCCGCAAAACGGCCATCCGGGTACACCAAGCCCGGATGGCCATCACTCCGTATGGTTCAAACCTTCAGTCTGAACCGGCGGCTAGTCTGGCAGGCGGACAATCAGCACCGGTTTCGGGCAGCGGCGCAGCACTCGCCGGGAGGTACTGCCCATCATGGCATCTGCAAAGACCCCATGCCCATGCGTCCCCAGAACAATCAGGTCGAAATCCTTCTCGTTCACCTGGGCGAGAATCTGTTCGACCGGATTCCCCCGTTTGACAATAATCTCCCCGGTTTTTAAAGTTTGTCCCGGCGCATTTTCCCGGGCATCATGCCCCAGTTGCCCCAGAAGGGCCGCAATCGGTTCCCTGTTTTGAATAAGCTTGCCGGTGAGACTGCTGCGCGCATCATCTTCATGCCTGCTTTTAATGTCGTCCCAGCGCTGCTGGGATATGTACCCCACGACCTTGCTGTCAAAATCCGGTATATCCCCGATGACATGCATCATGGACAGCTCGGCGTCGTATCGGCTGGCTAGGCTTACCGCATAGCCGAAGGCGTGATAGGCATTGGGCGATAGATCGGTGGCGTATAATATCTTCCGGATTTGAATATCGGGCAGGTTCATTTTTTGTCTCCTTGTAATGCCGGCGGCTTGCGCCGGCCAATTCTATGGGTTGTCTACTTTTGTTTTACAGCCGATCTCCACAGTATTTGCAATATTTTGCATCTGGATCATGGCCCTCGGCGCTGCAGGACGGGCAGGCCTGGGTGCTGACCGTGGTTTTCAATGGGCGGACCAGCTCCGCGGTGACAATACCGGTGGGTACGGCCAGGATACCGTAGCCGATAATCATTACCACTGAAGCCAACATTTTTCCCGGGACCGTGGCCGGGGCGATGTCGCCGTAACCGACAGTGGTCATGGTGACAATTGCCCAGTAGATACTCTGGGGAATACTGGTAAAACCGTTCGCTTCACCTTCAATTAAGTACATCAACGCTCCGATAATGACCACCAGGGTGCAGATGGTTCCCAAAAACACTACGATCTTGCCCAAGCTGGCCATGAGCGCGGTTTTTAACAGGCGCGCTTCGCGCAGAAAATGGGCCAGTTTCAGGATTCGAAAAACACGTAAAAGTCGCAGCGCCCGGATAACCACCAGAGATTGCGTGCCGGTAAAAACCAGGCTCAGCCAGGTAGGTAGTATTGCCAGCAGGTCCACAATCCCGAAAAAGCTGCGGGCGTAGCTCAACGGTTTTTTGACGGTCAGCAGGCGGAGTATATACTCCCCCGTAAAGATGATTGTAATCACCCACTCGACAATGCGCAAAGCTGGCCCGACGGCCTGGCGGATAGTCGGCACACTTTCCAGGATAACCGCCGCCGTACTCACCAGAATAAACACCAGCAGCAGAATATCAAAGGTTTTGCCGGCCGGCGTATCTGCCTCGAAGATGATCTCGTGCAGGGAATGCCGCCAGTTACCTGTGTTCGTTGGTTTGTGTGACATGCAATTGACTCCTGATTACTTCTTTTCCTTTTGTACCTGTGATTTTGTCGGCTGCTCATCTTCTATGTTATCTGCCGCCGGTAGAAGCATATCGACATGCAGGATGCCGTCTTCGTCATACGGTTCTCCCCGGGGGGAAAAGCCGAGCTCGGCATAAAACGGGATCAGGTGCTGTTGCGCGGAGATGTAGACGGTGCGCTCGGCATACAGCTGCCGGGCTTTGCGAATGCCTGCGTTCATCATGCGGTTGCCCAGTTTGAAACCGCGTGATGATTTGGAAATAGCCAGCCGTCCAATAGCGGGCCGGTGATTGGTCGTGCCCGGCGGCAGCAGCCGCAGGCATCCGTGCAGCGTTCCTTCGTCGTCGCGGGCGGTCAGGTGCAGCGCCCGGGGATCGTGGCCGTCAATATCCGGATAGAAGGAGGCCTGTTCGAGAATGAATACCTGTTGGCGCAACTGCAGGATGTCATGGAGGTCTTGCAGCGCTAAATCTGTGAATGCCGACCAGGTAAGCTCAATCTGCATGTTCTTTTCGTTTCTCCACACCCGGGGTTAGGCCGGGATAATTTCCTTGTCACGCGGGTCAACCCGGCTACCGTATACATCCGGCCACTTCTGGAGGTAGCCTGTTTCGGCATCGGCGGCGTGCATCATCCGGTTTAACTTTTTTTCCACTTCCCCGCGCAGCTTTTCAATCTCCGCCATTCCGTAGTCTTCCGGAATGTCCCAGGGTTTTGCTATACTGATGGTGACCCGGGCGAATGGCAAGGGGATCAGGGTGCGGTCCCACGCTGTTTTGATGGTAAGGGCCGGCCAGGCGGACATCATGACCGGTAAGAGCGGGTTGTTGGTAAGCTTGGCCAGGGCGACCATGCCGGTTTTGGCGACAAACCGGGGACCCTGGGGACCATCCAGAACCGTAGCGGCCACCCCGCGTTTGTTCCTGTTCAGATACCTGGCCATAGAGGCCAGGGCTTCCCTTCCGCCCCGGGAAGAAGATCCCCGGACGGGAATGACGCCCATCTTGGCTGCGAAGCCGGCGAGCAGATCTCCATCGGCCGATTTGCTGAACATGATCACCGGATGAAAACGGCCGAAGTACCAGACCAGGAAGACCGCGCAGCGGTGCCAGGTAGCTCCGACCGCCGGTTCATCGTCGACAAAAAACTGTTGGAAATACCGGCGGCCGGTAATTTTTACCCGGCAAGTGGAGAACCAGACCCGCACCAGGCAAGCGGCCAGGTTGATGATCAACCGGGTCTTCAATCGCAACGGCTTTTCGGCGGACTGCTCTTTATTCAGCTGCATGAATAAGGGGGCCTAATTTAGCTTTTAGTTGATCTGCGATACGTTCTATGTCGGCGGGAAGGGAGGCGGCGGTAATCGCATCTACGCCCGCAACGCCTGCCTGCCAATCCTGGTCTCCGGCAGTCGTCAGCAGGATTACCCTCTCCAGGGTATCGGCTTGCCTGATAAAGGCATTTGCCTTGGGATTGAGTTGCCAGGCCACACAGGAATTGATGATCATGACGGCCGCATAGCTTGAAGCCGTTTCATCAGCCAGGTTCTGCAGGTCCGTGATTTTAAAATAGAGGCTATCCTGATCATAGCCGGCCACCACCTTTTCAATGACCGCCTGCTTGAAGTCACTGGATTCGCTCGCGATCAATACCCGCATCACGGCCCGCGGATTGCCTATTTCGACCGTTTTAACCATCTGCGGAGCACAGCCCTGAACCACCAGGGTCGCCGCCAGGGCCGGCAAAAAAATCCAACAGCCAATGCGCATTACTCCTCCGAGTACCTTTCCTGGATGGCGCGCAGGACATCGATACGGGACAGAAATAGGTCTACAATTTCAGGATCGAATTGGGCGCCGGCTTCAGCCTTGATGGTCTCCAGAACGTCCGCCTCACTCCAGGCCTCCTTATAAACCCGGGCGGAAGAGAGGGCATCGTAGACATCTGCCAGGGCCACGATGCGGCCGAACAGGGGGATCTCGTCTCCTTTTTTACCCCGGGCTGTGCCGTCCTGCTGTTGGCTGCCGGGCAGGGGTTCCCCGGTGGCGATATCCACATGGCCGGGATAACCATCGCCGTCCCAACGCTCGTGGTGATTGAAGGCCACCTCGCGGGCGGCTTCATCAAAATCCGATTGGGCCTGCAGAAAAAGCTGCGCCCCCAGGACAGTGTGCTGTTTCATGAGTTCGCGTTCATCACTGCTGAATTTTCCCGGTTTTTTGAGGATGAGATCGGAGATAGCCACTTTGCCGACATCGTGCAGCATGGCCGCCATCCTCAGGCTGTCACGCCCGCTTTCGATCTCTTTTTCGTCCAGGCCATGTCGTTCGGCCCATTTTTCAAATATTTCAATTGAGTAGCCGCCGACCCGGTTAACGTGGGCGCCGGTTTCCTTGGGGTCACGCATTTCCGCCATGCGGATCATGCGCAGCAGGATCGCCCGGGTCATCTGAGCCCGCTCAAGGGCAACAGCCGCAATACTGGCAAAGTGCAGCATGAGGGTCTCGTCTTCCGGCGCAAAGGGGATCACGTCACCATTTTCGTCCTGGGCGTTGATGATTTGGAGAATGCCCAGAATGTCACCACGGGTATTTTTCAGGGGCAGGGTCACCATTGACCGGGTGGTATAGCCGGCCGATTCGTCAAATTTTTTACTGAAGCTGTAGGGTACGTCCGAAGACAGCTGGTAGACGTCGGGGATGTTGAGAAGTTCGCCGGTTGTGGCCACGTATCCGGCAATGCTGTCTGTGTTGATGGGCATTGAAAAGGTAGAGTAAATCAGCTTTTCGCCGGCCGGCAGCCTTCTTTGCAGGGTATCGTTCTGGGTGTAGGTGAAATCAAGGATATCTTTGCGGCAGATGTAAATTGAGCCGGCATCAGCGTTTACGAAACGGCGCGCGTTACCCAGGATTTTTTCCAGCAGGATGTCCAGGTCGTTGAGCTGGTTCAGTTCGATTCCCAGCGAAAGGAGTTCATCCAGTTTTTCTTTTTCTGTCAGCATGATCGCTCCTCCGGGGCGTGGCCGCGCCAAGGTACCGGTTGGTACCCGTGTTGAAGGGAATTATCGTTCGGTTCCGCGCAGGAACCGCTATTTTCTTTTTATACATAATATTAACGATTTAGCAATAATCAACACTGAATAATTATTTCAAGCAACCAGCCATTGTGTTGGAAAAGGTAATTATTGGTAATTTATGGTACATTTATTCAAAATTTTTGTTAATAATTGACAATTGCCGACACGGAGGCTATATGGCTGAGCGAAACGAACACGCGCGACATGCGGGCAATTTTATAAAGGGCCGATAAAATGAAAAAAATGATGACGACTCGAGAAGTGGCCGGTTTCCTGGGTGTGAATGAGAAGATGGTGTACAGTCTTATCGCGGATAAAGGTCTGCCGGCCAGCAAGGTGACCGGGAAATGGCTTTTCCCCGTCCACCTGGTGGAGCAGTGGATCGAAAACAACAGCATCAATTACCCGGAGATACCCAATCTGTTGCCGCCTTACACAGACGTGTTGATCATCGCCGGCAGCAATGATCCCCTGCTGGATAAAACCATTTCACTTTTCAACAGCAGCCAGTCGGATCAAATAGCGGTTTTCGGCAACCTGGGCAGCCTGGGGGGTATCCAGGCCTTGAAAAAGGAACTGTGCCATGTGGCGTCCTCGCACCTGGTACAGGGCGATGGCGACGAGTACAATTTTGAGTTCGCGGACCGGGAACTGGACCGTATGCCGGTAGTGGTCAATTTTTGCCGCCGGGAACAGGGGTTTGTCCTGCCCACAGGAAATCCGCGCAAGATAAAAAGCATTCAGGATTTCTCCCGGCCCGGCTTTCGCATCGTCAACCGTCCCCTGGGTACCGGTACACGCCTGCTGTTGGACCGGGAACTTAAACAGGCGGGGATAAAGGGCGAAAAGGTGGTCGGTTACGATAAAGAGCTGGCGCGTCACATGGACGTCGGCCTGGAAGTGCTGGCCGGCCATGCCGACACCGGGCCGGCCATCAAGCCGGTTGCGGCCCTGCTCGGTCTTGACTTTCTGCCATTGCGCTGGGAGCGGTATGACCTGCTCGTAACCAAGGTGCGCTTTTTCGACAAGGCGGTCCAGGCTTTCATGAGCCTGCTGCAGGAACCGGAATTCCAACAATTGGCCGGGGGCATCGCCGGATACGATGTCAGCATGAGCGGGAAGATGGTATTCCAAAGCTAGTCTCGACTACGCGGATGCGGCGGTCAGGCCTCAGCTGCCGTTCCGCCTTAAATGGGACCAGGGGTGTCTGTTCTGGTTGCTTTGAGTCATTCCGCGTTTAAGTTTGCCCATATTTTCCATTAAAAATTGACGGGTTACTGAATTGCACCCTATGGTGCCGCCATTCCATTATTTGGTCCCTTATTTAGATGCGGGACATCGAAAACAATTACAATTGAATGCGGAGGCACCATGAGTTTGGCAAGTAAACCCTGTATAGCGCTGATCCTGGCCATAGCGGTCCTGTCAATGACAACACCGGCCGGGGCCGGCAACGGACAATTGTTGATGGCGACAACCACCAGTACGGACAACACCGGACTGTTGGATTATCTGATCCCGGCATTCACGCAAGATACGGGTATTGAACTGAAGTGGGTTGCCACCGGAACCGGCAAGGCCCTCAAGCTCGGCCAGCATTGCGATGTGGATGTCTTGATGGTGCACGCGCCCCCGGCTGAAAAGAAATACATTGCCAACGGGTTCGGCACGGACCGGCGCGAAATTATGTACAACGATTTTGTGATTATTGGGCCGGCTGCCGATCCAGCCGGGATAAAAGGGGCCAAAATCAACGCCGCGCTCGCGGCCATAAAAAGCAAACAGGCGGTTTTTGTCAGCCGGGGGGATAATTCGGGAACGAACAAAAAAGAAAAGCTGCTCTGGAAAGCGGCCGCTATCGCGCAGCCGGAAAAAGAGCGCTGGTACATCCAGACCGGCCAGGGTATGCTTTCCACGATAAACGTGGCCGCGGAACGGGACGGTTATACCATGACCGATCGCGGTACGTATATTAAATACGAGGCCACTAAAAAGGGTAATCCGCCGCTGAAGATCCTGGTGGCCGATGATCCGATTTTGTTGAACCAGTACAGCGTCATGACCGTCAACCCGGGCAACTGTAAAAATGTCAAGGTTGCAACGGCCAGAATATTTGCGGATTGGATTACCGGGCCGGCAGCCCAGGAGAAAATTGGGGCTTTCCGGCTGATGGGCAAACAGCTGTTCACCCCCAATGCCCGTTGACCTTGATAACCTGCATGCACATCTTTTCCGGGGGGCCAGAACGCCCCCCTTATATGTTTTGGTTGGTGATTAGAAGCTATCTCAAAAAAACCTTTTGGCCCAATCTTCAGCCTTCGCTGAAGCTATGGCTGATAAACTCTGTTGTGAGCCTTGCTTGTCCGGCGCAGCCTGGAAGGCGTAGACGGGGCCTTGAACAAAAATCCTTTTTTTGAGATAGCTCATAGCGGTAAAGGCAACAGACTTTCTAAAACCGGATGCATCCCGGTGCTGCGAAATTGTTTCCATGAATTTTCTAATAGAAGGCATACAGCAGGCTTGCATGCTGCTGCTGACCGGCGACCGCGAGACCTACTCAGCTGTTTACGCCACGGTTACCGTGTCCGGCGGCTCCATGCTGGCCAGTCTGGTCATCGGGATTCCCCTGGGCTTTGCCCTGGGCTATTTTAACTTTCGCGGCCGTCGCCAGGTCCGTACAGTGGTGGATACCCTGCTGGCCCTGCCCACGGTTTTCATCGGTCTGCTGGTGTATGCCTTTTTGTCCCGATCCGGTCCCTTTGGAGAGGCCGGACTGCTCTTTACGCTCACCGGTATTGCCATCGGTCAGACCATCCTGGCGCTGCCCATCGTGATTGCCCTGACAGCCGCCGCCATAGAGGGCCTTGACCGGCAGTTGCGGCCGACCCTGATTACCCTGGGTGCAGACCGTCGCCAATTGCTGCTCAGCAGTCTGTGGGAAATCCGCCACGGGATTTTGGCGGCGGCTGTAACCGCCTACGGGCGTGTCATGACCGAGGTCGGGATTTCCATGATGGTAGGCGGTAATATCAAATGGCATACCCGCACGATCACCACGGCCATCGCACTGGAAACCAACAAGGGTGAGTTTGCCATGGGGATTGCCCTGGGGCTTGTCTTACTGGCCATCGCCTTTGCCGTCAATCTTTCCGTCAGCGCCTTGCGCAAGAGGGCCCGGACATGAAGCCACCGGCATACCGCATAACGGGTCTGGAGCACCGCTATAACCGGCAACCGATCCTCTCCATCGCAAAACTGCTCATCCGCCCGGCCTCCATCACCGGTCTGATCGGTCCCAATGGCAGCGGGAAAAGTACCTTTCTAAAATTGTTGGCCTTCATCGAGTCGCCGACAGCCGGCCGCATTGCTTACCGCGATGCACCGCTGCAGCCGTTTGCAGAGGTGGTCCGCCGCGACCGGATTACCCTGTTGACCCAGGAGCCTTACCTGTTGAAGCGCTCGGTGGCTGACAACATTGCCTACGGCTTGAGAATCAGGGGCGCAACAGAGCAACTGGCCGACAGGGTCGCGCAGGCCCTGAGCTGGGTTGGGTTGGAAGCCGGTGCCTTTTTAAAAAGGCCCTGGTACGAACTTTCCGGCGGAGAAGCCCAGCGGGTGGCCCTGGCCGCCCGGTTGGTCCTCAAACCCCGGGTGCTCCTGCTTGATGAGCCGACGGCCAACGTAGATGCGGATAGTGCCTGGCTGATCAAAGACGCTTCGCTCAAGGCCAGAAAGGAGTGGGGCACGACCCTCGTGATTGCCAGCCATGACTGGCACTGGCTGTATGAGATTTGTGACGGCGTGCTTCATTTTTTTGCAGGGCGGGTTTTCCGAACCCGCATGGTGTCATTCATTGCCGGTCCCTGGGAACCGGCGGATGGAAACATGGTTGTAAAACAGATGGCCGACGGCCAGATAATTCAAGCCGAGCGGCCACCGCAGGCCGGGGCCCTTGCGCTGGTGGCTTCAGATACTATCCAGGTCAGCCGGTTGCCGGTCGAGCCTGCGGGCGCGGTAAATGCGGTGCGCGGTACCGTGACGCGTTTGCTCCTGGAAAAAAGTACGGGGCTGTTGATCGTTACGGTCGTAGCCGGACGTTCCACATTTACCACCAAAGTTGAGCGTGAAAAGATTGCCGCCGATCAACTGGTCCCCGGCCGTGAGGTGGCTGTCCTGTTCGACACGACAGCAGTCAGGTGGTTGGCTTGACCTTAGCGTTAAAAAAGTTGGAGGGCTCCAGAGTCAAGGCGGAAAGTGTGAAGCTGTAGATCCCTACCGCGAACACTTGACAACGCAGTCTCTGGGGCCCTCCGGCTTTCCCTACGGGTAAATAGCATGGCAAAATTGGTCCTATCCTTTGAGATATCCGGCCAAATATCTCAATGCATGTGGTCTACCAATCTTCCTGGGTGAATAAATGCCTGTTCAGTTGTAATTTGCCATGTAATTTATCCAACGTTAGGATTCAGGAAGTTTCGGACTATCAAGTTAAATTCCTCCGGAGCCTCCACGGGCAGTGAATGCCCTGCCTTTTCGATCGTGGCGGTTGCGGCGTGCAGGCTCTGCGCCAGGATGCCTGCATCTGCGGCCGGTACGATTTCGTCTTCCCCGCCGTTGATAACCAGGGTCGGGATCTTGCCCCGGGGTGTTATCTCACCGGCCGGTGGATAGGCCTGCATGGCTTCCAACTGTCGGATCAATCCGGCTTGGCTGTTGCGGGCGGCTACCGCCTTGGCCATCATATCGATCAAATGCGCGTGCTCGGTTCGAAACGTATGCCCGGTAGCGGCCCGGATGACATCCCGGGCGTAGGCGGCCAGGCCTTCCCCGGTAAGCTTCTGGAGCCACCGGGTCACGATTGCCGATTCCCCATAACGGCCGGCCCGCAGGTTGCAAACCACCAGCCGGGCCACTCTTTCCGGATGCCGATCTGCAAACGCTGCCGCAATGTAGGCCCCGTGGCTGAGACCTACCAGGCTGGCAGATTCTATCTCCAGATGATCGCAAAGGGCCCTCAGGTCAGCCACATGCCGGAACGGGGTCAGCGCTTCACCGCCGATCTCACTACGGCCCTGGGCCCGGCCGTCATACCGCAGGACCCGGTAGTCATCCATTAAAAATATGGCCTGGCTATGCCAGTAGGTGGTTGTCTGGGCCAGGCCGTTCAGGAAAATGACAGCCGGTGCATCCGGAGAAGGTTCCGTATAGGCGTAATAAAGGCGGCAGTTGTCGTCGGTGGTTAAATAGGGCATCGGGTCAAGGGTTCAGGGTTCAAAGGTTCAGAGGTTCAAGGGCTCAAGGTTATTCCTTTTAACCCGGAACGGGGAACCTTGAACCCGGAACCATCAGGTTTTGCCATTGACAATTCGAAATCAAATCCAATTCTTATAACTAATTCATGGCGATGACAAGGGGTAGCTCCTGGCAAGACATTAGAAGCTATCTCAAGGAAAAGATTTTGGTTAAAGGTCAAGGCGCAGGTGAAATTCAACCCGGAGTAATACTGTAGTATTTCGAGGATTTGAATTTTGCGGGCAACACCGAGATTTGGCCAAAAGATTTTTTTTGAGATAGCTTATAGCCTTGAAACAACAGGCAACTAAATGCTATGTGTCCACCTGCCGATACGGGAATCCGGTAAGTTGAGCGGATCATTCGGAAAAAAGGCCAAGGATGTTTATGGATCTATTTTTGTACAACACGCTTACCCGCACCAAAGAACTGTTCATGCCTATCCAGGCTGGTTCGGTGGGGCTGTATACCTGTGGGCCAACGGTCTACAATTATGCCCATATCGGCAACCTGCGGACCTATGTCTTCGAAGACATCCTCAAACGCGTCATGGTCTACAATGGCTTGAACGTAAAACATGTCATGAACATCACGGATGTGGGGCACCTGACCGGTGACCGGGATATGGGGGAGGACAAGATGGAAACCGGCGCCCAGCGGGAGGGACGGACGGCCTGGGAAATCGCCGCGCATTACACTGCGGCCTTCAAGGAAGATCTGGCCCACCTGAATATCGTCGATCCGGATATCTGGTGCAAAGCGACCGACACGATTCCCGAGCAGATCACCCTGATTGAAACCCTGGAAAGCAAAGGGTACACCTACGCAACCAGCGACGGAATCTATTTCGACACATCGAAATTTGAAGGCTATGCCCGGCTGTCGCGGCAGAATCGGGAAGCGCTGCAGGAAGGGGCCCGGGTGGAGAAAAACGTCGAAAAGCGCAACCCTACGGATTTCGCGCTCTGGAAGTTTTCACCGGACAGCGCCCAGCGCCAGATGGAGTGGGATTCGCCCTGGGGCATCGGGTTTCCCGGCTGGCACATCGAATGTTCCGCCATGAGCATGAAATTTCTGGGCAAGCAGCTGGATATCCACTGCGGCGGGACCGACCACATCGACGTGCACCACACCAACGAAATCGCCCAGTCAGAGGCGGCGACCGGACGGAAGTTCTTCAATTTCTGGATGCACGGCGAATTTCTGAATATCCAGGGCGGCAAAAAGATGGCCAAGAGTGAGGGCAATTTCCTGACCCTGGAGAATGCCTTTATTAAAAACGATGTAGACCCGCTCGTCTACCGCTACGCTACTTTTCACAGCCACTACCGCAAGCCCATGGAGTATAGCGATGCGTCCGTGGCCGCAGCCAGAAACGGGTTGCGCAACCTGCGCGGCCAGGTGGCGCGCCTGATTGAAAGCGCCGGCGATGGTCAGGCCGCGGTGCACGCCGGGTTCAAGGAAAAGTTTCTGGCCCGGTTGAACGACGACCTGAACATGCCCCGGGCGCTGGCTGTCGTGCAGGAGCTATTAAAAGCAGATGAAAGTGATGCCGTTAAGCTGGCCACCATCCGCGAATTCGATGCGGCCATTCTGGGCCTTAACCTGGATCGGGAAGAAGTTGCGGAACCTCTACCGCAGGAGATATTGGACCTAGTGGAGCTGCGCAAAGAAGCCCGCGCTGAAAAGTACTGGGCGGAGTCGGACCGGATTCGCGATGAAATCCAGGCCAGAGGTTACATTGTTCAGGACGGTAAAGAGGGCATGCAAGTCATCAAGCAGTAGCCCGCCAGACAAGACAAAAATAAAAAACCCGGCGTCAAGGCCCCGGGTTTTCTCTCTTTTATATGCAATAGAAGCTGTCTTAGAAAAGGATTTTAGTTCAAGGTCAAGACGGGCGTGGAATTCAAACCGGAAGAAGACTAATCGTATTTCGAGGATTTGAATTTTACGCTTAACGCCGAGATTGGGCTAAAAGGTTTTTTTGAGACAGCTTCTAAAAATTGATCTGCCACTTGGCCCCCAAGTAAGTGGTTTCACTTTGCTTGGTGGCTACCCCGCCGATTTTGATCTCATCATTGCTCACAACGCCCACCTCCGGGACAATAATCACGCCCGGCGCCAGCGTGACGGTGCTTTGCACATAGTAAGAAAAGCCCGTGTCCTCTGTTTTCACCCCGGTCACGTCATACTCAGAACGGATATACCCGTAACCGGCTTCAAATTTGAAAGTGTCATTGGCTTTAAAGCCGACTACGCCAGCATATGCCAGGGTATCATTGTCGACCAGTTTTCCATTGGCGGCATTGATAACGGCATTGCTGAGGGTACGGGTCGTGATGCCCATGTTGCCGATATTGCTGCCCGCTACCAGACCTGCTGAGAAAAAGCCCGGCCCGAGGTAGACTTTACCGGCAAAACCATACACTAGGGAATCGACTGATTCCTGCTGGGTTGCGGAAGTAACGCCGGTGGTGAAGTCATAGGTCGCCCAGCCCAGAAAGGGATTTAGGTAGAACCGGCCGGTGGCATAGCGATAGGCCATCAAGATCTGCGGCAGCGTGGTGTCGTTGTCGGCAGATGTCACGGTAGCTCCGGCGCTGTTCAGCAGGGTGGCCTGGGTGTTGGGCTCAACCAGGGCCAGTTCAAAATTACTGATACGCACCTGGATCTGCGGCCGCCGGCCATGGAATATCATACCTTCCTTATTCAGGTTGTTGTCAGTCTCATATACCTGGTTGGAATAAAATTCATTTAAAGGTGTGAAAGCCTGACCGACAAGAATGACGCCGGGTCCGAAATTCCAGGTCCCGTAAAGGTGGCGGAGATTGGGCCCCGAGCCATATTCGAAACGGCCGCTCACATCGCCGGCCGTGACATTGGCGCCGATACGGCTGTTGCCCTGGAGCGCCCACAGGGTGTCGGTATCGGAACTGACACCCGCTACCTGCGGGTCGACATCCGCGGAAAAGGTTGCCATACGGGCGGAGCCGTAAAACGACCAGTCCGCAGCTTGCAACGACCCAATGCATGCCAAAACAAAGACAGCTGCCAGGATGCCAACTAAAATTTTTTGCATTTAGTCACTCCTCCTCAAATGAAAATCGTGGGCAGTTTAGAATCCAGTTTTGGGATGATCACACTCAAGACTTAGCACGCTACCAGTTCTTAATAATTTCATTTGGGTCCGGTCGTCAACTTTTCCTGGGAAATAATTTAGAAGGCATTCAAATTTTTCAGCTGATTACGGCGGGCAGCGGGCAAGGTGCCGAAAGGCGAATAAGGACCTTGTCGCTACTTGGCACCAATGTTTGTATAAACGGTTGATAAAGACCCAGAAACCGAATAATTAGCTTTTAGGTAAGTTACATGTAAGCAGGACGAATTGCATTTGAGGTCGCTGCTTAAGAAAATAGGTTCACAAAAGGATGTGCCGATATTGCTCGTATGCAATCAAGTTAGATGCGAGCTATGTTTGTCGGTAGGGAGGTACTATGCAATCCGTCAATGCGGCCTATGTGGAAAACTTGAAGGCCACGGTTAAAAACAGCCCGTATCCCACCCATATGCGGATGACCCTGGACCAAATCGATATTGACCGGGCGGCGGTCGTCATCCAGCTGGCAGATTGCCACCTGCAGCCTTATGGAATTGTGCACGGCGGGGTGGTGGCCACCATTATCGACACGGCCACTTTTTGGGCCGCCTTTTTAAGGCTGCCCGAAGCAGACGGCCTCGTCAACGTAGACTTGAAACTGAATTATTTAAAATCGATTGTCGGTGGAAAACTGATCGCCCGCGGCAACTGCCTGCGGCCCGGCCGATCCATCAGTTATTCCGAGGCCAGTGTTTACGATGAAGACGAAAACCTGATTGCCCACGGCACCTCCACGCTGATGGTGCTGCCGGAAAAAGGGCTGCAACTGGGGGTACCCAAATTCTTAAAGACGTAGTACTTAAGTGAGCATATGGGGCGTTTTGGTCGTCATGCCGGTCCCGCACTCGATGCGGGACCGGTATGACGGGGCTTGAATGCGAAATGCATAGTCTTTGAACATAGTCCATTATTTAGATTTTGGTGCCATTTTAGAAAGTAGGCTGGCATCTAAAGGGAGGGTGAACGATGCAGACACGTATTACCGAACTTTTTGGAATCCAGCACCCCATAATTCAAGGCGGGATGCATTACGTGGGGCTGGCGGATCTGGCCGCGGCCGTATCGAATGCCGGCGGGCTGGGGATTATCACAGCGTTGACACTCAAGACGCCCGAAGATCTGGCCGCGGAAATCAAACGCTGCCGGGAGATGACCGACAAGCCCTTCGGTGTCAACCTGACCTTTCTGCCCACGGTTACTGCTCCGGATTATCCGGGATATATCAAATCAATTATCGAGGGCGGGGTTAAAATCGTCGAAACCGCCGGCCGCAATCCGGAACCCTTTCTGCCTTACCTGAAAGATGCCGGTATCAAGGTCATCCATAAGTGCACATCCGTGCGCCATGCCCGCAAGGCGGAAAAGATCGGCTGTGATGCCGCGTCGGTGGACGGCTTCGAGTGCGGCGGTCACCCGGGCGAGGATGACATTCCCAACATGATCCTGCTGCCGCGGGCGGCCGAAGAGCTGCAGATCCCCTTCGTGGCCTCCGGCGGTCAGGCGGATGCCCGCAGCCTGGTGGCTTCGCTGGCGTTAGGGGCCGACGGTATCAACATGGGGACCCGCTTCATCGCCACCCGGGAAGCACCGGTGCACGTTAAGGTAAAGCAGGCTATCGTGACGGCCAGTGAACTGGATACCCGCCTGGTGATGCGTCCTTTGAGAAACACGGAACGGGTCTTGAACAACGCGGCCGTGGAACGCCTGCTGGCGAAAGAAAAAGACCTGGGGGAGAACCTTCAATTCGAAGACATATTCGAAGACGTGGTAGGGGTTTATCCCCGGGTGATGGAAGAGGGTGAAGTAGATGCCGGGGCCTGGTCCTGCGGCATGGTCGCCGGACTGATTCACGATATCCCGACCTGCCGGGAACTGCTCGATCGCATCATGGCCGAGGCGGAAGAAATCGTCCGCGTGCGCCTTGAAGGTATGTTGGACTGATAGGCTGCTCCCGCTTGAAAGGGAGCACAACATGGAAAGGATAGCTGCCATTGTCTGCCACCGACAACCGATATCCTGACTGGCTGATTGGATGGATGGCCGCCAATGGTATCACCCTGTGGGGTGTAGCGGATCTGCGCAAATTTAGCACACCACCGGATGCCGCCGGCAACAGTTTTCCCCGGGCTGTCTCGTTTGCGGTGCCCATGAACCCGCACATTATGGCGCGTATTCAAGACGGGCCGAACCAGGCTTATGCCGACGAGTATGCCCGGGTGAACGATCAGATCAATATCCTTGCGGAACAACTGGCCGCCGAAATCATTAAACACGATTTCCGGGCGGCACCCCTGGCGGCCTCGGTCCGTTCCGATCCGGTCAACATCAAAGGTGATTTTCCCCACAAGACAGCTGCCACCCGGGCCGGGTTGGGCTGGATAGGGCGTCATTGCCAGTTGATTACGCGACCGTTTGGCTCCTGGATTCGCCTGGGGACGGTATTCACCGATCTTGACCTGCCCTGCGCCCCTCCGGTGGAGAAAGACTTCTGCGGCCGCTGCGAACGCTGTGTGGAAGCCTGTCCGGCCGGCGCCCTGCAAGGCAGAGCGTGGTATCCGGGATTGGCCCGTGAAGAGATTCTGGATGTCGAAAAATGTGACCAGTGGAAGAAGGCGCACTATTATCAGTTTCATAAAGGGCATAATTGCGGCATTTGCTCGGCGGTCTGCCCTTACGGATTGAAGGTATTGAAGCGTAAACGCCCGCCGACTTGATGGCAACTCCGGTTTAGATAAAATCAAAGAGAATTGATCTTTATGCCGTGTAAGATTTCTGCTAAATGATGCAGATCTTTCTCCCTGGCGAGGTAAATTGATCCGGTGGCAGATAAAGGCATCCTTAAACTACAGCTGGCTGTTTTTGCGCTGGTATCGGCAAGTTTCACCAACATCTACCTTCCCCAGCCCATCCTGCCGGTTCTCCAGGATGAATTCAATGTCAGCCCGGTTGAAGTATCCTTTACCGTTTCCGCGGTGATCCTGGGGATCGTCCTGTCCAACCTGCTTTTCGGGCTGCTAACGGACCGGGTTTCCATTCGACCTATCATATTAGCCGGCGGGGTTTGTGTGGCGGCCGGCGGCCTGGTAGCCGCTTATTCAGACGATTTCCGAATCCTGGTGGCCGCCCGGCTTTTTCAGGGGTTTTTCATACCGGCGCTCACCACCAGCCTGGCTGCCTGGCTGGCACGGACGCTGCCCGGCGAACGGCTGAATGTGATCATGGGGTCTTATGTGTCTGCGACTGTTCTGGGCGGCCTCGGCGGGCGCCTTATCGGTGGCTGGATGCATCCCCCGTTTCACTGGCGCAATGCGTTTATTACGGCTGCGGCGCTGATAGTCACCACTACCATACTGGCGTTGATCGTGCTTCCCCGGGCAGAGATTCAGAAAGCTGCGCGCCGGGAAGGGGAGGCGGGTTTTCTGGATATATTGAAACGCCGGGACCTTATCCTGTTCTTTGGCTGCGGACTTACCGGTCTGCTCATTTTCTCACCGGTTTTCAATTACCTGCCCTATCGACTGATCGAAGATCCTTTCAACTTCTCCACCGAGGTGATCACTTTGATATACCTCGTTTATGTCCTGGGGATCTTTATGGGGCCGCTGGCCGGGCAGTGCAGCAATCGGTATGGTGGGGGCAAAACCCTGATCGGCGGAACCTGTATCCTGGGCGCATCCCTGGTTACGCTGCTGATTCCTTCGGTGGTCGCGATCGTCATCGGACTTTTAGGTGTGTGTGCCGGGTTTTTCACCGTGCACTCCGTCGCGGTAGGCCTGCTGAATCGGAAACTTGCCGGCGGCCATGGCAGGGCCAATGCCCTTTATTCCCTTTTGTACTACACCGGTGGCTGGATTGGGATTACCGGGGCCGGCTTTGCTTTTCAGATTGCAGGTTGGGGCGGGGTTATTGCATTTGTCCTCTGTTTTCTGGTGGTACCCCTTTTCACCGGCTACGTTGAAAAGAAATCTGATTGAACCGAGCGACTGCATCTTCGAAGTCAAACCTTTGCCGATCATGAAAATCGGAAAAGACCTCTGCAAAATGATTGCAACGGATGGGTAGTATGGATAAATTACAAACAGCTTTTCCAACAGCGGGCGATATCTGTGAACGGAGATCTAATGCGGGAAAATAGTAAAATGCACTATGGATGGATCATTGCGCTAACAGGAATGGCGGTCCTTTTCGCCTGTCTGGGGCTGGGCCGGTTCTCGCTGGGTATGCTGTTGCCCTCGATGGGGATATCCCTGAACTTGAACTACTCCCAGATGGGTCTGGTCGGAACGGGCAATTTCGCAGGGTATATGCTTGCGGTCGTCCTGGCCGGTATGATCGCCAGGAAGATCGGGGCGCGTTGGACCATCTCCCTGGGGCTTGTCCTGGTGGGCGGCTGCATGGCGCTGATCAGCCGGGCTATGGGGTTTGTCGAAGTGATGTCCCTCTATGTGGCCACCGGTATCGGTTCCGGCCTGGCCAATGTTCCGATGATGGGTTTGGTCTCCCACTGGTTCTCGAAATCCAATCGGGGACGGGCCGCCGGTCTCATGCTTTCGGGCAACGGGATTGCCATCGTGTTTACAGGAATGCTTATTCCACGAATCAATACTTCCCTGGGCGCGGAAGGCTGGCGGACCGGATGGTTGACCATCGGGGTTATCGCGCTGGGCATTACGGCCATCGCTGCTCTCTTCCTGCGCAATGAACCCGGGGAGAAAGGGCTTGCGCCGGTCGGTGGTTCAACGGTGGTGTCGACTCCAGCCGAATCGAATCGTGCCGGGAAGATAAATTCGACCAGAAGGGTCATGGTGCATCTGGGATGCATTTATGCCCTCTTCGGGGCGACGTATGTGGTTTATGCCACCTTCATCGTTACCGCCATGGTGAACGAGCGGGGCTTTGGTGAGAATACGGCGGGCACCTTCTGGGCCGTCGTGGGCGGACTTTCGATTTTTTCCGGCCCTCTGTTCGGCTGGCTGTCGGACCGGTTGGGGCGTAAAAGGGGCATGCTCCTGGTTTATACGTTGTTCACGCTTGCGTATGTCCTGGTGGCGGCCGATTTGCCGACCCCGTTTTTATATGCATCCATTGCCATTTTCGGCCTGGCCGTGTGGAGCGTACCGACCATCATGTCGGCCGCTGTTGGGGATTACACCGGGCCGGCCCGGGCCGTGAAAGCGTTTGGATTCATCACCTTGTTCTTTGGTGTCGGCCAGATCACCGGACCGGCTGTAGCCGGTGTGCTAGCGGACAAAACCGGGACCTTCAGTATGGCGTTCTGGCTTTGTGCTCTGTTGACGACACTGGCGATCGGGCTGACCTGGTTTTTACGGCCACCCTCCGAGGCCTAGAAGCAAACTGGAATACTCCTACGAAAGTGAGTGATCGTGGGAGCGCCCAATTGATAACGGCGCAAGGTTTTACAATATGACGAATATTTCATCCGCGCCCGGGTCAGCCATTTTTAAAGAGGGGTTGACCGCGGGCTGGCCCATCTGTCTGGGCTACCTGCCCATCGGCATGGCCTTTGGGGTTCTGGCCCAGAAGGCTGGACTCACGCCTCTGCAGATCGGCCTGATGTCAATTCTGGTATTTGCCGGTAGTTCCCAATTTATTGCGGTTTCAATGCTGACCGCCGGAGCCTCTGTTCCGGCTATCATTACCACGACCTTTGTGGTCAATCTGCGCCACATGCTGATGAGTTCAGCCCTGGCGGTCTATTTACGTTCCGTGCACCGGGGCTTGCTCGCCCTGTATGCCTATGGCGTGACCGACGAAAGTTTTGCTGTCAATCTGCCCCGTTTCAACGCCGGTGCCTGGAGCCTGCCCCGGGCCCTGGTGGTCAACCATGCGGCCAACCTGACCTGGTTCATCAGCACCGTGGCCGGCGGTATCGGCGGCCGTTTCATCCCGGAAGGGGCGTTTGGTATCGATTATGCCTTGATAGCCATGTTCATCTGCCTGCTCATCTACCAGATACCGAAACTGATTCACCTTCTAACCGCCGTGATTGCCGGTTTGACGGCTGTTGGTCTGGCGCTCGTGGTTCCGGGCAATACGTATATCGTCATCGCTTCTGTGGCCGCAGCCACACTTGGTGTGATCCTGCAGCGCAAGGTTTTCAGGAGGGTTCCCAACCATGACTGATTACCTGCTGCTTATGGGAATGGGCCTGGTGACCTATCTGCCGCGTTGGCTGCCCCTGCACTATCTTTCCCGGCGGTCCCTGCCGGAGTGGTTTATCCAGTGGCTGGAACTGATTCCGGCCGCCATTTTAAGTGCCCTCCTGCTGCCGGCCCTGATCCTCTCCGGGGAGCCGCGCCATGTGGACCTCATGCGGCCCGAATTCTGGGTGGCCCTGCCAACGTTTGCGATTGCCTGGTGGACGCGATCCTTAGGGGGCACTGTGATAGCCGGGATGCTGCTGTTCTGGCTGGCGGGCAAGGTGAACCCGCAATGGCTGGCCTGGGTAGGATAGACGGCAGCCGCCGACCAAGAGAGGTGTGCTGACAAAGGTTGGTCCGGAGGGTGCCGATCCAATCAAGCTGAAAAAAGCCAGGGCCCTATATCAGTAGATCAGGTTCCATCGTATGCGAAGGCTATTGGCAACAGCGCTTGCTTCTGATATCAAAAAAATACATACAGCTAGGATGCTTTCAAGAAATCCGGCAAGTTTTCTCAACCGCCACCATGATTTGGTGTAAGCCAAGCAGCAGGAGTATGCGCATGCGCGAAAAAGAAGACCTAAAAACCTGGATCACCGGTCTGGTAGACCGTTTCCTATCCGAATCGCCCCTTAACAATCTGCAAAACAAAGAAGGGGCCCCGGCCTGGGATGAGGCCTTGGTGGGATTTGCCTCAGGAGCAGATCCCCTCTTCCAGGAATACAAGGAGTATGTGGGCCCCTTTCACTGGACACCCCTGGAGATCTATAACCAATATCACCCCGCGAGCAAGGCTACCCCTGAAGACCTCACGGTCATCTCCTGGGTTTTACCGCAGCGTAAAGCCGTGCGGGCGATGAACCGCAACGCAAGAAAATTCCCCGCTGAGGACTGGGCCAGGGTCCGCATTGAAGGCGAAAAATGCAATGCCGGTCTCAGGGCGCATGTTGCCAAAACACTGACCGATGCAGGCTATCCGGCAGTGGCGCCCATGCTGGTGCCTAATTGGGCCTGGGTGAAATCCAAGAATTACGGCTATGCTTCATCCTGGTCGGAGCGCCACGCGGCCCATGCTGCGGGCCTGGGCACATTTGGGCTTTGCGATGGACTGATCACGCCTAAAGGCAAGGCCATGCGAGCCGGGTCGGTGGTAGCCAACATACGGGTGGCGCCTTCTATCAGGTTCTATAACCACCATCAGGCCTGGTGTTCTTTCCATGTGGATGGCTCCTGCGGCAAATGCATCGATCGCTGCCCGGTCCGGGCGCTTACCACTGCCGGCCACGACAAGGAAACCTGCCGTTAGCACCTGATAGCTTCCAGTAAATATGTCAAAAAAACGTATAACTATGAAGGTTACGGCTGCGGCCTCTGCCAGGTGGGCGTGCCCTGTGAGACCCGCATACCGGTAAAATCGGCGCGGGAAGCATACGAGCAGGGAGAACTTCCGCCGCCGCCGCCGCCACTTGCCTGAGTGCAACATAATCAATTTGTCCGGTAAAAAAGGCACAGAATTGAAGAAATGGGTCGCGGGGCCTTTTTTCCAACGCAAACGAGAAGAGGGATATAGCCCTAAGGCCATAACCTCCTGAATTAATTAATACACCCGGATTCATTCGAACGGGCGGCCTACGGTTTCGAAGAAAAGAACAGCCGGGCCTCCAAACCTCTCAAAATCTGCCGACATTCTACCAAGACTTCATTTGAGCTTCCCGCATCATCTCTCACCACCCAAGTTCATAATATCAAAGATCTCAGGTCCCCATCGACGTGCCATGTTGTTCCAGGAAAAAACCAGTTGTCACTAGCGGCTTGTATCAGCGTAAAAATGTGCACAATGCAATCGCACTTTTAAGTATTATAATATAATAACAGTCGGTTAATTTAGCTGCTGATTGCAATCTCCATTCTGGTGCTTAGGTTCGGATTGGATCGCTTGTAGCAATGGCATAATCATGCCGACAACATAAAAAGGAGAGCCTGTCATGATAAACCAGGAACATATGGTGGAACTTGGTTTTACTCCTGAAAAGTTCCCCGTAGGTACACATATTTGTCAAATCTTTAGCAAGAACGAGGAACGGGTTAACGCCATCATGCAATTTCTCATGAGCGGTCTGACGCAGGGAGAACGTGTTGCTTGTTTTTCAGACAAGTTAGACAAGAAAAGGCTTAGCAAGATTATCAAACGCAATAATCTTTCTCTTCGGGAACTTCAAGATAATGGGGATCTGAATTTGGCGGGCACCCATGATACATATTTTAAGGGCAATTGTTTTGATCCCGCCCGGATGCTTGACACCCTTGAAGCGTTTCACCGGAAATCATTAAACTCGGGTTATACAGCCTCCCGGGTGATCGGTGAAATGCCTTCCACTGTCCAAGATATGCAGGGGGGGGATAGACTGCTTGAATACGAGTCTCGGGTCAGCCTCCTTATGGAAAAAGTGCCTGTTACTGTTGTTTGCCAATATGATTCAAACGAATTCAGCGGCGCCACCATAATGGACATTTTAAAAGTTCATCCCCATATGTTTATTAATGGATCGGTATTACACAATCCCTTCTATATACGGCCTACATCGTTTTTAGCCTGATATTGGATTGATCAATATGGAAAACAAACCGAAACTGTCCGCACAAATGCTGGGGCAAATAGCGTTGATTGAAGGGATGGTAATCCATTTACCCGATACGGAGTCAATTATGGGCTTTGTGGCGCGGGGGCTTGAGGATTTCCCCGGAGTAGGGTCTATTCGCTTTCAAATTGCCGACAAGGAACCCCCTGAGGATATAGCGCCTGATAACGAACCGGTGTCCTACCATCACTTTCCCATAAAAATGAACGGCGCCCTCCACGGTGGTTTTTTCTTAAAAATTTTGGATCCGGATAGCTTCGCGCCATACATTCCCTACTTACATAATCTTATGAATATGCTGGCAGTCATACTGGAAGAGCGTGTGCAACGCATTTTACTTGACTCAAACCGAGATGAGCTTGAAAAACGTGTCGACCGGCGTACAAAACAACTTCAAAAGTTGTTAGATGAACTCAAGATAACCGAGACAAGGCTTCGGAAGAGTGAGTTAAACTACCGCAGCATTTTTGAGAATGCAGTTGAGGGCTTTTTCCAAAGCACTCCCGGGGGTTGGTTCATCAATGTTAACCCTGCCTTTGCGAAGATGCTTGGTTACGATTCTCCAGAAGATACGATTGCAGGTATCACTGATCTTGAAACGCAATATTATGTACATGCCCAAGATCGACATCATTACAAAGAGGTCCTTCAAAAAATGGAATCATAGAGAATTTTGAATTTCAGGCTAAGCGCAAAGACGGCACGCAAATCTGGGTATCCAATAGTACCCGGGCCTATTTTGACGGGCATGGAAGCGTAGAATACTACGAAGGAATAGTCCAGGACATCACCGAACGCAAGCGAGCCGAGAATGAACTGCTTAAGAGTGAGCAACGGTTCCGGAATCTAATAGAAAGCACTAGCGACTGGGTATGGGAGGTAAATCAAAAAGGAGAGTACACCTATTGCAGCCCCAAGGCTAAAACCTTAATAGGTTACGAACCTGAGGAGGTATTAGGTAAAACACCGTTCGATTTTATGCCTCTAGAGGAGGCCAGGCGCGTGGGCGATATCTTCCAGAACATTCATTCAAAGGCACTACCGTTAGATTCTATAGAGAATATCGTTATTCATAAAGATGGTTATCCCGTCGTTCTCGAAACCAGTGGCGTCCCTTATTTCAATATTGATGGAGAATTATTGGGGTACAGGGGTGTTGACCGGGACATCACCAACCGAAAACGGGCGGAAGAAGCATTGCGCCAGAGTGAAAGCAAATACCGGTCTATGATGGAATCCATGGTTGACTCCGTTTATATCTGTTCACCTGAATACAAAATTGAATACATGAACCCCGCCATGGTCAGGCGCTATGGTCGCGACGCAACCGGCGAGGTATGCTATGAGGCTTTCCACGGAACAAACCAAAAATGTGAGTCATGTGTTTTTCGTAAGGTGCATTCGGGGGATGTTATCGAGAATATCGTTGTGGGCACTTTTGATGGCAGAACTTACCGCGCAATAAACATGCCGGTAGAGAACCAATATGGAACGATCTCTAAAATGACGGTTATGCGAGACATCACTGATTACCTGGAAGCTGTGGAAGATAAGGAGAAAACTCTTTCCCAATTGCATCATGCCCAAAAACTCGAGTCAATTGGAAATCTGGCAGGTGGGATTGCCCATGATTTCAATAACATCCTCTCCGCTATCATCGGGTATACTGAATTGGCGCTGAACGATCTTCAGAGCAATCCGGTCTTAGCAGGTCGGCTACAGGAAGTACTAGCGGCCGGGAATCGCGCCAAAAACCTGGTCATGCAAATCTTAACCTTTGCCAGACGTACGGATGAGGAGAAAAAGCCTATCCGGGTTGATACAATTATCAAGGAGGCGCTCAAGTTTCTACGATCTACAATTCCGTCTACAATCGAAATCAAACACACCCTTGCCAGCCAATCTTTAATATTGGCGAACGCAACGCAGATTCATCAGGTCGTAATGAACCTGTGCACCAATGCCGCCCACGCCTTGGAAAAAGATGGCGGACTGCTTGAGGTTGTTTTGACAGACATCAGTATCGACAATCCTGAGACTATGAAAAAATATGACCTGGCAGAAGGAGATTATATTCTACTGAAGGTTTGTGACACCGGAATCGGGATTGAACCAGGAATACGCCACTCAATTTTTGAACCGTATGTAACCACCAAAGAAGCAGAAGCAGGAACCGGCTTAGGTCTTGCCGTGGTGCATGGCATTCTTGAGAGTTATAGCGGCAAGATAGAAGTAGACAGCGAAGTGGGAGCGGGAACAACTTTTCGAGTATATATTCCGATCACGAGTGAGGAGAAAATCTATGCTGGGGGCGAATCCGGGCCTGCGCCCACAGGTACAGAACGAATTTTGTTGGTTGATGATGAAGCTTCCATAGCAAAGGTCGGTGGTGAGATTTTAAGGCAACACGGCTACTTGGTAACAACTCGAACCAACAGCGTCGAGGCGCTTGAATTATTTCAAGCCAACCCAAATAATTTCGACCTAGTTATCTCTGATATGACCATGCCCGGAATGACTGGTGATAAAATGGCCATCGAGCTAATGAAAATCAAAACTGGTATTCCAGTAATCTTGTGTACCGGTTACTCCAAAAAGTTATCTGCCGAGACAGCCTCCGCAATCGGTATAAAGGCAGTTCTCGACAAACCGATTGTCCGGACTGACCTGCTGAAGATTGTCCGCGAAGTATTGGACGAGTCTGAAAATAGTTCAGGAGTCGCATTTGAAAAGTGAAGTCAAGACAAAAACCCCTTATACTGCAAGATCCATTCTATCCATAGTCCTTTTCCAGTCTGAAGAATGGCTGGTTTCGGATTGACGAGATTCGTTTCTGCGAAGGGTCAATATGGCATCTGTCCTTATCATTGATGACGACCGTAGTCTCTGTAAATTGCTTTCTGAAATCATTATTGAAGCGGGTCATCGTGCGGTTGCGAAACCTGACCTGCAAAGCGGTATTATGGAAGCCAGGGCGGGCGCTTACGATATTGTGTTCCTGGATGTGAATCTGCCGGATGGAAATGGTATCGACATCCTACCAAAACTGCGGACAATGGCCAGTGAACCAGAAATTATCATTATGACGGGCTATGGTGATCCGGACGGTGCTGAACTGGCGATTAAAAATGGCGCTTGGGATTATATCCAAAAACCGATTAATACTGAAAAGATAAAACTGCCTCTCAAACGAGTTATTCAGTTTCGCAAGAACATGATTCAAGAAAAGAAACTTTCCGTAGCCCTGATGCGTTCTTCCATTGTGGGTGATAGTGCCCCGATGCAAAGATGCTTAGATCTCTTGGCGCAGGCTGCTGGCAGCGATGCCAGCGTATTGATCACCGGTGAAACCGGTACCGGCAAAGAATTGTTTGCCCGGGCGGTGCACGACAATAGTGTCTATGCAAGCCGTGCCTTTGTCGTTGTCGATTGTACCGTTTTGCCTCAGGATCTGGTCGAAAGCGTGTTGTTTGGCCATAAAAAAGGAGCCTTTACAGGTGCAGACAGAGACCAGGAGGGGCTTATTCTCCAGGCCCACGGGGGCACTCTGTTTTTAGATGAAGTCGGTGAGTTGCCCCTGGCCGTCCAAAAAAAGTTTCTGCGCGTACTGCAAGAGCGTCGTTTTCGACCGGTTGGGGGTAGGCAGGAAATAGGCAGCCTGTTCCGGTTGGTTGCGGCCACCAATCGGGATTTAGATGCCATGGCTGCTAGCGGACAGTTTCGGAGAGACCTGTTGTATCGCCTGCGCGCACTGACGATCCCATTGCCGCCGTTAAGAGAGCGCGGAGATGACATTCGCCAAATTGCCATCTATCATATGGCCAAATTCTGCGAACGAAATCGATTGGGCACCAAAGGGTTTACCGCAGGATTCATTGAGGCCCTCGGTACCTATAGCTGGCCGGGCAACGTGCGTGAACTGATTAATACCGTTGAGACGGCGCTCGGGACTGTTGGCATTGGTGATATGCTTTCTTCCATGCACTTGCCTATACCTATTCGGATCCAACTGGCACGCGCATCCGTAATTAACGAGATGGGAACTCAAACCGCAGGCGCTTCCCAAAACGCTTCTTTAAAGGATATTTCATTGCTGACCTATCGGGAAAAAATCCGGTTGGCTGAAAAGGAATATCTAGTGAGTTTGATGGCTGAGACGCAGGGCGACATAAAGATAGCCGGCGATATTTCCGGCCTGTCCAGATCTCGACTATATGCTCTCATTAAGAAGCATCAAATAAAGCGCAGATAGGGCCTCCCCTGCCTGCCTGTGTTTGGAAAGCTAAAGTGATTTCAATTGTTGCGCCTTTAGCCGACCTGACACATTCCACCTTGCAGCTTAACCCCATATCTCCAATCCGTGACGGGCTCGTTGCTTTCTGGTAGCCGGGCAGCTTTCCTTGTCCCTCGCCGTCCTTTATTCAGGACACAATCCCGCATGTAGGAATATCGTCCTTTAGTCGAGACGAGTTTTTTCTAAAAAGCCTGCCCGTATTTGCAGATGTTGTCTTTTAACCAATTAATATAATTTATCTATTTAGATTTTAGTCGTTTCAGGAGACGTTTGGCATGAAGATTGATCCATAAAAATTGATGCCAGCTTTTTTGGCAAACATAACGTCTCCAAAACATTGCCAGACGGAGTCTATTTCTGGAGGAACGATGAAAATTATTTTCTATGGGTCAGGTTCACTCTCAGTAGACCAGAAGGTGCAAGGCATGCTCATGACGCACGTTCCGATGGAAGGGTTAGAGACCTATCGGTCGGCCCATGACCTGGCAAGGCGTTTTCGATATCGTTCCCACGACGTTGAAGCTGCGGTTTTCATTGCATCAGAACTGCAGGAGTTAAGGGCACTTATCAATCTGCGCGCGTTGTTCGAGGACACCCGTATCATCCTTATTTTGCCAACCAGTGAAGCACAATTGGTTTCCCAGGGTCATCTGCTCTACCCGCGGTTTATAGGTTATGCGGATGGTAATTTAAATGACATTGACGCCGTCATTGAAAAACTTTTTGGAGCAGTACAAAGCCAGTTTAGGAGATGAGTCATGGGCATCAAGGCAAAAGACAACTCTGGGCAGAATTGCCCTTTCTATTTCAACCGGTTGCATCACTCGGCCTCTGGTTCGTTTGCTGCAAGGACAAGTGGTTTGGCCATTGGTCTCCGCAACGCGATTCATTTGTGTCTTTCCGTGATCGCCCTACAAGCTATAAAGCAACTCCAGACTGGGGTACTGATCGCCCTGGTACTGATCGTATCAACACAGCTTGCGTTTGCAGCCGAAAGAAAATCCATCAAAATAGGTGTATTAGCGGAGTGGGGTGTCGAAAAATGCATGCGAGCATGGAGCCCGACCGCCCATTATCTCAGCTACCGGGTGCCGGATGTCGAGATTGAGATCGTTCCGTTTGACTATACAGAGATTGAAACCGCAGTTCAAAAAGCATCCGTCGAATTTATTCTGACAGACCCGATGCAGTATGTGACCCTGGAGGCCAAGTACGGGGCCAGCCGGATTGCGACATTGAAAAAACGCCGCCTGGGAAGAATCCTCAATGCTACGAGCAGTGTGATTTTTGTTAAATCGGATCGCACGGACATTACCAAGATAGAAGACCTCCGTGGTAAGCGGGTCATGGGTGTCAAAGAAGGTTCACTGGAAGGCTGGGTGGCGGCTTGGCGGGAATTTAAGGCCATCAGACTTGATCCGCACAAAGAGTTGGCCGCCCTCAATTTTGGGAACACTCCAGATAGTGTGGTATATGCCGTACGTGACGGGCGGGCGGATGCCGGTGTGGTCGGCAGCGGGCATTTGGAACAAATGGCCAGAGAAAGCAAGCTCCGGTTTGATCACTACAAAGTCCTTTTTCCAGTATTTCAGGAATCCCATCCGTATCCCTTTCTTCACTCGACTCGCACCTACCCCGAATGGCCCCTGGCACGGCTCAAGGACACGTCGATTGATCTGGCTGAAAAGATTTCAGTTGCGATAATTCGAATGCCGGCGGATGCTCCGGCCGCTGTGGCCTCTCAATCGGCGGGCTGGACAGTACCCTCGAATTACCAGCAGGTCCATGATGCCCTGAAAGAGCTTAAAATAGGTCCCTATGCGGATTTGGGGAGTTTCTCACTCAAGGATGTAACTTACCGATACCGAACCGAGCTTATCATATTGGTCCTATTCATCAGCGCAGTCATGCTTGCTGCCGGGTATTTTTTACGACTCAACCTGAAGATCAGGCGGGCCTATGCCAGGCTCGAGCGGGAAGTCGAAGAACGCATGCGCACCGAAGCAAAGCTGAAAGCGAGTGAAATTCGATTCCAAGACATTTCGCTCAATATGGTTGATTGGATCTGGGAAACCGATATGTCGGGAAAGTTTGTCTATTCGTCCGAAAATGTGAAGAACGTGTTGGGCTACGACCGGGATGAGGTGGTCGGGAAGAGCCCGTTGGTGTTTCTGATTCCCGAAGACGCTCGGCGAACCAAGGGTATTTATACCGCTCTGAAGAAAGAAAAAGGCGCTCTAAACGATCTTGTGACCTGGCACTTGAAAAAGGACGGCAGCCGGGTCTGTCTGCAAACCAGCGGCGTGCCGATGATAGGTACCGAAGGCCAACTGATCGGTTATCGTGGCGTTGCCAAAGACATCACCGAGACTATCGAGGCGGATGCTAAAATTCTGCAGGCCCTCAACGAAACCGAGACCATTATCAATCACGTCCCCGTTGGGATAGTGATTGTGGGCCGCGACCGGACCATAAGGCGCATCAATAGCGCCGCTTTAAAGATTCTGGGGTACACCACTTCGAACGAGGTTATCGGTAAGAGCTGTAACCCCACGATTTGCCCTCTGGAACCTGGCAATTGCCTGACAAATGATGCCGGCCAGCCGGTAGATCAATCCGAGCAATATATGTTGGGCGCGGATGGCAATGCTATCCCTGTATTGAAGACTGAAGTATTAACGCAGATAAACGACGAAGAGGCGATCATCGGCGCATTTATGGATATCCGCAAGCTTAAGGCTGCCGAAAAAAAACTGAAGAACAAGACCATGGTTTTTCGCCGTTTATCCCAGGCCATCAGCCAGAGCCCGGTATCCGTTGTTATTACCGACGCTGAAGGCATCATTGAGTATGTGAATCCAAAATTCAGCGAAGTCACCGGCTATAGTTACGAGGAAACCCTGGGCCAGAATCCGCGCATATTGAAATCCGAGCTGCAGAGCCCCGAGTTCTACCGTGAGATGTGGTCAACCCTGAAAAGCGGTCGACAATGGACCGGTGAATTACACAATAAAAAGAAAAACGGGCAGCTATTCTGGGAACGCGCCCATATATCACCGGTCCACGACAGGACCGGAAAAATTGTTAGCTATATTGCGCTAAAAGAAGACATTACCCGTCAAAAAGAAATTGCCGAAGCCTTGCGGGTAAGCGAGGCCCGGCATCGCACAGTGATGGAAGCCTGCGCCGATCCAATAGTGGTTTACGATTCTCAGGGCCGGGTATCGCACTTTAATAATGCCTTTACGGTGGTGTTTGGGTGGACATTGGATGAACTCAAAGGCAAGCGTATCGAGTTTGTACCGAAAGAAGCTGAAGAAGAGACTGGACTGGCCATACAAAGAGTTCTGAGCGGGCAGATCGTCACTGGTTTTGAGACCCGCCGATTCAGAAAGGACGGGGAGGTGGTCGACGTCCGTCTGGGCGCCGCCTTACTGAAGGATGCCAATAATGAGCCTGTTGGTTTGGTGGTTAACTTTCAGGATATTACCGAGCAACACCGCAAGACTATGGAAATCAATAACTTGAACGCGCAGCTGCAGGAAGCGTTTGATCAGGTGAACATAAAAAGAGAGGAGTTGGAAAAGGCCATGGACCAGTTGAAAAAAACGCAGGCGCAAGTCCTGCAATCTGAAAAGATGGCCTCCATCGGTCAACTGGCTGCCGGTGTCGCCCATGAGATCAATAACCCGACCGGTTTCGTGAGTAGTAACCTCAAAACTCTGGTCGACTACCAGAATGACTTAAGGAGTCTAATCTCGGAATATCGCGAAGCCTGGCGCTTATTGTCGGAGGGCAATGGCCGCAAGGCCTTGCCGGAAGAGATTAAGTTGAAATTATCTCATATTTCGGAACTGGAAGAGGATATCGATATCGATTTTGTTCAGGAAGATATTCAGGATCTCATATGCGATTGCCGGGAAGGCACCGACCGCATTAAAAAGATCGTAATGGACCTCAAAGATTTCGCCCACCCGGGTGAAGATAGAATGCATGTGACGGATATCAATAAAGGCCTGGAATCCACGCTGAATGTCGTAAAAAACGAGGTCAAGTATAAGGCCACCGTGACGACAGACTTAGGCGATCTGCCGATGGTGCCTTGCTATCCCCAGCAACTCAACCAGGTCTTTATGAACATCCTGGTAAACGCGGCGCAGGCAATCGAGACCCAGGGGGAGATTATAATTACCACCCGGCCGCTAGACGATCAGGTTGAAATCAGCATCAGTGACACAGGCACCGGGATTGCTGCAAAGAATCTTTCTAAAATTTTTGATCCTTTTTTCACGACCAAGGATGTTGGCAAAGGTACCGGACTGGGAATGAACATCGCATACAACATCATTAAAAAACACAACGGTACCATTGACGTACAAAGTGCAGAAGGCCAGGGGACCACATTCACTATTCGCATTCCGGTCGGTGAGGAATGAAGTCATGCAAAAAGCTTCCAATCACAACTTGCTTTTCGTCGATGATGAGCCATCCATTACGAAAGCACTGAAACGTCTTTTCAGACCACAAAAGTATCGTATCTACACCGCTGATTCCGGGCAAGCGGGACTGGAAATCCTGGCAGCCAAAAATGCCAAGATTTCTCTGATCATATCTGATCAGCGCATGCCCCAGATGACCGGTGCTGAATTTCTCTAAAAATCGAAGCGCTTGGCCCCAGACGCGATGCGTTTTTTGCTGACCGGCTACAGCGATATGGAGGCAGTGATTGCGGCCGTCAATAAAGGCGAAATCCATCGCTACCTGACCAAGCCGTGGAACGATGAGGATTTACGTTTGCAGGTTGGGCACGCTCTTAAGCAGGTTGAGCTGATTAAAGAGAACCAAAGGTTGACGGCGCTTACGGATCAACAGAATCAAAAATTAACGGATCTAAATGCCAGCCTGGAAAGCAAAGTTCGTGAACGCACCCTGGATGTCATCCGCAAGCATGAGGCGCTTGTCGCCGCCAACAAAAAGCTGGAGTCGGGCTTTATGGAAACGGTAAAGTTGCTTTCTGCTTTGGTGGACACAATCAATCCTGCGCTGGGCAGTTATATGCGCCAAACAGCGGACCTGTCTAAAAAAGTGGCGATTGCTTTAGGCATGGAAAAAGAGGATGAAAACCAGGTAGAGATTGCGGCCTTGTTTCACGATATCGGTATGCTGGGTATGCCGGCCGCTATTGTTGATCGCCCGGAACACAAAATCAAAGGCAAAAATTTCACTCTGTTCAGTCAGCACCCGGTTTTTGCATCCATTGGTTTTGAGGTCAATGAGAGACTGGCTGCCGCGGCCGAAATCATCTTGCATCACCATGAGCAGATGGACGGCCGGGGATTCCCGAACGGATTGTCAGGTGACAACATACCGATCGGCGCCCGGATTATCGCCGCGTCCTCCGTGTATGCGCGCATAACCGAGTGCTGGCCCCAAAATCCCAAACGCATTATGGCCAAAGTTACCGATTATCTGGGCCGCGCCGTAGCTTCTAATCTGGCGGTCGACGATCCGCAAATGATGCTGGCCAAGATAGCAGAAAAGATCCTGAAGGCGGGGACCCCGCGACTGTACGACCCTCGTATCGTAAACCTCATCCTAGATATTCAACGTGAGGCGCTGAACAGGAAACTAGGGGGCACCTTGACTAACGTCGCATTCACCGACTTGCAGCCCCAGATGGTCCTGATGCAGGATCTGCGGGTTAAAACCGGCCAGTTGATGCTTGTAAAAGGATCAGTCCTGAGTAAAGCAACCATAAACAAAATCGGAAAATACTTAGAACGCGATATGATTTCCGGCAAGGTAAAAGTACTGGTAAAGGATGACTAAATGAAACCCGAAACTGTAATTAAACTGGTCGAACGGATCGATGACTTGCCAACGATTCCAGCGATTGCCTTAGAAGTCAACCAGATGCTGGCAGATGAAGAAGCCGATACGAAGGCAATCTGCAAGCTGATCAAGCAGGATCAGGCTATGGTGCCGAGGATCTTAAAGTTGGTTAATTCATCTTTTTTCGGATTGCGATCCAAGGTTATCAATATTGAACGGGCAGCTGTTTTACTCGGCAGTCGCACATTACAAAATGCGATAATGTCCATTGCGGTAATCGATTCCATTGCGATAGACCCGGAGCCATCAACATTCAAGCTGTCGGACTTCTGGAAACATGCCATTGAAGTGGCTACGATCAGCAAACATCTGGTGATGCAAACCAGGGCTGTCGAACCGGAGGAAGCCTTTACGGCAGGGCTTTTGCACGATATTGGCAAAGTCGTCCTGGTACAGTATTTTCCCGAATTGTTCGAGGCGGTACTGGCGTCTATGGCAACGGACGCGTTGTCTTTCTACGAAGCGGAAACTGCGGCCCTGGGCGTCACGCACAGCGAGATAGGCGCGATATTGGGTGCGAAATGGTTGTTGCCGGAACAATTGATTGATGTGATTATTCATCACCACAAAATTGACAACACGTTAAGTCCCGCTGATATAACGTTAGTAGTGCATACCGCAGACTGGATAGCCCGTCGGTTCAACCCTTCTGGTTGGAACCCTGTCGACAACGGAAATCTCTACAGCATGGCTCGGGTGCAGTATTCTGGAGAGATCGCAACCGTAGATGATTGGTATCCTGAAATTTCCGAGCAGATCCGGGAAGGTTGTACATTTTTCAAAGAGGAGTAGACCATGACAGGAACCAGACATGCCATCCTTTGTGTGGACGATGAAAAGAACGTGCTGAACGCTCTAAGGCGGTTGCTCCGAAAAGAAGCGTATGTTGTCCTGACGGCATCTAATGGCGAATCGGGCCTGGATATTATGAAAGAGAATATCATTCACCTGGTAATATGTGACCAGCGGATGCCGAAAATGAGCGGGACAGAGTTTTTAGCTCTGGTAAAAGAATCGTATCCGGATGTAATTTGGATTATGCTGACTGGCTATACCGAAGTGGATACCATTACTGAATCAGTGAACAAAGGGCATATCTATAAATTCTTTCTGAAGCCCTGGAATGATCATAACCTCAAACTGGAGATTCGACAAGCACTTGAGCATTATGACCTCATTTTGGCAAACCGTGAATTACATGATAAAGTGATTGACCAAAATAGGGCTTTAAAGCTGGTTAATGAAAATCTTGAAGACTTGGTCAGCCAAAGGACCGAAGAGCTGGAGTTTAAGAATCAAGCGCTTGAGCTTTCCCGTACGATTCTGGAAGAGTTGTATTTTCCGATCGTCGGTATCAGTAGAGAAGGACTGGTCGTAATGGTAAACAAAGCCGCCGATCGAGTCCTGAGGGTATCGGCAGGTCTGGTTTTGGGGCAGCAAGCTCAGAACATTTTTCCCAGTGAGACGATGGCTATGGTGATGCAGGCGCTGGCTAATAATTCATTAGAGACAGGTGTTGCTACGTTGCCAAATGGCGTTAAGTTCAATTTTCAGTGCAATGCCCTATCGGGTAAGTTCAAGGGAAAAGGGGTGGTCCTGTCTCTTAAAGAGCTGCCTGGCTGATAACCGCTACCCCGGATTACACATCGGACCGGAAAGTGAGGCGTAATCCATCGTGGTGAAAATATACGCCATTATTTGGTCAAGGCGACGCGTTAGTGCGCTTGATATCGGCCCTTGGCCGCTGGCAGTTCAACCGCAAAGACATTTACAAGTAACGGCTGCGATGTCTTGATATTAAACCGCTTTTATCTTTCGGATCACCAAACGAGTTGCTTGAGTCGCATACCGACCATTATTTCTCGGTTAGCATCGGTTGACGCTAACTGAGGAATTTTGGTAATAGTCAATGGTTAAGATATCCTGAACATACATGCAGTTTTACTTGATTTTTGTTATAGTCAAAATAACCCAAAGTGGGCGGATACTTTCTAAAGTTCGCCCCATAGAACAGGATGATCGCAATCATAACGAGGGTGCCGGCTAAGGCAGGTGATTGATAAAAGGGGGTGCCGAAATATGGCCAAAATACTCATAATAGACGATGACCCGGACGTATTGACTATGCTTCGCGAGATGTTAGAGCGCGAGGGCTATGAAGTTGTGACGGCTGATGACGGAGAAAAAGGGGTTAAATGCTATCGGGATAACCCTACTGATTTAATTATTACAGATATAATTATGCCTGAAAAAGAGGGGATTGAGACCATAATGGATCTCCGCAAAGAGTTCCCGGATGTCAGGATTATTGCCATATCCGGCGGCGGAAGGATCGATGCAACGGATCACCTGAAGGTGGCCAAGCATATAGGTGCGCAATACACTTTTTCCAAACCGTTTGAAAGGAAAGCGTTGTTAAGGGCAGTTCGGGATCTCATCAGGTAAATCTTTGCAATGCTCAGGTTCAACAATAATTGTGAATTTCAGCAACGTTTCAACCAAATTGTGGTCGGGAAGCGCAATAGAAAATCATTTCTGAAGATACCGCGAAAACCCGCCTGATTCATACCCCAATTTTAAATTTAACCCCTGGTACCGCCATGGCCGTTCATTCATGGATGGGGTTGCACTTGCCCCTGAAAGAACCCGATTGGGTTTAATGTGGACAATAAATGTTGACAAAATACTCATTTGGGTATTATCGATAGCCAGGCAGAGCCAGAATGCTCACAAGCTGGTTCGGCAAGCAATTCGAATGCTTTACCGGTGCCGGTGGGGCAATTAAAACCGCCCGCCTCACTTAACATGCCGCGGCAAGCATAATTAGGTGAATAAGAAAGTATGTTGCCTTATAAAATCATATCTATTTTAGCCTTGACCATCATCTTTATTGGCTGCAGCAATCCAACCGAGAAATTTGACGGGGCTTATAAACTCGACATTGATTCAACGTTGGAGCTAAATCCGAACCTGACTCTGAAACACATTGATGAAAATCTGAAAGGTTTTTCTATTCATAGAGGCGTTATACGATGTGGAAAAGATCGTATAAGAGAGTGGAAAATATATGGCCCGCAATCCGATGGCAAAAGATTAAGAGCGCATGCCATGATGTATATAGACAGAGAAGTCATAATTGAACGCGCTATCATGCATGAGGACGTGGATGACGTCGCAAACCATAATAAATTTGAAGAAGAGATCAGCCTCGAGTTTATGCAGGAAAAACTCATGTTCTGTAACTGGATGCCGGGTTATGAGGCCGCGAAGTTTTGTTCATTCTTTATAAAGATGGATCCTTTTACATGGCGCTACATCGCTAATAATGAATTCCGGTTGGCTCGCAGAGAGGCGAACTGAAGAAGTTTTTATAAAACTGATAAAAAAGGCCGGTATGGCGCGCATTGGAGTCTAGAAGCTATCTCAAAAAACGGATTTTGGTTCAAAATGACGCGAAGCTAATGCCTATCGTGGTGCAAGGCGGCCGCGAGGTTCAACCCGGAGGAATACTGGAGTATTTTGAGGACTTGAACCGAGCGCCCAACAAAGTCTATCGGCCGTAGCTTTAGCAAAGGCTGAAGTTTGGCCAATCAGTCTTCGCTCTGCGAGCTTCGCCCGACAAGAAGACTTTTTTGAGATGGCTTCTAGCTTAACTCAGCTACAAGCGTTCAGAATGATCTTTATGCCCTGACCACTTGGGGAGTTGATCAGCCATATCCATTTTCCGGGAACCATAAAAAATATGGCACGTGGGCCTGAATGTTCCCGGGACCGCCGCTGATTCGCCAAAATCAAATAGTGCTGGGAAGGCAAGCCACATCCGACGCCCCTCATCCGCGATGGGCGTTCCGCACAAAGCACAGCTGACTTTGCAGGGCAGGATCCTCGCGTGGATGTTTCCGGTACTGTTATAGAACTTCAGACAATCCAAACCTTTCGTTATCCTGACATCCTGTTTATGGAAAATGGCTGCCCACTGCATGGGCGCCCCATGCAGCTTCTGGCATGTTGAGCAATGGCAGATCTTCGCATCTACGGGGTCGGCGCACACCTCATATTGAACGGCCCTGCAGTAACAACTTGCCCGATACTTAACTTTGAAATGCGCATCCGCAAGGGTGGCATATTCCGAACCGAATTCATTTCCCATGTGATCATTTCCCTTTGCGATAAAATCACGCCAATGAACTGACATATCCAAAATCTTTTAGCAATATCTCACAACGCTGTCCATGGGTCTTTGCCCTTGAATTTGCCGGCAGATGGAGCATATAGATAGTGAAAGCAATTTTGCCTTTATCAAAAAAGAAAACATTTTTCTGTTGTTGGAGAACTGCTGATGAAACGCGTCCCGAAAAACCCTGCCCCCAATGACGCTGCTGCCCGTAAAGCAGTCAAGCCGGTGATCTGCTACCCGGTCGATACCCTACCCAAACCCGATATGGGCCTGTATGCCGCCGCACGGAACAAAATGCGCCTGGTGTCAGAGTTGGTAGTACCGCCCCGGGATGCCCGCACGTTTCGGGTTGCGGCCGGGAATTTCTTCCGGATAGTCAGTGTTGCGGGACCCCAGGTAGGGGACCTCAATCTGTGGGCATCCGACAACCTGGCGGAGCGCTTCTACAGCGGCAAGACCCGGGCCCTGCACGGCACCCACCTGGGCACTGCCGACCAGATGTGGAGCAGTTTTTCCTACCTGCGGCCCATGGCCACCATTACCCACGATACCCTGGACTGGTATGGGTTCGACGAATTTGGCGGCGGTGTGCACGATGTGATCGGAACCCGCTGCGATCCTTATACCGGTCGCCTGCTGAGCGGTCAGGAGTATCACCATTGTTGCCATTCAAACCTGATACGGGCCCTGGCAAAAGAAACCGGACTTTCCCTGGAAGCGGCCGAACCCCATGTCCATGATGTGTTGAACGTCTTCATGTGCACGGGGTTCACCGCGGATACCCATCAGTACTTCATGAAGGCCAGCCCGGTCCGACCTGGCGATTTTATTTAGTTTTTTGCCGAAGTCGATCTGCTCGGCGCTCTGTCCACCTGTCCGGGCGGTGACTGCAGTGCGGAGCATTCCAGTGATACCGCGGCATGTTTTCCGTTGAAAGTTGAAATCTATCAAGTCGATCCCAAAATTCTTGCCGGTTGGTCCCCCCCGGACCCTTCGGCCTATTCACGCCGTCACGGATTGTAAGGTCGGTCCCGGCTATATCCATGGCTTTTGCCGTTCGGTAACTATTTCATTTCATATTAATTTTAAACTCGGATGTAATTTTGGCCCGGATGGGATACCCGGTTTACCGGCCGTCAATTTTTGACAATCAGAATTTAGACGCTACATTTTGTGAACCCGCCCTTGATTTGACGGCTGGAAAAACACTTGAATTTTAACATAGCCTGTGTATTCTGATTGAACAGGAAGGGTTCAGGTCCCGGCACGCGGATCTGAGATTCCTGCTTACCCACCTTCAAAGGGCAGGGCGCGGCAAAGGCCGGATTCACTTTTGACATGCAACTTCTCCTAATCTAAAGTTTAATTGATGATTTTAAGGGTGAGTGCTTTACGGTTGGCAGTCACCATCTGATACTGGCCGGTACCCAGACGAAAGCCTTCCTGGGCAACGGCCCTGGGGATCTGTTTGGGGTAGGGATATTGGGCATCCAGATCTAAAAGGTACAAATCCAGGCAGATGGCTCCGTTGCGGAGCCCTTTGTAGACCAGGCGGGTACGATTTACTGTAATGTTTTCGCCTATCATCATGGCCAACCGATCTTTGGTTACCATGGATTTGCGTGCTGGTAGGGCAGCCTCGGCCGGTCGCCGATATTCTTCGATGGTGGCTTGGGGATCGGCTGTTAAGACCCTATACATGAGGGTCGCTACCGTTATCAGGGCAATCACCAGGAAGAAGGAAGACGCGAGCGACGGCCGGTGAGTCTGTGACATTGGCCTATCTCCATATAAATGTTATAGCAGAACGGGCCAACTGCGAAGATGCTTTCATTCTATTGGTCGGTAAACCGTACGCCAAGGACTGATTATGCTCAAAAGGGTACTTGCCCAGACGGCCCGTCAAGATGAAATCCCCGTAAACATTGTATATAAAACGCCGCGCGTTCGGGAATTCAAACGAAATTCGCATTTTTCAGTCCAAGTCATTTCGGCGGTCGATACGAGGCTTGCCCGCCTGCCCATAAGCGGCTCTGGCAGCCGGCAACGGACGATATTCCTTGCAGAACAAGGGGATTGCATTCCGGGACAACTGTATTATATCGACCGAAGTACCACATTGTGGTAATTGTGCTGGATCAGGATGGAACTACCCAAGGTGCCGATGAAAAGGGATGGAGGCCTGTATGGAAAGCAGTGAGTTCGTCGCGTTGAGGAAAAAACTAAATAAAACCCAGAAGCAGATGGCCCAGCTTCTCGGGAAATCGGTAAAAGCCGTGCACAGTTACGAGCAGGGTTGGCGTACTATTCCGCCGGATGTGCAGCGGCAGATCTTATTTTTAGTCTCGCGTTCATATGAAGGCAGTCAAAAACGCAAACCCTGCTGGACGGTCATGAAATGTCCGCCCGACCGCAAAAAACAGTGTCCTGCCTGGGAATTCAAAGCCGGCAAGGAGTGCTGGTTTATCAGCGGTACCATCTGTGATGGCAAAGCCAGAAAGAGCTGGGAGGAGAAACTGAAAGTCTGCCGGAGTTGTGAGGTTCTGATACCGCTTATTTCCAGCGATCACCCGTAACAGCGGCAATCTTATTCCGGGACCCCAATCATTGGGGAGCCTGAATCTCGAAAGTGGGTACCACTCTGCCCAAGTAAGCATTTCACCAAGCAATTGAAGGTACTTACGCTACGCCAACCTTTCTTAAAAACAGCCTGATTCCACTAACACAAAAAGGAGTCCGTTATGACCGACAGCCATAAATTCGACACGCTTGCCCTGCATGCCGGTGCGGTCCCGGACGAAACCGGTGCCCGGGGCGTTCCGGTTCACCGTACCAGTTCCTACGTATTCAGAGACACCCAGCATGCGGCCAACCTCTTTGGTTTGAAAGAGCTTGGCAATATCTATACCCGTTTGATGAATCCGACCCAGGACGTCCTCGAACAGCGGATGGCGGCCCTGGAGGGCGGGGCCGCCGGTTTGGCCCTGGCTTCCGGCACATCGGCAATTTTTTACGCGGTGATCAACGTTTGCAGCCAGGGTGACGAGGTCGTGTCGGCGGTGAACCTGTATGGCGGCACCTATACGATGTTCAATGATATTCTGCCCCAGTTCGGCATCAAAGTCCGGTTTGCCGATTCCCTCGAGCCGGAGAGCTTCGAGGCCCTGATCAACGCAAAGACCCGGATGATATTCACGGAAACGATCGGCAATCCCGTACTGGACGTGGTGGATCTCGAAGCCGTGGCCAAAGTCGCTCAAAAGCATCATCTGCCCCTGGTGGTGGATTCAACCTTTACCACCCCCTATATTCAGCGACCCCTTGAACAGGGTGCGGATGTGGTGGTCCACTCCCTGACCAAGTGGCTGGGCGGACACGGGAACGGTATCGGCGGGATTGTGGTGGATGCCGGCAAGTTCGACTGGACCGATTCGAAATTCAACCTTTACAACGAGCCCGATGCCTCCTACCACGATCTGCGTTATGCCCACGATCTCGGCGATTTGAACCCGGTCGCATTCATTATGCGGATGCGGCTGGTTCCCCTGCGCAATTTGGGGGCCTGCATCAGTCCTGACAATGCCTGGATGTTTTTGCAGGGTTTGGAGACCTTGCCACTGCGGATGCAGCGTCACTGTGATAACGCTTTAAAGGTGGCCCAGTATCTCAAGGCGCATCACTGTGTCGAGTGGGTCCGCTACCCCGGCCTGGAAGACGACCCGGCCCATGCCAGCGCGCAGGGTCAATTTAAAAACGGTTTCGGGGGTATGGTGGTGTTCGGGATCAAGCAGGGCAAAGCCGCCGGTGAAAGATTCATCGACAGCCTGAAGCTGTTTTCACATCTGGCCAATGTCGGAGACGCCAAGAGCCTGGCTATCCATCCAGCCACCACGACTCATTCCCAGCTTTCCGAAGAGGCCCAGCGGGCCGGGGGAATAACCCCGGACCTGGTCAGGCTTTCCATTGGTATCGAGGATGTGGAGGATATCATCACGGATCTGAACCAGGCCCTGGAATGCGGCTGCGCCCTGTAATCCCGACCGGCTGATTTGCTCCCGTAGTCAAAGGGGACCCAATTGTTCATCTGACCAATTTTTATGAGTGAATACATCGAACATGATCAAATCGGCAAGTCCGTGGGGGTGGTCAAAAAAAGAACGTTCACCTTTGCCCAGCCCCCGGATGAGATGATCCTGGAAAGCGGCGCCCGCCTGGGGCCGGTGACCCTGGCCTATGAAACTTACGGGACGCTGAATGCCGACCAGGACAATGCGGTCCTGATCCTGCACGCCTTTTCGGGGGATGCCCATGTGGCCGGGTATTACCATGCAGATGACCCGCGGCCCGGCTGGTGGGATTTCATGGTGGGGCCCGAGAAGGGGATTGACACGGATCGTTACTTTGTCATTTGCGTCAATATCCTGGGCAGCTGCAATGGTTCCACCGGGCCGGCATCCATTAATCCGGCTACCGGCAAAGAATACGGGCTGGGATTTCCCATGGTGACCATCGGGGATATGGTCGCGGCCCAGAAAGTTCTGATCGACCACCTCGGTATCAACAAGGTGCACGCGGTGATCGGCGGATCCGTGGGCGGTATGCAGGCCCTTGAATGGGCCGTGCGCTACCCGGAGATGGTAGAATCGGCCGTTCTGCTGGCCACTACCACCCGGCATTCGGCCCAGGCCATTGCGTTTAACGAGGTTGCCCGCCAGGCCATCTGTGCCGACCCCAAATGGAACAAGGGTGATTACTACGGTGCGGATCGGCCTGACCTGGGACTGGCCGTGGCGCGCATGATCGGCCATATCACTTACCTGTCGGATGAGTCCATGCGTCTCAAGTTCGGTCGACGCTTGCAGGACCGGGCTGATTTTTCGTTCAATTTCGATGCCGAATTCCAGGTGGAAAGTTACCTGCGTTACCAGGGCCGTAAATTTGTCGAGCGGTTTGACGCCAACGCGTTTTTATATATCACCAAGGCTTCGGACTACTATGACTTTGAGCGGCAGCACGGCAATGGCTCGGCAGTGAAGGCCTTCTCGGGAACGAATGCCCGCTTTCTGGTGGTTTCCTTTACGTCCGACTGGCTTTATCCCACGTACCAGTCCCGGGCGATGGTCAAGGCCATGAAAAAGACCGGCCTGGATGTTAGTTTCTGTGAGGTCGAAGCACGCTGGGGGCATGATGCTTTTCTGCTGCCGTCAGAGCGCTTGACCGCGCTTATGAAAGGGTTTCTAGGACATGTCAACGGTAGTAGCTGAACCCAACGGCATTCGTTATGACCTGCGCGTGGTGGCCTCCTGGATCCATCCCGGAGCCCGGGTGCTGGGCCTGGGGTGCGGAGAGGGAGACCTGCTGTACTACCTGAAGACTAAAAAAGGGGTTGCTTGCACCGGGATAGAAATCGATGAGGCCCGGGCGGCGCATTGCATTGAGCGGGGGCTGACCGTGCTCCAGGGTGATATCAATGAAGAGGTGCAGGATTATCCCAACGACACATTTGATTACGTGATCTTGAGTCAAACCCTGCAGCAGATCTACGAGCCGGCCGATCTGATCAAATCAATGCTGCGCATTGGCAAGCGTGCGGTCGTCAGTTTCCCGAATTTCAGTCACTGGAAAATAAGGACCCAATTGCTGCTGAAAGGTATCGCTCCGGTTTCCCGGCAGTTGCCCTACCAGTGGCACAACACGCCCAACATTCGGGTGATTACCATCAAGGACTTTCGGCACTATGCCGGCGAGGTCGGTTTCAAGATACTCAAGGAAGTGGCCATCAATACGAACAACCATGACCGGAGCGGCAGAATTATTTCCCTGTTTCCCAATCTCAGGGCCAGTTACGGAATATTTCTCATTGGAAAGGAGTCTGCGTGAAAATCGTATCCATATCAACCAGCCGGAAAAAGGGCACTGTAAAAAAGCAGGTGCAAAGCGCGACCCTGGTGGTCGACCACGGCCTGGATGGCGATGCCCATGCGGGGCAGTGGCACCGGCAGGTGAGTTTTCTGGCGGCGGAAAGCATCGATGCGGCCAACGCGGGTGGGTTGGATGTCGGATTCGGCGATTTTGCCGAGAACATCGCCACCACCGGGATCGACTGGGTGAATGTTCCGGTGGGGACCCGGTTTAAACTCGGTGATAAGGCCCGGGTGGAGATTACCCAGATCGGCAAGGAATGTCACAACCGCTGCGCCATCTATTACAAGGCCGGGGATTGTATCATGCCCCGGGAAGGGGTTTTCGCCCGTGTCCTGGAAGGTGGGCACATTGCCTGCGGCGATACCATCGAAGAACTGGAGAGAGGGAGCGGGCCGGCTGCCGACCGCCCGGAGCAAGCATGAAAAAGGACAATACCCCACCGGAAATCCTGGAGCAAATACACGACCGGAAAAATAAACTTGGGGAAGAACTGTTGATTTTGACCCATCACTACCAGCGCAGTTCGATTGTCGACCTGGGTGATTTCAAGGGTGACTCCTTCGATCTCTCCCGGAAAGCGGCCAACAGCAAGGCCCGCCGGATAGTATTTTGCGGGGTGCATTTTATGGCTGAGAGCGCCCGCATTTTGTGTGGCGAGCGACAAACCGTCCAGATCCCGGACGAAGAGGCCGGGTGTTGGATGTCCGATATGGCCGACCATGTGATGGTGCAGCGCGCCTGGGATGAACTGGTAGCCGTGGTGCCGGCCGACAGGGTTATGCCGGTGACGTACATTAATTCGGACGCCGTTATCAAGGCTTTCTGCGGGCAGGCCGGCGGCATCGTCTGCACTTCCTCCAATGCCGGCAAGGCTTTCGCGTGGGGATTCGCCCAGCGCGAGAAAATCTTTTTTTTCCCGATCAGCACCTCGGCCAGAATACCGCCAACCAGATGGATATCGCCCCGGAGCAAGTCGTTATCTGGGACCCGGCCCAGCCGCTGGGGGGCAATACCCCGCAGGCACTCGAACAGGCCCGGGTCATTCTATGGAAAGGCTACTGCCTGGTGCACACCCGTTTCACCATCGCCCAGATGGAATCCATGCGCAAGAAAAACCCGGGGGCGCAAATCGTGGTCCATCCCGAGTGTACCCAGGAGGTCGTGAACCTGGCCGACGCCGTCGGGAGCACCAGTTACATTGTGGACTATGTGGCCAAGGCGGCACCCCAAAGCCGCCTTATCATCGGTACGGAAATCAACCTGGTGCAGCGTCTGGCCGACGATCATCCTGACAAGACCGTTTTGCCGCTCCACGAATCATTTTGCCCCAACATGTACAAAATCAGTCCGGCAAAGTTACTGCAGGCCATAGACCAGCCTGACCGCAACAAGGTTGCGGTACCCGCCGACATTCAGGCCGGGGCCATACTGGCACTGGAGCGGATGCTGGACTTATAAATACTTAAAATCCGAATTCCGAGATTAGGATTTCGGATTTATTTTCTCCCTGAAACCCGGGACAGACCTGATTCTTTTTGGCCTTATTTGTGGGTTGCTATACTCTTAGCCTTCTTTCCCGCAGCCGCGCAGTCGGCAAAAATCCAGGATGGCATTGGAAGCGCTCTGGTGGTCCCGGCCCAGGTGAAAGTTCAGCCAGGAGGACGTCTCGTTGAGCTCCCACATCCGCGGGGGGACACAGCCGGTGCTCATCTCATGTCGGGCACCCACCGCCGCCAGGCGGTTGTGGGCGCGATACCAGACGCAGTAGCGATCAGGATGGACCTCACAACGGCCGTTGCGGCTGCCGCCGCAGGCGCCGTTGCGGGTATGTTTCGGGCACCCGGATTCCGGGCAGAGAAAGCCGACATGCTGAATACCGCAATCGCCGCAGTGGCGACAGCGCAACAGGATGAACTTGGCGGGGTCTTCCAGCAGGCGGGCCATCAACCGGCCGGCCTGGTTTTCATCCAGGTGGCGGCAGATTTTCCGGTAGAGCGGCGCCAGTTTGGAGTCCGGGTCAAAAAAGGCCCGGTGCGACGCGCGCATAAATTGCAAATGCAGTTTTTCCCAGATGGGCAACTTGACCGGTTGCTTCCCGAATAGCGCCGACCCCTGGTTCAAGCCCTGCTGCTCCTCGAAGACGTAAAAGGCACCGGGATCCGGTGAATCGAAATCGGTTAAGAATGCCTGCCAGTCATCTGCGATTTCTTCCAGGCGATCCAGGATCCTGGCCACCATGGCAAAGTCGCGGTGAATACCACCAATGTGAATGCCGCGATATCCCAAACCCTTTAAAACCGCGCCCAAGCGGGCAGCCCTTTCAATGGATGCATGCCGGCCGGCTACCTTGTCCTGCCATTCAGCCAACACCTGGTTGCGCAGTTTCTCACTTACAATGGCACCGGGAACATTGCCGGCCTGCATAATGCGTGCGGATGCCGGGGACAGCACATACACCGAGCCCAGCACGGGTATGTGGATGTCGACCTGCTGCATGAAGCGCAGCAGTTCCTGGAATTTGCGCGCGTCATAGCCAAGCTGGGTAATAATGTATTGGGCTCCGGCTGTTACTTTGCGCTGCAATTTGGCGTACTGGGCGAAAGATTCGGCCTCGGAGTATTTAAAGGGCGAGACCGCGCAGCCGGTGTAAAACCCATCCGGGTCGCCGGATTCCGCTAGGCGCTCATTCAGGGCTGTCAGCATGATCTGCAGGTTGACGGAATCGATGTCAAAAACAGGCCGCCCCTGTCCGCCGAATCCCTGGCCGGAGTAGTCGCCGGTCAAAGCCAGGATGTTCTTCATGCCCATCCGCGCCAACTGCAGGGCCCGGCTTTCCATCCCTACCCGGTTGGCATCCCGGCAGGTGAAATGTACAATGGCATCCATCCCGATCTTATAGATTTCGTAACCCAGGACATCCGGACTGAGCGAGGGATTGCCGCCGGGGTTATCGGTGATGGAGACAGCCGAGATCCGTCCGTCGGAGAAGGCATCGCGGGCGATCCCGGTTACCATATCAACCGAGCGACCCTGTGATTCCCGGCCGGGAACCAGTTCCAGGGTGATGACAAAGTGGTCTGGGTCCTGAATGTCGTTTTGGAAGACGCGCAGCATACACCTAATCCTCTACATAGTGATTCTTACAAAACAGTGGCAGGCTCTCCAGCAAAGACGCCATGAGGCTGTTTATGGTTTCGAAACGGTCCGGATCAGAGAGCATTTGCTCAGGTGACTGAATGAACCGGCCGGGGACGATTTCGTCCGCGCAGTTGTCAATAAGTTGGGCGGCACTTGCCCGGGTTGTCTCCAGGTGAAATTGTAGCCCCACTACCTGCTGGTCGTAAATAAATCCCTGCCCGGCGCAGGCCGCGCTCCTGGCCAGGTGCAGGGCCCCGGCGGGGATGTCGAAAGTGTCTCCATGCCAGTGGAAGACTTCGATAGTGGCGGGCAAAAAATCCGCGCTTGAATCCTGCCCGGCAGCGGCGGTCTTATAAATAGGGAACCACCCGATTTCCTTATACCGGCCGGCATATACTTTCTGGCCCAGGACATCCGCAATCAGTTGGGCCCCCAGGCAGATCCCAATAACTGATTTTTTGTTCTTGATTGACTGCTCGATGAAATTCTTTTCAGCGGTGAGCCAGGGGTACGCCCCATGTTCATATATGTTCATCGGGCCGCCCATAATGACCAGACAGTCAAACGCTTCGGGCTGCGGGAAGATTGCGTTTTTGTAAAGGTGCGTCGCTGTGACCGGGTATTTTCGCCCGGCTGCCCAGGCAGCCATACTGCCCAGGCCTTCAAAGGCCACATGCTGCAAATAGTGCAGGCGGATCAAATGTCCTCCAGAAATACCGGACCTGTGTAAAGTTCCGCGAAGCGCTTTCCGTCCCGGCTGTTGGCTTTATAGTAGTCGATACATTGCTTCACGATTACGAGGACTTCGTCTTCGCTGTATATACCCGGCAGAGGATCGGCAAGTCGCGGGTGGCGACCAAGTTTGCCGCCCAGCAGGATGCGGTAGCCCTTTTTTCCGTCCACGATGGTGCCGGTGGGGCACTCCTTGGCGCAGAGGCCGCACTGCAGGCACAATTGACTGTCGATAACCGGTATTTCCGCGGCCTCATCCAGTTGCACGGCCCGGTCCCGGCACACTTCTACGCAGTTGCCGCACAAAGAACAAGGTTCTTCCGTGATGACCGGTTCGCTCACCCCGATTATGCCGATATCCTTGATTTGCGGCTGGGAACAGGCATTCGGGCAATCGGAGATCGTTACCCGGAACTCGTGATGGTATTTTAAATTTCCGGGTACATTTGCTTTTAGAAAGCCCAAAAGATCTTCAGCCTGCAGCAGTTTTTCGAGGCGGGCCAGCAGGTTTTCGCTTTCGGCCGTGCGGTTGAGGCAGCCCCCGGCGCCAAAACAGGCATCCACCTGGTAGCCCTTTATTTCTGAACTCATATTGTCCAGAAACTTTTTGCGTGCGGTCTGTACGACCGCAAGGGTGACTGTGTCCCGGCCGGTGAGGCGGGCTTCCTTTTCCACGCGGGCTTTAACCTTTTTCCTGACAAAGAAAGGGACCTTCTTAACCGCATCTTCAGCTTCCTGTGTCCATTGCATATGTCTTTTTGCTCCTGGTGTATGCGTTGCTATCCGGCCGGCCGCCTGCTGCTTATCACAGGATAGGGCGCCTGGCCGATAATTCAAGGGCGACGTAGATTAAAGGTCGCTTTTACCGCAATGTAGGCTGGTGTTGCGATGGTTGCTTTGATTTATGTCAAAAACCGGAGAAAAGTTCAATATGGGCTGTGATCCAACCATCTTTTAAAGTTGCGTCGGCTGCCGCCCTGTCTTATTATTGATGGCAGTAAACAGGGAATGTGACTATGACCGCACCCGAAGTGACCCAAATAAAGATCGGCAAACACAGGTTTGGAATCATCGGCCTGGCCGATGCCATTGCCGAGGTAGCCGCCGAACATGCCGACCAGCCAGAATCTGAGATCGCCCGACTGCTTCTGGAGCGCCTGGGGCGCAGGAACTACATCCCCGATAACGTCAGGGATGCTTACGGCCAGGCTTTCGTGCGCGAGTATAAAAAAGCTTGCGGATTCCAGGTGGAAGAGGAGGCGGAAGGGTTGACCATCAAGGTGCTGGGTGCCGGCTGTAATGTGTGTGACAGCCTTGAAAATACGATCATGGAAACCCTGGCGACTCTAGATCTGCCGGCTGATCTGGAACACATCCGCGATCCCGACCAGATTGCCCGCTACGGGGTTTCGGGAACGCCGGCATTAATAATCGACGGCCAGGTCAAGTGCGTTGGTCGGAGTCCGACCTTTGCCGAACTCCGGGAATGGCTGCAAGGCAACGTTGACAACAAAGCTACAGGAGGAGAAATGGATAAGCAGGTATTTATAAAAAACATACCGTTTTCAGAGCCGCAGAACCTGGCTGATCTGGTGAACTACGAGGAAGGGCGGGTTGTGAGCCGGACCTTGGCCCAAAACCCGGCGCTCAGCCTGACGCTTTTTGCATTTGATGCCGGCGAGGGGGTCAGTACCCACACGGCTCCCGGAGATGCCCTTGTACAGGTACTCGATGGAGAGGCAACGATCGATATTGACGGCCAGGAGATGGTGGCGGGGCCCGGCGAAGTGGTCGTGATGCCGGCCAACGTGCCCCATGCCGTCACGGCTGTGCAGCGCTTTAAAATGATCCTGACAGTTGTCAAGCAGCCGGTGACGATAAAGTCATAGAGAATTCGGATTGCCGAATTCTCTGTGTTAAGTTTTAAGTGTTAGGTGTTAGGTGAAAATCAATACCTGAAGACCAACACTTGAGCAGCCAGGAAGTGTTTGTAGTCATGCCGATCCCGGATCGAGTCCGGGGTGACCTATCCGGCATATAGGAGCGTGTTCTTTATACAGACTGGATCCCGGCTGCAGTTTATCCCGCACTCGATGCGGGGCTGGGATGGCGGGCATTTAGTGAGAAAACTTCGTGCCCCCTGGACGACTTAAAGTAAAAAACACAGGGCATAAATCATACTGGGACAGCCGACACCGGCTCTCCCCGTATATTTCCAGGAAGTGATCTTTTTCTTTCTACGAGCATTATCGGACCCGTCTTAAAAATTGGATTTTGATCCAGAATCAAGGCGGGCGTGAATAGCAAACCGGAGGAATACTAATAGTATTTCGAGGATTTGGTATTCACGCCCAACGCCGAGTGTGGACCAAAAGACTTTTTTAAGATGGGTTCTTTAGTCCATTTCAAAGGCTCTCTCACCATGAATAGCATTGTCGAGCCCGACAATCTCGTCTTCTTTTTCTACCCTGAGTCCGCCGGTGATAAATTTGGTAATATAGATCACCAGCAAGGTGCCCAATCCACTGTATAAGGCTGTTCCGATAATGGATAGGAACTGTGTCCAGACCTGCCCGGGGTTGCCGTAAAAGAGCCCGACGGCATCGGCATTGATGGCCGGTGAAGCAAAAAGACCTGTTGCCAGGGCGCCCCAGATGCCGCACATCCCGTGGACACCGAAGGCATCCAGCGAATCGTCATAACCCAGCTTGTGCTTTAAGACGGCCACACTGAAGAATCCCACCACGCCGGCTACCAGCCCGATGATGAGGGCGCCCGACAGCCGGGGTTATGCCTACCAGGCCGGCTACCACGCCGGAGGCAATGCCCAGCACGGTCGGCTTTTTACTGTGGGCCCATTCGGCGAACATCCAGGAGAGGGCCCCCATGGCAGCCGCGGTATTGGTAACCAGAAAAGCCGAGGCCGCCACACCATCCGCCGCCAATTGACTGCCGGCATTGAAGCCAAACCAGCCGAACCACAGCAAACCAGCCCCCAGGGCGGTCAGGGCGATACTGGAGGGAAACATGGCTTCCTTGCCGTAACCGACCCGCTTGCCCAATACCAGGGAAAGCACGAGACCGGCCACACCGGCATTGATGTGCACCACGGTACCTCCGGCAAAATCCAGGGCACCGATCTGGGCCATCCACCCGCCGCCCCAGGCCCAGTTGCAGACCGGACTATAGATAAACGTGGCCCAGAGAATCGTGAAGACAATCCAGGCGGAGAATTTCATGCGGTCCACGATGGAACCCAGAATCAGGGCCACCGTGATGCAGGCAAAGGTCATCTGAAAAAGCACGAAGATGATGGTGGGGATCGAACCCGAAAGACTGTTTACATCTATGCCGGCCATAAAAACGTGGGCCAGGCTGCCGATAAACGCATTGGTGCTTTCACCGAAGGCCAGCGAATATCCCCAGACCACCCAGATGACGCTGACCAGGCAATACGTCACGAAAGTCATGGCCAGCGTGTTGAGCAGGTTTTTATAGCGGGACATGCCGCCATAGAATAGTGCCAGGCCGGCCGGGGTCATCATCATGACCAGGGCGGTGGACACTATGATCCAGGCCGTGTCTCCCGAGTTCAAGGTATCTTCCCCGGCAAATGCGGTCGCAACGGGAACCATTAACAGCAGCGCAAATAGAATCAGGCCTTTTAGCTTCATGCGGCAATCTCCTTTGTGAATCATCAGGTATAAGCGGTTCGACATACAAAAAGTTTATTTTTATGAGGTAATAGCAAGGCTGATGCCACCGAACTGTAATTTACCGTATTGCTTCTATGTAATTGGAATTAAAATATTTTTATACCAGGGTAATTGATTGCGAATTAAAGGGGTCACCAATTTGTGATCCACGATTTACAAAAAAGTTAAATATTTCGCCAAAAAGTACAAATTTGTAAAAAGTACAACTTTCGCCTGTTGATTGAGATGGTGGGGCCCTTGCAATTGTGATGGGACTTGAGGTTTCTGTGAGGCTGCGGTAGCCTGCTGGCGATGCCGGCTGGATGTCGGCCGGCAGGCGGGGCCAGCCGACGCCCGCTCGGCGGCTGGGGAAAACGGTTGCCCAAGGGAGTATAATATGCACAACGATATGCATGTCCGCCTGGCGAAACACCTGGCGATCATGGGAATGGGCCTGCCTTATACCGCGGCGTTGGTAGACATTTTAAAGGAAGTTTTTTCGCCGCGGGAAGCCGAAGTCGCCTTGCTGCTGCCGGCCACGGATATCCCCTTGAAAGCTATATCCGTTGAGGAACTGCTGCCCAGGACAACCCTGGATAAAGCGACGGTGGTGAGTACCCTGGAGGGTCTGGCCGCCAGAGGGGTGATCTATAGCGGACATCTGGAAAACGGCTCGGCCGGCTACGCCCTGCACCAGGCCGGATTCGGTTCTCCACAGGTGTTTTTCTGGAAAGGGGCGCAATCGGACGAGGCCCGCAAAATGACCAGACTGGTGCTGAAATATTTTAACCGGAACGTGACCCGGGAGGCATTCGGAGGCCAGCGAACCAAAGCCTATCGCTACATACCCATCAACCAGGCCTTAGACCCGGCAGTGCAGGCCATCATGCCCCACGACCATATGGACACCGTGCTTGACAACGCGACGCGCTTTGCGGTTGCCCATTGCCCCTGTCGGGTAGAGGCCGCTTTGATGGGGCGCCCCTGTGAACACCCCCTCGAGGTCTGCCTTAAATTCGATGAGATGGCGGATTTTCTGATACAGCGCGGGCTGGGGAAGAAAATTACACGCACTGAGGCCCGCGACCTGGTTCGCCGGTCGGCTGAAGCCGGCCTGGTTCATTTCGTTGATAATGTGGTCGGCAAGGTGATGCACAATTGCAACTGCTGCGGTTGTGCCTGTTGGAATGTCGGAACCATCCGCCGTAGAAAGATTCCCCGGGACGAATTGATGGCGGTCTATTTCACCCGCAAAACACTCCCGGAGCAATGTACCGGCTGCGGTGCGTGTGTCGACATTTGCCCGGTGCAGGCTATTGAACTCAAGGAGGAGGTGGCGGTTGTCGATCAGCAGTGGTGCATAGGCTGCGGCGTCTGCGCCTTGCGGTGCGAGTTTGACGCCCTGCAGATCTGCTATCGCGAAGATCAGGCTCAGAAGGTTTCAACCGATTTCGACCAGCTCCACGCAACCATCCGAATGGAAAACAAACAGGGTTGATTCTAGGTGGCTGCAATTTCGCGTGTTCAGTCGGTCATAAGCGGCGTGCTGAGATAACGTTCCCCGGTATCGCAAATAACGGTCACCACTGTCTTGCCCTGGTTTTCCGGTCGCGCGGCCACCTGCAAGGCCGCCCAGGTGTTGGCTCCCGCTGAAATGCCGCAAAGGATGCCTTCCTGCGCGGCAAGCTGACGGGAGGTTTCAAACGCATCGTCGGCCGCGACCTGTACAATCTCGTCGATAATGTCGGTATTCAGTACCTCCGGAACGAAGCCGGCCCCGATGCCCTGAATCTTGTGGGGTCCCGGTTCTCCACCCGAAAGGACCGGTGAATCGACCGGTTCTACCGCAATGGCTTGAAAAGCAGGCTTACGGGCTTTGATGACTTCAGACACCCCGGTGATGGTGCCGCCGGTGCCGACGCCTGAGACGAAAATATCAATCTGTCCATCCGTATCTTTCCAGATCTCTTCGGCCGTCGTTTTGCGGTGAATTTCAGGATTGGCCGGGTTGGCAAACTGGTTGGGCATAAAGGCGCCCGGTATTTCCGCGAGGATTTCGTGTGCTTTGGCAATGGCCCCCTTCATTCCCTTGGGTCCGGGGGTGAGGACGAGTTCGGCACCCAGGTGCTTGAGCAGCGACCGTCTTTCCAGACTCATGGTCTCCGGCATGGTGAGGATCAAGCGGTACCCCTTGGCGGCGCAGACAAAGGCCAGGGCAATCCCCGTGTTGCCGCTGGTGGGTTCCACGATGACCGAGTCGGGATTGATCAGTCCCTGATCCTCAGCGGCTGAGATCATTGCATTGCCGATGCGATCTTTTACACTGGCCAGTGGATTCATCGATTCAAGCTTGACCAGGACTTCCGCATCGATATCTTTTGTGAGCTGATTCAACTTCACCAGCGGTGTTGACCCGATGGTCTTGCTCATATTGCTGTGAATAGCCATGTCGACCTCCTCATTTATAAATCAATTTTGGTGTTTCCATGAATACCCGGGTGTCCGGCGGTACGGACTCTGTTATCCAGACGTTTCCGCCGATAACCGACCTTGCTCCGATTGTCGTTTCACCCCCTAGAATGGTTGCGCCGGAATAGACGATGACATTGTCTTCAATGGTGGGGTGGCGCTTTTCTCCCCGCAGGCGATCGACAGTTTCCCGGGGCAGCGAAAGGGCGCCCAGGGTTACCCCCTGGTAAATACGGACGTTTTTGCCAATTTGGGTGGTTTCACCGATTACCACGCCGGTACCGTGATCAATTACAAAACTTTCACCAATGCGGGCACCCGGGTGGATGTCTATGCCGGTCAGGCTGTGGGCGTGTTCGGACATAATGCGCGGCAGCAGGGGGACACCCAGTTCAAAAAGCTTGTGGGCCACCCGGTGCACCATCGTTGCAAAAATGCCGGGGTAGCTGAAGATAATTTCATCGTGACTTTGGGCCGCGGGGTCACCGTTGAATACGGCGCGGACATCGGTGGCCAGCAGGTGACGCAGGTCGGGGATGGCCTCCATAGCTGCCAGGGCGGTCTGGTTGCCCTTTTCGCCGCACTCCAGACAATCCTGGCCGAACCGGAAACAATCGTGCCGCATCACATGGGTGATGTAATCGGAAAGCATGTCGTAGAGATCGGAAATCTTCTGACCGATGCTGTACTTGAGATTAACCGGATCGATTTTCTCACGCGAGAAATATCCCGGGAACAATACTTCCCTGAATTTTGCGATCAGGTTGCCGACGGAGGCGCTGGAACGGAGCGGTTCATAATCGACATGCGTAAAACAGCTCGGGTCGGTGCTGTTGGCAATGATCTTTTCTACGATTACCGGCAGCTTTTGCCGGTAGCGTCGTAAAATTTCCGAATCTGTTTTGCACGCGGTCAATTCATTTAGCCCGTCACTCATTGTTGTCTCCATTTTTTCCGGTATATCCGGTGTGTGGGGTGTCTGGTGATTGGTTTGTGCCACAAAGTGGTATTCGACTAATATAATACCGAAACGGCCGGGTGCAAGCTGCGCATCGGGTGAAAAAGGGCAGGTTGCGAACAAGACCGATTCGCTTTGGCCAGGGCCCGGCCAGACAGTTGCCGGACCCGGCAAGGGGCCGTACCACCGGTTCGTTTCTGGGCGGATCTGCGGCTTGCAATTTAGGGCGGGAGACGAACTTTCCGGCTGGCGACAACTATAAAAATCTTCTTTAATTTCAGACGATTTTATAATATAGTCGTCGCCAATGAGCTCGCGAGCTTCACATAGTGCCCGCCGGCCCGGCAGTCTGCCGGTCCTCGAAAAACCGGAGTGGACGAATGTGCCCTTTGACAAGGATTATACCGTTACCTGTAAAATCCTGGAAGATAAAATTCTCGTGGTGGAACCCAGGGGGTTCGCTTCCTATAACGCTCTGAAGTCTTCCCGGGAGTTCGTCGACCGGGTACTACGCGAATGCTTTGGCGGCGAAGAACAATTCGTTCTGGTGGAGGATATCAGGGCCGTGGAGGGTTTTTCCAAGCGCGCCCGTAACTTTTTTATCGAGCATATTACGGCCAAACCCCAGATCGGCGGTCTTATCTTCTGCTGCACCTCCCCCCCTCTGTCACTGGGCATCAAGCTGGCTTTCAAACTCAATCCAACGGCTTACGAAAAACATCTGGTGCCCAAGCGGGCCCAGGCGCTTTCAATTGCCAGGCGCATTTTGGCCGGCCCGGGGGAAAGCGACCGTGAGCTGGCGCTTACCTCCGAACACACCCTGCCGGGAGCAGGCCCAACCCGGGCAAACGATGACGACTACTTTGTCAGCACCCTGGAAAGAGATGGCGGGATTACCCATTACTCGCTTTTGGAAGGCGATGTCTACCACATCCAGCCGGAAGGGGAATTGCGGGCCGATAGCTTTGGACAGGTCTTTGCCAAGCACCAGGAGAGAATCCGCGCCTGGAATCTGCGGGACAATGCCTACTACCTGGTGATGAACGGCAATCAGTTGACCGGGAGCAGTCGGAAAGCACGGCAGCGGTATCTGGAGATGATCAAGGCTCTCTACCGGGATTGCCCGTTTTGCATGTTTGTTTTTTATGGGCTGAATGATGTCATGCAGGCCACGGTCAGCGTCTTCAGGCCATTTGTTTCCTTTGAAGTACATGTTGTTGAAAGTTTTGAGGATGCCATGGCGCTCATCGGGCGGCACCGGGACGCACAGGCGAATCCGCCTGAGAGTGGCGCCAACCAGAAAGATTCCGTTGATCGGACGGCGCATTATGTCGATCAATTGCTGCGGCATGTCGGCTGTATCAACTGGGAGATGAAGCCAGATGAATATGAGGTTGAAAAGATCGATGCCGAACATCCCTTCAAGCAGGTGTTCGACGCCATCTCCATAATCAGCAACGATCTCAACGAGGCTTTTCTCGAACAGCAGCGGGAAAAGAAGATTAACCAGGCGCTCTTTCAGGTATCCCACGCGGTCAATACCACCTACCACACCCGGGACCTGTATCAGGCTATTCACGCCGCAATTCGGGACATCCTGGATGTGACCAATTTCTACATTGCCCTGTATGACCCCGACAGCCGGGTGTTGCGTTTTCCCTACTTTGTGGACCGGGTCGACAAAGCGCTGCCCTCTTTGAAGCTTGACCACAAGAAGTCTTTTTCGCTCACGGTCGAAGTTGTGACCGGTCAAAAACCGCTGCTGCTGCGCAAAAGTGAAATTCTGGAGATGGCCCGCCGCCGGAAAAAGAAACTGTTTGGCGTTATGCCGGAGGTATGGATGGGAGTGCCCCTGCGGGTAAAGAACCGGGTTATCGGTGCCATGGCGGCTCAGAGCTATGCGAATACGGACAAGTACAATGCGACCGACCTGGCGGTTCTAAATTCGGTGTCCGATCAGGTGGCCTTTGCAATCGAAAGAAAGATTGCCGCTTCGGCCCTGCGCCGCAGTGAACAGCGCTACCGCAAACTGATCGGCCACCTGGATGATATCATTTTTACCACCGATAAAAATAAAAAGTTGGCCTATCTGAGCCCGGCGGTGGCGGAAGTAACGGGGTACACCGCCGCAGAACTGGTCGGCAAGCCTTTCGTGTCCAGCGCGGTGGATCAATCCGACGCGCACAGTCCCCATTCGTACTTTGAAATCATTCATGCCGATGACCGGGACATGGTCAGCGAGGTGGTCGGGCTGGCCCTGGACAGCCGGACATCCTACCAGGTTGAGTATCGCATTATCAAAAAGGATGGCAAAGAGAACTGGGTCCAAGAAAAAAGCAATGTTGTCCGGGATGCCCCGGGGAGTCTGCGGATTGAAGGCATTATCGTCGATATCCAGGACCGGGTTTTTGCCAATGAAATCAACCGGGCCATGTTCCAGATATCCAATGCCGTCAACCGGGCCAACAGCACCGATGAACTTTTTCAGTCCATCCATGTTTCCCTGCGCCGGGTGATGGACGTATCCAATTTCTTCATCGCCCTTTATGATGAAGACGCGGATATGATCTCTTTTCCCTACTTCGTGGATTGCCGGGATAAGATTAAATATCCCACGATTCCCAGAGTCAGCAAAGTCGATTCATTGACGGCCCGGGTGATCAGGAACAATGAGCTGATTATTATTAACAAAGACGAACGTGAGCAGCAGCTGGCCAAATCCGGCAAAGCGCCCCTGGGAACACCGGCAGCCGTATGGCTGGGTGTCCCGCTGCGGGTCGACGATCGGGTGGTCGGGGTCATGGCTACTCAAAATTATGACGACCCGGACAGTTATACCTCCAAAGACGTAGAAGTATTCAACGCCGTATCCGGTCAGGTGGCTATCGCCATTGATCGGATGATTAAAGATGAAGAACTGCGTGACCGGGACACTTACGTGAAGACCCTGTCCATGCAGATGGAGCAGTTCAGCCTGGTGGCGGCTTCAGTTCTCTCCTCAACCGATGAGAAAAGAACCTTCCGGAGAATCAGCCGGGCGATTACCGAGCATTCTGATTTCAGGCGCGTGCTCATTGTCATGTTTACGCGCGACGCATCCCATCACGATATCATCGGGGACAGTGGGATCGACCGGTCCCGGATCGAAACCCTCAAAGAAGCCGTGCTGCCGAAAGGTTGGTACAAAGCCATCACCAAGGCCGGCACGCGGGTGGGGCAGTTCTGTCTTTACCTGGGGCACGCCCAAAAGCGGATGTTGAATCCCTTTACAATATCCAGCACCGGCGGGGGGCAGGCAAAGGGTGGAAAATCCTGGCATCCTGCCGACCACCTGATCGTGCGCATGAGCGACGAGAACAATCTGCCCGTCGGGTTTGTCCTGGTCAGCAATTCAAAGACCGGCCGGCGCCCCTCGGATGTTACCGTCCGGCCCCTGGAAGTATTTGCCAGTTTAATATCGCAGATCATATCCCCCCGTAAAGCCCAGGCCAAACTTACCCGGGCAAAGGCTCGGGCCGACACCGCCAATCGCGGCCTTTTAATCCTGACACGCCAGTTGGAACAAGCCATGGCGCGGACCAATGAAATGGCCAAACAGGCGGCCATCGCCACGAAATACAAAAGTGAATTTTTGGCCAACATGAGCCATGAGATCAGGACACCGATGAACGCGATTATCGGGTTTGCTGATTTAATGCTAAAAACGGAGCTGGATTCCAAGCAGCGCAGTTATCTGGATCACATAAACAAATCCAGTCGGTCCCTGCTCACGATCATCAATGATATTCTCGATTTTTCAAAAATCGAGGCCGGGAAGCTGGTCCTTGAAAATCGTGATTTCAGCATTGATGAAGTCATGCAGGAGCTGTCCGGTATGTTCTCCATGAACGCTGATGACAAGGGCCTGGAACTTACCGTGTCTTCAGCCCCCGGCGTTCCCCGGATGCTCAAGGGTGACTCACTACGCTTACGGCAGGTGGTGATCAATCTGGTGGCCAATGCCGTCAAGTTTACGGATCGTGGTTCGGTGTCGGTCCTGGTGGATGTCGATACCATCAAAAAGCGCAGCGTTGACTTGCTTTTCTCAGTCAAGGATACGGGCATCGGCATAGACGCCGAGCAGATCGAGGGCCTGTTTGATTCCTTTTCGCAGGCCGATGGGTCTGCCACCCGGCGATATGGCGGTACCGGTCTGGGCCTGGCGATCTGTAAACAGCTGGTAGAGATGATGAACGGCCGGATCTGGGTGGAAAGCGAACCCGGACGGGGGAGTTGCTTTTTCTTTACCGTCCGTTTCGGCATTGCCGATGGCGCTTCCCGCGACAGTACCGAACGCTACAACAGCCTCAAACACCTCAAGCTGCTGATTGCCGATGATGACCGCAAGTCGCAGCGTAAACTGCTGGAAGCGTTGTCGGCCTACAATGTGCGGGCCACGGCCGTGACCTCCGGTAAAAGTGCCATTTTCGAACTCACTGAAGCCCAGGCGAGCGAGCCTTACCAGATGATCCTGGTAGATTGGCAGATGCCGGACATGGACGGTATCGAAACCGCATTGCGAATCCGGGCCGATAAACGGTTTGACCAGATTCCGATCGTGATGATGACTGATTTCGATCGGTATGAACTATTGCGCTAGGCGGACCATGTCGATATCGCCGGGGTGATTGACAAGCCGGTTGACAGCAGCCAGATGTTGAATACCCTGCTGCACGCGATCCGTAAGCAACCCCTGGTATACAGCGGCCGTTCGCCCAGCGTCCCGAAATTGACCCGGCGGACCGAAGAGTTCCAGGGTGCGCGGGTCCTGCTTGTGGAAGACAATATCATCAACCAGCGGGTTGCTTCGGAAATTCTCAAGAATGCCGGTATCATGGTGGATACCGCCGAAAACGGTGAAGTGGCCGTTCAGATGGTTCAGGCTACCGATTATGATACCGTACTGATGGATATCCAGATGCCGATCATGGATGGCTATGAAGCTACCCACCTGATCAAACAGCTTCCCGATGTCATCACGCCGCCGATTATTGCCATGACGGCGCATGCGATGAAAGGGGACCGGGAGAAATGCCTCGATGCCGGTATGGACGACTACATATCGAAGCCCATCGATTCCGAGAAATTGTTGTTTACCCTGTCAAAATGGATCCCGGAAAAAGCCACCGCTGCGGCAGTTATTATCGATGGCCGGAGTGCCCCTGCGGTTGAGCCCGACCTTGACATTGCGACGTCGCCCACCGAGGCCCTCCCCGGTATCGATTTGCAGTTGGGGTTGCAGCGGCTTGGCCAGAACAAGGAGTTGTACCGCTTGATTCTCGCTGAATTCCGCCAGGAATACGATGGGGCGGTGTCTCAATTGCAGCGGTTTTTAGATGAAGAGGATCAGGAGGGTGCCGCCCGCTACGCCCACACCATCAAGGGTATGGCCGGTAACCTGAGCGCCATCGGGCTGGCCGATGCCGCCCTGGAATTGGAGATGGCCCTGCAGGAGAGTGCGGTTGAAGACCATACGCCCTTCATCGATCAGTTTGAGGCCGCACTGCAGCAGTTTTTAACCACGGCCCGGCAGGTCGAAAAGCTCCTGGGGGAACAGTTGGAAAGTGCGCCGCCCGAGTCAGGCGGCGCCGAAAGGTCGGACCGCTGAATATGGACCCCGGCTCTAAAAAATCCATCGTTATTATCGATGACCATCCCCTTTTTCGGGAGGGCCTCAAGTCGATCATTGCCCGCGCCAGGCAGTTTGATGTTGTCGGCGAAGCCGGGGATGCGCGCAAAGGATTGGAAGATGTAAAAAAATATAATCCGGATCTGGTCATCGTTGACATATCTCTCCCGGATAAATCCGGTATCGAAGTTGCCCGGGCCATTCGCAGCCGGTTTCCGGGCACCCGGATCATTATTGTCAGTATGCACTCCAAGATCGATTATATCGTTGAGGCTTTTCAGGCCGGGGCAACCGGTTACATTGTCAAGGAGTCCGCCTCCGACCGCTTGATTCTGGGGCTCGAAACCGTATTGAACGGTGAGTATTTCCTGGACAGTTCCATCTCCCATGCGGTCGTGGAAAAGTTGTTGAAAGAGCCGCTCAAGGATACCCGGGTGGAAGATGCCGATTACGGGTCGTTAACCCCGCGAGAACAGGAAGTAATGCGCCTGCTGGCCGAGGGCTTTGCTGTAAGGGAAATTGCAGAAAAGCTATTTATCAGCCCGAAAACAGTCGAAAACCACCGCTCTAACCTGATGCGTAAATTGGGGTTGCGCAACGCCATCGAACTGGCCCGCTACGCCGCCCGTCTCGGGTTGATTGATGTCGATCTCTGGAAAGATTGAACCACCGCACCAACTGCCCCCTGTCTTCTACCAAACATAAACCAGTCTCAACGGCCTCAGCCGGTCGCTTCGCATTGTAGATTGCATCTCGTCCGGGGGGGGCAAGTGGGTCGATATATTGTTTAAAATCAAGCAGGTACACTGAGATTGCTTTGGATCGCTAACCACGGCCGGGAGAATCTCCCGCCTCCAGGGTAATCCCCTATTAAAATGAGCGATGTCCCGATGGACAAAAATGTCACCGCGGGCAATAGTAATATCGTACCAAGCTGTAAAGCCACTGCCTTGGCCTGTCTCTATTTATAACTGACCACATATTCAGCATCACCACTGCCATGAAGGAAAACAGGCAATGAAAGCTTTTGACCGGGCACCGGTCTCCGCTGACGGACAGCCTCCGCGCTGCGGGCACCGGGCCAGAGGATCGAAATCGGAATGCAGCTGCAGGAATGCAAGGTCGAACTACCTTGATCTAACAGGGCTGGTCCGGAGCGTACAAAGGTCGGATGGCCACTCGGATTGTTTTCGGCGCGGCTTTTGCGACTGTGACCAACTCGACTGCCCCTGGCGTGCGCAATGCTTTCAAAAAAGGTGAAGGTACTGTCGGAGGATGTGAAAAGCGGGGACTGAATTTCAACCCTTGGAGGCCTCATGGAGAAAAGCAACTTTTCCTATGTGGAGGGACGACAGGGCGTGATCCCTTCATATGCAATCAAGCTTGGTTACAGCCGGAAGCCGGAAACGATCAAGGTTCCATCCCCGGCGGTGCTGCATATCTCAAGCAAACGGACGGACAGAAGGAGCTACCGGCGGTATGCGGCGGCAGAAGGTGCTTTTGCGCTGCTACGGTCCCGGGCTCAGATCATTACCGACATCAACAACATGTCCATGGGAGATATTGCGTTTGCGGTAATGCGTTCCAATCCTGCCAAGATGGGGCAGATTGTCAACATAAGCATGGGAGGCCTGGTGTTTCAGTATGCACTGGATGTACAGGGATCGGTTAAACCCAGTTGTCTGGATATCCTCCTGGCTGATTGTCGTTTTTATCTCGATAGTCTCAATTTCGAAATGGTCGCCGATGTTTCCTCTCCAGGTGAGTTCGAATTCGAAACCGTTAAGACCGGACTGATCTCGGTGAAATTCAAAGATTTGACTGCTCGCCAGAAAAAACAGCTGTCGCACTTTCTCAAACATCATACCTGCACAAATTCCTGATCCGGGGCGGTGTCGCCTGACACTGAACCCAGCGGTTCTCTCCACCAAAATGGCTTACCGGGCCGTTGTTCACTGTTCCCCAGTGCTTGTTTAGAATTGATTGGTTCTTTTTCTACCTGTCCGTGTAAACGGGACAGATAAAGAAAGGAGGCGTCCGTATGTTATCTAAAAGCCGCTCTACTTTACAAATTGTAGAGGAACAGGTTCGCAAATGGCAAATCACAACCACCGGCCCGAAGGCCGCCAAACCGAAAATCACCGTCATCACCATTTCCCGAGAACCCGGAAGCGGCGGCAACCTGGTAGCCCGGGGGCTCGCCGATAAATTGGGATTGGACCTTTTTCACCAGCAGGTCATCCATGAAATGGCCAAGAGCGCCAAGGTCAGCACCCGGTTCGTACAGACGCTGGATGAAAAAGCCATGAATGTCCTTGATGAGTGGATCGCGGCCCTGGTCGACGACCGCCATCTGTGGCCCGACCAGTACCTGCAGCACCTCATGCGGGTTGTCGGGATCATCGGGCAGCATGGCAGTGCCGTCATGGTGGGACGGGGAGCCAATTTTATCATCCCACCCGAAAAGCGGATGCGCGTCCGGATCATTGCGCCCATGAATTTTCGCATCAAACAGGTTGCCGCGGCATTCAAGGTGTCCCCCAAGATTGCCAAGCGCAGGGTGGTGCGGACCAATTCTGACCGACGGGCATTCATTCGGAAATACTTCAATGCCGATATCGATGACCCGGCCAACTATGACCTCATCATCAATACCGGGACCACTGGCATTGAACCCGCTGTGGATGCGATTATCGGCGCATTGGGCCGCAGCAAAGAGATACTGCGGCGGGCAGCCTGATAAAGGGGGTGAAAGGTTATGCAGATAGAGAAGATATTGTTGCCGGTAGACGGTTCCGACTATTCAATCAAGGCGACCGAATACACGCTCGATTTTGTGGACTCGAGGGAGGGCGATATCATATTGCTTTACAGCCATAAGCCTTTTCCCTCATTTTTAGGCGAACCCTATTTTCAGGAAGTGCACGACAAGATTATGAACAATGCCCGCGAAATGATGGGACCCTACAAGGAAGGGTTTACCGCGGCCGGGATCCCGGTTGACGAAAGGATCCTGGAGGGCCCCCCGGGAGAAAGCATCTGCCGGGTTGCCAAGATAGAAAAGTGCGACCTGATCATCATGGGGTCGCGGGGGTTTACCGATTTGAAAGGGTTGTTTCTGGGCAGTGTCACCCACCGGGTATTGCATGCAGCGCCTTGTCCTGTATTAGTCATCCGCTAGAAGGGGCGGGCCACCTTTTCAATTACCGCTACATGTCCGGCGTGGCCGGCAGGCGAAGACGGATAGGCCCTGGGCCGCGTTCTTCCGGCGTCGCCTTGAGGCGAAGATGGATTGGATATCAACGTCACCGGCGGGAAACATGTATCGGGATGACTTTTTGTGGGAGCGGCGTCTCGCCGCGATTAGCGTTTTGGATAAAGGGACTGTTAATCGCGGCGAGACGCCGCTCCCACTCATTTTCGGCACTAATCCAATGGGGAATAAAAGGCGGTATCATCCTTTGCCGTGGACCGAGAGGATTTCCAGTTCATCGGGCTCGCGCAGGGTTATGGTTTTTCCTTCCACCTTGATGAGGCCCTCGCTGGTCATCTTGGCGAAAATCCGTGACAGTGTTTCCGGTATGGTACCCAGCAGACTGGCCAGTTGTCCCTTGGATATGGGCAGGGTTACCTGCTCGGGATTTTCCTGTTCCCGCGCAAGAAAAAGGAGATAAGTGGCCAGGCGCTCGGGTACCTCTTTTAGGGAGAGGTTTTCCACCTGCACCGTAAACTGGCGCAGCCGCGTAGAAAGCACGGCCAGCATGTTGAGCGCCAGGGAGGGATTGGCGTGGATCAGGGCGATAAACCGGGACTTAGGAAAGAAAGCCAATACGCTCTTTGAGAGGGTCTGGGCATTTGCCGGGAATGGTTTGCCTGTAAAAACAGGAACTTCCCCGAAAGGTTCACCGGGGCCGAATATATGCAGAATCTGCTCCTTGCCTTCTGCCGAGACCTTCGACACTTTAACCTTACCTGCCAGGACCACATAAAACCCGTCACCGACATCTCCATCCATAAAAACAGTGTCACCCCTGTGGTACTCCTTTTCGACGGCAATGCGCCTTATCTCATCCAGGTGCTCAGGTGGGAGCCCATTAAAAAGAGGAGCATTTTCAATCATATGGAGACGGTTGGCCATAGGTCCTCCGACTTTTTTAAAAATTTTTCCGATATTGACATAAGTCAAGGCGAGCTTAAGGTGATTCAGGTAGATTGCCCTTAAACATGGAAACAATGTCTGAAATACACTTTTTGGTAAATAATTTAAACAGAAAAACAGGGGGAGAGTATGTTTTGTTTTCAGTGTGAACAAGCGGCCAAAGGCGAAGGCTGTACCAAGATCGGTGTGTGTGGGAAAAAGCCCGAGGTTGCTGCACTTCAAGATCTATTGATTCAGGCTACGAAAAGACTCAGTGTTTACGCCGCCGCCGCGCGGGAAAAAGGTATGGTTGACGATGCAGTAAACCGTTTTACCTGTGAAGCCATTTTTTCAACATTAACCAATGTTGATTTCGATCCGGATCGGTTTGTGACCCTGATCAACGATGCGGACAAATATACCCGGCAACTGATGGAAAAAACCGGTGAGATCGAGGGTGCCCCGACCTTCACCCCGGCCGACAGCCAGACCGGCCTGGTAGCCCAGGGCGAGGCGGTTGGGATCAAGGCGGATGCTGATCTCGATGCCGACATCCTGTCTCTCCGGGAACTGCTTATCTATGGTATCAAGGGGCTGGCGGCCTATGCCGACCATGCTCGGATTCTGGGACAGGAAGATGATGCCGTCTACGCCTTTATCCATTCTGCCATGGCGGCCACCCTGGACAAAACCCTGGGCGCTGATGACCTGGTCGGTCTGGCCCTCAAATGCGGCGAGGTGAATATCCGGGCCATGGAATTGCTGGATGCCGGCAATACCGGGACCTACGGACACCCCGTCCCGACCGCTGTTCCGCTTGGTACGAAAGCCGGCAAGGCGATTCTTGTTTCCGGCCATGATCTGAAGGATCTGGAAGCGATTCTGAAACAAAGCGAGGGCAAGGGCATCAACGTCTATACCCATGGCGAGATGCTGCCCTGCCACGGTTATCCGGAACTGAAAAAGTATGCCCATTTTCACGGGCACTACGGAACGGCCTGGCAGAACCAGGCCAAGGAATTCGATGCCTTTCCCGGTGCCATCCTGATGACCACCAACTGCATCCAGAAGCCGCGGGACAGCTACAACGCCAACATCTTTACCACCGGCCTGGTGGGCTGGCCGGGGGTTACCCATATCGCGGATAAGGATTTTACACCGGTCATAGAAAAAGCACTGGAACTGCCGGGTTTCACAGAAGACGTGGAAGGCAAGTCCGTCATGGTCGGCTTTGCGCGCAATGCCGTACTGGGGGTGGCGGATAAAGTGATCGAGGCTGTCAAAAGCAAAGCCCTGCGCCATTTCTTCCTGGTAGGCGGTTGCGACGGTGCCAAACCGGGCCGCAACTACTATACCGAGCTTGTTGAAAAGGTGCCGGAAGATTGCGTCGTCCTGACCCTGGCCTGCGGCAAGTTCCGGTTCTTTGACAAAGACCTCGGCGATATCGGCGGTATTCCGCGGCTGCTCGATGTCGGGCAGTGCAATGACGCCTATTCGGCGGTCCAGATTGCCATCGCCCTGGCCAATGCCTTTGAATGTGAAGTAAACGACCTGCCGCTTTCCATGGTGCTTTCGTGGTACGAGCAGAAGGCTTGCGTTATATTGCTGACGCTCTTGCACCTCGGTATCAAAGATATTCGCCTCGGGCCTTCTCTGCCGGCATTCATTACCCCCAACGTACTTGACGTGCTGGTAAAGAATTTCAATATTATGCCCATATCCACGGTTGACGAAGACCTCAAGGCGATTCTTGGATAAACTGATAACCCCAAGGCCTGCCCGCTGCCCTCTGGCGGGGGCAGGCCGACAGTTCGGCCCTACTCCTGAAAAGGAGCCGGTAATGGGAGGTTCGCTATGAAATGCCCAGGACAGGACACAAAATACTGGAAGCCAGGGGCGATTTACGATGCCAAGTGCCCGAAATGTGAAAAACTTGTAGAGTTCTTCAAGGACGACACGACCCGTAAGTGCTCCCATTGCGGCCATCGGTTCATCAACCCCCAACTGGACTTTGGGTGTGCATCCTACTGCCAGTTTGCCGAGCAGTGCATCGGGAACCTGCCCCCGGAGCTGATTGCCCAAAAGGAAGATTTACTCAAAGATCGGGTGGCCATTGAGATGAAAAAGTATTTCCGGTCTGATTTCAAAAGGATCAGCCACGCCGGGCGCGTTGCCCGCTACGCCGAGCGGATCGGCAAAAACGAGAATGGTAATCTGGCCATTATCCTGGCTTCGGCCTATCTGCACGACATCGGTATCCTGGAAGCCGAAAAGAAGCACAATGGCGCCGGCGCTGAATACCATGAATCCGAAGGTGTCCCGATTGCCCGTGAAATCCTGGAAAAGCTTGGCGCCGCCGAACCGCTGGTGGAAGCGGTCTGCGATATTGTCGGTCACCACCATCACCCCCAGGATGACGAAAGCCTGGAATTCAAGGCTGTCTACGATGCGGACTTGATCGCGAACCTGGAGAGTGAATACGAAGAAAATCCGATGGAACAGGAACAGATCCGGGAAACGATTGAGAGCCGGTTTTTAACCGGCGGTGGAAAAAGTGAAGCTGAAAAGATACTCATAGGATAATCAAACCTGCCCTTTGGGCCAGCTCTTCAAAACGGAGACACACCATGAAAGTAAAAAGAAAAATAATTCAGATCGATGAGGAACTCTGTGACGGTTGCGGTAACTGTGTCCCCTCCTGTGCGGAAGGGTCCCTGCAGATTGTGGACGGTAAGGCCAAGGTCATTGCCGACAACCTGTGTGACGGCCTGGGTGCCTGCCTGGGTGAATGCCCCCAGGGCGCTCTAGAAATTGTCGAGCGCGAGGCCGAGGAGTTTGATGAGGAGGCCGTGGAGGTCCACCTGGCTAATCAGGCGAAGGAGGAAGGCGTCCAGGCTCCCGCACATGCCCACAGTCACGGACCGGCCGAGATACCCTGCAGCTGTCCCTCGACCCAGATGAAGACGTTCCAGCCTGTCGGCAGCGCCCCCCGGTCAACCGGCGGAGCTTCAGCGTTGACCCACTGGCCGGTACAGGTCCACCTGGTACCGCCGACAGCCCCGTTCCTGAAAGGTGCCGATCTTTTAGTGGCCGCAGATTGTACGCCCTTTGCCTACCCGGATTTCCACGAAGTGCTGCTTAAAGACCGGGTCCTCATGGTTGGTTGCCCCAAGCTCGATGACGCGCAGGCATATGTCGACAAGTTTACGGCTATCTTCAGCCAGGCCGGCGTCCGCAGCATCACCACGGTGATGATGGAGGTCCCCTGCTGCGCGGGGCTTTCCGTAATTATTCGCCAGGCTCTGGAAAACGCAAAGGCCAACATTCCCCTCGAAGAAGTCATTATCAGCACCCGTGGGGCCCTGCTCGAAGATCGCAAGATCTCCTGACACCGGTGGGCAGCCCCCCCGCGGGGGTTTTGACATGTCGGCCCGGTTTACTGTATAATCACCGATACCGAATTTCGGGCAATGTGCTTGGAAGCCAACAATTCCTGATGGATGCGGTATCGAGGGGCTCGTGACAAAACTGACCGATAAGCAGTTTCGAAAATACTGTGAGCTCGTATACCGCGAGGCCGGCATAAACCTGACCGCGGAAAAACGGGAATTGCTCAACGCCCGGCTTGCCAAGCGGCTGCGCAAAACCGGTATCGAAGCCGGCGCCTATTATGAACTGATCCGGACGGATGGGGATGAATTGTGGCGCTTTCTGGACGCCATTTCCACCAATCATACCTATTTCTTCCGGGAATCGAAAAGCTTTCGTTATCTGTCCAGCTCCCATGCCGATATCTGGTGTGCCGCCTCATCCAGTGGCGAGGAGCCTTACTCCCTGGCCATCTACTGTCTTGACCAGGGTTTTACGCCTTCGATCCTGGCGACCGACATCTCCATGACCTGCCTGGCCAAAGGGCGGCGGGCGATCTACCCCAAGCAGGCCGTCAAAAACATTCCCCAACCCATGTTAAAGGCCTATTTTCAAAAAGGCCGGGGCAAGTGGGATGATTACATCAAAGTGAAAGAAGCTGTCTGCCGCCTGATCCGTTTTGAACGTTTCAATCTGCTCAAAGACAATCCCGACATTAAAAGGCACTTCGATATTGTTTTCTGCCGGAATGTCATGATCTACTTCGACAATCCAACCAAGGAATTCGTGGTGGAAAAGCTTTGCCGGGTCTTGAAGAAAGGCGGGTATTTTATTATCGGGGGGGCGGAAAGCTTGAGCGGATTGGAGCATGGCCTCAAGTATATTGAACCCAGCGTTTATCTTAAAACCTAGTCTCAACTTTTGGGTTTCAGTAAAGCTGAGGCCAATTATCGGTATCGGGATCGAAATCGCTATCGAAATCGTTCTCTGGACTATATTGAAGGGATCGATTTCGATCCCGATCCCGATAGCGATTTCGATTTAAACATTTGAATTTTGGATTTGTTTGTCAGCCGTGTCTGAATAGAATGGTCAATCTTTTTAACCCTTATTTGTGAGACGCAATCCTATAAGCTATCCCCTATCTCACTGGAGACACTGCATCAGCCCCATGCACCAGGGGCAGTCCCCGCAGGGGACCTCCATTGCAAAACAATCATATTCAAATCCTTCATTTGTGATCAGATCGCAGGGCCCCACATTGCAGTTGCTGCAGTAGGGAAAATCGTAGTTGGCGACTTCCTGCCGGAAATCCCGATAGGTCGGTGCGTTCCAGATAGCCATGATGTCCTGCTCGGGTACCCGGCCGAAGGGCTCGTGCGCCACCGGTTTCTCCCGGCCGTCGAAATAACATTGATATTGATGCCAGAGCATATAGCATGGGTATATGCAGCCGTCCCAGGCCAGGAAAATACTCCGGTTTTGAACGAATTCACACTCACGCTCGAAACGGGGGTGCAGGGCCGGCAGCTTCAGATCCAGATTGTACCGGGCAGCGCATGCGCGCGTCTGATCGAAAACAACCTCTACCTCCCGGGCCAGCGTTTCGTCGAAGGTTAACAGCTTTCGAAAGTGAAAGGGGATCTGCTGCTCGGTCGCCTCCGCGATCATGCCTTCTACGAAATCAATGAGGGCCTGTTCGTCCGCCGAACGGATGTACTTCCAGCGAACGGTCAGATACTGTGCCAAATCAAACCCGCGCTTACGGGCCGCGACCTGCTTTTCACGGAAGAACCGCAGTGAGGCATCTGTATTGGCCGTGTAGAGCGTTTCGTCCATGACGCTTTCATCATAAGGCAGCATCTGGCTGACGATGGCAAAATCGGCACCGTTCAAGGCTGCCTGTTCGATTGCCAGGGGCAGTTCCGTCAGGTTGTTGCGCATTAGAACGTATTCAACCCCGAGCTGCATCCGGCTGGCTTGCAGGGTTTCCCGGGCTTGCCGGACAGCCCGAAAGGCGTTCTCGACATAAGCCATTTCCGCTCCGCTGCGATTCAGCCGCAGGGTGCGACTGCTGGCGGCATCCATGGAGATACAGATTTTGTCTATCCCGGCCTCGATCAGGGCGGTCGCCCGACGGTGATCCATGAGATGTCCATTGGTCTGGAGTCCGATCCAGCTCTCCGCCGGAATCCCCCGGCGGGCGCTGGCCACCATATTTTCAAGTTCGGGGTGCATCAGCGGTTCGCCGATGCCTGAAAAGACGATTGTTTCGAGGTGGGTAAGTATCCCGTTGAGGGCTTGAAGGCGGGCGGGGTCCAGAAAGCCCTCCACAATGCCGTTCCCCTGGCTTTGTTTGACGCACATCCGGCATTTCAGGTTGCACAATGTGGTCGGTTCAACAAAAAGTTTTGCGGGGTAGGCTTGCGTAGCCATATATACAGTCCTAGTACCGATTATTTCTTAAAACCAGCTGTTACGCCATCTTCGTCAAGATAACGCTGGTAATACAGGATTTCCTTGACTTAGAACAACTTTCTGGAAATTTTCAATTTTATGTTCTGGATGCAGGCGCGGCAGCCGGGCGGCAAGTCGGTCTTTCGGATTGTATGTTTCTGCGCGCGGCAATAAAAAAGGCAGCCGGGAATGCTGCACATCCGGCTGCCTTGGGCTTGTGTTGGAAAACAGACTAGATAGCGTCTTTGAGTTTCTTGCCCAGCTTGAATTTTACTACGTTGGTGGCCTTAATCTTAATGGTTTCACCGGTCTGCGGATTACGGCCTTTACGGGCTTTGCGCCGGGATTTCTGAAACGTACCAAACCCCACCAGGGTGACCTTGCCGTCTTTCTTCTTCAAAGACTTCGTTACCCCATCGATAAAAGATTCCAGCGCGACGCCCGCGGCGACTTTGGTGATTTTTGCTTCCTTGGCCATTTTCTCAATCAGTTCTGCTTTGGTCATCTGTTTTCCCTCCCTGGGTAAATTGGTGTTTCTTTTTGCGCCCGATTACAAGTATCAATTCTAAGCTGAAAAATATTTATGTCAATAGCTAAATCACCGCCATTCGCGATTTTCTGGGCATTTGCCGATTCCGGCCAAGCCGCTTTATAACGGACCTGGCGCGATGGGCAAACCAGGCGGCCAACCTGGTTGCCGGCGCGTGTCGCGGGGCGCTGGGCGCTGGGCGCTGGCCGGTTGGGTATATACCCCGGCAATTTCATCAGGTTAGCGATTTACCGGTTGCCTTCAGCTATTCTGTTTGTACCTGCGAATGGATTCGAAAAGTCCGACCGTTCCGGTCATCATGTTGTCGCCCCAGGGTGCACCTTCGGCATAAGGCAGTTTTGAGTCGGCCATTAAGGCCCGTTTGGGGCCGGTAGCGAGGATGATTTCGTTTGCGGAAAAAGCGAACTGCCGGCGCGAATACGCGCCGTGGCCGCCCTCTTCCAGGATCCTGGCATGCGCCAGGCCTCCTTCGGGAAGGGCCTGGAGCAGACGGTCCAATGTCGGGGCGGTGATATCATGGGTATGATATTCGAAGAAGCCGGCGATTTCGCCCTCGATCAGGGCGGCTCCAACCGTGTGGGAAGTCGCAATATCCAGGACCATAAAGCGGGACAGTGATCGGCAGAGCGGATCACAGCAGGCGCCTTGAATTGCAGCCATGCCGCTGTCCATGACGTAAATTTCTTGCGTCGGTATTGCGCGGGCCGTGGCGGCCAGGCAGCGCAGTCGATTGAAGGCGGCCGGGATCTTGTCTGCCGGATAGAGCAGCGCATGGGGAAAGGGTGACTGGTTCAATGCTTGTGTGAAGAGGCGGTGCCGGTAATCCAGGTGGGAAACGCCCTGCGGTGCAACCCCGTGGTCCTGGGCACACACGCCGATGATATCGAATTCGAAAGGGACTCCCAGCCCTTCTATTATCCGCCGCAACCGTTCTGGCTCGAGGTCCGCCAGCGATAGCGGTGTATAACCCGGATCCGTGGCCAACCGGCGGGCATCCTCGTTTGACACCAGCGTGATGCCGGCAGCGGCAACCCGCTCCAGGTCATGGTGAATGGTTGCCGCGGACGCAGTGGTCATGGCGACCGCATGTGTCGCGGCCCTGGTTTTCAAGACTGCGGAGACCCGTCCGCCGCCCATCTCGACACCGGTTACCACCAGGTTGCCCGGCGTGCTGTCTATCCTGGCCGCCGTGGTGCGCACCGGTGACTTGACCACGGCTTTGAAGTGTTCCCCGGTGGCGGAATCATAGCACAGCAGGTCCAGTGTCCCGGCGCCTATATCGATCAGCAGGTAGCGGCTCATGGTTTTTATTTAGCACCATTTTAATCATTTTTAAACAGCTGCCCGGAAGGCTCCCACAGAATACGTGACGGGCCAACATAGTGGTATTACAGGTGCTTGGCTACTACATATTGAATTAATTTATTGACAAGCGCTATATATTGTGTAAGGCTTAAATCGGTTTGATTGGTAAAATTGTAGTAAAGTTTGCTACTTAACTAGGTGATAAAAAACACAGACTGTGTTGGAGATTATGTTCCCGTCTGTTTTTCACCAAAAACAAAAACACCAACCCTGACCCCCGCAGCCTGGGACGCGCTGCCGGGGTTTTGCTTTTTTGCCGGATCGGCTCAAGGAGTACCTGCATGACAATGCCCAAGTTATTCGTTCTGGATACCAATGTCACCCTGCACGACAGTTCCTGCCTTTACCAGTTTGAAGAACACGATGTGGTCATTCCCATTACCGTTCTGGAAGAATTGGATCAGTTTAAAAAAGGCAAGGGCCCCTTGAACTTTCATGCCCGCGAATTCGCCCGTTCACTCGATACTATCAGCGGCGATCATATCTTTAACGGCGGGGTGGAAATCGGCCCGGATAAAGGTAAACTGGTTGTGCGGTTGGAAAACGGGTTTCACGAAAAGTTGAAATTGAATTTTTCCGTGGCTCGGCCCGATCACCATATCCTGAATGCTGCCTACCAGCTTGCCCTGGAAGAGTCGCAGCGCGAGGTTATCCTGATATCTAAAGACGTCAATATGCGGATGAAGGCCAAGTCTCTCGGCCTGCTGGCCGAAGACTATACAACCGATCAGGTCAAGGATATCACGGAGCTTTACAAGGGGTGCCGTACCGAAGAGAATATCCCGGCCGAGATTATCGACCAGCTCTATGCGGTACCGTACCAACTGGACCGGGAGGCCTTTAACTTTGCGCAGTCCCTTTTTCCCAATGAATTTTTAGTGCTGAAAAACGGCCGCAAATCAGCCCTGGCCGGGTACAATCCCTTTGAACGCAAGATTCACCGGATCGATAAAACCCGCTGCTGCGGAATCATGCCGCGCAACTCCGAGCAGGCCTTTGCCATCAATGCCCTGACCAATCCCGATATACCGCTGGTTACCCTGTCGGGCAAAGCCGGTACCGGCAAAACGCTGCTGGCCCTGGCGGCGGCGCTGGAAAAGAAACGACGCTACCGGCAGATCTTTATCGCCCGGCCGATTGTTCCCCTGAGCAACAAGGACACCGGTTATCTACCCGGTGACATACAATCGAAACTGGACCCCTATATGCAGCCGTTGTACGACAACCTGGCCGTTATCCAGGACCACAACCACAGCCAGAACGGGGCCGGGTCCCGTATGAGTGAACTCATTCGGGAAGAAAAGATCGTCATTACGCCGCTGTCGTACATACGGGGTCGCAGCCTGGTAAAGATCTTCTTCGTGGTGGATGAGGCCCAGAATCTGACACCGCACGAGGTCAAGACGATTATCACCCGGGCCGGCGAAGGGACCAAAATTGTGTTTACCGGGGACATTTTCCAGATCGACCATCCCTACCTGGACAGCCAGTCGAACGGGTTGAGCTACTTGATTGAAAAGATGAAGGGCCAAAAGCTGTATGCCCACATCAATCTGGAAAAAGGGGAACGTTCCGAGCTGTCGGACCTGGCGATCAATCTGCTTTAGAACTGCGTTTGAGTCCCTTATCTGATCACGTTGCTTCAGTCTTTTGGGATTACGAAACGGCCATGTAGATCCGAAACTCGAATATCGAAATCCGAAACAAATTCAAAATTCGAATTACCAAATGACCCAAAACAAATACCCAGTGGTTGTACTGGGAGGTTTTGTTTGATTTTTTGGTCATTATGCTTTGCCTTTTATCGTTTCGAATTTCGTGCTTCGGATTTGCGGCGTTCGCCTTGAGAACATTCCGGATTTAATTTGTCTCTAAACCTTCCGCAAGCAGCCTTGAAGCTTCATCTGCCGGTACCGCCCGGCTAAAGAAGTGACCCTGACCATAATTGCAGTTCATGGCGGCCAGCACATCCACTTCCGCCTGTGTTTCCACACCTTCCGCAATCACTTCCATGCCAAGTTTGTGGGCCAGCATGATGGTGCTTTGTACGATGTCCCGGTTGCGGGGTTCGCGGTCAATGTTGCGGACAAAGGATTGGTCCACTTTCAGGGTGTCGAAGGGAAAGCTGTGCAGGTAGCTCAGTGAGCAATAGCCGGTGCCGAAATCATCCAGGGCGGTTTTAATTTCGAGCTGTCCCAGTTGTTTGACGACCTCGCCGACCAGCCGGGTGTTGTCAATCACGGCCGTTTCCGTGAGTTCCAGTTTTATGCTCGAGCAGCGGCATTGCGCACTTTCCAGGGCGCCTTCGATAGTGGCGATGAATTCCGGCCGGCTGAATTGCTGGGCGCTGACATTGACACCAATCGCAAGATCCTCAAACCCGCCGTCCATTGATTCCCACGCGGCCGCCTGCCGGCAGGCTTCCTCGAGAACCCATTTGCCGATCTGCAGAATCTGGCCGGTTTCTTCGGCCAGGGAGATAAATACATCCGGGGGTACCAGACCTTTTTCGGGGTGGATCCAGCGGACCAGCCCCTCGAAGCCGCTGATCTTGCGGGATTTGAAGTCGACCACCGGCTGGTAGTGAAGCACCAGCTGCTCATCCTCGATGGCCCGTTTCAGTTCGGGTTCCAGGGTCAGCCGATGCATCGCCGCTTTGTGCATATCTGCATCAAAGATCTGATAGCCGGTCTGCGTGTCCGCACTGTTGGCAGCCAGCCCCGCATCCCGTAGAAAGTCTTCGGAATTCTGGTAGCCGGCGGAACTGAAGGTAAGCCCGATCTGGGTCTTGCCGGTTACTTCATGTCCTTGGATTTCGACAGTCGCACCCAGTTCGGCGAAGGTGGACCGGGCAACGCCGATTGCCTCCGAGGGGCTGCCGAGGTCATACAGAAGCAGGGCAAATTCACTGGGGCCCAGGCGCGCGACCAAAGCGCGGGCCGGTGCACTGGCGGAAAGCAGGCGGGCTTTGGAAACGATATACTGCTCCCCGGCAACCTCGCCGAGGCTGTCCAGCAGAATTCGGTAGCGTTCCAGGCGAATGACCAGGACGCTGAACAAGGATTCGTGCAGGCGGGCGCGCTCAAGTTCTTCAGTCAGCCGCATCAAAAAAAGGTCTTTGTTAGGCAGCCCGGTGGCCGCGTCATAAAGGCGCAGATATTCGCGCTCCACATCCCGCAAGCGCTTTTTCTCTAGACTGGCGTGAATACGGGCATTTAAAAGGGTCGGGTTGAAGGGCTTTAAAATGTAATCTTCGGCCCCGTTTTCAATGCATTCCACGGTGCTGTCCATGTCATTGAGGGCCGTAATCATGATGACCGGGATGTGTCGCAGATCATGGTCGGTTTTAATGATCTTGAGCGCCTCGCGGCCATCCATTTCCGGCATCATGACGTCCAGCAGGACCAGGTCGATCTTGTGCTGCCGCATCACCTCCAGGGCCGCTTGCCCGTCAGCAGCTTCATGAAAATTTGAAAATCCCTGTTTTTTCAAGTGTTTTACAACAAAAAACGGTTGCTGCGGATATCGTCCGCAATCAGTATACACGCATCCTGTAGCATAAGAATTCCATTGTAGAGTTATCTGTGAGGTCTCTATCCAGCCCGTAACAATTCTGATTTTGCAGAATTATAGCCGCCAACACAAGTAAAAATTGTTCTTGACTAATTTGTACGCATACGAAATATTGACAACTAAAATATATGTAAGCGGAGAATCTATGCAATTCACGGAGTTGACAGACTGCCCCTATTATCTTGTTTCGCGGGTAGCTCTCCAGGTGACGTCAGCCCTTAAAAAGGGCTTCAGCGCGGCAGATGTACAGGCGGTGCGCCCGGCCTACCTCGGAGTTTTGATGAGCCTCTGGCAGACAGATGGACTGAAAGTGGTTACCCTGGGCCGCATGGCCGGCCTGGAGCCCTCGACCATGACCGGACTGCTGGACCGGATGGAACGCGACGGTCTGGTTGTCCGCCGCGTTGACCCGCAGGACCGCCGGGCCCAGCTGGTGGAGTTGACCCGTCTTGGCACGGAGGTAAAAGGGCCTGTCGGGGCAGTGGTGGCAAAGGTCATGGACCGGGTGTTCACCGGGATTGTCGCGCCCGATCTGGAAAATACCAAAAAGGTGCTCCGGCAAGTGTTGGGGAATCTACAGGAGGTGGCTGGAAAATGGGTAGTCAGGAAAAGAGACGGATAGGCTATACATGCGCGTATACGCCTTTGCCATTGATCGATGCCGCTGGTTTCAGGCCCTACCGGATTTTGCCCATGGGCGACACGCCCGATCAGGCCGGCCAGTATCTACATGACAACCTGTGCCCCCATGTCAAGAAGGTCCTGGACCGTGTGTTGGCCGGCAAGGTTCCTGACCTGGACGGGGCCGTTTTGATGAACAGCTGCGATGCCATGCGGCGCCTGGCAGATGCCTGGCGGGCGGCGCGGCCCCAGGATAACGTACTGCTGGTCGACCTGCCGGTCACCACGGACGAAGCGGCTTTGAAATTCTTCGCTGTTCAGCTCGAAGCCCTGGCTGACCAGCTCAAACAGTGGGTCGGCCATGCTTTCAGCGCGGCCGACCTCGAAGCGAGCCTGGTGAAATTCAATACGCTGTCCGCGGCATTGTCCGATCTGGGCGCGGCTGTCAACAACGGCCGCCAAGCAGGCAGCCGGGCCGACCTGCAGGCCCTCTACAATGCGTGCACCCAGCGCAGCCTGGGTGAGAGTATCCAGGACTGCCGGCTGCCGGACGGGGCGACCGCACCAAAAAACGGTGTACCGATATTCCTGTTCGGTAATGTCCTGCCGGACCCGGAAGCATTCGAGCTGTTTACCGATTGTGGCGCCCGCATCGTTGGTGATGATCTGTGCACCGGTTACCGGCAGTTTGCCGGTCTTGAGGCCGACCGGGCAGATGGTTCCGTTTATCTGCAGCTGGCCCGGCACATCCTTACCAAACCGCCGTGTGCCCGTACCTTCTTTCCCGCGCAGCCCGGCCGGGTGGCCCACGATACCCTTGCGGCAGCCCAGGCGTGCGGCGCGGCCGGGGTGATCGGCCACACTGTGAAATTCTGCGATCCCTACCTGGCCCGCATGCCCATATTCAGAGAAGAGTTCAAGCAGGCCGGCATGCCCCTCTTATTACTCGAAGGCGACTGCACATTGCGGTCCATGGGGCAGCAAAGAACCCGCATCGAAGCTTTTATTGAAATGTTGAGGTGACCACCATGATGAAACAATACTTTGACGACCTGGTCGGGGGCATTGAAGGCGCCATCGCGGCCGATCCCGAGAATGCAAGCCCGCGCAAGATCTATACCCTCGAAGTGGCCCGTATCGGCCAGCGGCTTTACGGCGGCGAGGAACGGGTGGCCTGGTGCGGGATAACCGTGCCTTTCGATCTTCTGGCCGCCATGGGCGTAACCTCCTGCTTCGTGGAGTTCGTGGGCGCCATGCTCGCTTCGACAGGCATGGTGGAAGCGTTTCTCGAAGATGCCGAGCAGGTCGGCTTTGCCGGTGATACCTGCGCCTACCACCGCTCAGTTCTCGGGGCGGCCCGCAAGGGTTTCATGCCCGAGCCCGATTTTTTGATTGCCGCGACCTGCCCGTGCAGCGGCGGTGTGGCGGTCATGGAACTGCTGGCCCGCCATTTCGAAAAAGATCTGTTTGTCCTCAATGTCCCCCAGGAGATGACGGACGCCAACGTACAGTACCTGGCCGACCAGATTAAGGATATGGTGGCGTTTGTCGAGGACCACACCGGCCGGCCGCTCGATCCGGCCGCCCTCGGGTCCGCCGTGGCCAAGACCAATACCGCCCGGGAAAAACTGGTAGATGTCTACCGCCTGGCCAGCCAGGTGCCGTCGCCGGTAAACGGCAAGGCCCTCAACAATTTTGGGGTTGTGGCGGCCCTGCTGCTGGGGACGGATGCCGCTGTCACAGTTGCGGAGGCGTTCCGGCAGGATTTTGAAAAGAAGGTCGCGGCCGGCGAAGCGGGTATTGCCGATGAAAAGCTGCGGCTGTTGTGGATTCAAAACCGCATCCAGTTCAAAAACCCCATCGTAAAAATGATGGAAGAAGAGTATGGGGCGGCGGTCGTAATCGACGAACTCAACGATATCACCTGGGGTCCCCTCGATCCGGATGATCCCTACCGGGGGATGGCGGAAAGGGCCATGTCCATTCCTTTTAACGGGGCCAATGCCCGGCGGGTTGCGCATATGCAGGACCTGGCCCGGCGCTATCGCATCGACGGGGCCATCAACCCGTGTCACTGGGGTTGCCGCCAGGGGACCGGTTCCCGGGGCATTGTCGGCCAGGGCCTTAAGGAGATCGGTGTGCCGGTTTTAAATCTGGAAGTGGATTGCGTCGATCCGCGCAACTTTGCCGAAGGCCAGCTCAGGACCCGGATCGAGGCTTTTACAGAGATGCTCACCGAGCGGCCTTAGCCCTGGGACTGATTTAACTCATACGAACTCGACCTCTGGATTAGTTCGCCGGTGTTGCCATAGCAGTTTGTTTAAAATGGCTGAAAGAGGTAGCTTCTTGTGTCATGATGAACAACCGCTTTTTCAAATTTCTGCTGAACATGTATCCGCCATATATCGGGGCCGGTATCCGGGTGCGCAAGGTGGCTGCCGATTTCAGGGCGGTCGTCGTCCAGATGCGGCTGCGGTGGTACAATCGCAATTACTTCAACACGCATTTCGGCGGATCACTGTACGCCATGGTCGATCCGTTTTATTGCCTGATGCTGGTGCAGGTCCTGGGGAAAGACTATATCGTGTGGGACCAGGCGGCAAAGATTGAGTTCGTAAAGCCCGGGAAGGGAACGATGACGGCCGAATTCAGGATTGGCGACGAACAGATAGATGAGATTGTCAGCCACACGGCCGACGGCGAGAAATTCCTTCCGGTTTACCCGGTGGATGTTCGGGATGAATCCGGTGAAACCGTGGCCCGGATAGCCAAGACGCTGTATATCCGCAGAAAAAGGAAATTCGGTTCTCTACGAGGTTCCAGCTAAGGTGTTGTGAATAAAAAAGTGCTGTAATTCGAAATCGGTATCGGGATCGGGTTTTCTATGTTTGTGTCCTTCTTCCCAATGCTGACAAATGCCACGAAGGTGACAACCACAACCACCGATTTCGATTTCGATCCCGATAGCGATTTCGATGAAACCAATCAGTCTAACGGCTCCGTGTTTGGAAATATCTGGCTCTCTGTATGTTCTGGAAGCGATTAAACCGTTCCAATAGAGAACAGCGAAAGAAAAAGCCCGTTACTTAGCAATTCGATTGTTTTTAAAATAGCTTCTAATTGTCCAGCTCACGATTCAGCCTCCGCGCCCACGTCGCCTTGTCTACCTGCGGGGCTACATAGGCGGTCATGCGGTCTAGCAGCGCAGCGGGGGTTTCCTCAACCAGAATCAGTTCGTGGTGTTCCGGCTGGATAAACTGCTCGTTGGCCGTATGGCTGATGAAATCGAGCAGACTGTCATAGTAGCCGGCAATGTTCAAGAGACCACAGGGTTTTGCGTGGAACCCCAACTGGGCCCAGGTGAGGACTTCCACGAATTCTTCCAGAGTCCCCCAGCCTCCCGGCAAAGCGATGAAGCCGTCGGCCAGCTCCGCCATCAGCGCCTTGCGGGTATGCATGGAGTCCACCACCCGCAGATCGCTCAAGCCGGTATGGGCCACTTCCATATCGGCAATGGCCTCGGGTATAATGCCGGTGACCTGGCCGCCGTTTTCAAGGACTGCATTGGCCAGCTGGCCCATCATGCCCACATTGCCGCCGCCGTAAACCAGGGTGAGCCCGCGGTCGGCAAGCAGCGCGCCCAACTGTCTGGCTGAAGAGGCGTACTCCAGCCTGGCGCCCGGGCTGGATCCACAGAAAACACAGATACTTTTCATTTCAATTTCCGCTCCTTATACAGGTTTTCCTGCGAGGAAGTGCGAAACGTATATACTCCGGGAAAGCGTGTCAAGTGACCGGACCACATTTTGACTTGATCAATGCGGTGGGAGAGCGTACAAAAAAGGCAGTTTGCACCCTCCAACCTCAATTGCCTGCAAGGAATTGTTATGACATCAGAATCCAGACTGGATGCTATTCGCGAACACATATCGAAAGATGCCTTTGCCAATTTCCTCGGTGCGGAAGTAGAGATTCCCGCTCCCGGGCACAGCCGGGTATCTCTGACGGTAACTGCAGATATGGTCAATTTTCACGGCATGACCCACGGGGGGCTGATATTTAGCCTGGGGGATATGGCCTTTGCCGCGGCCGGCAATTCGCACGGCCAGACTGCCGTGGCCCTGAATGTGAACATCTATTTTTTGAAAGCTTCCAAGGTGGGCGACCGCCTGGTCGCCGAAGCCCGCGAAGTCAATGCCGGTGGGCGGACGGCCCTTTACGAAATCAAGGTGTACAACGAAGACACCGGAGACCTGATTGCCAGCAGTCAGGATCTGGTTTACCGGAAAAAGGAGTGGTTTGTACCGGCATGAAAATGCCGCTTCCAAATCGAAATCGGGATCGAAATCGTAATCGATACCTCCCAGACGGAGGTTAATCTGCAGATCCGATCCCGAACCCGATTTCGATAGCGATTTCGATTTGGACTGGAAGCCGAAAGTTGAATCAATCGACCATAAAGGAGTGAGACCCATGGCTTACGAAAACCTGATCGTAGAAACCAGTGACACGTTTGTCGGCACCATTACCCTGAACCGGCCGGACCAGATGAATACCTTTACGACCGACCTGTCTCAGGACCTTTACGATGCATTGCTGGAGATGGATAAAGATGCCGCGGTACGTGTAATTCTGCTTAAGGGGGCCGGCCGCGCGTTTTGTGCCGGGATCGACGTGAATGAACTCTTCGGTAAATCCGCCCAGGAGTACCGGGCCTGGATCGAGCACATGGAGCGTCCTCTGGTAACGATATCCAAGCTTAGCAAGCCGGTAATTGCCCAGGTCCAGGGCGTGGCGGCCGCCAACGGCATGGGGCTGATGGCAGCCTGCGACCTGGCCATCGCCGCCAAGAACACAAAGATGGGATTGACCGCCATAAATGTGGGTTTGAACTGCGTCGGCCCGGTCATTCCGGTCAGCAAGTCCATCGGCCGCAAGAAAGCCATGGAACTGCTGCTCTACGGCGACCTGATCAAGGCCCCGGAGGCCATGGAAATGGGATTGATCAACCGGGTAGTCCCCAAGGAGGACCTGGAGCAGGAAGCCCTGGCCTGGGCCGAGTCCCTGGCCAAGCGCAGCCCGGTGGCTGTGCAGATTGCCAAGAAGGGCTACTACGCCGCCGAAGACATGAACTACGACAAGCAGTTCGAGTATATGAATGAAGCGTTTGCCCGGTTGTGTACGACCGCAGATGCCAAGGAGGGTGTCACAGCGTTTTTTGAGAAGAGAAACCCGGAATGGAAAGGGTGTTAGTGCCTCTTTTTACCAGAAGCTATTATCAAAATACAAAAACTATTCCTTAACAGAGACAAGTGCGGCCCAGCGAAGGGATATTGGCAAAAGTGCGCGGTCCAGATAATCTAAGTATACATGCAGATTAATGGATTAGTGGTCTTGGCAAGACATGTAGTGCCCTACCTCCCTGTTTTCGTGCGACACACTTTACATAGCTTGATTGGGTACATTCAAATAGTGTGTTCCGGAAAACAATCCAAAATTGATTCTTGACCACTGCAACAAATCCAATTTAAATATTACTATTAGCGTTTGTTCACGTCCCACCTCCTTTTCTGAGAGCATGACGATAATATCGAAAATCTGCATTTAGCGCATAACTAAATCGAAATATAGGGTTTTATATCAAAGCTGAGTTGATACGATTTCAATGACTGCAGACTGCAGAGGAAGGGACTATTATTTGGTATGAATAATGGAGTGTTTAAAGGAACTGACGTGCCATTAATCCATTTACGCCAAAATCGTCTGCAGTCACAAGGTGAAGAAATCGCCAATAGCATCAGCCACGGCATCGGGCTTGTGGGTGCGCTGGTCGGAACGCCATTTCTCGTCATGCATGCAGTAAGGCACGGAGATGCCGGATTCATTGTCGCTATGGGTGTTTTCTCTGCATCCATGATCTTTCTTTACCTTGCCTCAACGCTCTACCATGCCTGGCCAACCGGCAAAGGGAAATACTGTTTGCGGATCATCGAGCATTCCGCGATCTTTATCCTTATCGCCGGCACATACACGCCGTTAACCCTTGGCATACTCCGCGGTGCATTGGGCTGGGCGCTCTTCGGGGTTATTTGGGGCCTCGCCATAGTCGGGGTAGTGCTGAAGGTATTTTATAAAACCGTCCATCCCATTCTTTCCACTTGCTGATGTGGTTTAAAAGAAACGGACACTTTGCTAAGAACGAAATATCAGAAAGCGAGGTGTCCAATGAGTACTCAAAAAACCAGACGGAGTTTCACCCAAGGGTTCAAGGATGATGCTATCAGCCTGG